>Ga0137298_10025_pt1 | contig 158000 bp, 132 predicted proteins | sample RamsorincwithD2O_2_FD_97182 | JGI IMG/M metagenome (GOLD analysis project Ga0137298, IMG submission 97182) | Mouse cecal microbial communities from Vienna, Austria - Glucosamine amended with D2O | ecosystem: Host-associated > Mammals > Digestive system > Large intestine > Cecum | place: Austria...
CTCCATGATGATGATTGTCACCACGGGGAACAGGTCTTTGTTGTCGCGTATGGCATCAATCTCGAATACCACAAACCGCTTGTTTAGCAGGTCTATGTTCTCCTTTGAATTGAGCAGGAAATCAAAGCGACCACCATGATAGTATTGCCGTAGGGTCGTCAGGAAGTTGTCAATGTCGAAGTCCTGTTTGTAGATGGGTATCGGACGGTTAGCCATTTCCGCACGGTATTCATCTCTCATAAACTCGTAGAAAGCATTGAAACCGGGCACTATATTCCTGTCCTTCGACATCTTTTCAAGGAACATCGACAATGCCGAGCCAAGTTCGCCGCTTTCGGTCTTGCTTATGCGGTCGTCCTCCGACTTCCACAGCGTCAGCAGCAGTGTCTTGATAGAATCCTTTTTCTCCACATCAAAGACTCCGTCCTCAACATAGAATGGATTGAATGAAATCGGCTTTTCCTCTGAATAAATGTAGTATATTCCATCATCACCATGTGTGCGGTTGTGAATGAGGTTACACAGTCCCTCATAGGAATTACCGGTATCAATCAACAGGATATGTGCGCCCTGTTCATAATATTGGCGGGTGAAGTGGTTGGTAAAGAACGACTTTCCGCTGCCCGACGGGCCAAGTATGAACTTGTTGCGGTTTGTGGTTATGCCACGCTTCATCGGCTCATCGGAAATATCCAAGTGGACGGGCTTACCCGTAAGACGGTCAACCATCTTTATGCCGAATGGAGATAGGCTACTGCGGTAGTTGGTTTCGGCAGTGAAGAAGCACACGGCAGGTTCGATGAAGGTGTAAAAACTTTCCTCGGCAGGAAAATCAGCCTCGTTGCCGGGCATCGCCGCCCAGAACAGCGTCGGGCAGTCGATGGTGTTGTGCCTCGGCATACAGCCCATAGTGGCGAGCTGTCCGCCGACATCGTTCTTGATCCGTCGCAGTTCCTCGGCATCATCGCTCCACGCCATTATGTTGCAGTGGCAGCGCACCGAGGTCAGGCTGTAAGAATGTGCCTCGTTGAGATAGCGGTCAATCCACTCCTTGTTGATAGCGTTGCTACGGCTGTATTTTGAGAGTGAATTCATGTTGCGTGCCGTTTTCTCAAATCGGGCAAGGTTCTCATCGTGGTCGTCAATCAGCACATACTGGTTGTAGATATGGTTGCACGGCAGAAGCAAGCCCACGGGAGAGGCAAAACTCAATCTGCAATCCGAGCGATCTGTTGACAGACGCTCATATCGGTTGTCGGTACTGACCTTGCCGGGCAGGTCGTCAGTATCGGAGAGGGTGTGCAGGCATAGCATCTTGTCGCCGATGCGCATCTCCTTTGCCGACAGGTCAATATCTTCAAGGCAGTTGACTTCGCCCATAGAGAGCGACATATACCTTTCGATAATGCCTGAGGTCGTTTCAGTGCCGACAATCTCATCATCGGACAATCGGCGCAACTTTATATAGCCGGTGTCATTGATAATGCGCTCGAACTGCTCGACGCTCTCCATGAACTTGACAACCATCTCATGATTGAGTTCCTTCGGAGTGATACGACCGCGGCAGAGGGTTGAGAAATTGCTCTGCTGGCGCATACGCTCCTTTGTCGTCTTTGTCAAGAACAGGTAGCACTTGTGAGCCAAGTAAGGACGCTCATTAAAATGGCGTTCAAACGAACGGTCGAGAAAGGAAAGATTCTCTTTGTCAAGTTCCGGAGCGTATTTCTCACTGACAAACCAGTCCTGCTTATGCACCACGGAGAAGTGCGGCAGTACCTTTATCGCCTTGCACCAAGCGGCGTGCATCGCTTCATATTCCTGTGAGGTGACGGTGAACAGTTCCGGGAGGCCCACCTCAAAGGCCACGGTTATGTCCGCGTCCTTTGAGATGATGCAACCGTGTTCAACCGCCAACAGTGGCAGTTTGCTTTCGAGTGTCGTTGCTTTGAGGGTGTTTATCATTTGTTTTGTTTATATTTTATCAGACGAGTCAGACGAAGACGGTTGATGATGTAGCGCGGATGGTATCTTACGGCGGCGAGCTTCATCAGTCCGTATTGTCCGTATTTTGCATTGAGCCTGAATGTGAGCCACACAAGGGCGGAGGCGGAGGTGGCACCGAAACCGATGCACACCCATTGCGATATGCCGGCGACATACATGATGACGAACACCATGAACAGGGCAAGCAAACCGCCGACGAAAATGAAAAGGTACTGGGCTTTCAACCCCTTGTATTCCACACTCCGGCCTATGCCTTTGTTGATCTGATACTCGCTCATCAGAGGAAGAATGATTTGAGGATAGTCGCGGCAACGATAAGGAAGATGCACGCACCGAACCATGAGGCGGCTGTCTTGCTGGTGTCGGGATCGCCGCTGCTCCATTTGGAGTAGCACTTGACACCACCGATAAGACCTACCACCGCGCCGATGGCATAGATGAGTTTCACTCCCGGCTCAAAATAGGAGGTCACCATTGTAGTGGCCTCGTTGATGCCGGAAAGACCGTTGCCGGCTGCACTGACAAACTCCACCGAGCAGAGAATCATCAGTACGGCGAGGACGATTCGTCCCTTGAGGTTGAGCATTTTGTCATTTACAGATTTCATATTGTTCACGTTGTATAATGCGGCGGTTTTGTTTCATCCGCCACTGTAACGCCTTGAAGCGGCATTTGCTATGGGTTTGGTCGCTGACAGACGGTCAGCCGTAATCAATCTTCTTCATCTTTCTTGCGTTTGATCATATCAATGTCACGGAGCGTGCCGCCCACGTCTATGGGCTTGCTTTTCTTCTTCGGCGCGGGAGAGACTTTCTTTTTAGTGTTCGGCTTGTTTCGGAGACTTTCAGCGATACAGGCCATAATTCCCTCGTTGATTCTTTCGTTGGATGCCATTATTTTCCCGATGAACACCACATCGCTCATTCCGGAAAGGACATTGCCGGCGGTCGCTTTCTCATCCGCAGTCGCTCTGTCCGCATTTGCGGCCACTTTCAGGGCACTCTCAATTTCTTCAAGAGAATTGCCGGATGCCGGGGGTGAAGGCGCGGCTGGCTCAACATCGTCAATGCTTGGATCCGGCTCTGTCCCGGTATCGTCAGGGGTATATTCGGATATGTCATCCTTATCCTTGAATTCAACTTGGTCGGGAGTGACTTCGCCGCCAACCATTGACTCCAGCACATGAATCATCGCAGTCTGCATGGATTCGGTAATCGCCTTTTTGAACTCCTCCATATTGAAATCGCTCTTGGGGACGAGTGAGACATCAGGCTTTGATTTATCGGGCTCTACCGGATTTGAGTTTATTGGCTCTCCGGCCTCCGGCAGTGGCGTGTCTTGATGTTCAGGCCTTTCTTTTCCCGCTCCCTTCTTGCCGAACATCCACGTCACGAACAGCAGATAGATGAATCCGCAGATTATCAATATCGAGACTGCATTCATAGGCGTGCCTTTTTCTTCCCTTTCTCCATGAGGGTGTTGAGAATGTCAGCATTGCCGGAGAGATGCTTCAGCAATATCCGGGTTACGAACACGCCGATTGTCAGACCCTCGATGCCTAACAGCGGCACGGACATCTTCAGACGGTCAACCAGCTCGCGGGGAACGAAGATGCCTTTTCGGTCGCCGACCTCTCCGGGTTCAAGGAACTGGGAGCGGTAAGCCTCAATCTGTTCAGCGGTGGCACAAGGTGATTTTTTATTGCTTTCAGTTTTGGGTTTCTTATTATCGGTTGCCATAAATTATATTTTTAGATTGTTGTCACTCATGTGCCGGATCACATCTTCATAATCCTTGAAATGCTTGTCAAGCACATTGTTCACATATTCGGTAATCGTGCCGCACTCGGAGAAGAATACCATCAGTTTCTGAATCTTCTTCTTGAATTCCTCGCAGATTGGGACTTGTTTGCTTTTACGGCTGATTCGGGCATATTTTCTCGGAATGATGAAGTTCTCCATATATTCCACCTCCCGCGCCGACTGTCCCGCGCCTGCATCCTGCTTGTGACTTGCCTCCGGTTTAGGCCTTGCCTCCGGTTTCTTCCTGACTTCCTGCTTTGGATTATCCTTTACGGGTGTATCATTGTCTTCCGGTTTAACCGTTGCCGACGGCAATCTTACATGGGATGCGTTTTCCTCATAATTGTCGAGGAATTTTTTTGAGTCAAATGTCACAGGTTGTCTATCCGCCATAATTTTCAGGATTAGTTATGCCTAAAATCTCATCCACCAGTTCCGGGAGACAGCTGTTGCGAAGCAGACTCCTGTCTGGGGGAAGAAACGTGGAGCGGAAAATCCCACCGCGGCCGGATGTGCTGCCGTCTTTGGTATATTTCACGCTAAGCGGCAGAACCGTGTCAAGGGCTTCAAGGCACAGCGTTGACATATACCGGTTGATTATCTCCACAAGGTTGCTGCGGTCTTTCGGCTGCACCTTGTTCCATACCAGATGCAAGCCTTTTATACGCATCCCTTCTTTGAACAGCATGGTCTCATTGACGTTGTTGGCGAAAGAGAGGGAACTTTTCAAGTCCCCGGTCTCAGGCGTAACCGGCACGAACAGGTAATCCATATTGGCAAGCAATGACACCAGATCGTTGTCGTTGACCGTTCCGGTAATATCGAAAAACACATAGTCGGCCTCATAGCCCTTCGCTATTTCTTCATTTGCGAGGTTTATCGCATCTGACGGTGAGCATTTGATGATGCCGTATGGGTCACCGCCAAACGAAGTCATGAATTTTGCCAAGCGTCTCTCGTATGCCGGATTCTCGCGCAACATCAGCAAATCCTTGTTGCGGTACTCAATCATCGTATGCTGACGAGCGTCGCAGTCAAGAGCCAGCACCTTCTTCCCGACGACATAGTGCAGGTAGCTTGCGACAAGTGTCGTAAGGGTGGATTTTCCGGCACCGCCCTTCTGGGTAGCGAATGCCACAAAAATCGGTTCTTTCATTATTATATTGGTGTTGGGTAAATAGAACGGCATCCGCCGTGCGGCACTTTTCCCGTGCCTGTTGTGGAAGTCCGGCTTGATAACCATGTCCGGCTCATCCGACGAGTGAATGAAAATCGCCCGATATTCACTCAGCCACTCATTAAGAATATCAATCAGATGTCCGGTCATTCGACTGTTCAGACATTCAGACATTCTTGCATCTGAATGTTCAGACGTTCAGACTTCTGTATGTACAGATGTTCAGTCATTCATAAAGAAGATTGGAAGAACAGCCATACATCTGATTGGAAATGCACACATAAACACATTCATTCATCAGTTCGCTCATTCATAAAGACATATATCCAATCATTCAGATTATTGTTCGTCTGTTCGGACTTTATGCCAGTATTATGTTTGCTCTTTATTAAATGATTTTGATTGTCTGAAGTGACATCCTTTCATCATGAAGGCTGAACATACGTCCTTATGACCGAGTGATTGACCAGTCGTACAAATGACTGAATCTGCAAACTAAACATCAGTCATTCAGAAAAAGATTACCGGATTTCCGATATTGCCGACCATTACCGACCGATTGCCGTCCATTGCTTACCGGACAAATCCAAACCGCTCCGAGGTTTGTTACGGACATACACACAAACATTCATAAGACCATGCCAATTCTCCACCTGCCGGGGCTGACATCCGCATATATTTCAGCGTCCGTATTATTCCTCATGGCTGTTGGCATTGGTATATTACCTTAATTCCCCAACATGGGGATTAGAATTTACTTCACATATATACACCCATTCGTTTCATCGGTTTACTTTCCTGATTATGGCGTACTTAAATACGCGGCAAGGTATGTGATATGCTGCACCAAATAGAATTTGCAGCACATCACCCTTGCCAAGTAAACTTGGTTGCGTTTGCTCCAAAGTCGCAACCGCCATAGTTCAACCACTGCGCTCCGCAGATTTAGACATTCTGATTTATGACATACACATGACTCAAAACCACAATAAGGCCGGACGCAAGCCGAAGATCGACACCACTGTCTTCCGTTGCTCTGTGAACTTCACGGCTTCCGAACAGGCCATGCTGATGGCGATGTATGATAGGGTTCAGGTTGAATCCATGTCGGCATTTATAAAAATGGTACTGTTTGAAAAGCCATTCAAAGTATTCTATGTTGACGAGAACACAAGGATATTCATTGACAAACTTTCTTCCCTCAATTCTCTCTACCGCACCGTCGGCGTGGAGTACGGATTGCTTGTGAAGACGCTCCGGGAGAATTTCACCGAGGCGAAGGCTATGCGGGCCCTGTATAAACTGGAGCAACAGACAATCGAGCTTGTGAAAGTCAGCCAACAGATTGTGGAGCTTGCCCGGCAATTCGATGAGGCATGGTCGCAAAAATCTCGTTAGGCAACTCGCTTTATGCCGCCCTGACTTACAACGCTGAAAAGATAAACAAGGAGAAAGGCCGCTTGCTCGATACCAACAAAATATACAATGACGGTTCGGGGTCGGTCAACACGCATAGGGTTTATGAGGATTTTCAGCGTTGGATGCCGGCGCATACCAAGACGGAGAGGCCGATGATGCACATATCTCTCAATCCGCATCCCGATGACAGGTTGAGCGACACCGATTATACCCGGCTGGCGCATGAATATATGCAGAAGATGGGATTAGGCGATATGCCTTATTTAATTTTCAAACACGAAGACATCGACCGCCACCATATCCATATAGTGGCGTTGCGGGTAGGCACTGACGGAAAGGCGGTGTCGGACAAAAATAATTTCTATCGCAGCAAGGACATCTGCCGCGAACTTGAAAAGAAATATGACCTGAAACCTGCCGAGCGTCAGAGGGTTTCTCCCGATACTCCAATCATGAAAATTGACCCTGCCGACGATCTGAAACGTCAGGTCGCCAACACGGTCAAGCTGGTGGGTATGCGCTACCGCTTCCAGACAATGGGCGAGTTCAACGCCATTCTCTCCTTATATAATGTAAAGGCGGAGCAGACGGACGGGCGGGTGAACGGTCGCGAGTATCATGGATTGGTATATTTCGCCACAGATGATAACGGAAAGGTAATCGCCAATCCCTTCAAGGCTTCAAGACTCGGCAGATTTGCAAGCCGTACAGCCATAGACGGCAGGTTTGAGCGGGCGAAAAAAGAGATTGACGATAAGGCGTTGGCACAGCGCACAAAACGGATTGTGGCTTCCGTTCTCATACGGTCATCCGGCAAAGAGGACTTTATTGAGCGGCTGAAAGCCGAGAAGATTGATGTAGTGTTCCGATACACAGCCGAAGGACGGATATACGGGGCGACATTCATCGACCATAATACGAAGTGTGTCCTCAATGGTTCAAGATTGGGCAGGGAGTTCTCTGCCAACGCTTTTGAACAGCGTTTCAATGGAGGGCCCGCGGTTGATACGCCTGTTGTGCCTGTTCAAGATATTCCGGAAGACAATGCTCGCACAGCAGGCAACGAGAACCGAAATCAAACAGACTCGGATAGTTCCCGAAGCCAATCACAGCCTCAGCCCGAAGCCCGGACTGATTCCCGTCATGGTCATGCCCATACAGACAACTCCGATTATATGCCTTCTATACCCGGCCTTGACCTGTTCCAAGTCGGGCCCGGCTATGACCCGGAGGAAGAAGCCTTCTACCGTGCCATGCAGCGCAGAAAGAAAAAAGGTCGCAGACCGAAGTTTTAATTTTTCAAAACAACCGATATAAAAAATGAGCCAGCAGGAAGATGACCTGAGAGCCTTGGCAAAAATCATGGATTTTGTCAGGGGCATAAGTTTCGTTATTGTCGCCGCAAACCTATTGTGGTACACGGGACTTAAAGTAGTGGACAGCAACTGGTTTTACATAACCGCATACAAGATTCTGAATAATCTGAACAACAATTGCGGTATGTTCAATAATCCCAATAACGCCAAATGGTTCGCGCTGATGTTGCTTGCCATATCGTGCTTCGGAACAAAAGGCGTTAAGAAAGAAGGCATAAAGTGGAAACATATCATCGCCGCCTGTGTCGGAGGATTTTTCCTTTTCATGGGATGCTGGTGGATGCCGTCGCACGACTGGCTTTACACCTATATCATATGCACGGTTACGGGATTCGTATCAATGCTGTTCGGCGGGATATGGATGAGCCGTGTCCTGCGTGGCAATATGATGGACGACCGTTTCAACAACGAAAACGAATCGTTCATGCAGGAGACACGCCTGATAAAGAACGACTATTCGATAAATCTGCCGACACGGTTCTATTATAAAAAGAAATGGAACAACGGTTGGATCAACGTCGTCAATCCGTTCCGCGCCTCGATAGTGCTCGGCACACCCGGTTCCGGCAAGTCATACGCCATTGTCAACAACTATATAAAGCAGTGTATTGAAAAGGGTTACAGCGGCTATATCTATGACTTCAAGTTCCCGGACCTGTCGCTTATTGCGATGAATCATCTCAACAAGCATCAGGAGGGATACAAGGATGCCGTTGTGCCGGAGTTCCGTGTGATAAACTTCGATGATCCGAAGCGGTCACACCGTTGCAATCCCATTGCTCCGGAGTTCATGACCGACATATCGGACGCATACGAAAGTGCCTATACCATAATGCTCAACCTTAACAAAACGTGGGTGAGCAAGCAGGGAGACTTCTTTGTCGAATCTCCGATTATCCTGTTCGCTGCGATAATCTGGTTTTTGCGCATATACCAAGACGGCAAGTATTGCACGTTCCCCCATGCGATAGAATTCCTTTGCCGGCCTTATGCCGACATTTTCCCGATTCTGACCTCTTATCCGGAGTTGGAAAATTACCTTTCGCCATTCATGGACGCATGGCTCGGCGGAGCTCAAGAGCAATTACAGGGGCAGATAGCATCGGCTAAAATTCCTTTGACAAGAATGATCTCACCGCAGCTCTACTGGGTCATGTCGGACAGTGAGTTTCCTCTCGACATCAACAATCCGGAACGGCCTATAATACTGTGCGTAGGCAATAATCCCGACCGTCAGAACATCTACGGGGCAGCATTGGGATTGTATAATTCCCGTATCGTGAAACTCATCAATAAGAAGAATAAATTGAAGTCGGCAGTCATTATTGACGAGCTACCGACGATATATTTCAAGGGCTTGGACGGACTAATCGCCACTGCAAGAAGCAATAAGGTGGCGGTCTGTCTCGGTTTTCAGGACTTCTCGCAGTTGAAGCGCGACTACGGCGACAAGGAAGCCGCGGTTGTGATGAATACAGTCGGCAATATATTTTCCGGGCAAGTGGTCGGAGAGACTGCAAAGACACTGTCGGAGCGTTTCGGAAAGGTGTTGCAGAAACGGCAGTCCATCTCAATCAACCGTCAGGATGTGAGTCATTCTTTCAACACCCAGATGGACAGCCTTATTCCACCAAGCAAAATCTCCACATTGACACAAGGAATGTTTGTCGGTGCCGTATCCGACAACTTCGATGAACGCATAGAGCAGAAGATATTCCATGCCGAGATTGTGGTTGACAGCAAAAAAGTCAAGGAGGAAACGGACGCCTATTCCCCAATTCCCGTAATCAATGACTTCATAGACAAGTCCACCGGAAAATGCGAGATGGAACGTACCATCCAAGAAAACTACAACCGCATTAAGGCGGAAGTCAAGAGAATTGTCTTTGATGAGAAACTGCGCATAGCAAATGATCCCCGCCTTGCGCCGCTACTATATCGAAAATAAAAAATGCTCCATTTATCGAGGTTGCGCCATGCTGCACCTTTGATAAATGGAGTTTTTACCTTATCAACTTTCTCGCTTCCAAAGCGGCTGTTCCTGCCAATCCTGTTGGAATCCCATTGCATTCAAGTCTATCTCCGGGTGTCCCGACATCAATTCAAGTATGTTACGCTTCAGAGAATTATTGGGCTGAATGGACTGTTCCAAATAAGCGAGGCAACAAAGTTGTCCGTATAGTTTTTCCGGCCTGCGAAGTGGCGTTGCTATCCATTGTCCCGGCAGGTTGGCAGGATATTTTGGTATCACGGAAAAACGTCTGTTCCACAAGCGTGCATGGTGTGCGCAGCAGTTGCGGAGCACGGCAGCGCATTTCATCCAATTTTCAAGGAACAGATACGACGGCAACTGAAAACTGCGTGATATAATCTTTTTTATCTCGTTGTCAGCGATATTGCTGTACAGCTTTGACAACGTGCCAAATGATGCGACCTCCATAGTCTTCCAAGAAGGAGGACAATCCGGCTCATCATATTTATCATTATGCTCTTTTATAAATTCTTCATGAGACCGCGCTATTTCTTCCTTTAATTTCTCAATACAGGATTGGTGTATTTCCGCATCTTTGAATAACGCTGAATCAAGAAACCAGAACGCCCCATACTTCATTGAAAGAAAATGGCTGACACGTGTTCTGAACGCTATCTCTATATTCTGAATTGCAGAGAATATGATATTACGCAGATGTTGGTCAAAAGCATATAACGTAAGAACTTCATCAAATTTCGTGTCAGCTTTGAATTGACGGGACTTGCGGTGTTCAAGATGTCTCCAGTAACTTGCAAGGCGAAAATAGCTGATGGAAAACAAGCCCTCAAGTGCTTTGTCTTCATCGGCGAATATCATTCCTCTCTCTTTTAGCAGCGCAATCTGAGCGGAGAAATCTATCGGATGCTTATCGTATCTCATGTGTATATAAAAACCGAAGTCCCACCGTGGTACGCATCAGAGAGAGGCGTGGTGGGAACTGTTGATGCAAAGTTAGTAAAAATCCTTCACATGACCAAATACTTTGTCGTTATCGGTTGAAAATAATGCCGATACTTATTCAAATGAGCGGGCAACCCTAATTGGGCGGCCCGCTCATTTGAGTATCCGTAATAATCATACGCGCATACCGGCAGGTCCCTGTCGTTGTGGCGGCACATAGTATTCCTGACTGTAATCCGGCTTAGGTTCTGCGACCATAGTCTTTTTTCCTTCATTGGATTGTGTCGGAACACCAGTCGTCTTCGCCGGAGATTCATCATGTTTTATTTCCTCTCCGTCATTTGGATTCTCCTGTTTGGGCGCGAGTTCGGCTGCGATCTTACGGTCAAGGGCGGCAAGGTCGGATTTAAGTTGCTTCAACTCATCTTCCTTGCCCCATGTCTTGGCGACAATGCCTTCCAGCACTGGAATATCCGCCTTCATCTTGGCTGTACGTTCCTCATGCTGGGCGATAATGTCTGGCAAACGATCAAGGGCGTTGACAAAGTTCATACAGGCAGCATGGGTATCGGACATGGCTATGAAACCGTTGTTGTACTTATATTTATAGCCGCCTTCAACTACAAAGCGGTTCTGGATCCCCTCACGTCCATCAATGACAGTCCTCTCACTTATTATGGAGATTGGGAAACCATATACTTCTCCGATACGGAGATACTGGCCATGCGTATCGGTACGTTGGGCCAACCCCTGAAGATGCACACCCATATTCTTCTCATCCTTGAGTTGAAAATTGTCTATGCTCAGACCATTCAGAGGGTTACCGTCGGCATCTCTTTTGACCGCCGACGAATATCTTTCATAGTCGGCCCGCATACGCTCAACGGCAACCTCATTGTTATGGATGTCAACCCTGATGGTTTTCAGACGGAACTCTGAATCGCCACGGCCTTTGTTGAAAGATTTGCGCTCGCTCTCCAGTGAGGCTATGCGCTTTTCAAGTTTCGCCTTTTCCAAAAGATCGGTATTGCCTGACAGGATAGCCATGTATTCCGAGAAGTTCATTCCCGTTTTTTCATCCATTGCTCCCTCGTCAATGGTTCTCGCACCGAGTGCGCCACTCTTCAGCTGGGCAATGAACGTGGCCTTGCAATGAAGCAGATTGAACTTGTAGGAGTCAAGCGACTTCTCTACCGCATAGATGATTACGTCCACCTTATTGTCAGCGTAAAGTTTGGCTATCTCGTTCCCGGCTCGTATCCCGCGACCGTTGCGCTGTTCAAGGTCACTCGGTCGCCATGGTGTGTCATCATGATGAATCGCCACACACCTTTTCTGAGCGTTTACTCCGGTGCCGAGCATTGATGTGGAGCCGAACAGAACGCGGATGTCTCCGTCGTTAGTGGCTTGTATCACAGCCTTTCTCGACCGTTCGGTCTTACATTCTTGTATAAACCTTATCTCATGGGGCGGTATGCCGTAATCCTCTATAAGCTTTCTCTTGACCTCGGAATAAAAATTCCACTCTCCCGGCTTGTAAGTCCCAAGATCGGAAAATACAAACTGTGTGCCGCGCTGCTCATCATACTTGTGATAGTATTCGGCTATCATCTTGGCGCAGTGCGAGGCCTTGTTGTTCGGGTCATCGGAGTATGATGGATCTATCATTCTCATGTCAAGAGCCATTTTTCGGGCATAGTCGGTGGCAATAAGCATCTTCGCTTTCTCCTCGGTTTCAGACAATGGCGCACGACCTAAGATTGTGGCATCACCGCTTTTGGCAAATTCCATAAGTTTCTGGATAAATTCCTCCTGCTGTGGCGTGGGCGGGATATTGTGCAGTATCTCATTCTTCATCGGTCGGTCAACGCCGACATCCTCGGCTGTGCGGTAGTCGGTTATCTCATTGTAGAAAGCCGCCAGTTCCGGCACCTTGATGAAGTATCGGAAACGCTCCTTTGCGACTATGTTGTTTGTGACATTAAACTCATAGTCGGTAGTCTTCTTTGCGAAGATAGCCGCCCATGCGTCGAAACACCGAATCTCCTGCCTTTCAAGTTCTTTCGGGCGAAGATACTTGAACAACAAGTAAAGTTCTGTCAGAGAATTACTGATTGTAGTACCCGACAGGAATGTAGCACCGAGGTCTTTGCCCGTCCGTTCCTGAATAGTGCGTATGGCATAGAGTAGATTGAGCGCGCGTTGGGAGCCTTCGGAATTGCCGAGCCCGGCAACCCGGTCGTGACGGGTGTTAAACATGAGATTCTTGAACTGGTGGCTCTCGTCCACAAAGATATGGTCAATGCCCATTTGCTTGAAATCCACGACGCTGTCCTTGTTCTGCTCCATCTGATATTGGATAGTCGCTATCTTGGCTGTCAGGTTTTCCTTGCGCTTGATGAGCCCTTTCAGCATACCGCGCGATATGTCATGCCCTTGCTGCTTGACAACTTCGAGATTTTCCTCCACTGTATCAAGCTCAGCTTGCAGAATCTGTTGCTGCATTTCCGGCGACTGGGGTATCTTGCCGAACTGGTCGTGCGACATGATGATACAGTCATAGTCGTTGTTCTTGATCTGGTTGAAAAAGGCCACTCGGTTCTCTGCCTTGAAACTCTTTTCATCGGCATAGAGGATTCTCGCATTTGGATATGCGGTCTGATATGTCATCGCAATTTCAGCGACATTCGCCTTCAGGCCGATAATCATAGGCTTGTGGGCGAGTCCGAGACGCCTCATCTCATGCGCCGCAATGCACATTATCAGCGTCTTGCCGCACCCTACCTCAAAATCGCAAATACCGCCTCCGTTCTGTTTAAGCATCCAGACACAATCTTTCTGCGAGGGATACAATGAATGCACCCCGTAGCGGTCGCCAAGCATCTTCAGATTCAGGTCGGGGAATGTCTGATGTGAGCCGTCATACTTTGGACGAACGAAGCAGTTGAACTTGCGGTTATACAGATTCACAAGACTGTCCTTTACCTCGGCCGGCTGTTTCTCCAGCCATTCGGAGAATCCGTTTCGGATCTCGTCAATCTTGGCGTTTGCGAGCTGTATCGCCTCGGCATCCGGCACCTTTATGTCATTGCCGTTGTCATCCTTGCCTATGGATTTCTTTATGTCAGGTACGGTGTTGTGCAGTGCGTGTTTCAACAGGCTCATGCCGTCATAGACACGGTAATAGCCGCGCACGCAATATTCCTCCCATATCTTCATGTTCTTGCGGCGGGCGTCACATGAGAATTCATCCATAGATGAGGAATAGTTGATTTTCACATCGGTTGCATACAGGCAACTCATATAGTCGGAGTACAGCTGTGTCGGTATCCACCGTTCACCGAAATTGAAATCAAGCTCATCAAATGCAATCTTCCGTGGCGTGGCTTCCTCCAATGCCTTCAACGAGTCTTTCGACAAAGCGATGAACGGCTCAATGCCGTCAAATCCGGGGAACCCTTTGATGCGTTCTTCCTCACGTTCAATCCATGCCTGAACATCCTCGGCTTTCTTCACTACATTTCCGGCTATGAACCGGTCAGCGATCTCATAATTCTCCACAAGAGGATTATAATATATGTGTCCCTGCAAAGCCTCGGTCATTTCATCCTCGCCCATGCCGACAAGCGACGACATATATTCAAGATTCACGCCGCCGAATTTATTAAGCGAGGCTGACAATGCTTCCATCGGGGTATCAACCGATGTTATCTCATCAATGGCGAATGAAACAGGATGATCGAAAATGTCTGCCTTGACATACTGACCGTTTTCGGCCCGTTCAAGTGCCAGCGCGTCACGCCCGTTGGCATCCATAAGAATGAATTTCACATTTGCTTTCTCGTTGAGGTTGCCGTATCTCTCCACGAACTCATCATAATATTCATTGAGGTGTTCACGCATATCAGCATTTTCCTCATGCGTTTCAGCCTCATAGTGATAGAGTTGCTGATACGTTTCCGACATGGTTATATAGAGAATGGCGCGTTTCTCCTGCTCCGGTTTGACTGGGAGCGGAGTGAATGTCGCACTATTCTTGCGGACCTCCGAAAGAAAACCGACCTGCCCCTTGTCAACGACCATAGAGCCGTTGTGATGGAAATGCTGAATATCCTCCGAAAATTTACGGGGCGACATATCCTTTTCTTCCGGCATTGCCACCGTCTTTTCTGCCGATGACACTCTTGGCTGAGGGACGAAATCACCTTTTGATATTTCAATGATTGTGCCGTCTTCTGTAATTGTCTCTTTCTTTGCCGCCTCCAATGCCTCTCGCTCCGCTTCCATTTCCGCCATCTGGCGGTGTGCTATGCTCATCATCGTTTCATAGAAGCCGTTGATGGGCGGATTATCCTCCCAGTTAAGAGAACCGTAAAATTCCAGTTCTTTCTCGGAGAGCGGGCGGAATTTCTTGGCAGTAGCATCTGAAATTTCTATTTTCGGGGATGGCTTCGGTTTTTCTTCCTCCTGAGCCTTTGGATGTCGTGGCTGACGCTTCGGTTTCTGCAACGGCTCCAGCTCCCCGAAAAGATTATAGGCGAAAAGACGCGGGTCGGGGTTGTCGTTGAAGTCAGGACTGCCATCCGTTTCAATCTCCTGCGGTTGCGGCTTTGCTTCCGGCATTGGAGTTTCAACAGGTGCAGGGGTAGGCTCCGGTTCAACAGTTGGCGGGGGCGTTATAGTTTCCGTAGGCTTTAATTCCTCCGTTTGTTTCTGCTTTGGATCTTCAAGCTGTTCGCATATAGCCACGCGCTGCCCGGCCCTTACGAGCTTGGGGAGATAGGTGTCGAGGGCATGATGCGGAAAACCTGCCAGTTCGATACTGCCGGCTTTGCCGTTGCGCCGTCGGGTCAGTGTTATGCCGAGTATTTCCGAAGCCTTGACAGCATCGCCCCCCATCATCTCATAGAAGTCGCCCACACGGAACATCAGTATCGCGTCCGGGTGCTTCTTCTTCATCTCCTTGTATTGCGTCATCAATGGAGTGTCTGCAACACGCTTCGGTTTTTCTACCTTATTTTCGGTGGAACGCTTGACAGATTCAGGCGTGGGAGGTTCAGGCGTGGAAGGTGTAAGAGTCCTGTTATTATAGAAGTCCAGATTGAGGCGCAGTTTCAGCGATTCATCGAGTGCCTTCCGCATATCGGCTGCAATACCATCAACTCCGCCCTCATGCTTATAGATGACAGCCGGTTTGCCGAACTGGTCTGTGCCAACCTTTGCCTCCGTGCATATAACATTCTGTGGAAACGCCGCAAAATATTTATTGTTGGGAACTTTTGTCACGTTGTCAACAATGGACTGGATAAAAAATTCCTCATCGGCCGACAACGCTTTTTTGTTGGTATGCTTCTGAAGAATAATCAGGTCTGACCCGGCATCAGTTCCGGCATTGTCGGAGAATGTGTTGTTGGGCAGACGGAAAGCACCGACAAGGTCGGCACGGCGCATCATTTCCATGCGCACAAAGGGACTGGCGGCATTCATCACCCCCTGTGAGGCAATAAATGCCACTATGCCACCCTCATGCACGGAGTCCAATGACTTCAGAAAGAAGTAATTGTGGATAGTCTTTGTTGACTGGCGGTAAGCGATCTCCTTGCTTGTTGCATATCGGGGGTCGGCAACCGCAAAGTCCCCGAAAGGAATATTTGATGCGGCAACATCAAAGTATCCCTCAAAATCAGAATCAATCTTCTCAAAGCCGCTTATCTCGGTTGATATTGACGGATGCAATGCGGACAATATTCTGCCCGTAAGCAAGTCTTTCTCAAATGCCAGCGTTTCGGCTCCGGGGTAGCGATGCAGGAAAGAATCAACGAAAGCGCCTTGCCCCGCTGACGGTTCAAGGAACTTTTCAATCTTCACGCCTCTGTCACGCAGGGCTTCCGCCAACGCGTCAATAACAGGCGCGGGAGTATAGAACGCGGTCAGGACGGATGCTTTCAGCGAGTCCATGTAGGCGGCAAACTCCCGGTCATTCTTGGAATAGTCATGAATCATCTGCCGCAGCTGGAATGTCTGTGCGAACAGCGGCCTGTCGCTCTCGCTCCATCGGGCAGCATCGGCGAGTTCATCAGCGTCATTCAGGATACATTTCAGGCCGCCGAATCCGGCATACTTGGATAATTCGTCGCGCTCCGATTCATTGGGCGCACGGCGTTCAACACCGAGGCGCAGGGCAACCCTTATAGCCTCGATGTTGTCGCGCATGGTCTGCTGGCGGTTATAGCTCATAGCCGTCGAGTATATCGGTTATCGCTCCGAGAAGCTCATAACGCAGTGACGGATATTCCTCTTTCACAAGAAAATCTCCGTTGACCTCATATCGGTCAAGAATTTCATTTATTTTTTTCAGTCCGGCCAGATGTATTGCCGTGACTTCCCATACCGATGACGGCAACCTTTTCCAGCAATCTTCTTCAAGGATGGCATGGACTACGTCATAGCGTGACACATATAACCCTTCCAATAGAGTGCGCATCGCCATTTCATGGCATCTGTGCGGAGAGTGTCCGGCTGAAAATTCACCGGTATATGTATCAAGAGCGGCGTCGGCTCTGCTTTCTATAAATCTTGTATTGTCCTCTTTTTCAAAATGGTGTTCTTTTATATGGGCACGAAGATACTGCACATAGAAATCCAGTTCGGTCTGTTCCGTGGCTTTCATATCGTTATGTATTATCGTGGCTTTACCGCATGGAGTATTATGTCAGGAAGCGGCCGCCGGCTTATGCGCCGGTAAAAGGACGGGCGGGGATTATCCCGCCCGCCATATTACATATTTATTTGCTGTCGGGATTTTCTGTTGCAAAGATGTCAAGGCAATGTCCCGCGATGAGATTGTACAGGTATTCCTCGTCAGGAGTGAGGTCAACGGGATATAATCCCGTGGGGATGATGCCGTGGTGGGAATGGTAGCTACTGTCGGCAGTCCATATAGGTTCCTCTCCAGTTATGTCGGCAGCTCTGGCTTTCATCCCCAAAGTCGGGTGATGGCTCAGGTTGGCGGCGCAGTAAGCGATCGACTCTTTCAGATATTCCGGCAAGGCGGTCTTCGGCTCATCATCGGGATAGCTGATAAGCCCCTTGTTGTAGAGCGAGTATGCCACTCCGGTAGTCTTTGCGGGAGACCAGCCGCGACGGTTGTTTCCTTCATGCTTCAGATTCTTCATTGACCATACGGTTCTTTCAACGGGAGCGTCGCCGAGGTCATTGACACCTTCCATCGGTCTTGCCCCGATAGTGTATTCCGCTATCGCGTTGTCGTGAAACTCTCCGAAGCCGGGAACTTTATCCACAGGGTTGTCTATGGCTTCCAGTATTGACTGGCGTGTCACGGAGCGGAGCCACACTCTCGCAATCTCACGGGGCACGTTGATATAAATGGCGAGGCTCGCGAAGATCACCTCTCCGTTTGCGGAGGGCTTCATGGCGTTGTAAACAACATCGGCATTCTTCCAGAGTTTCTCGATGATGCTGACCTGCGCCATATCTTTGTCGCTTGGGCGGCGGTTGCCTTTCGGCCCTTTCCCCTTGCTGTCCTTGCGGATACTGAAGTTGAAGTTTTCAGAGAAGGTCTCATCGGCTGTCATATCGGAGCATACCGAAAACTGGAACTTGGATTTGGGAGTGGCGGAAATGATGTTGCCGCCGGTCCATGTGACTGCGATATTGCCTTTGCCGAAATATCCTTTGTTGAGCACGTTTACTCCGAGTGCCTGTGCGATCGCCTTGGCAACAGTGCGGCTTTCTGTTATGATGACTTTGTTATTCATTCTTTTATTTTTTGTTTGAGGGTGTTTTTATTATGCGGTCAGAGATTTTTTACATCTTCATTCCGCGTGATTTTTTCTTTTGCGTTTCATCCTTCGGCCCGGTCTGACCTTTCTGGAGAGGCTCGTTTACTTTTTTTGTAGCCTCGTTGGTCTTGCCTTCGTTGTTCACGGCCATCTGCGTCTTGCTCTCGTTGGCGGGGGTGACGGTTTGAGCCTGACGGGGGTCAGTGAATGATGAGTTGGGACGCTGGCTTTCCGGGTTGAATGTCAGATACACGGTACAGGGATTTCCCTTCTGGTCAACCATATTGCTCATGACTACCGTTTTCCCGGCGACGTAGTCGGCCTGTTGCTGCTCTGTCATGGGCACACCGTTCCATTTTGTGATGGGTCTGATTTTACCGTCCTTTGTCATCCATGTTGATTGACGCTGTTTCAGTTCGCCGCCGTTGCCCTGATTCTGAGACTGACGCTGCTTTTTCTCATCGGGGACAAACTCGACCCTGCGGCTGTCTGCATTTACTTGTAGCGTGACAGTGTATTGCTTGCCGCTCTTGTCAGTTATCTGCTTGTCCTTGACAGGCTGACCGCTTTTGAGAGTATTTATTTCAGCCATTGTAAGTTTCGTCTGGCCGATTGTGTCCTTTACATAGATATGTTTGGCCGGAACGCTTACAATCTCATTGGTGAGTCGGTCTATGCTGATGAACGAGGGAATGACCTCTCCGGTCTGCCTGTCAACTACATCGGCTATGCGGCCGAGATTGCCGGTCTTTTTCAGATTCTCCTTGTCCTGCTCCGTGAATTTTACACCGTTGAACTCCTGACTGAGATCCGGTTTCTCACAGACGAACGAGGGGACAACTTTAACATTGCCGTTCTCATCGGTCTTGAAAGCGAGTCTTGCCGCGGCTGTCTTCATATCGCCATCGACATTGAGGCGGATGTTGATAAGACCTGATTTGCGGTTATACATCATTTCCTGCAAGTCACCGCGCTTTTCAAGTTCGTCGCGGTCAATGCCCCAACGTTCCTTGAGCGCGTTCCAGTCGATCTTGTCGGCCTCTATCTTCTGATAGCGCTTTTCAGTCTTCGGCTCAACCTTGGACGGGTCAAGCATAGCCTTGTTTGCCTCCGGATCTTTCAGCGCGTCCTGTATCACCGGGCCGACCGTTTCGAGATTCTCCGCATCAATCTTGTAGAATCCGAATTGTGACGGGTTCTTGCATTGCCTCACAAAATTTGAAAGGAATGCCTCCAGCGGATTCTTGTGTATGTTGAACACCACAAGGTCGCTGAGCTTGGAGGTCTTTGCATCGGCCATCGCCGGGGTGCCGTCCTCTTTGAGTCCGGCAACTGCGCCTGTCTCGCCTGTCTCTTTATTGTGGGCGATAAGCACTTGGTCTTTTTCTGGGGTCTGGTCTTGTGCCATTTTTTTACTTTTTAGATTTGTTTCAAGGTGTCGTGTCACCTAAGAAATAGCCGATAACATCGGGAGGCAGATAGCCTACGGGGCCTTTTTTGTGCTTCTGGACATACGGCAGCACTCCGTTCTTGCGCAGATTGTACTGCTGCCTCAGTCCGAGGCCGAATTTTCTCAGCACATCTTTCGGAGTCCATAACCGCGCTTCCTCATCGGGATTGGAAGAATCGGTCTTGCCGTGGCGTGAGTCGAGTTTCCTTTCAAGGCTGTCAACCTTGTCAAGCAAGGTCTGGAGAAGTCCGAGCATCTGTTTCTCTGATTTCGTGCTCATACGTAGCATGGTCTGTAACGGATCTCCCTTTTTGAGAGAAGCCTGTTGAGTGATGCGGGATGCCAGCTCAATCCGTGGCAGCTGATTATATCGAGAAGATCACCGAGTATGAATTTCGGATTGCCGTTGTCCTCTATCGACAATATGTTGTATTCCTTGATTCTGCGGTAGAAGGTTCTCTCGCTGACTCCGAGAATGTTCTGAACTTCCGTCTTGCTTATGCGGTATTCCCTTTCCTTGTCTGTGAGAGGGCGACATCCGTTCTCGTCAAGTTTGTGCTGTGCCGGCATATTGCTCTGGTTTAATGCCAGCGTTTGTACAGTGGAGTGCAGCTGGTCCATTATGGCTCTCATCGCACTTAATTCGCTGCTTGGTACTAATACGTATCCATCCATTTTTAGGAGTGATTAGGTGTTTGGGAGCGATATGGGGTTACACAAATGCTCCAATTAGGGTTTAGTTTATAGTTTTTGCTCTGATTGGAGCGTATCATTCGGCGACTTTCGTCATGCTCCCGTAGGAGGCGGTCTTCTTGTATTTTTCATTGTTGAAAACTAAATTGATTTGTTTCGGGCGATTTTACAGGAATAAAACATCACTACGGCATATCATTCTCTGACAGACCTCTGCCATTGTTTTGCCAATGTTTTGCCATCGCTTATCCGTTGACTCTAAAAAGATTATCTTTGTGGTTTCCGTCCTTTAATTCCAATATATGTACCCACCGAATTGCCGCTGACAAGGCGCAGTTCCGCCCAGTCCCTGAGTTCCGAAATTTTGAAATGCAGCCTGTGCCCGAATTTATGGTAAGGTATGTTTCCGGCAGAAGTTTCCTTATACAGTTGGCCCTTGGCTATGCGGTAGCCATTGGAATTGAGGAATTCCAACGCTCCGTCTATATCCACCGAGTCTGAATCATGTTTTGGTTGAAACGCTCCAATCACTTTTTCAATACATCCGCAGACTGTTGTTTCAATAATCTCCCGCAGTTGATCCACGGAAAGCACCACAATGTTTGTATTATCCATTTATAATATGACATCGCAGAGTGTGTATCCTGAGAAATACGCCATTTGGCGGGTATGTCCGATCCAGACAATCGTTAATGTGAATTTTGTGTTAAGCATTACCGTGAATCACGGAGTTTCTGCGACATCGAAGAAATTAACACTTATTATCCCCCTTTTAGTTCGCGTAAATCACGCTATGGCAGTAGATTGGCGTAAAATTGTCACTATGTCTGTCAAAAAATAACCGTCCTTCCCGTTGTTCGGAAAGGACGGCCATGAAAATCGTATGTGAAGGGCTTTGCCTACGCCCAGTTTACGGATGGAAGACTGTTGATTGCCTTATGCTTCAGTTCATCGACGACGTGCAGGTATCGCTCGGTCATTTCAAGTCCTGCATGCCCCATAAGCGACTGTACCGTTTTGATGTTTGCTCCGGCATTAAGGATATTCACCGCGAATGAATGACGGGCACAATGCCATGTGATATTCTTTCCAATCTCAGCGGCCTTTACCCACTTTTTCAACTGGATCAGTCCGGTGTCCCATTTGGGCAGGTTGAAAATCGGCTGCTTTGGATTGCTTTTGCTGTCCGGTTCTCCGATGAGGCTTATCAACATCGGGCTGAGAGGGGTGACGACACCGCACGCCTTGCTTCGTCCGGCAACTTTGCATTGCTCAAATCTCATCACACCGTTGGCGAAGTCCACATTCTCAAATGTGAGTTTCTTCAAATCGCACCACCTTATGCCTGTGTACAGGCTGAAAAGGAAGCCACGTTTTACATCGGGGCAGCTCCAAGTGAATGGCGTTTCCGCAAGTTTCCGGATCTCGTCCATTGACAATATAGGTTTCTTTATGAGCCTCGCATCACGGCGGAAAACAATCCCCTTGCATGGATTCTTCTTCATCAGTCCTTCCTCATAGGCCGATGTGACAACCTTTTTGAAAAGACCGAAGCATCTGATACCACCTTCCCCGACCGATACCTTTTTCAGATACTCTATGTATCCTGTTATCATGTCGGCTGTCAGCAAGTCCATTCTCAGGAACTCGGTGTAACGCTTGTACTTCTGGATTGAATCAAGGAAGGCTATGAAGCGGCGATAAGCCGTACCCAATCCGACCCGTGTCGGACGGGCATATATCTCATCATCACAATGCTTGCGGAAGTAACGCAGTAAATCCACTTCCTTGTCCTTTTTCAGACGATAGCCCTCACGGTCTTCGAGAAACTCCTGCTCCCGCTCGAAGCGTATCTTTTCAGCGAGGGCAAGAGTATTGCGGTTCTGAGTCCGCTCCTGTGTTGTCTTTGGAGAGAGCCAGATATATAGATTCAGATTCTCACGGCGGCGGTTGTGTTTGATTTTGTATTTAGGCTTACCGGCCATAGCCCCGTCCGTATATATGACAGGGTTGCCCGCATCGTCAATGACCGGGGTTTCAGTGCGTCCGAGATAATACTCCAACGCAAGGCTCGCACGGCCATCTTTGAGGACAGTCTGCACGAGTTTGGGGTTCTGCTTATTCTTTGTTTCGACTTTTGCCATATTGCTATGATTATGTGTTTGAGCGCAAAGTTAATGCGCTATCCACTTATGCAAAAATCGCCCTATACACTTATTAACAAACGAATCGTACAAATTGTGTACTGATTGAGAAAAAACAGGCAAATTCTCCCAAATCGTTAGAAATCAGCAAATCTCCAATCCTCTGATTCTCAAATCAAATCAAAATTCCCCAATTTCTCAAAATAATACTCGTGACTTTACGAAAAATTGCCGATGTCGGATTGTTGGAACTTCAATTGTGTAATCTTCCCGACACTTCGCGGTTAAAGAAAACATATCTGTCACAATTTTCTATAATAGGGAAAATCGCTGATGATTACAGCAATATCTATATCGGAAACTGCGGTATAATTAAAAATACGTTGTGCAATGCATTCGACGCCGGGTATATAAGGCATATTGTCGATGTGCGCGGACGCGTAATGGCGATAAGCGGAGATGGAGACTCGATAGTATCTTTATATGACAACGGCCATAGGGTGCATACACAAAACTTGGTTAATTCAAGCAAATCGCGTGGCTACTCTTTGACTTCGGAGATTGTAGATTTTATTTGCGATGATACTCTTCGATATCATCTTATAGTGTGCGAAGATACTGCCTTTTTATATGACCAAGTTGAAAACAGGACCTTAAAACGATTGCCGGTCGACAAAAAGCGAAAGTCTTTGTCGGCCGACGGTAATGTCATGGTGTATGGAAATGGCAGTGACATAGAGGTCTATTTCAGAGAAACCGGCAATACTATAAGATTCAACGGTATAGTCGATGCAATGGTTTCTTATAGCGGAAAGTATGTATGGCTGATTACTGAAGAGCGCATACTTTTCCGATGGGATGTAGCGACCGGTGATATGCCCGGATTCGGTCATGTTGACGGTGACGAAGCTCGCATTGTTGCGGTACATGATGAATGTTGTCTTACGCGGAGGACATTATATCGCCATTGTATGGAAAATGGAAAAAATCGTTATTTTCATTGGTCTTATAATGTCGATTTATTGGTTTATGTTGCATGGTTTGACAGTACCGGCTCACGACTATATATGAAAGAAAAGCCTCATTGTCTCACGGTATTGGAATTCATTTCTGATGCCGATTTGGATGTGCATGTTTATCCATGTCCCGATATACGTTGTTATAATCGTAACTTTGTCTTGACCATGGGTGACCGTGAGGAGATTTTTAATGTAGAAGAGCGTATAAAATTCCCTTATATTCCGGCAGTATATAACTGCGGAATAAATGCATTGGCATGTGATTCTTCGGGCAAACGTATTGCTGTATCGGCCGGTATAAATCTACTGCAGGAAATTCAGCCATTTGTTTATGAGATAAATGGTACGGTTCTGAATAGTCGTGAATTGCCTTTTGAAAATAAAACATTCTCTTATATTGCTTGCTGCGCGGTGTCACCTGACGGGAACTTCATGGGAGCATCTTCGTTTGCACGAGAACGTAGTGAGCTGATACTTTGTGATATGGCCGGGCAAAGGCTTATTGATAAGCAAACGGAATGTGCGTGTATATCTATCTGTTTTTCCCGAGACAGCCGATACATGATTGGCGTGACCGGAGACTATATCTCTGACCCGTTTGATGTAAATGTTTATGTATATGACGTTTTAAACAAATCTTTTATCAAGCAAATTAATTTGCCGGAGTTCTATATGTATAATAAGGGAGGAGCTTTTTTTACGCAAAATAATAACTATATAATATTCCGTACGGGCTCATATTACGGAGTTTGGGATTTGTGGCAAAATAAACTTATTTATGATGACATAAAATGCTCTGACAGATTTATTGACAGGTGTGGCTCAAAGGACTTCCTCAGCTTGATGTGTTTTAACGCTAATGCATACGGACTCGTTTTTGAACATCCATGGATGAATGAGCTTATTTCTACAGATGAAGAGAAAAAGGAGTTGATACATGTTGACTTGGAATCGTTATATACGTATAGTGAACCGTGTGACTATTCTCTTGTCGGCATGTCTCCGTCAGGCACCATTCTATATTTCCTTAAAGATGGTCGGCTATACCGTCGTCATATACTGGAGGAGGAGAATTATATCTATTTGGCCGATAATGTACAGTCGGTATTTACCGTTTTTAATGATGTCCATATATTTGTATATCTGAATAGCGGTGAACTGATTTTTATGGATGTTGAAGCACGACAGGTGCTGTTAAGAGCCAATGCCGGTTTTTTGTGGGATGCCCGGGCATGTGCTGTGGGGCTTGTTACTGTAGATTATTTGGGAAAGATAAGCCGATTCGAAGTCCCTGCTAAGTACCAATTGAATAATCCGGCCATAGCCACTTTTACCGGTCGATGGGATTTGGGCGAAAAAGTGATGCGGGAGCCAAGTGCGGTTTGTCCTATGTGCGGAGCGGAAATGTTTTTAGACGATGATGCCGGATTCAAACCCGGAGGCGATGCTTTATGTCCGCGATGCTCTGCCAACTTGCACTTTAATCCTATGTTATAATAGCATTGGCCGGGTAATTTGCGTGGTGTTATGATGAAATTTTGTAAATTTGCGCTACGTTTCGAGCGGGACGGTCGGTCGCTTGTCGACTTCGCGTGCGGCAAGAGGAAAGTCCGGGCAACGCAGAGCACCATGGTCCCTAACGGAGACCTGTCAGCGATGGCAGAGTAATGTGACAGAAAATAACCGCCGCCCTTGTGGCGGTAAGGGTGAAAAGGCGAGGTAAGAGCTCACCGGGGCCCACAGCGATATGGGCCGCCGCACATCTGATGGGTTGCAAGGTCAAGTATACCGGCATTCAAGGGCTGCTCGTCCATTGCCGGGGGGTAGACTGCTGACTGCGGCAAAGCCGCGACTCAGCCCGGTGGTAACAGCGGGCGTAGATAAATGACCGACGGCGGAGTATCTCCGCTACATAACCCGGCTTACAGGCCCGCTCGATTTTATAAATAACAAAGGCTCCCATATGGGAGCCTTTGTTATTTATGTACCGGTATTGGATTATTCACCGGGGATAATTGCTTCGCTGGGGCAAACTTCAGCGCAGCTACCGCACTCGATGCAGGTGTCGGGATCGATGTGGTAGATGTCACCTTCGGAGATTGCTTCTACGGGGCACACCGGAAGGCAAGTGCCGCAAGCTACACACTTATCTGTAATTACGTAAGCCATGATAATTTAATTTAGATATTATACGAATACTTGTTATTGCTTTACCATGCAAAGTTATATTTTTTATTTTAAATCCATCAATATTTGCCCGAAAAATATTCGCAAAGAATCGAAAGGCTCGATCAAAGATGCATATCGGTAGCTCTTTGTCAGATGAATATAACGGGGTGGTGATAAAATTATGTAAGTTACGATATTGCTTGCACTGATTATAAATTTATCTTGATATCCGGATTGATTTCAAGGAGTTGGCCGACGAATCTCTCCTTGTCTTTGGGAGATATGTACATGGGACCGGAAAGTTTTAATACAGAACGGTCAGTAAATGTTATGGCCAGTTTATCAGAGGATAAGGCCGGTCCCCAAAGAAAACTTTTGCACGATTTTATAGCCTTGATTTTATTGATAGGGAAGCGATGCGGGCGGCAAAACTGATATACTGAAAGCTCATTTCCTTCAACGGCATACCATACTCCGAAAAAAGTTATGGCAAATATGCTTCCGAAACCTATCAGAAAGATTAAAAAAGAGATCAATCCTATGCCGCCTATGGCTGCGACTATAAGCACGACGAAAAAGAAGCATGCGGTAGCCCATATCCACCAGTCAATCCTTGAACGGTATACAGTTTTCATAAGTTGTAAAATAAAGTTTATACATGTTGGTTATTGTCATATTTCTGTTTGCGGTATTGCAGTCTCAAGCCTACTCATGGCTTTGTCATACGCAGTCTTGACGTAACCGGTCTTTATTGTTCCGTTGTCAAATAGGCGGAGAATGAAGTCATTGAGCGATTCTGCTTCCTGCTTATCATGGAGGTGTATGTAAATTATAGGGGCAAGTACAAGACTGCCATCGACATACTCCTTAAATTCATTATATACGCTACGGTTGTCCCTACGGCCGATTTTGTGAGATATAAAGACTTCGGCTGCGACGACAAAAGCCTCATTGCGGCCTTCGTTATGGCTTCTTGCCACATTTTCATTCTCATGGTAGAAATCGTCGGCCATAAGTTCATCGAGTCTATTCATAAGCTCGCCGGATATCGACAGACGATGAAGATTCTCGTGAATATAGACTTTCAGAAAGTCGAGCCTGAATTTTTTTTCAAACTCTGTATTGAGCAAAATCGGTGTGCAGCAGAATGATTCGTCTGATAGGTTGAAGGCATTGTCGATGTTTAGAATGTAGATGTTGGAATGTGTCGGTGGCAGTATCTCCGGTCCGGAGAATTCTGTCATGGCATCATGTATGGCGTTGAGAGCTTTCTCCGAAACCGGATAGGAATTTATATACCCGTCAATAACAGGTTTTATGTCAGATACCCAATACTCCGAATAACCGGCATTATTTATGGCTGACAGACAGCTGCTTATCTGTGGACTCAGATTCACGATGTTATTCACCCAACTTTCATCATATTTGATGACATCATTGTTTTCCGCCAACAAAGTGAAGAAAACCACACATGAGTCGGTATCATGTCTGTTTCCTCCGAAAGATGCATAGAGATTACACAGTTTGGATGCTGAAACATTATCATTTATAGTGTTAAGTTCACTCATGAAAGCGGAGTCGGCGGCGAGATGGCTGAACTGCGGTCTTTCCTTTATTTTGTTAAAATATTGCAGTGACGCAATCATATCGAAGCTCTTGGAAGTCGTAAAAAGCCTATGTGCGCAATTTGTTGCGGTCACATTCTGATTGTTAAGTTCCGGTGTTTTTAAAGAGTCGGTAAACTCGGTATTCGCCACCGTTGCGGCTGTCGCAACGGTGGCGAATAATATTGATGTGATGATGCGGTTTGGCATAAACGTTTCAGTTGTTCTAACAGCAAAGTTACGACATATAAAAAGAATAGCTCTAAAACAAAGCTAATTGCCCGATAAAATTTGTTATATTTATTTGTGGGCTGATGATAAATATACGTCATAATCAGGCTTGCAGATTGGCCGAATCTGTAAGTAGCTTCGCGTGTTATGCAGGTCGGGTAAATGGGCGGTTGTGAAAAATATTGAAATATAGCGGGTATTTATGGCAAAAGCCCTAACTTTGTACATTAAATTAATAACATAGTATTTTTTCTGTGATGGGAAAACGCGTTTTTAATATTCTGATTATAATGCTGGTCGCCTCTTTTTCGGGGCTTAACGCACAGTTTGTGAATCCGGTCAAGTGGACTGTAGCGCTTGACATGACTGACGGAAACAAGGGCGAAATCGTCATGACTGCCGACATTTTGTCCGGATGGCACATGTACAGTAATGAAGTGGACCCTGACATAGGACCTACGCCGCTGTCTGTGGACTGGAGCAAGCTTGAAGGCGTGACGCTTGAAGGCAAGTTGACGGCCGACAAAGTGTCGCACAAGGAGTTTGACGAAATGTTCGGTGCCAATCTCAGCTGGTGGACCGAACGAGTGGTCATCAAGCAGGCGTTCGTAGCCGGTTCTGACCATTATGCCGTGGCAGGTACCATACGGTTTTCGGCGTGCAATGACCAGAACTGTATTCCGCCACAGAAAGAGACATTTGAATTTACCGGCTTTGCAAAGGGTGGCGCTGACGATGTAGCCGAGACGACAGCCGATACTGATGCCGCCGCACTTGTCGAAAAACCGTTTGCCAATGTGGCTGATGAGAAGTCCGATACCGATGCCGGCATTTGGGAGCCTGTGGACTTTTCAGGCACTGAGAAGGCTGAAAATACTGATACCACTTCTATGTGGTACATATTCATAACATGTTTTATAGGCGGTTTCGTGGCATTGCTCACTCCCTGTGTGTGGCCTATGATACCGCTTACTGTAAGTTTTTTCCTCAAGAAAGGCAAGTCGAGGGCCCGGTCAGTAGCCGATGCATTTATCTATGGCATATCAATCATTGCCATATATCTGCTGTTAGGACTGCTTATAACCGCTCTGTTCGGTGCGAGTTCGCTTAATGCCTTGTCCACAAGTGCGGTATGCAATATAATTTTCTTCCTGTTGCTTGTGGTTTTTGCCATATCGTTCTTCGGGGCGTTTGACATCAAGCTACCCTCATCATGGGCCAACAAGATGGACAGCACAGCCGAGCGTACAACCGGTCTTCTCAGCATATTCTTTATGGCATTTACCCTTACGCTGGTATCTTTCTCCTGCACCGGTCCTATCATAGGCACACTGCTGGTCGAGGCGGCAAGTACCGGCGATAAGTTCGGCCCGGCTGTGGGTATGTTCGGCTTCTCACTTGCTCTTGCCATACCGTTCTGCCTGTTTGCCATGTTCCCGTCATGGTTGCAGAGCGCTCCCAAGTCCGGCGGATGGATGAACACCGTCAAGGTTGTGCTCGGTTTTGTAGAATTGGCTCTTTCGCTGAAGTTCCTTTCGGTAGCGGATCTTGCTTACGGATGGCATATACTTGACCGCGAGGTGTTCCTTGCTCTGTGGATTGTTATTTTCACTCTGCTCGGACTCTATCTTCTGGGCAAGTTTAATTTCTCGCATTACGGTCCGGCCAATGGAAGCATAGGCACTTTCCGATTCTTCCTGTCGATGATATCACTGTCGTTTGCCATATACCTTGTGCCCGGGTTGTGGGGTGCTCCTCTGAAGGGGGTAAGTGCATTTGTGCCGCCGCTTTACACACAGGATTTCAATCTTTACGGAGGTGTATTCAAGGAGTATGACGACTATGAAGAGGGCATGAAGGCTGCCGCAGCCGAGGGCAAACCCGTGTTTATCGATTTCTCGGGCTACGGATGTGTCAACTGTCGCAAGATGGAGGGTGCCGTTCTTGACAACCCTGATGTCAGGACTATGATTGAAGACAATTTTGTCGTTATAAAGCTGATGGTCGACGAGAAGAAAAAACTTCCAGTACCGGAGACCGTCACCGAAAATGGCAAGAATGTGGTGCTGGAGACCTACGGCGACCGCTGGAGCTATCTTCAGCGCTACAAATTCCAAGCCAATGCGCAGCCCTATTATGTCGTGCTTGACCCGTCGGGACGGCTTTTGTCAGGGCCATTCTCTTATGACGAAAATATTCCTCGTTTTACAGAGTTTCTTGAAGCGGGAATGAAGAATTTTTCCAAGTAGATGGAGGAGCTCACCAACCGGATACGCAAACTTGTGGCTTCGCTCGATGACCCTCGGGTGAGAGATGCCGAGGGGCTGTTTGCAGCCGAAGGCACCAAATGTGTGCTTGACACAGCCGGAGCCTTTGACTGCCGGTGGATATTTGCAACCGCCGCTTGGTTGGAGGCCCACGGCCATGCAATCGACGGCTCTGCCGATGTCACGGCTGTCAAGCGTGCCGATTTGGAGCGAATGAGCCACCTGTCGACTCCTCCGCAGGTCATAGCCGTCTATGAGCGTCCTGTCTATGACATAACTCCGGCTGATATTGCCGGACACCTTGTCATAGCTCTTGACCGGGTTCAGGACCCGGGAAATCTCGGTACGGTGATGCGTGTCGCCGACTGGTTCGGCATAGACACCATATTGTGCTCGCATGACACTGTCGACTGCTTTAACCCCAAAGTGGTTCAGGCTACTATGGGGGCTATATCGCGGGTAAAGGCGGTTTACGTCGACCTTCCGGAGTTCTTGGCGCAATGCGGTCAGCCGGTTTACGGTACGTTTCTTGACGGTGATGACATATACGGTTCGCCGCTCGGCGACTCCGGCATCATAGTCATGGGCAATGAGGGCCGCGGCATATCCGATGCCGTAGCCCGATATGTTGACCGACGGCTGTACATACCGTCGTTTCCAGTATCCCGGCCCACGAGTGAGTCGCTAAATGTCGGCATGGCTACTGCCATAACAGTGGCGGAGTTTCGTCGCCGTCAATTATCTTGAAAAATATGGCAAAACAAGTGAAATCGACTTGGTTCTGCAGCAATTGCGGCAATGAATCGTCAAAGTGGGTGGGACGGTGTCCCGGCTGCGGAGAGTGGAATACTATGGTCGAGGAGCGCGCCGTAACGGGCAAGAGCAAGTCCTCGACATTTGACTTGGGACATGATAATGTGCCCATGCCCATATCGGGTATCGTCACTGCTACGGAGACACGCATACATATGCCAAGCGAGGAGCTCAACAGGGTGCTCGGCGGAGGGCTTGTGGCCGGCTCTATAGTGCTCATCGGTGGCGAGCCGGGCATAGGCAAGTCGACTTTGGTCCTGCAGAATATTCTGTCGATACGCGGTAAACGCATACTTTATGTGTCGGGCGAAGAGAGCGCGGCCCAGCTGAAGATGAGAGCCGACCGCATAGGGCGTCTAAGCGACAACTGCTTTATAGTGTGCGACACTTCGCTTGAATCGATAATGAGGCATGTCGATAAACTAAAGCCTGAAATACTTGTGGTAGACTCGATTCAGACTATCGCCTCCGACGCTATCGAGTCATCGTCGGGCAGCGTAAGTCAGGTAAGGGAGTGTGCCGCGCAATTGTTGCGCTATGCGAAGTCTTCAGGTTCTCCTGTTATACTTATCGGACATATAAACAAGGAGGGTTCCATAGCCGGCCCCAAGGTTCTCGAACATATTGTAGACGCGGTGCTGCAGTTTGATGGCGACCGCCACTACATGTACCGTATATTGCGGTCGATAAAGAACCGTTTCGGTTCTACTTCCGAACTGGGCATATATGAAATGGTGCAACGCGGACTCCGCGAAGTGTCCAATCCGTCAGAGTTGCTTCTGTCGCAGAGCGATGATGCGGAGTTGTCGGGTGTATCTATCGGGGTGACGCTTGAAGGTATACGTCCTTTCCTTATCGAGACACAGGCGCTTGTGTCTACTGCGGCTTACGGCACTCCACAGCGGTCTGTGACGGGCTTTGACGCCAAACGCATGAACATGCTGCTTGCCGTGCTTGAGAAGCGTGTCGGCTTCAAGCTCGCTCAGAAAGATGTATTTCTTAATATAGCAGGGGGGCTTAAAGTCAATGATCCGGCTCTTGACCTCAGTGTCATATGTTCAATATTGTCATCAAATGTGGACATGGCGGTACCACGCGATGTATGCATGTCGGGCGAGGTAGGGCTGTCGGGTGAGATAAGGCCCGTGACTCGAGTGGAACAGCGCATACTTGAAGCCGAAAAACTCGGGTTCTCCACCATACTGATTCCGCGTAACAACATAAAAGGCTTCGACACATCGCGCCTCAAGATCAAAATAGCCGAAGTCGCCAAAGTCGAGGAAGCTTTCAGAACATTATTCGCCTAAAAGGTTATACCTCATAGTTGCGGTTAGGCTCCGGATGGCTGCGCCATTCAGCGCATGAAAAGAAAACCCGGTTGACAATCTGTTGGTTGTCAACCGGGTTCTATGTCTGTTAAGCGACTTGGCTGCCTACTTTTCGATAAGATCCTTTGCCTCTTCTACCGTATGATGGGCCTTCTCGCGAAGTCGGCCTATCTGCTGTTCTACATTTCCATATAGGTCGCGTATCGTGCGGTCTACGTCTCTTCTTATCTTACGTCCGCGCATAGTGGTGCGTGAATATCTCTCGGCATACATTCCGGTGAGGGCTCCTAATACAAGCCCTACGAAAAAGGTTTGGGTACTGCATTTCATAATTAAAACGTATTATTAAGTTGATAAAATCACCTTAATAACCTGTCGGCAGTGCAAAATGTTCCCCGTGTAACCGAATATTAACATCCCTTTGTCGGGCTGTTAAAAAATGCTTACTACAACGAGGCTATGACCTTTTTTATGTCTTCAGCGAGGGAGTTGGCCCGCTCTATCGTGGAGGCTTCGGAGTATATGCGTATTATAGGCTCCGTATTGGATTTGCGCAGGTGTACCCAACAGTCGGGAAAGTCTATCTTCACGCCGTCGATGTCGGTGATATTCTCTGACGAATAGCGCTTTTTGACGGCTTCGAGTATGGCGTCCACATCTATGTCGGGGGTAAGCTCAATCTTGTTTTTGGCTATGGCATAGGCCGGATAGCCGGCTTTCAGTTCACTCACTTTCTTGCCGCTTTTGGCAAGCAGAGTAAGGAACAGCGCTACACCTACAAGAGCGTCGCGTCCGTAATGCGATGCCGGATATATGACACCTCCATTGCCTTCGCCGCCTATCACGGCTCCGGTCTCTTTCATTTTGGTGACTACGTTGACTTCACCTACGGCGGCGGCCGTGTAGGTGCATCCGTGCGATGCGGTCACGTCGCGTAGCGCGCGTGAGGAACTCAGGTTTGACACTGTGGATCCGGGGGTATGGCTGAGCACATAGTCGGCTACGGCTACAAGCGTGTATTCCTCGACAAACATATCTCCGTTTTCCATGACTATAGCCAAGCGGTCTACGTCGGGGTCCACGACGAATCCTACGTCAGCCTTTCCGTCGCGCATCAGATCGGAAATCTGAGTGAGATTTTCCGGGATAGGCTCCGGAGTATGGGCGAATTTTCCTGTAGCCTCACAGTTGAGCTCAATTATATTTTTTACACCGAGGGCCTTGAGCAACTGGGGTATTATGATGCCGCCTACGGAGTTTACCGCGTCGACAGCCACCGTGAAGTCGGCTTTGGCTATGGCTTCGGTATCGACAAGGTCAAGGGCAAGCACGGAGTCGATATGCTTGCGGTTGTATGTGTCGTTTATATACACGTGGCCAAGCGAGTCTACGTCGGCAAAGGTGTATTCATCGTTTTCGGCTATGCGAAGCACCTCCTTGCCTTGTGCGTCGTTAAGAAATTCACCGTCGCTGTTCAGCAGTTTCAGAGCGTTCCACTGTTTGGGATTGTGCGATGCGGTTATGATGATGCCTCCGCATGCCTTTTCCATAACTACGGCTATCTCTGTGGTGGGAGTTGTGGCCAATCCTATGTTTATCACGTCGAATCCCATGCCGGTAAGCGTGGCTTCCACAAGTTTGCTGACCATCGGGCCCGATATGCGGGCATCACGGCCTACTACTATCGTGCGCGATTCTGTGTCGGTGTTCTTGCCTATAAAGTGGGCATATGCGGCAGTGAACTTCACTACGTCCACCGGGCTAAGACCTTCTCCGGCAGCACCTCCTATGGTGCCGCGTATACCTGATATGGATTTTATGAGTGACATGATAATGCTATTATATTGGTTCTGTAATCGTTAAATCTGGCTCTTGTAGTAGCGTATGGTGTACATGTACGGGATTACCACGGCTATTTCGTCGGAGCGTCCTACCTGTGACCTTATTACAATCTGTACCTCACAGTTGTAGCCCAAGTATCCGAGCGGCACCTGTATGCCTTCGCCCCATGCCGATGTGTTGGTTGACGAGAAGTTCTGATAGCGTATGGACTCGCTTATTGACACATCTTCGGCGTTGCCGTCGCCCGACGGTAGAGTCTTGTCTTTATAGTAACTTAGATTGAAGCGTGTAAAGCGCAGAAACACGAGATCATTGACCTTTGGGCGTTTGTCCATGTTGCCGTTGTTGATAACTCTCATGTACACGTTGCCGTCGCCGTCCATGCGGTAGTATGGAGCATCTTCGCCCGGATGCTCTTTAAGATATTGAAGAGCATCGCCGAGTTTTGTATCATAGTCAGGTGAATTAGGACTTACCGATTGCTGTTGAAGCATCTTCTCGGCAATCTCCTGACGTGTTATGAATACGGAGTCGGCCGGTACTTCGTTGATGACTTTCTGGTCGGCGAGATAGTTGTTTATAGATTTGGTCTCTTCATTTAGCAGGTCTGCATAGCTTTTGGAATCGTTGCAGCCTGTAGCGAGAATCGATACAGCGGTAATCGTGCAAAGTGAAATGAATAGGTTGCGTAATGATTTCATCTTTTATTCTGGAAATAAATTCGTTAAGTTTTATCTTTGGTTTTTCTCTTTTAAATATTCATCCATAAAGGTCAGCGTGGACTTGAATATATCTATCGCTTCATCAAGAGAGCAGGGGAGTTCTCCGCCTGCTGCGTTAACATGACCGCCTCCGTTGAAGTAGCGTTCGCATATCCGGTTGACGGGGAAGTCGCCTTTGCTGCGGGTCGACACTTTTATGTGGCGGTCGTCCTCTCGCAGGAATACGGAATATATGACATCCTCGATAGCGAGAGGTTCGTTGACGAGACCCTCGGTGTCGCCTCGCTCATAATTGAAGTTTTTCAAATCATCGGCCGAGAGCACGAGCAGCGCGGCCTTGTGCTCTTCAAAGATTTCCATTCGCGACACCGCATAACCGTTAAGTTTCAGTACATTGGCTTTCTTGGTGTTCATGACGCGCTTGTATATGTCATCTTTGTTAATGCCTTTGCGTACAAGTTCGGCGATGATTGTATACAGGTCGGGATCGTTGGAGTTGTACGAGAAGTTGCCAGTGTCGGTCATCATGCCGGTGTAGATGCAGGCGGCTGCTTTGCGGTCAATCATGTTGAACAGTTCAAGACGGCACAATAGCCTGAATATCAGTGCTGAAGTCGACGACTGGTCGGGATGTGATATGACGACGTCGGTGAAGTCCTGCGGGCTTTCGTGATGATCGACAAGTATCTTCTTGGCCGATGCACATGACAGTGCGTCGGACATACGGTCGACACGGTAGAGTGCGTTGAAGTCGAGACAGAATATGAGGTCGGCGTCTTCAAGCAGCTTTGTGGCGAAATCGGTGTACTTCGAATAGGGCACTATGTCTTTGGCACCCGGCAGAAAACGGAGTGTCTCCGGTATGCGGTCGGGAGTTACGATACGTGCCTCTTTGCCTATGTTGGCGAGTGTATGTGACAGACCGAGCGATGACCCTACGGCATCGCCGTCGGGAGCCATGTGGCAGGTTATGACTATGCGCTCGCTTTCCTCAAGCAGGTCGCGCACAGCCTTTATATCAGACTCGGCTATGATAGGTCTTAGCATATAGTTTTATATATCAAGATGCAAAGATACGAATAAGTCGAGCGCAAAACCAAATTTATTTGTCTTTTGCCGAGCGAAAGTATCTAAGACGCAGTCAAAGATACGAATAAGTCGAGGGCAAAACTAAATTTATTTGTCTTTTGCCGAGCGAAAGTATTCAAGATTAAGCCAAATTCAGATAAAAATCCGTATATTTTATACTGCCGTGGTGTATATCTCGCGATTTTAATTTAAATTTGTGTTTACAATCGATGACGTGCTGCGGCACTTACTAAACAATACTATGGATAAAAAAAGACTTGGCATAGGGCTGCTTCCGTGTATACTTATAAGTATAGCGCTCGGCATAGGTGTCGGATATGTTATGCCTGTGTGGGGAGCGAGGCTGTTTGAAACATTTAGCTGCCTGTTTGGCAGCTTCTTGGGGTTTCTTGTGCCGTTTATTATTGTGGGCTTTGTTACGCCCGCTATTGCCGACATTGGCCATCGGGCAGGTAAAGTGCTGCTGCTGACTGCTGCGATAGCTTATACTGCAACCGTATCGTCAGGATTGCTGGCATATTTTGTCGGCGAACTGACTTTTCCGTCGCTTATCACGCCGCGTACTCTTGAGGGGCCTGTGGCTGAGGCGGTAGGAGTGACACCATATTTTAGAGTAGAGATACCCGCCATGTTCGGGGTTATGACCGCACTTGTTTTCGCTTTTATGACCGGACTGGGTATAGCCTGTAGCAAAGGCACTGTGCTGCGCCGTGGGGCCGAAGAGTTCCGTGATATTGTCAGCGCCACCATACGTACGGTCATAATACCGCTGCTGCCGGTGTATATATTCTGTATATTTCTCAATATGACCGTTTCGGGACAGGTAGGCAGTGTGCTTATGGCTTTCATCAAGATTATCGGAATAATCTTTTTTATGGCGGCAGTAATACTGATACTGCAGTACTGCGTGGCTGCATTGTTTGTGCGGCGCAATCCGTTCAAGCTGCTTTATACCATGCTCCCGGCCTATTTTACCGCGCTGGGCACCCAGTCGTCGGCCGCTACTATACCTGTCACTCTGCGTCAGGCGATAAAGATGGGCGTAAGCGAAGAGATAGCCGGCTTCGTGGTGCCGCTGTGCGCCACAATCCATATGTCGGGCAGTACGCTGAAGATAGTCATGTGTGCTCTTGCGCTTATGATCATGCACGGACTCCCGTTCAGCCTGCCTATGTTTGCTGGCTTTATAGCCATGCTTGCCGTCACTATAATCGCCGCTCCGGGCATACCGGGCGGAGCTATCATGGCGTCGCTCGGACTACTTGCCTCGATGCTCGGCTTTTCCGAACAGGATCAGGCTCTTATGATAGCTCTTTACATAGCTATGGACAGCTTCGGCACAGCCTGCAACGTCACCGGCGACGGCTTTATAGCGCTGATTGTTGATAAGTTTTTCGGTAAAAAGCTTCCTGACGAGAAACGGGTTGACGACAATCTGATTGGCAACGACTGATATAGTTCGAGGCTTATCAGGTGACGCTCCCCCAACTACACCGTTATATCGCGAGCCTGCAAAGGCTCACGCCAAACGTTAGCCGTGTACAAGGCATCCGCAGGATGACGCAGTCTCCGGTAAGTAGTACAACGCTATTTTTGAGTCGGCAAAGACTCATGCTCACATCATGCAGCCGAAGTAAGCACGAGTCCTTTCAGGCTCGAACAGGTTTTTATGCCGACTTCCCTGTCCGGCTTACAAATGGCGTGAGCCTTTACAAGCTCGTAGACCGAATGGGCCAATGCCAAAACCGATTGTCAAACTGCGACTATTCTTGTGCCCTTACGTTCTTAACAGGTTTTGCCGCTGACCTGTAGGCCGCTTTTGGCAGCCATTTGGTACTATGGTGCGATTAAATTGTCAATATGTGCTTCGTTAAGCATTTTTGATGATAATATGTTGATTTTTTGATAAATTTTTACGAAATTTGCAGCCAATTTGTATAAGAATATATTGTACTAATCTGTAATAATTTAACTCATGAAAAAGAGTGCTCTTCAGCAAGCGCGTGCCGCTTATCAGCCCAAATTGCCCATCGTACTTACCGGTGCGGTAAAGGCGGTTGAGGGTCACGCCACTCAGTCAGTGGCCGATCAGGATGATATCAAGAACCTGTTTCCCAACACCTACGGCCTTCCCGAAATACACTTTGAAAAGGAGGCAAATCCCGCTAAAGGCACACCCGTTAATGTCGGTGTGATACTTTCCGGAGGTCAGGCTCCCGGTGGACATAATGTCATAAGCGGACTTTTCGACGGTATAAAGAAAGTACATCGCGACAGCCGTCTGTACGGTTTCCTTATGGGCCCCGGCGGTTTTGTTGATCATCAGTACATGGAGCTTACAGCCGACATTATCGACGAGTTCCGTAATACCGGCGGTTTTGACATAATAGGCTCGGGCCGTACCAAACTTGAGACCAAGGCTCAGTTTGACAAAGGTCTTGAGATTCTGAAGCAACTCGACATAAAGGCGCTCGTCATCATCGGTGGCGATGACTCCAATACTAACGCAGCCATCCTTGCCGAGTACTACAAGTCAATCAATGCGGGAGTTCAGGTTATCGGATGCCCCAAAACCATAGACGGCGACCTCAAGAATGAAGTTATCGAAACCTCTTTCGGTTTTGACACCGCCACCAAGGTTTACAGCGAGGTTATCGGCAACATACAGCGCGACTGCAATTCATCCAAGAAGTACTGGCACTTTATCAAGCTTATGGGACGCTCGGCAAGCCACATCGCTCTTGAGTGCGCTCTCCAGTGCCAGCCCAATGTCTGCATCATCTCCGAGGAAGTAGAGGCAAAGAAACAGACCCTCAACGACATCGTCAATTCTATAGCCGACACTGTGGCAGCCCGTGCCGCTAACGGCAATAACTTCGGTACTGTCCTCATACCCGAAGGCCTTATCGAGTTTATCCCCGCCATGAAGGTCCTTATCGCCGAGCTTAATGAACTGCTTGCTGTTAACGCCGAGGAATTCGCTTCAATCGACCGTGCCAACCAGCTGAGTTGGATTGTTGACCGTCTAAGTGCCGAGAATGCCGCTATATTCAACAGCCTTCCCGAAGGTGTTGCACGTCAGCTCTGCCTTGACCGCGACCCCCACGGCAACGTTCAGGTATCGCTCATCGAGACCGAGAAGCTGCTCGGCGAGATGGTGGCACGCCGTCTTAACGATATGAAGGCCGAAGGCCGCTATGTAGGCAAATTTGCTTCGCTTTACCATTTCTTCGGTTATGAAGGCCGTTGCGCCGATCCCTCCAACTTCGACGCAGACTACTGCTACGCACTCGGCTTCAACGCCGCATGCCTCATCAATGCAGGTGTCACCGGCTATATGTCGAGTGTGCGCGGACTTACCAATCCTTCGGTACAGTGGACCACCGGCGGTATACCCATCACTATGATGATGAATATGGAACGCCGTCACGGAGCCATGAAGCCTGTAATACAAAAAGCTCTTGTAAGCCTTGACGGAGCTCCGTTCAAGAAGTTTGCCGCTTGTCGCGACGCTTGGGCTGTTAATACCGACTTCGTTTATCCCGGTCCTATCCAGTACTTCGGCCCGGCTTCGGTATGCGACCAGCCTTCACTCACTCTGAAATACGAGCACGAGAAGCGCTAAAGATATAGACCCGAATCATCAGCTTGCAGAGACCGCCTCGGGGGAGCAATGTCGCTCTCAGGCGGTCTCTTTATTTTTTATCGTTTTTCCGAAGTATGTAGATGCGTCCGAGTTTCTTCATAGCAGTAATCTCGTATTATGTCAGTCATTAAAAATTATCTGCCTGTGCCGAAGCGAGAGGTGTCCATACTGTTGTTGTCTTTTGGTTTGAAGCCGTTGAATCGCCATATGAATGTGAGTTTGAGATTGCTGGTCATGTCGCGCACTTTCATGCGATAATCCTGACCGGCATGGCTGATGGTCATGGTGGGCGACCATCTGTTGAATATATCATCGGCTTTCAAATCAAGTTCGAAGCAATGCTTCTTCCCAAACAGCCATTTGACTCCGGCATCAATTTTCCATATAGCTGATAAGTCTGCTATCCCTTGTAATGATGGCGATATGTAGCTGACATCGACAGACAATGACACAGGGTTGTTCCTGCTGAACTTGAAGGAATTGGTGAGTGAACCATAAAATATCCATTTTCTGTTGTCAAAGTTGATGTCATGGAAGTTGTCAGCCTTCTCTCGCTGATTGAACACATTGGCTGTGGCCGTAGCGTTCCAGATATAACCTGTACCGAAAGGCGCATATAGATTTAATCCGACAACGCGCTTGTAGTTCATATTGATTGTCTGATAGATGAGATTGAGCGCGTCAGGAGACTGGTACGGCAACTGTGCAGTAGCTTTGTCACCATACTGGAAATAAAGCGTTGCGACATATTTTTGCCTTAAAATGTAGTTGAACTGTGCGTCGTACTGAATGTAAGACTGTAGCTTAGGGTTGCCGATAACTGTGGAGTAATCATTGATATGACTTGTCCCTCCGTGCAGTTCCCAATATGAAGGATAGATGCGTCGGGTGCTTAGATTGAGCTGAAATATGCTTTGAGGGTGTTGTAGCGTGGCGCCGATCTGGGGTATGAAATTCCAGTCGTGCTGATATTGATTATGATAATATTCGACTTTTGCCGAAGCGTTTAGCGACACTCCCCGGTTGAAGGACTGTTGGGTGCCTGCGTAAAAACTGGCCACATCCTCACGGAGAATATCGTCAAAATCAGAGTTGCCGGATATGTCGTAGTGTTGAGAACTGTGGTCTTCCGAGTACTGATACTCTGCGCCATAGTTCAGCTGCCATTTGCCAAGCTGATGCTGTTGGTCTATATATACATGCCAGCGGTTTATATCCTGACGGCTTTCAGAGCCAAGTATATAATCGGCATCCTTAAACAATGACTGAGAGCGATTTTCGGAATACAGGGTATAATCGCCTCCTGCTGTCATGCCGAACGGTGTGATATAGCGCACGGCAATGTTATGGTAGCCGATTGGCGACAGCATGTTGTAGGTATTTGTGAAGTCGCCAAGTGTGCCCGATGAAAAGCTCCACTGTTTAGAGTCAGAAATTATCTGTCCGTTATATATGAGTTTCAAAGTCTTCCATGAGGCTGATGCAAAAATAGTATTGCTCCAATTCTGAACCATGCGGCGCCTGTTGTCTTCAATCATGGTGTGTTTGCCATTGAAAGGATGATTTGAAAACGATTCTTCCTGATTCCATGATTTTGTACGTGAAAGTCCATAGTTCAAATCAAAAGTCCAGTCTTTTAATGCGTATGTGGCGGCAAGTCCTTTACCGTATGAGGCATAATGAGCCTGATTGTATCCGGCTCTCACCTGTCCCTGCAGACCGTCCAGAGGTGTGGGTGTTTTCAACACCACATTGATGACAGCTCCGTCAGCATGATATTTTGCCGGAGCGGAATACATTATCTCAACCTTTTTCAGCCTGTCAACCGGAGTGGTGTAAAGCAACTGATAAAGATTCTGGAGCGGCATGTCTGTCAACTCTCCATTCAGAATAATGGTGACATTGGATGACCCTGTCAGACCTATCATGCCGTTATTGTTAGTTACTCCGGGCAGATAGCCGAGAGCTTCAAGAATGTTATTTACCGGTTTATCCTTGACAATTCCGGGTAGGTCAACGACCATCATACCATCCTCACCTCTGACCTGAGGCTTTTCGCCCCTGACAACAACTTCATTGAGTTGCCGCGTAGTGATAGTATCGGAGGCTTCCTTTTGGGCGACTGCCGATATTGATGTAATTAATGCAGCGATAATTATAAGTTTTCTCATTGACGTTTTGTTGGATTTTGATGCAAAATTACAAGCGCATGATCTGATATCGGCAACCACCGACCTTATTTAGTCTTAAAAGCACCCTTATTTAGTCTTAAATCGAAGTAAGCCTAAACGGTTGTATGACGGATTGTTAGTAAATTTGCGATATGAAACGCTTTAAGACCATATCAACTGCATTCATCTTTGTCATTGCAATTATTTTCGGTTGTAATGTCTATTATCTCATATCACTTTATAATTCGATAAGAAACAATGTGGAACGTGATGTGATGACCGCAATAGCTGATGCAGATATTGATGATATGTGGGAGCGCGCCGCCAGAGTCAACCGCGCAGCAAAAGCCGCGTGTCAGACATATACTGAAAACGGAGATTCGATAATAGAAGGACCGCGTTCGATATCAGGGGTAATAGATGGAGATGGAAATTTAATCACAACGACGACAAACCAAGATGGCAAAACACAGGAAAACAGGACATCGCTGAATCGCGATAGGTCGTATACCAACCAGATGGTAAATGATATTAGTCGGCAGATGCATGAAACGATGGACCCGTATGTAGATTTTAATCTGACTATCATGGACAGTATTGTAATTAAACGTCTTGCGGACCGTCACATATATCCGGATTTTGTCGCTGTTGAGGTCGTAAATTCAAAGGAAGACATTTTGAGGGGTAATAGCCGTATTCCCCTGAAGCGTTCCGACTATGATGTGTTTTCGTTATGTATTAATCCGGAGTCGGATATGTATTACCGTGCATATATGACACCTTTAACCCACCACATTGTATCGGAGATGTCGGGAGTGATAGTGACAATTCTTCTGCTTATGGTTTCATTTTCTTTGGCGTTCGGGTATCTGTTCCACACGGTGTCACACTTACGGACTATTGAGGAGATGAAGGACGATTTTGTCAGCAATATGACTCATGAACTGAAAACCCCGATTGCAATCGCTTATTCCGCCAACGATGCCTTGCTCAATTATGACACAGCCAATGACCAGAAGAAAAAAGTGACATACCTTAATATCGCTAACAAACAGCTTAAACGCCTCGGGGAACTAGTCGAGAATATTCTTGCCATGAGCATGGAACGACGAAAAACTATTAAACTTAAACCGGAGACAATATTATTGCGGCCGTTTGTTGAGGAAATTGCATCGGCTCAGCGTATGAGAGGAGACAAAGACATAACCATCAGTGTCAATGTGGATGAAGATGTGGTTGTCGAATCAGACAAAACGCATCTTGCCAATGTGCTTAATAATCTGATTGATAATGCTGTCAAGTATTCTGCTGAAAGCGTAGTAATAACAATTGCGGGCGATAGCAATGGTATTTCAGTCATTGATAACGGTATCGGTATTCCGGCAAAAGCAATACCTTATCTTTTCAATAAGTTTTACCGTGTGCCTCATGGCAATCGTCAGGATGTGCGCGGTTACGGAATAGGACTCTATTATGTCAAGAGTATTCTTGATAAAATGGGATGGGATATTGAGGTCAAGAGCCATGAGGGTGAAGGCTCTGTGTTCACAATAAAAATTGGCAAACATGAAAAATAAAGTACTGGTTGTAGAAGACGAGACCGATCTCACGCTGATTGTAGCCGATACGCTGTGTGGCCTCGGCTACTATGTATTTACTGCGGCTGACGGTGTGGAAGGACTGGAAAAGTTCAAGTCTGATGGCGCCGATATTATAGTTGCCGATGTAATGATGCCTCGGATGGACGGTTTTACAATGGCTAAGGAGATTAGAAAATTATCGCCGTCAGTACCTCTGCTTTTCCTTACAGCGAAAAGCGCGGTTGAAGATGTCGAGGAGGGATTTGAAATCGGTGCCAACGATTATCTCAAAAAGCCTTTTGAACTACGAGAGTTGACAGTGAGAATAAAATCACTTCTACGCAGATACGGAGTGAACCTGAACGAGGACATAAGGTATGCGATCGGAGCCTATATGTTCAACGTTACGACTCAGACACTTTCGATTGGCGACAAATCGGCCGAGCTGTCACACTTCGAGGCCAAGATACTTGAACGGCTTGCTGCAAATATTGGCAAAACGGTTGACGCGTCTGAATTGATGATTGCCGTGTGGCAGCACGATGAACTAAGCAACCGCAATTCTCTACACGGCTACATCCACAAATTGCGCCGTTTACTCCGCCACGACTCCGCCATATCGATCATCAATCAGCGTGGTTTCGGCTATATGTTAGCGATAAAAAACTGAAAAATGCGGATAACGCAGAATGCTATGAATTATTGACTGCTTTCAATTACCAACATTAGCCGGCTCGACAAAGTATGGCTTTTTCTGTTTATCATAGGTTGTGGCAGGGACATAAAAAAATTGATTGTCATCCCGACAACCAATCTTAGTTAACCTTAAATCTAATACCATGAAAAACACATTGCAAAGGTAAGGCTTTATGGGATATCTGCAAAATATTTCGAGAAAAATTAGTGTCAGTTTAACAATTATTAAACCTATGCGCCTTTGAAATGGCGTTTTGCTTGCAAAGTGACATAAATTTACTCGGTTTGCAGCAAAAGGGAAGCGTATGGCATGCTATGGTGACATACGCTACTTTTGTGATTATTTGGACCAGAAAGCCGGGGTAAACAGAATAAGGACAGTAAATATCTCAAGACGTCCGGTAAGCATAAGAAAGGATAGAACCCATTTGGCTACGTCAGGCATACCTGCGAAGCCGCCCATGCCTGTCGTGTCGGAACTGAGCCCGATATTGGACACGCATGAGAACGAATTGAAAAACGAGTCAACGATCGGCAGCCCGAATGCTGTAAGTACAATGCCTCCAACCGATATAATCATGACGTAGATACACAAAAATGCAATCACTTTGTCTACTATGTCGGGTGAAACGATGTTGCCGTTTATGCGTACTGACCGAATGGCATTGGGGTGTACCGAGCGGTAAAGCTCATTGCCGGTGTTCTTAAGCAGAAACAGCAGACGGTCGATTTTGGCTCCTCCACTGGTGGATCCGGCGCATGCGCCAAAGAACATAAGTATAAACAGCAGGGCCATAACGAACGGACCCCAGTTTAAGAAATTGCTGGCGGTAAGACCTGTCGACGACATTGTGGTGATGATCTGAAACAGAGGATCGATGGTGACATCCTCTATGGTATGGGCCTGACCGCTCAGTATTATGGCTATGACAAACGTTATGTAGGCGGCTATGACGATTTTCACGTATGTCATGAATGTGTCATTGCGGTACAGACTCTTCATATCGCCGTGTATGGCCTTGAAAATGAGTGCGAAATTGACGCCACCGAGAAACATGAATATGGTTACTATGATTTTGATGTAGTCGGAGTCCCACTCGGCTATACTGTTGTTGCGTGTCGAAAAGCCTCCGGTAGACATGGTGGAAAATGCATGACACAGACTGTCGAAGAAGTCCATGGGGCCTATCCACAGCAGTATAAATACCATGGCCGTAAGCACGAAGTATATTGTCCATAGGCTTTTGGCTGTCTGGCTGATACGCGGGCGCAGTTTTTCATGAGTTATGCCGGTTACTTCGGCATTGAACATCTGCATGCCTCCTGAATGGTTGAGCATGGGCAGAACAGCAAGTGTGAACAGAATGATTCCCATGCCTCCGAGCCATTGGGTCAGGCAACGCCACAGGTTGATGCCGTGTGACAGAATGTCAACCGAAGGATATACCGTGGCTCCTGTGGTTGAGAACCCCGACATGGTCTCGAAAAATGCGTCGGTAACACTTAATGGCGTGGAGCACATAATGAACGGAAGCATGCCGAACAGTGAAAACACCACCCATACGAGTGCTGTAAGCAGAAAGCCCTCGCGTTTGGCCATCGAGGTGTTGGTCGGACGTATGCAGAATGTCATCAGTACGCCGGTGACGAGTGTCACCACTGTGCTTATGAAGAATGAAAGCCAGTCATCTTCGGAGTATATCAGGCAAGTTCCGAGCGGACACAGCATGAAAACCGACTCTATGATAAGGAGCCAGCCGAGCACTCGCAGAAGCATGGGGAAGTTGATATGTCGCGTGTTGTTGAAAATGGCCATTGCTATCGGTTGAACAGGCGTTCGATTTTGTGGATTGTCCCTGCAAGGCAGAATACTACGACATGGTCGCCGGCGCATATGCGGGTATTACCGTTTACGAGCATGCCTCGTCCGTCGCGTATGAGCGCGGCTATGGTCATGCCGTGGGGCAGGTTGAGGTTTTTAACGGCGTCGCGGGTTATCTTGCTGTCGGGTTTTGCCTCTATTTCGGCCACCTCCGCATCGGTAAGAGCCAAGCATTTAGATGACGATACGTCAAGGTCGAGCAGTAATTGAAATATCTTGCTTGACGCGAGGAGTTTCTTGTTGACTACAGTGCCTATGTTAAGACCTTCGGCTTCCGATATGAACTGTATGTCCTCAACCTCGGCTATGGTTTTATGGACACCGAATTCCTTGGCCGTCAGACATGACAATATGTTGGTTTCGGAGCTGTTGCTCAGCGCTATGAAGGCGTCGGTGTCGGCTATACCTTCCTCGCGCAACACGTCTATATCGCGTCCGTCGCCGTATACTATATCGCAATCAGGACACTTTTCTGGCAGCAGACGGCAGGCGCTCATGTTGTTTTCGATGATTTTTATCTTGAATTCATCGCCGGCGAGTGCTGCAAGCCTGATGGCAATGCGGCTCGCTCCCATTATGAGCACTTTTTTTATTTTTTTGCTTGTCTTGCCACAAAGATCGAGAAGTTCATTGACATGCTCGCGTGTAACGGCGAAGTAGAGTATGTCGCCGGCGAGTATGCTGTCGTCACCACGAGGAATGATAGTGTCATGATGACGCTTTATGGCCGCCACATGGAAGTTATGTTCGGTTTTGGCAAAGTCTTTGAGCTGCATGCCGATAATGCGGGCGTTATCGCGCAATTTCACACCGACGATTATGATTTCGCCGTCGTGCAGTTCAAACCAATGGCGTACCCATGAACGGCGCAGAGCGGTTATGATTTCCTGTGCTGCAAGCAGTTCTGGATATATAAGGGCATTTACACCGAGGCGTATGAAGTACTCCCGGTTTTCCGGGGTCATGAACTCATAGTTGTCTATACGGGCCACGGTACGTTGTGCTCCTATGCTTTTGGCCATTGAGCATGCTACGACATTACGAGTCTCGTCGGGAGTCACGGCTATGAACAGGTCGCACTTTTCCACTCCCGCCATACGCAGCGATTTGAACGATATGGGATTGCCGCGTACGGTCATGATGTTGTAGTTGGCGTCCATCATGGCAAGGCGTGCCTGATCGGAGTCAAGTAGCATTATATCCTGCTCTTCGCTTGAAAGCAGTTTGGCCAGATGTGAGCCCACTTCTCCCGCTCCTGCAATGACGATTTTCATTATTTGTCAGATTTATGAGCGTTAACGATAGCTTCATGTATGGCATCGGCGTCCATGCCGCACATTTTCATCAGTTCCGGAACTTTGCCGTGTGGGACAAATGAGTCCGGTACGCCGATTCTTGTCACTTGTATCTTATGGCCGCGGTCATTGAACCATTCTGTCACTGCAGAGCCGAGACCGCCCTCTTTTATACCGTCTTCGACGGTGATTACCGGGCATCCTTTGGCTGCGACTTCGGCAAGAAGCTCCTCGTCAAGAGGCTTGAGGAATATCATGTCGTAGTGGGCTACCGATATGCCGTCGGCTTCGGCTTGTTCTATAGCCGATTTTACGATATTGGCCATAGGGCCTATCGACAACACCGCCACATCACTTCCATCCTGAAGCCGTTCGCCTTTGCCTATGGCTATAGCCTTCATGGGTACTTTCCAGTCAGGATTTTTACCCTTGCCGCGTGGATAGCGTATGGCCATCGGACCGTTGTCGGCAACCTGCGATGTGTACAGAAGATTGCGCAGTGTTATTTCGTCGCGTGGTGCGGCTACAATCATTCCCGGAATGCTTCTCAGATAGCTGAGGTCAAATACTCCGTGATGGGTGACTCCGTCTTCACCCACTATACCTGCGCGGTCAAGACACAGGGTCACCGGCAGCTGTTGTATGGCCACATCGTGTATTATATGGTCATATGCTCTCTGCAAGAACGATGAGTATATGGCGCAGTATGGCCTCATGCCGTCCTTGGCGAGACCGCCGGCAAATGTCACGGCATGGCCTTCCGATATGCCTACGTCAAATACTCTTCCGGGTATCTCATGTTGCATTATGCTCATGGATGTACCTGAAGGCATGGCAGCTGTTATGCCTACTATCTTGGGGTTGCTGCGTGCAAGTTCAAGCAGTGTCTCGCCGAATACATCCTGATATTTGGGCGGTACGCCTTCATGCGGTTCCGACTGACGGTTTCCGGTCTGTGGATCAAACTTGCCGGGGGCGTGCCATGATGCCGGATCATTTTCTGCCGGTGTGTAGCCTTTACCTTTTGTAGTGCGCAGATGCAGCAGTCTCGGGCCTTCCATATCCTTTATGTCGCCGAGCACACGTACTATGCGTTCCACGTCATGCCCGTCAAACGGACCGAAGTATCTTATATTAAGTCCTTCGAATATGTTTTGTTGTCGTGTTACCAATGATTTTATACTGTTGTTGAACCGCAGTATGAAGTCTTTGGTGCCATCGTTGACGAGATGCATCTTTTTCAACAGCCTGTACAGCCTGTAGCGAAATGTATTGTATGCCTTGGAGGTTGTAAGGTGTGCAAGATATGAATTCAGTGCCCCGACATTACGGTCAATCGACATGTCGTTGTCATTCAGTATGATGAGCAGATTATTGCGGGTCATGGTGGCATTGTTGAGGCCCTCGAATGCAAGGCCGCCGCTTATCGATGCGTCGCCTATGACCGCCACGACATTGCGCTTGGGCGACTCGTGCTGCAGCGCCGATGCCACAGCCATGCCAAGCGCAGCCGATATGGAGTTGGATGCGTGTCCGGCTGTGAAAGTGTCATACTCGCTCTCCTCCGGGTTGGGAAATCCGCTCAGTCCACCGAGTTTGCGGTTGGTTCGGAACTTGTCGCGCCGTCCTGTAAGAAGCTTGTGCCCGTATGCCTGATGTCCGACATCCCACACGATGCGGTCGTATGGAGTGTTGAACACATAGTGCAGGGCCACGGTAAGTTCTACGGCCCCCATGCTTGATGCGAAGTGACCGGGATTGTTAGAGAGTGAGTTTATAAGAAATTGACGGATCTCCGCACACACCTGCGTCAACTTCTCCGCCGGCAGTTTCCTAAGGTCGGCGGGGGAGTCTATCGTTTCAAGCAGCGGATAATGCGCGGAAACACTGTCAATGCTATTGTCAGTTTTTTCCATTCCTGTCACGAAAGTACTTTTTATATACTGGTACAAATACGAGAACTCCCGACACTATCACTACAAACAGAGTCCATGCGTTGAACCCTCTTGTCGAGAGCATCAGCCAGCATAGTGCCAGCCAGAGCAGGGCAAGGCATACTGCCCGGAATATCACGTACCCGTTCATGATGTTTATCCTCCGAAATTATCGTACATCAGATTTTCAGACGGAACGCCGAGGTCCCAAAGCATGTTTTCTACGGCTTTGCTCATGGGGCCGGGGCCGCACATGTAATACTCGATATCCTCAGGAGCCGGATGGTCTTTTAGATATGTCTCATATATGACCTGATGCACGAAGCCCGGTGTATACTTGACGCCTGCCGCGTCGGCCGCCGGGTCGGGACGGTCAAGAGCGAGGTGGAACTTGAAGTTGGGGAAGTCCTTTTCAAGCTGTAGGAAATCCTGCAGATAGAAGACTTCGTTAAGGGCTCTTGCGCCGTAGAAGTAGTTCATCACACGGTCGGTGCAGTTAAGTGTTCGAGTCATGTGCATGATTTGGGCTCTCAGAGGGGCCATGCCGGCGCCGCCGCCTATCCACATCATCTCGGCACTGGAGTCGAATATGGGATGGAAATCACCGTAGGGTCCACTCATTGTCACCTTGTCGCCGGGCTTGAGGGTGAATATGTAGGATGACGCTATACCCGGCATGACATCCTGAAATCCTACTTCGGGTTTCGGTTTGAAAGGCGGAGTGGCTATGCGTACGGTAAGCATTATGCGGTCGCCTTCGGCGGGGTAGTTGGCCATAGAGTAGGCACGTATGGTGGGTTCGGTATTTTTGCACTTGAGTGTGAACAGACCGAATTTCTCCCATGCCGGCAAGTACTCGTCGCCTATGAGCGATTTGTCGATATCGGTGTTATAGTCCATTTCGTATGCGGGTATCTTTATCTGTGCATACGAACCCGGTATGAAGTTCATGTGCTCGCCCGGAGGCAGTGCTACAATGAATTCTTTGATAAATGTAGCCACATTTTTGTTTGATATGACTTCGCACTCCCATTCCTTTACGTCAAGTACCGAGGCAGGAACTCCTATGGCCATATCTTCTTTAACCTTCACCTGACATCCGAGTCGCCAATGGTCTTTCATCTGTTTGCGGGAGAAGTGCACGGTCTCTGTGGGAAGTATGTCGCCTCCACCTTCAAAAACCTGCACCTTGCATTGACCGCAGCTGCCTTTTCCGCCGCACGCCGATGACAGAAATATGTTCTGGTCGCCAAGAGTCGACAGCAGGGTTTTGCCCGACATGGCAAATACGTCTTTGTCATTGTTGATGTTTATGCGCACTTCGCCTGAGTGTACAAGAAATTTTTTGGCTATAAGCAGTACGATTACAAGTATGAGCGTGATTGCCAGAAATATCGCGACTCCCGACAACAGTGTGAGTGTGCCGGTGTCGGCAAGAGCTATCATTGCAAATGTATCCATATCCGTTACAGTTTAATGCCGAGGAAGCTCATGAAGGCTATTCCCATAAGGCCGGTTAAGATAAATGTTATGCCTACCCCGCGCAAAGGCTTGGGTATGTTGCTGTACTCCTGAAGACGCTCGCGTATGGCGGCTATGGCCACAATTGCGAGGAGCCATCCGAGGCCCCATCCGGCTCCGGCGCAGCATGCCGTCCACACATCGGGAAAGTCGCGCTGCTGCATAAACAGCGAGCCGCCGAGTATGGCGCAGTTTACAGCTATAAGAGGCAGAAATATACCTAATGACGAGTACAGCGACGGACTGAACTTCTCTACCGCCATCTCGACAAGCTGGGTCAGTGATGCTATCACGGCTATAAACATAATGAGCGACAGGAAGCTGAGGTCCACGTCGGCATATTCCGGACCGAGCCATTGCAATGCTCCGGCACGCAGGACATAGGTTTCGAGCAGATAGTTTATCGGCAGCGATATCACGAGCATGAATGTCACGGCCGCTCCGAGCCCAAGTGCTGTCTTGACGTTTTTGGATACGGCAAGAAACGAACACATGCCGAGAAAGTAGGCAAATATCATGTTGTCGACAAATATCGACCTGATGAATATATTCAGATTTTCCATTATATTCTAACTCTGTGTTGTGGTTATTACTCTTGGAGCTCTTTGTTGTAGCTGCGGTGAATCCATATTATGCAGCCCACCACTATAAGGGCCATGGGCGGCAATATCATAAGGCCGTTATTGGCATAACCGTGTTCGTACCAGCTGTCGGGTATGACCTGAAATCCCCATATAGTGCCGCTGCCGAGCAACTCGCGCACAAAGGCTACGATGACGAGGATAAGCGCATAGCCCACACCGTTGCCTATCCCGTCAAGGAATGACGGCCACGGTTTGTTGCCCATGGCAAATGCCTCGAGGCGTCCCATGAGTATACAGTTAGTGACGATAAGGCCTATGAATACCGAAAGCTGCTTGCTTACGTCATATTGGTAAGCCATGAGCAACTGGTTTACGATAACTACAAGACCGGCCACCACCACGAGCTGTACAATAATACGTATGTTGGTGGGGATGGTGTTGCGAAGAAGCGATATTATGACATTGGAGAATGCCAGTACTGCTATGACCGATATGCCCATTACAAATGCCGGTTCGAGCTTGGCAGTCACGGCAAGGCAGGAGCAAATGCCGAGTATCTGTACAATTACCGGATTGTCCTTTGACAGCGGATTGAGCAGGGTTATGAGGTTTTTATTGTTTGATGCCATGATTGTTATTGTCCTTTGTTGGTGAGACTTTCAAGAAAGGTCTTATAACCTGACAGGCAGTTGTCAAGCATTGAAGCTACTCCTTTGGATGTTATTGTGCCGCCCGATATTGCGTCGACATAGTCTTCTCCGTTCATGGGAGCCTGTCCGGCTTTTATGACGTTGACGGGTTTGAAGGCACCCTCCTTGAAGAGGTTCAGACCGGTGAACTGGTCGCTGAACGCCGGCTTCTCTATCTCTGCGCCAAGACCCGGAGTCTCGCCCTGATGAGCGAAGTATGCTCCGTATATTGACGAGCCGTCGGAGTTTACGGCTACGTAGCCCCATATAGGCCCCCACAGCCCTGCGCCGTATACCGGCAGTATGTATTTGACATCACCGGGAGTCAGCGTGCACTCATATACGGGGAGCTTGCGCTCTGCCTGCGGAAGTTTGCTTTGTGCCGATACGTTTATGGCGAATGCGTCGCCCTCGACTCGCTTGCCTTCGGCATCGATGACAAAACGGTCGGTGATATACTTGTCGAAGTCAGTTATTATGTCGCTTTTGGCGGGAGCGATATGGACTGACGCCAGTATCTGCTTCATCTTGTCGGCGTCGGCGTTGGCGGTCTGCAGCGGTTTAAGCGACAGTGCCGTAAATGCCAAAGCCGTGCCTACTATTATGACGAGCGCGACAATATATATGATAGTATAAGTGTTGCTTTGCTTGTTCATATCTGTTTATACTTTGGTTTTAAGGCGACGCAGACGGCGTCTGATATTGGATTGAACGACTGTGTAGTCGATAAGCGGGGCAAACGCGTTCATCAGCAACACGGCGAGCATGGCTCCTTCAGGATAACCGTTGTTGTAGGTGCGTATAAGCACTGCTATGACTCCGATAAGGAAGCCGTATATGTATTTGCCCGGATTTGTGCGCGATGCGGTGACCGGGTCGGTGGCCATGTATACGGCCGCAAATGCGAAGCCTCCGAGAGTAAGTTGCTGTAGCGGGGTAAGCATCGAGGCCGGGTATGAAGCCGAAGGACATGCGTGGGCTATGGCTGCCATGACGAACCCGCCGGCAAATACCGACAACATGATGCGCCAGCTTGCTATACCGGTAGCCAGCAGTATGGCGGCGCCGATAAGTATGCAGAGGGTAGAGGTTTCTCCGACCGAACCGGGTATCAGACCGACAAACATGTCCCATAACGACAAGGGCTCTCCGATGACGTTTGTCAGTGTGAGTGTGTCGCCGGTGTTTGATGCTATCTGTCCCAGAGGAGTGGCTCCTGAAAATCCGTCGACAACCGCTCCTTCTCCCAATCCGCATATGCTTCCTGTGGATACAAATACGCTGTCGCCGCTCATTTTTGACGGATAACCGAAGAATAGAACCGCACGGGTCACCAGAGCTACGTTAAATATGTTGTAGCCTGTGCCGCCGAATATCTCTTTTACAAAGATGACCGAGAATGCAGTGGCTACGGCAAGCATCCACAGCGGAATCTCGATAGGGCATATTAGCGGTATGAGAATACCCGATACGAGGAAGCCTTCCTGTATCTCTTCCTTGCGCCATTGTGCCACTACAAATTCAATGCCGAGTCCTACGATGTATGACACTAAAAGGCGGGGCAGCAGAGCGAGAAATCCGTATGCCATAAGCTGCCAGAACGGAAATTGAGTCTCGCCGATGGAAAGCCAGTGCTGATAGCCCACATTGTACATGCCGAACAGCAGACACGGTACAAGGGCCAGAACTACGATAATCATCACACGCTTTGAATCGAGACTGTCGTGGATGCTTACTCCCGACCGTGAAGTGGTGGTGGGAGTGAACAGGAATGTCTCAAAGCCGTCAAAGACCGACTGAAATGCATGCAAGCGTCCGCCGGGTTCAAACTGAGGCTTTATCCTGTCAAGATATTTTCTGAGCGATTTCACTTTTATGGAAATGTTATTGTGATTCTAATTGAGTTCTTTACGTATGTATTCGAGCCCTTCCTGAAGTATTTTCTGCAGTTCAAGCTTAGACGGATCTACGTATTCGCACAATGCGAAATCCTCGGGAGCCACCTCATAGATGCCGAGCTGCTCCATGCGGTCGATATTGCGCGATATGACGGCTTTTATCAGAAATTCCGCCATGATGTCCATCGGAAGGACTTTGTCGTATAAGCCCGACATGATCATTGCTCGGCGTCCGCCGAGTATGCGGGCATCGGGGCAGAACAGGCGCTTGGTGAAGTGGCCCGGAAACGAACGCGATACACTCATCTTCTGTGGCGACAGCGATGCCCAGCCCATGAACTCTGCGTGATCGTCGCCTTCCGGTATTACCGTTATATGGTTGTATGGGAAGCGGAGGTAGCTATCCTTGCCCACGGGATGACCGGTCAGCACATTGCCCGATATTATGCGGTGGTGCACATTGTCATCGTGGATGTTGCCTTCAGTCAGCGATGCTATGTCGGCGCCGGCTATGGTGTTGATGTATCCGGGGGTTTTTACTTCACATCCTGTCACGGCCACATCTACGTTCATGTCGAGAGTGCCGGTGTTGACAAGGTGTCCTATGCGCATGAGCGTCACGGCGTCAAGTGTCCACACCACGTCGCCTTTGTTGACAGGGTTGATGTTTGCTATCTGTATGCCTGCGTTGCCGGCGGGGTGGGGGCCGTCGAATATTATCGTTTCGGCACCTTTGATGTCGGTCAGGCAGCTGCCGCGGCGTATACCTATATATATATTGCCCTTTGTGAACTTGCCGAGGAGCCTTACAGCCGCATTTATATCCTCTTTGTGCCCGTCGAGCGACATCTCATAGTCAGGAGCCAGAGGTGACGAGTCAAAACCGGTCACCATTATGTCGCGCGGCTCTGTGCCCGGGGCCGGTACTATATTGAAAGGTCGCTGGCGCATCCATGCCCAAAGTCCGGAGTCAAGCAGTAAGCGCTGCGCAAGTACGCTGTCATCGATGCCCGACGTGTCAAACCGTTTTGACTCTTCGGGAGTCTGCGACGGGATGATGACTATGCGTTCAAGTTTGCGGCGTTCGCCTCTTACGACGCTCTGTATGGTTCCCGCCACAGGCGACACTACCTTGACATCGGGGTACTGCTTGTCATGAAACAGCACCGAGCCTGCAAGCACGGCGTCGCCCTCCTTTACATCGATTTTCGGGGTTATACCCTGATAATCGTCAGGTACCACGGCGCATGAAGCCGGTATTATCCGCTTCAGTCTCTCTGACGGAGCGACTCCGTGGATCCTTATGTCAAGCCCTTTCTTAAGTTTTATAGCTTTTGCCATGTGGATTATACTATAGATATATTTAATAATGCAAAGTTAACTGATAATTTTGGTTTGTCTTAACTTTGGTTGTGAAAAATTCACGGAACGGCCCTCCGGTAACGATAAATTCAGATATTATGTGGCGTATTTTGTTAAATTATGCTTTGTAACATATTAAAAAATTAACACAGCATCTGTAAAGGATAAATTAATAAAAATCACGGTACAAAATTTGGTTTGTAAAAAATATAATAATAAATTTGCATATCCAATCACGGCAAAAGCCGTTGTTGGAGCAAATGTTTATAAATCGATACCGGTTGCAGTTTGAACATGAATCACAGTTTTATGGCCTTCATCGATACGGCCCGATATAGTAAGCACGAGGCGTTTTGCGTAGGTAATGAGCCTGCCGACAGTTCGCTTCGGTTTTATGTATACCGATCACACCGGCTTGATTGACGCAGCATTTAACCATAAATCAAAATAATTCATTATTAATAACATTATTCATTCTATTCAAAAATTATGGAAACTCAAAAACCCAATGTTGGAGCCGCTACGGCTAAACAACCTAAGAACGAAGGTTCTAACGTACGTGGTATCAAGAACGCATTCTTGGTTATCGTAGTGTGCTTTATCGTAGCATTATTGTTGTTCATCTTCTGGTTTGGTCATGACATGCACTTCGACGAAGCCGGCCATCCTCAGGATCTTTGGGGTACAATCTACAAGGGCGGTTTCATCGTGCCTATTCTTCAGACTTTGTTCCTTACCGTTATCGTTCTGTCTGTTGAGCGTTGGATTGCTCTTTCAAGCGCTAAAGGTAAAGGCAGCATCTCCAAGTTTGTTGCTAACGTAAAGGCTTGCCTTAAGAAAAATGACATCGCCGGTGCTCAGGCTCTCTGCGCTAAGCAGAAGGGTAGTGTGGCTGCCGTCGTTTCTGCCGCTTTGGTTCGTTACGAAGAAATGGACAAGAACACCGTTCTTTCCAAGGAGCAGAAGATCGCCACTCTTCAGAAAGAAGTTGAAGAGGCTACCGCTCTCGAAATGCCCGCTCTTCAGCAGAACCTCCCGATCGTCGCAACTCTTACCACTCTCGGTACTCTCGTCGGTCTTCTCGGTACTGTAATGGGTATGATCAAGTCATTCCAAGCTCTTTCTGCTTCAGGTGCTCCCGATGCTACCGAGCTTTCTACCGGTATCTCCGAGGCACTTATCAATACCGCATTCGGTATCGCAACCGGTGCATTTGCTGTAATCTCTTACAACTTCTACACCAACAAGATCGATAACCTTACTTACGCAATCGACGAGATCGGTTTTTCAATCGTTCAGACTTTTGCTGCTACTCACTAATCCGTTGTCTTTCGGAAAATAAACGATTTTATTAATCAACTCAACGAAACACAATGGGTAAAGTAAAAATAAAGAAAAAGAGTACCCTCATCGACATGACCGCGATGAGTGACGTGACTGTTCTTTTGCTTACTTTCTTCATGTTGACTTCGACCTTCCTTCAGAAGGAGCCGGTAACGGTTATGACTCCGTCCTCTGTGTCGGAAATCAAAGTGCCGTTTACCAACTGTACGACAGTGCTCATTTCTCCCGAAGGAAAGGTGTTCCTTTCGGTTTCAGGTGACGCCGACTCGACCTTCTCAAGTGAAAAGGTGCGTGCCGAGCTTATCCAGACAGCCGTAGCAGAGTATAACAAGACCCATAGTAAACAAGTACAGCTCACTCAAGAACAGGTTTCAAAATTCTCCAAGTTGAACATGTTCGGTGTGCGTATAGCTGACCTCCCCGCATTCCTTGACCTTCCTCAGGCCAAGCAGGATGAAGTCATTGCCAACCTCAGCGACCCTGCTGTAGGTATACCCGTCGACGACAACAAGGACCTTACGAAACCTAATGAGTTCCAGATCTGGATGCGTGCCATCTACAATTCATCCAATCCCAATCTTGAAGCAGCTATCAAGAAGGGCGAGGGTATTGCAATCAAGGCCGACAAGGACACTCCCTACAACACCGTCCATGACGTTCTTGACAACTTGCAGACATTGAAGATGAACAAATTCAGTCTCTTGACTGCGTTGAAAACTGAAAACGATTAATCATTATGGCACAGATAGAACAATCCGATAACGGCAAAAAGAAAAAAGGCGCCCAAAAGAAGATGTCGATCCACGTGGACTTTACGCCTATGGTGGATATGAACATGCTTTTGATCACGTTCTTCATGCTTTGTACCACGATGATTAAATCGCAGACTTTGCAGATTTCACTCCCTTCTAATGAGAAAGTGGAGCAAGAGCAGCAAAACAAGGCTAAGGAGTCGCAGGCTGTTACGCTCATCCTCGACACCGAACGTGACGCCGATGGAAACGTAAAGTTTGATCACGAAACCGGCAAGCCCGCTCACCTGATATACTATTATTTCGGTAAACCCGAGATTGCCGATGAGGACCATGACGGTCGTATCGACAACTCTAATCTTCAGGTAGAGAAGTTTGTAGGTAATGTAAACGGCGAGACCCAAGGTATCCGTAAAATCCTTCATGACAAAAACAAGACCGTGCTCGAAAAGATCGCTGTCCTGAAAGCCGACTGGAAGGATAAGAAGATTTCCGACGATGAGTATCAGGCCCGTGCCAAGCAGATTCGTAATGACTCTCTCATTACCGATCGTCCTGTGGTGATTATCAAGGCCGGACCCAACGCATCTTGGGAAAGCTTGATCGGTGCTCTTGACGAGATGCAGATCAACCAGATTTCTCGTTACCAGATCGATAATATCAACGATGTTGACTCTTTGATGATTTTCGATTATCTTGCTAAACATCCTCGCAATTGATGATGAGTGTCTATATGTTTAACTATTAAATGACAGAAGAAAATGGCAAAAGATGTAGATCTTTCATCAAAAGAATGGCGCGATATAGTCTTTGAAGGTAAAAACAAAGAATTTGGCGCATATGAATTGCGTAAGGAGTCTGACGCCCGTCATAATAAGGCTATGATAGTTGTAGTTATTATCATTGCTATAGCTTTCATCCTCCCGCTTATTGTTAACACTGTATTGCCTAAGGCCGATGAACGTCCTGAAGACGTGACAGAACAGACCATGGTTAACCTTGGTGAGGCTGTCGAGGACGAACCGGAGCCCGAAGAGGAGCAGCAGCGTTACGAAGAGGAGAAGCCTGAAGTGCTTCCTGAAGAGGTCCTTAACACTGTTAAGGTTACCGAAATCGCTATCGTGGACGACGATAAGGTGACGGCTGAGGATGAAGTTAAGGACGCTGACGAACTTAAGGAAACCACTACCGCATTCGGTCAGAGCGACTTCGATAAAGGTACTGACGACCGTAACGTACTGCGTGAACATAAGGACGAAATCGTAGTTGAAGAAAAGAAGCCGGTTGAGGACAACAAAGTGTTTACCGCTGTTGAGCAGATGCCTCAGTTCCCCGGTGGTGACGGAGCGTTGATGAAGTATATCGCAGACCACCTCAAATATCCTCCTGTAGCTATGGAGAATAATATTCAGGGTCGTGTCGTGATACAGTTCGTGGTAACGAAGACCGGTAAGATTGGTGAGGTGAAGGTGGCCCGAAGCAAGGACCCCGACCTTGACAAAGAAGCTGTTCGTGTAGTAAAGACTCTTCCCGATTTTATCCCGGGTAAGATGAACGGTCAGTCGGTTAACGTTTGGTACACACTGCCCATCACATTCAAACTTCAAGGCGTATAATCTTGATATAACCTATAGCTTAAAGGCGCATCTTTCAATGATGCGCCTTTTTTATTTAATGCTAAATTTTATGAAATTTTATTTATAGCGTCACCTTGTGTGAATACTTTTCATTAACTTAGCGATATTATTAATCATAATCTGAAAAATCATGGCTGCCGATAATGACTTGCAATATGATGAAAATGAAGCGATAAAGTTTATCCGCGACTATATGCCCGAAAATATTCGGGACAATTATACCGATGACGAGATACTAAACGTGCTTGATATGATATGGGACTATTATGAGGACAACGGTTATCTCGAAATTCCCGCGGCCGACACCGATGAGGGGCTTTCCTCTTCACCGGCTGCCGATGACCTCCTGAAGTACGTGAATAAGATGCTTGGCAAGGATAAACTTGCCGTTGTTGACAGCGATGACGTTCATTATATCGTGGAGGGAGAGTTGGCTTATGAGAAATCCATAGGTCTTGAGGATTGACAGATCGTGATATTATGTCTGTAAGCCGTTACATATATTTGCTTCTCGTAGTAGGTCTGTTGACTTGTTCGGTGCCTGATGCCGGTGCACAAAACATATTCGGGCGTCTGAAAGACAAATTGTCGGGAAAATCAGCCGCCGGTGAAAGAGCTTCCAAGAAAAAGAGTGATAAGTCGGTCACGGCCATTGATCCTGCCGAGTTGTCGCTTGATGAGAATGTGATGTTGCCTCGTGTCGGCGACAAGCAGCATAAGGCTGTGGCTGATTACATGGGGCAGCTTGCCAAGAAACTCGCTTCGCGTAAACTGGCGCGTATAGAGCTGACTCGCGGAGGTGAGGTGGTTGTGGCCACTATAGGCACCGACCAGCTTTTTGCTCCCAATGACACGGTGTTGCGCGATAATGCGCAGGAGTTTCTGCGTCCTTATGCCGATCTGCTGAAGCAGGTAGGCATGTATAAGATAATAGTAGTGTGTCATACTGACGACACCGGTTCTGAAAATTATACCGATCGTCTTAGTGAGGCGAGGGCTTCGGCCGTATATGATTACCTGTTGAAGAATCAACTGGAGAGTGTGGACCTGCTGTCATATGCTCTTGGTGCCGCGGAGCCTTGTGTGCCTAATGATTCTCGTGATAACAGGGCTAAAAACCGTCGTGTGGAGATTTATGTCGTTCCTGACATGCTGATTCTTGAAATGGCCAAATCAGATAAATTGCAATTCCGAAACTAAATTATATTTATGAGATTTTCAATTTTGCTATTGGGTGCCGCGACACTGATGACGGTATCGTGTGCCCGCAATCAGTCACAGGGCGAGCCTTATACCGTGACTGCGAAAGTATCGGCCGATGACAACGGCAAGTGGGCTTATGTGGTTAATTACGACAGTGGCGAGCGTATTGACAGTGTGCTTGTGGCTGATAGTGTGCTATCAATTTCAGGAACGGTGGAAACTCCTGTTCTCGCACGTCTGCTCGTAGGCAATCAGCGCAACGGTACTTTTGTACTTGAACCGGGCAATATATCATTTAATGATGACCGCATGCCCGCGGGTACATCCGGCAATGACCTGTTTGTGAAGTATACGGCTTCACTTGACTCGCTTGTGAAGGCATATCAGACAGCGGAAAGCGATTCAGCGCGCAATGCCATAGAGGAGGCCTACAATGCAGCCAATGACCGCACTATCGCCGAAAACAGTACTAATCCTGTAGGATACTTTGCTTTTGTAAACGTGGCTTATGAATATGATGCCGCACAGCTTGACAGTGTTCTGGCATTGTATCCCTCTTACGGAGAGTATAAACGCATCAAAGAACTTGTGGAGAAGCATAAACGTGCTGCTGCTACAGCCGCCGGCAACAAGTTTGTCGATTTTACGGTCGAGGGCGATTCTGTTCAGAAACTTAGCGATTATGTAGGCCGAGGCCGTTATACGCTTGTCGATTTCTGGGCCAGCTGGTGCGGACCGTGCCGTCGCGAGATGCCTGTCATAAAAGAACTTTATGACGAATTTAACTCAAAAGGCCTTGATGTGGTTGGTGTTGCCGTATGGGATGAACCTGAAGACTCTAAAAAAGCCATGGAGCAGCTTGAACTTCCTTGGCCGCAGATACTGAATGCCAAAAGCGTGCCTACCGACCTTTATGGCATATCGGGTATTCCTCATATCATGCTTGTCGACCCGGAGGGCTTGATCGTGGCCCGTGGTATGCAGGGCGACTCGTTGCGCCGTGTAGTGCGCGAGACTATGACTGCCGGTCTCCAAAAATCCAACGATTGACTTTTGTCCATAGGGCATAGGCTATAAAAAGTCCGAGCAACGCTCCGGCTGTATCGGCGTAAAAGTCATATATGTCTTCGCCACGGCCCATGTCCATCGACCCTTGGACAAGTTCTATGGCCCCACCGAAAGCTGTTGTGGCTATACAGAATATTATTAGAAGTGCCCCGGGTGCCTTTGTGCGTCCGGGGTGCTTTCGTAAATAGTCCAGCGCGAGGCATCCTATGACTCCGAGCATCATTATGGCATGGACCACTTTGTCGGCGCCCGGAAACAGGCTTATGTCATTGTCCGGAAGCGGATCGGGCATTAGGGTCAGATAAAGCACTGCAAGTACTACCGTTATCGTGAAGACAAATGGAGGAAGACGTTTTATTAAGTTAGTTATTGACATTTTCTTGAAATTTTTGCAAAAATAATCACAAAAAGTATTATTTGGAAATGTATCGTGCTACATTTTGTCGCTTTTTGATTACTTTTGCAGACTAAATAATAAACGATATGGCCACTAAAGCACAATTTGGCAGTAAGATAGGTTTGATAGCCGCCACGGTAGGTTCGGCTGTGGGACTCGGCAATATATGGCGTTTTCCAGCAGAGACGCAGAGCAACGGAGGCGCTGCGTTTTTGTTACTCTATATAGTATGTGTGTTTATACTCGGTATTCCGGTTATGCTCGCTGAGTTTTCACTCGGCAGGGGATGCCGAAGCGATGCTGTAGGAGTGTTCAGGCTTTTGTCGCCCGGTAAAAAGTGGTGGATAGTAGGAGCTGTAGCCATACTTGCCTCTTATCTCATATTGTCGTTTTATATGGTCGTGGCCGGATGGACGGCCGAGTACTTGTGGCAGTCGGTCACGGGAGCGCTTTACGAGGTAGGTCCGGGAGCCGCATCGGCATCCCCTGAGGCTCTTGACGCCCGTTTTCAAGGCAAGATGCAGGAGTATATTCTTACCGATGTAAGGCCTATTGTCATGACCTATATTATGCTGCTGGTGAATCTCGGCATACTTCTTATGGGAGTGCGTAAGGGTATCGAAAAGATGTCCAATATTCTTATGCCGGTGCTTTTTCTGCTGCTGTTGCTTTTTGCCGGGGTGTCACTGTCCTTGCCCAAGGCTTCTGAAGGCCTTGAATTTTTCCTTAATCCCGATTTCTCTAAAATTACGCCTACCGTTGTTGTCAATGCTCTCGGTCAGGCATTCTTCTCTCTATCGCTCGGTATGGGCATACTTGTCACGTATTCAAGCTATTTCCCTAAGGAGACAAAGCTGACCAAGACTGCTGTCACCGTATCGCTTCTCGATCTGCTTGTGGCCATAATGATGGGTATCATTATATTTCCCGCTGTCAAGACATTCGGTCTTGACAATCACGACCTTGCGGGCACAGCTCTCGTTTTTGTCACTTTGCCCGAGGTGTTTGTCCAGATGCCGTGGACGCAGTTCTGGTCCATCTTGTTTTTCACTCTGTTGCTTGTGGCGGCTCTTACATCCACCATATCTTTGGCGGAGGTATCCATTGCGTTTATGCAGTCGCGGTTTGGTATGAAGCGTTCTACCGCTTGTCTTGTGGTCATGTTGCCGCTTTTTGTGCTTAGTGCGCTTTGCTCACTGTCGCTTGGTTCTCTGTCCTCATTTACCATTGCGGGCCTTACATTGTTTGATTTTCTCGACAATACGGCTACCAATATCATGTTGCCTTTGGTGGCTATCTCGACGTGTATATATATGGGCTGGTTTGCGCCGAAGAAGTATTTCCGTGAAGAACTGACCAATGGCAATGCAGTTTCGCGCAGATTTTACAAGCCGGTATTGTTTGTAGTGCGTTATGTGGCTCCGGTATTGATTGCCGCTATACTTCTGGCAAAGATATTTTAAATATTATGAAAGAGAACAGAGCACAGTTTGCAACCCGTCTCGGAGTTATAGCCACCACGGTCGGTTCGGCCGTAGGACTCGGCAATATATGGCGTTTTCCGTATGAAACCGGTGTTCATGGCGGGGGAGCGTTCCTTCTTATATATGTAGGATTTATTTTTATTATAGGTGTGCCGGTCATATGCGCTGAGTTTATTATGGGGCGCAGTACACGCAGCAATATATTCGGAGCCTTCCGCGCACTGCACGGACGTCCTCAATGGGCATGGATCGGATATATGGGCATTCTGGCCTCGATATTGATATTGTCATTCTATTCTGTCGTGGCGGGATGGACCGTGGAGTATTTCGTGCAGTCGGTCACCGGTACTCTCGCTTCGCTTGATGCAGGGAGCAGACATGAGGCTTTCGACATGTTCTGTACCGGATGGAAGCCGGTTATGTGGACTTTGGTCTTCCTCGCTGTGAATGCTGTGATTCTGCTGCGGGGCGTGAAAGGCGGTATAGAGAGGGTCTCTAATGTGCTTATGCCGGTGCTGTTTGTCATTCTGATTATATTTTGTATAAATTCGCTGCTTATGCCGGGAGCATCGGAGGGACTGGCTTTCCTTTTCCGTCCCGATTTTTCTAAAGTGGACTCCGGAGTGCTTCTCGGGGCGCTCGGACAGGCTTTTTTCTCGTTGTCTCTGGGTCTCGGTACGATGTTGACTTATGCAAGTTATTTCTCTGACCGCACTCCGCTTGTTAAAAGTGCTGTGGTTACTTCGGCTCTTGACACATGTGTCGCGGTTCTTGCGGGAGTCATTATATTTCCCGCGGTATTTACGTTTGGCGCAGAGCCTTCTGCCGGGCCTAAGCTCGTTTTTGAGATACTGCCCGACATTTTCCACCGGTTGCCGTGGGGTGCATTATGGTCGTCATTGTTTTTCTTCCTGCTGTTCCTTGCCTCATTGACTTCGACGATATCAATGAGTGAGATAGGCATAGCCTTCTTTTGCGAGCAGTTCGGACTTACCCGAAAGAAAGCTACTCTGCTGAACTGCCTTATAGCCATGGTGCTTGGCACTCTGTGCGCTTTGTCGTTCGGACCGCTCAGGGATATGACTGTATTCGGACTTACAGTCTTCGATCTGTTTGATTATGTGTCAAGCAATATCCTGTTGCCTCTCGGTGGTATGATGATTTCTATATTTGTAGGCTGGTTTGTTGATCGTGGAATATTGCGGACGCAGTTGCGCGGTACCGGATCCATAAAGGAATGGATACTGAGGGTGATTGTGTTCTGCCTTCGTTACGTGGCTCCTGCCGGTATTGCTTTAGTTTTCCTTTCCGGCCTTGGTGTTATCTGACCGGTCGGTGCATTTTATATCGATTATGTCGCTCATGCGCGAGGTGTATAACCGCGGTGTGTGCTCTTTCATGGCTATTGACTTTGACGGTATTGACGCTACATGTACTTTGTCGTGGCTTGTGAACTCGCTGTTTATTTTGTCAAGAGCCGACATGAGCCGCTTGCGTTTTTTCAGGTCGTCATGGTCACTGAACAGACTCTGTTGAAGGCCGTTTCCGTCAATGATTTGTGTTGCTGTGACGCCTGCACGTTTGTATCCGTATCCGGGGCGGAATATCGTGGCAAGTGCCGATTTTGCCTCTTTGCACAGTATGGATGTGTCGTTGGTGGCTTCCGGTATACGATGTTGTGCTATGTTGGAGTAGTATGACTCCTTGAAGCGGTTGGTGGCTATGTATACTGATATGGCCGTGCAGTGGCAGTCATGTCGTCGTAGCCGTTCAGCCACGTATGCCGCATACTGCGCCACAGCGTCGTTGAGTTCATCGATGGTATAGACTTCTGTTGCGAAAGTCCGTGAGCATGTAAGTGATTTCTGCGGACCGTCGATGCTCTCTTCGATGCCGATGCAGGCTTCTCCGTTGAGTTCGCGCCACACTCTTTCAAGGTTTATGTTGTATCGGTCGCGTATAATCTCTTTTGGCAGTTGTGCGAAGTCAAGAGCCGTGTTGAGTCCGTGTGCCTTAAGACGCTCCGAAAGCCTCCGTCCTATGCCCCATACGTCGCCTATACCGGTAAGGCAGAGAGCTTTTGTCATCTTGTCGGAATTATTGATAAGGCATGCTCCTTTGTAGCCCGGATACTTTTTGGCAAACCGTGCCGCTATTTTGGCAAGTGTGCGTGTAGGGGCCATGCCGAGCGACACCGGTATGCCCACATTTTTCCTTATCGTTTTTACTATCGACTGTCCGTAAGCCGGCAGTTCATCGTCATCGACAGCATCAAGGTTTATATACGCTTCATCGATTGAACTTATCTCAAGCCCGTCGGCGAGCGATGCCAACGTCATCATGACACGCGATGACATGTCTTTGTACAGTCGATGATTGCCCGAGAGTGTGGTTATGTTATGTCGCGATACAATGTCACGAATCTTGAACAGAGGTATGCCTCGTGTTATGCCGAGAGCTTTGGCCTCGTTGGACATGGCTACTACGCATCCGTCGTTGTTGCCCAGTACAATGACCGGTTTGTCGCGCAACTCGGGACGAAAGACTCTTTCACACGATACAAAAAAGTTATTGCAGTCAATAAGGCCTGTCATGGAGGAGCACTCACCGCTTGCGGCGGTTTTTCTTGATTGTATAGGTGACTATGCCCCACACGGTGAAATCGTCATCTGCGGTGACTTCGATCGGTGCATAATGCCTGTTGGACGGCATTAAAAGTATGCGATGTCGTTCGACTTTGAGGCGTTTGACGGTAAATTCTCCGTCAATACAGCATACGGCAAGGTCACCGTTGGTCGGTTCAAGCGACCTGTCGATGACCACTATGTCGCCGTCGTCAATACCCTCCTCACACATTGAGTCGCCGGTCACCCGGCCGTAAAATGTCGACGCCGGATGGGTCACTATCTCTGCGTTTAGGTCTATCGACTCGTTCATCGACGACTGCCCCGGTGACGTGAAGCCTGCCTTTATGCCTCCATCGGCATAAGGCAACGGCATGGATGAACGGCTGTCCACACCATACAGCTCCAAGTCGTTTCGCGGTTTTGTCATTCGCTTTATTTCAGGTGGTCAATGAGGGCCGTAGTATCAAGGGTATCCTGCTCACCTGTGGCCATGTCTTTCAAGGTGATTTTACCTTCCTGAAGTTCGCTTTCGCCGATCATGGCCACGAAAGGCACTGACTTGGCATTTGCGTAGGCCATCTGCTTTTTCATCTTTGAAGTCTCGGGGTATATTTCGGACGAGATGCCGTGACTGCGAAGTTGCTTGATGACTTTCAGCGATTCAGCCTTTTCCGCTTCGCCGAAGTTTATGAACAGCACTTTTGTCGAGCGTGATGTGTCCTCGGGATATAGGTCGAGTGCATTGAGCACGTCGTATATGCGGTCGGCGCCGAACGATATTCCCACTCCTGACACATCGGGCATGCCGAATACACCCGTGAGGTTGTCGTAGCGGCCTCCGCCGGTTATGGAGCCTATCTCCACGTCGCGGGCTTTTACCTCGATTATGGTGCCGGTATAGTAATTCAGGCCGCGGGCGAGCGACACGTCAAGGTCAAGTTCGGCACGAAGTCCGAGTGCGTCGGTGTTTCTTACCACTTCTTTAAGCTCCTCGACGCCACGGAGTCCTGTGGGTGATGCCGACAGCACTTCTGCAAGGCGTTCGAGACGTTGATTTACCGTGCCGTCAATTGACAATATAGGCTCAAGGGCGGCTATCGCTTCAGTTGACAGACCACGTTCTGCAAGCTCGGCTTTTACGTTGTCCATTCCTATTTTGTCGATTTTATCGATGGCTACGGTTATGTCTACTATCTTTTCGGGTGCGCCTATAAGTTCGGCTATTCCGGCAAGTACTTTTCGGTTGTTTAGCTTGATCGTGATGTTGATCTTCAGGCGGCTGAACACTTCATCAATAAGCTGAAGCAACTCGACTTCGTTGACAAGCGAGTCGGAGCCTATTATGTCGGCGTCGCACTGATAAAACTCTCTATAACGGCCTTTCTGGGGGCGGTCGGCACGCCACACAGGTTGTATCTGGAAGCGCTTGAATGGAAATTGCAGTTCCGCGCGATGTTGTACGACATAGCGGGCAAAGGGTACGGTAAGGTCATAACGCAGACCCTTTTCACAAAGTTGTGCCGTGAGTTTGCCCGATGCTTCTCCCGAGTCGAGCAATTGGCGGTCAGCTCCTCTCAGGTAGTCGCCGGAGTTAAGTATCTTGAACAGAAGTTTATCGCCTTCCTCTCCGTATTTTCCCATAAGGGTCGTCAGGTTCTCCATGGCGGGGGTCTCTATCTGATTGAAGCCAAACAGATTGAAAACTTCGCGGATGGTATTGAATATATAATTGCGACGTGCCATCTCGGTGGGTGAGAAGTCGCGTGTACCTTTGGGTATGGAAGGTTTCTGTGCCATATGTATAAATTGTATAGTTTATTTTAGAATGCAAATTTAAGGCATTTTTCGCAAATACGTCATTTTATTGCTCCGATAGTTATTATATGGCGGTTTTTGCCATGTTAAGTCAGGATGTTGTATACGAACTATTGTCAGTACCGTATGTTTATATTGTATTCAAACCAAACTTAATTTATTATGATTAAAGTTACCTATATGGACAACAGCGGATTCATCCTGACTCTGTCCGACGTTATTCTTGTTTTTGATTATTATCGTGACCCGGCCCACGCTCTGCATAAGGCTCTTGAAGCCAATCCACAACTGCCGGTGGTGTTCTTTGTAAGTCATCATCACCATGACCATTACAACAAATGTATATTTGACCTTGCCCAAAATCACAAAAGGGTATATGTGCTGTCCAATGACGTTTACGGGCAGGATATACCGGGAGCTGAGCGTATAGCCGGCATGAGCGCCGGCGACGTGCTTGAAAATCTGCCGGGCGATATAAAAGTCAAGGCTTACGGTTCTACCGATGCCGGAGTAAGTTTTCTCGTAACGACTTCCGGCGGCAGGAAGATATTTCATGCCGGCGACCTCAACGACTGGCACTGGCAGGATGACTCGTCGGAACGCGAAGTGCGCAAGGCCGACGAACATTTCAACGTCATACTGAATCGTATAGCCTCGGAGAATCCGTCGTTTGATATAGCCATGTTCCCTGTCGATACAAGACAAGGTTCCGATTTTGAACGTGGGGCGCGACTGTTTCTTGAGAAGATAAAAGTTACAGAGTTTTTTCCGATGCACATCCACGGTGACTTCAAGGATGCCTGTGACTTCCCGGCTTATGTTGACGAGAGCGTCACGGCATGTCATTGTCTTCACAATCCGGGCATGAGTGTCGAAGTGGATTGAACCCTTGTTGTTTTGTCCGATTCATAATGGTAAATTGACCGATTTGCACTAAGGTTATTAGAATTATTTTGCTAAATTTGCAAACAGATAATTAACCTGAACAACATTTAAAGATACCATTATGAAAATGAGAGAGACAATACGTGAGCAATTCAGCCAGCGTTTTGGAGGTAACGGAGTATTTTATGCATCGGCGGGTCGTATAAACCTGATAGGCGAGCACACCGATTATAACGGCGGCTTCGTGTTTCCGGGAGCCATCGACAAAGTCATCATGGCTGAAATAAAGCCTAACGGAACGGATAAAGTACGTGTCTATTCGGTCGACATCGACGAGTATGCCGAGTTTGGTCTTAATGAAGAGGATGCACCTACCCAACAGTGGGCGCGTTATATATTCGGAGTATGCCGCGAAGTCATCAAGCGCGGCGGTTCTGTAAAAGGTTTCGATGCCGTGTTTGCCGGAAATGTTCCTCTCGGTGCCGGACTTTCGTCGTCGGCAGCTCTTGAGAGTTGTTTTGCCTACGCGATGAACGATCTGTTTAACGACGGTAAGATCGACAAGTTTGAACTTGCCAAGATCGGCCAGTCGACAGAGCATAACTATTGCGGTGTCAATTGCGGCATTATGGACCAGTTTGCATCGGTGTTCGGTAAGAAAGACCATCTTATCCGTCTTGACTGCCGGTCACTTGAGTATGAGTACTTCCCCTTCAGACTTGACGGTTACAAACTGGTGCTTGTTGACTCGAAGGTAAAGCATGAGCTGGTCGACTCTCCTTACAACAAGCGTCGTGCGTCATGCGAGCATGTAGCCAAGGAGCTCGGAGTTGATACTCTGCGTGATGCGGAGATGGAAGACCTTGAAAGAATCAAGGACCGCATATCGCAGGAGGACTACAACCGTGCCAAGTATGTCATAGAGGAGAAGCAGCGTGTGCTTGACGTGTGCGAGGCCTTGCAGAAAGGTGACTACGATACCGTAGGCGACCGTATGTACAAGACTCATGAAGGCATGTCGAAGCTGTATGAAGTAAGCTGCGTGGAGCTTGATTATCTCAATGACATAGCCAAAGAGTGCGGAGTCACCGGTTCGCGCATTATGGGCGGCGGTTTCGGAGGCTGTACCATCAATCTTGTAAAAGATGACCTTTACGACAACTTCATCGCTACCGCAAAGAAGAAGTTCGAGGCCAAGTACGGTCATGAGCCTCGGGTATATGATGTGATTGTTTCCGACGGAGCACGTAAGCTGGATTAACACTTGAATTGTAAGAATATGAATATACAGACAAAGAGAGTTGTGTCGCCGAAAGGTGACATAACTCTCTATACATTGACCAATGCGTCGGGCGCGTCAGTGACGTTGTCAAGTCTTGGCGCCGGTATAGTAAGCATAGTCGTTCCCGACAGTGAAGGAACTATGGCCGATGTTGCACTCGGTTATAAAAATCCGGTAGATTATTTCGGTGACGGCCCGTGTGCCGGAAAGACTCCCGGCCGTTATGCCAATCGCATATGTAAAGGCCGCTTCTCGCTCGACGGTAAAGAGTACAGCCTTGCCATTAACAATGGACCTAACGCACTGCACGGTGGTCCCGAAGGTTTTATGAACCGCATATGGAAGTCGGAAGCAGCCGGCAGCCATGTCAAGTTCACTTACAACGCAGCTGACGGAGAGGAAGGCTATCCCGGAGCGGTGAAGGCTACCGTGATATATTCATGGAATGAAAAAAACGAACTTACTATCGAGTTTAAAGCCGAGAGCGACGCCAAAACGGTAATCAACCTTACCAATCATGCTTACTTCAATCTTGACGGTGAAAACAGCGGCTCGGTTCTCGATCATGAACTTCAGCTGTTTGCATCGAAATATCTGCCTACCGACTCCACGCAGATACCTACCGGCGAACTTGCCGATGTCAAGGACACTCCTATGGACTTCTTGCAGCCCAAGACCATAGGCCGCGATATCAACGCCGATTTCGAGGCCCTGAAGATAGGCAAGGGCTACGATCACTGCTGGGTGCTTGACAACTGGCACAAACACTCTCTCGGGAAAGCGGCTGTGCTTACCGCCGCCAAGAGCGGCAGGGTGCTTGAGGTGCTTACCACCCAGCCGGGTGCTCAGGTATATTCCGGTAACTGGCTCGGAGGATGTCCCGAGAGCAAAAGCGGCCGTCCGTACAATGACTACGACGGTGTGGCTATAGAGTGTCAGGGATTTCCCGATGCTCCCAATCATCGTAATTTTCCGTGTCAGCTTCTGTGTCCGGGAGAAGAATACAATCAAACTATAGTATATAGATTTACAACAAAATGAAACCAACATTATTCGTTTTAGCCGCCGGCATGGGTAGCCGGTACGGAGGTCTCAAGCAGCTTGATTCGCTTGGCCCCAATGGAGAAACCATCATGGACTACTCGATCTATGATGCCGTTAAATCGGGATTCGGAAAAATAGTGTTTGTCATCAGAAAGGATTTCGAGCAGGATTTTCGTGAAAAGATCATTTCCAAATATGAGGGTCATGTGCCTGTGGAGGTCGTGTTTCAGTCTACCGACGCTCTGCCTGAAGGATTTACCTGCCCGGCCGACCGTACAAAGCCTTGGGGTACGAACCACGCGGTTCTTATGGGCAAGGGTGTGATCAATGAGCCGTTTGCCGTCATCAATGCCGACGACTTCTATGGCCGCGATGCTTTTGAGGTGATAGCCAAGGAACTCAGCCGTCCGCGTGACCGCAAGGGCGACTATTGTATGGTTGGTTTCAGAGTAGGCAATACAATGTCGGAAAACGGTTCTGTGGCACGTGGCGTGTGCAATACCGAGAACGGTCTTCTTACGACTGTCACCGAGCGTACCGACATAGCTTACGACGATAACCATGACATAACCTTCCATGATGAGAAGGGTGAGGTATGCAAACTCGACCCCAAGACTCCCGTGTCGATGAATTTGTGGGGCTTTACTCCCGATTACTTCGAATATAGCGACCGCGAGTTTGTCAACTTCCTGAAAAAGGATATTGACACTCCCAAAGCAGAGTTCTTTATTCCTATTGTAATTGATACTCTCATCAACTCCGGCGAAGCTACGGTAAAAGTGCTTGACACTGACTCCAAGTGGTTTGGCGTTACTTATGCGGGCGACCGCCCCGGCGTGGTGGCAAAGTTTGCCGAACTGCATAAAGACGGCACATATCCTGAAAAACTCTTCTAAAAAGCGTTTTATAGGATAGACGGCTATTTACGGTAGCTATAAAACTTTATAAAATAAACACATAGCGAAAAAGTGAATTAGAGCAAAGCGTAGCGAATTAGCTGATAGAGCGTTCGTTACGCTTTGTCTTTCTATGGGGCAGAGCCAACGAAATACCACCTCGAAGCCAAACGGTGCAGAAGTTCAGTTACCACCTCGTTACTCCCGTAACGGGTGCAGATTTCTTGCTAAAAGGTTCTCACGGGTTTGGCGTATTCGGACGTGAAGAACCTCACCGCCGACCGCCTGCAAACATTCTTTGACGTCAATCTGTGGATAATCACCCGAAGAAAGAAGACCAACACCGAATCGAACATCCGCCTTTTGGACGTTCCCAAGCGTATCATAGAGAAATACAAGGGACTGGCTCAGGACGGCCAAGTTTTCACGTTCCGAGTAACGGAAGCTGCAATAAGATACTCAAAGAGATAGGCAGACAATGCGGCTTCAAGGTACTTTGACCTATCATATATCGAGGCATGCACGACCGCACACATCGAGCGTTTCATCATACCGAAGAACGCCGACCCCACACGCACGCCCCTAAATCGCAGGCTCATCGACTAACCCGACGGGGTGAAAGACCGTTCGGCTGTTCAGAGAAGACTGGAAGAAGCAGGGCTGACACGCAAAATCGGAAGCAACCAAGTACGGGCAACCCGCATCAACGTGTCGGGAACGCACGATGACAAGAAGCGGATAGAGGAAGAGGGGCGTTTGGACGAGTGGTGCGCCGACAATCTGAAATACTTCGCCGACACGTTCGGAAAGGAAAACACCGCCCTGCATAGGGAGATAGCCGACCACGAAGAAACCATCGAAGTCCTGTAAGATAGAATACAGACCATGCAGGCAGACCACAGCCGGGAGATATGGGAAATGCAGCAGAAGCACGGCAGAGAGCTCGCAGACAAAGACACAAGCAGGAAATTTTAGTATCTTTGCAGTCGAAAAAATAAGACTGATACACGTTAAAAATGGATTATAAAATTATTGTTTAGATTATGAAATTGATTTTATCTTTTGCTTTGTTCTGTATTGCATTCTGTTTGAACAGCAATGCGCAGGCGGACTTTTATTCTTTGCAGGCTCTGGGAGACAGATACATCTATGATTCCAAATATTTTAATGATCCACGTGAAATTCAAGTATATCGATGTGGAGTAGACGCTACTTTAGAAAGTGATTCCTTGTTGACCATTTATGTGTTTGATGCTCAATATCCACCTACATTCAATCTGTTTTGTTCTACCTTCGAGTTGATATATCCCAATGTGGCTTGTGTCATAGTTGGTGTTTCCAATCCTAATAGGCAGAGTGAACTGACACCTCCTTATACCGATTTTGATTCAGTAAGCGGATATGATAATCCCGGTAAGGCAGATTCTTTGTTGTTATCATTGAAAAACGAAGTAATTCCTTTCATAAAGAGCAAATATGGTACTTCTTCACGAATTATTTTAGCTGGGCATTCTTTGGGAGGAACTTTCGTGACATATGCTATGCTTGCTAACCCTGATTTATTTCGGTGCATTTTAGCTGTTTCTCCTAACTATGTGTATAGCCAGCGGATGATGATTGACCGAATTACCTGTTTCGCAGATGAATGTCATGAGAACGGTTCACTTTATATTTATCTGGCAAATGGGAAGAAAGACAAGATGGAAGCATCTTTCACCCCCGAAATAAAGAAAGCTGCCGATATATTTTCAAATTGTTCGGAGATAGTTCTGAACTATGATTCATTGAACATAGAAAAACATAGCCATACCATTTTTGAAGGATATTACAGAGGGTTGCTGAAATTGGACAACTATATAAAACAAGCTAATTAGCTTGAAAAGAATATTTGCCCGATTATCTAACTTTATTATGTGTATAATAAGTACAATTTATAAAAACAGAAGAGATAAAATGCAACTTCATCATAAAAAACAGAGGATGAGCGTCACAACTTATCCTCTGTTTTTTTATGATGATGAGCGTTGCGGTTATAGCGGGCGCGCCTTGTAGACATTGCTGGCCGACGCCGGTATGACCGTGCCTTGCAAGGTGATGTTATAGGAGTGGAAGTTGGGCGTTATCACAGCTGTGGCGTAAGTGCTTCCTGAAGGCAATGATATGTGGACCGTTGCCGATATGCCTGTGCCGGACACACTCATGGATAGGCTGTAGTTGCCTTTTTTGTCAACTGATTTTTTTACGTACGATGGGGTTCCTTCAACTGTTATGCCGCCGATGCCGTTGATGCCCGGTATTGATTTGAATACGGCAATCTGTACCGTGGCCTTTCCGTTGACTACTGAAATAAAGTTGGTCGATGGCGATACATAAGCCGAACGGCCGCGTTTGAAGATCAGTTTGCCGGCCTCGAGTACGAAGTCAAGATTGTCGAGCGATTGTACGGCCACTTCGTGAGCTATTGAGTCGCGTATGGCATTGATGCGTTTTTCCTGCTCTCGGGCCTCTTTTTGTTCTGGACTGAGATTGGCTGTCGATGCACATGAGCATAACAGCGCGGCGAGTAAGCCGATTATTAGCGTGAAACGTGTCATAACGTAGTGCTTTTTTAGTTGATTGATACTCTTTTGAATTTTCACTAACATACGGAACTGTTCCGTAGCCCTCTTGTTATATAAACGCTGAAGTGGCCGCGACAATCTGTTAAATAATCTTAGAAGAGAGTAAAAAATAGCGAATATTTTGACTCCGGCTGATAAATAATGTATCTTTATCTGTTATTGGATTAAACTACGCATTAAGATGCGAGTCCAATGATATAAAACTGTATAATTGTTTATTTTTTAATTAAGGAACCAAGTCTTATGGTAGGTAAAAAACTTTTATTATCGATGGTTATGCTGGGTGCGGGCATCATGTCGGTTGCAGCACAAGGATACTATGATGACGACATATACTACGATCCGGCAAAAGACACAAAGGCGAAACAGGAAAAACTTGAGCGTACAAAGCGCAAGCAGGCTGCCGCTGCGAGTCAATACTATAATCAGTATAATTATGATCCGACCTTGGGCGGACATGATTATGCGGGAGCTGACACTTATAGCGTGACCGGTACATCGACCCGTGACGTGGACGAGTATAACCGGCGCGGAAAATACGCTCCGGTCGATACTGCGGCCGGCCGTCAGGCCATGAGTGATGATTTCGCCTATACACGTCGTATAGAGAAGTATCATAACAACGATATTATATCGGATATAAACGATCCGGCTTTGGTTGAATATTATTATTCGGCACAGCCTGATGTCAATATCATAATCAACAGCCCCGGGTGGTATTCGCCGTGGGCTTGGAATTATTATGACTGGTATTGGGGCCCGTCATGGTCGTGGCCATACTCTTCATCATGGTGGTGGGGTCCGTCATGGTCATGGGGCTGGGGCGGTCCGGCTTGGGGCTGGGGACCCTCTTGGTCGTGGGGCTGGGGCCCGTCATGGGGTTGGGGACCCGGCTGGGGCTGGGGCGGTCCTGCGTGGAGACCCGGATGGGGCCCGGGTTGGGCTTACAATCCCGGTTCATATACGCCTAACGGACGTCGTCCGGTGGGTGTGCGTAACGGATATACCGGAGTGACGAGCAATCATTACCGTCCGTCATACAACGGAGGCAATCACCGTGGTTTCGCCACCGGTTCGACAGGCAATTTCCGTCCCGGCTCGACATCGGGCAATCGCGGTAATTACGGTCGTCCGTCAAACAACAGCCGTCCGTCAAACAACGGCAGCTATGGCACGACTACCGGTAATCGCAACAGTAACAACCGCAACAACAATTACAACTATAACCGCAGCAACAACAACTACAACCGCTCCTACTCGACACCGAGCTATGGCGGCGGTTCGCGCGGCGGTTACTCCGGTGGAGGAGGCGGTGGCGGTTCACACCGCGGCGGCCGTCGCTGACATGCGGGGTGAGTGTGAAGCAATGCATAATCATTTTTCAATACTATAAGAATATGAGAAATATCAAGCATTTATTTATAGTTGCCGCTGTCGGGCTTGTGCCTGTAGCCGGTATGTCACAGGCGGCTGTCGACCTATACAATCTGTCTCGGCCCGACTTGCGCGGTACTGCCCGGTTTATGTCGATGGGCGGCGCATTTACCGCGCTTGGCGGCGATATATCGTCGCTTAACCAGAATCCCGCGGGTATAGGTGTATACCGCAGCAGCGAGATAGGTATGACACTTAACCTTGACTTTCAGTCGACATCGACTGAAGCTCAGGGCTCCAAGATATCAGACTCGCAGACGCGCTTCAGTTTCAACAACTTCGGTTATATCGGTTCAATCAGTACGATGAGCGATGTCATGCCGACATTCTCATGGGGAGCCACATATGCCCGTACCGCATCGTTTGACCGTATATTTACCGGCGGTATCGGCAATCTGAACGGGGCGTCGCTTAGCAATTATGTTGCCGCGCTCACTAACAGTGAAGGTATTGAACCCGGTGAAATGCTCAGCGGCGATAATTATAATCCGTGGCTTGACGGAAACGCTCCGTGGCTGAGTACGTTGGCTTATCAGGGTTATATGATAAATGACAGTGAAGTCGACGGCAAGGTTAACTATTCCGGGCTTATGGGTAACGGCACTACCGGCAGCGCTTCTTTCCAAGTTAGAGAGAAAGGATATGTCGACGAGTATTCGATCAACTTCGGCGGAAACCTGTATAACACGGTTTACTGGGGTATCGGTCTCGGTATAACCGATATAAATTACACACAGCTTAGCTACTATCAGGAGAACCTTGACAATGCTTATATCGCGGCAGAATCAAAGGTCAACGGTGAATACAATATCGTCAACGGCAAAGCCGACTATCGCCTGTCCAACTATCTTAACTCCAACGGCAGCGGCTTTAACCTAAAGCTGGGAGTCATTGTGAAGCCTATCAATGAGCTGCGTTTCGGTTTCGCTGTACATACTCCGACATGGTACAGCATGACCGATACATACTGGGGCACGGTGGCGTACCGCTATACCCCTCAGGGCCAGAACTCGTTTTACGACAACATGACTGACCGTCAGAACCCGGCTCCGGAGACCAACGACGGCTATGACAGCTGGAACGACTATAACATGCGTACTCCGTGGCGCATGATGTTTGGCGTGGCCGGAGTCATAGGCGGACAGGGTATATTGAGCCTCGATTATGAATATCGCGGCACATCATCGACCCATATATCTGATGTTCAGGGCGAGGGTTATATAAATGACGACATGAAGACCTACTTCAAGGGCACCAACATACTGCGCTTGGGTGCGGAATACCGCATAACACCGCAGTTCAGTCTGCGTGCAGGATACAGCTGGGAGTCGTCGCCGGTAAAGAAGGAAGCCGCCAATGACGGTGAAGTCATATGGACTGCCGGTACAATACCGAGCTATACGTTTGACAAGACCACACAGTACATAACCGCCGGCCTCGGTTACCGTTACAAGGGTTTCTATGCCGACCTCGCTTATGTGCACAAGAACCGTGAGTCGACATATCACGCATTCTCGCCTGTGCTTGAGGATACGGCTCTGTTGCAGGGCTCGCCTTCGGCCAAGGTCACTGACAACAACAATCAGGTGATATTGAGTCTGGGATATAAATTTTAAAAATTATTTTATAACTTTGTGCCTGAGGGTGCCGCCCGAATCTTTGTCCGGGGACGGCGCCCTCGGTCTGTCATATCTATGGTCATGGAAAAGGAAGTCAGCATCGATCTTGAAAATCCGGAATTTCAGAATGTGTGGAAACTTATTAGATTCACCCGTCAGTCGGTATTCCTTACCGGAAAGGCCGGTACGGGCAAGTCGACGTTTCTAAAGTACATATGTGATAATGTGCGTAAGGAGCACGTTGTGCTCGCACCAACCGGTATAGCCGCCGTCAATGTCGGTGGAGTGACGCTGCACTCTTTTTTCAGAATACCTTTCAAGCCGCTGCTACCCGACGATCCGGAGTTTGACATGAAACGTATGCGCGACCGGATGAAGTACCCTAAGGAGCTTATAAACCTTATTAAAAACGTGGAGCTGATCGTGATCGATGAAATATCGATGGTACGGGCCGATATAATAGACTTCGTCGACAAGATACTGAAAGTGTATACGGGAAACTTCCGCGAACCCTTTGGCGGCAAGCAGATGCTTTTTGTCGGTGACATATTTCAGCTTGAACCGGTAGTCACCGGCGATATGCGCGATGTGCTTGCCCGTTATTATCCGCAGCCTTATTTTTTCAATGCCGGAGTGTTCGGCGATATGAAGATTGTGCCTGTAGAGTTGCTTAAGGTATATAGGCAGACCGATAGCGATTTTGTAGGACTGCTTGACCGTGTGAGGGTAGGGCGTCCGTTGCGCGACGACATTTCGAGGCTTAATGCCAAGGTTATACGGCGCGATGACGCGAAGCGCGATGACGGACGTATGGTGATGACGCTTGCCACCACACGCGATATCGTCGACAATATAAACTCACGACGTCTTGACGAACTGCATGCGTCGGAAATCGTATACACCGGCATGGTCAAAGGCGATTTTCCGATGAACTCGCTCCCTACATCGATTGAACTTGTTCTGAAAGTGGGGGCGCAGGTGGTGTTTATAAAGAATGATCCCGACAGGCGATGGGTGAACGGTACAATAGGACGTGTATATGACGCGCAGAACGACAGACTCATGGTCGAACTTGACTCGGGCGAGTGCCATAGTGTGGAGCTTTCAGTATGGCATAACATTAAGTACGAGTATGATGATAAAAACCGCAAGGTTATCGAAAAGGAGCTCGGGTCGTTCACCCAGTTTCCCGTAAAACTGGCGTGGGCATTGACCATACATAAGAGCCAAGGGCTTACGTTTAAGGATGTTGTGGTTGATGTAGGGCACGGCACCTTTGCCGGAGGCCAGACTTATGTGGCGCTGAGCCGATGCCGCAGCCTTGAAGGACTGTCGTTGCTTAGCACGCTTAACGAGCGTGATATATTTGTTAATCCGTCGGTAGTCGATTTCAGCCGTTTGTTCAATGACAGTTCTCTTATCAAGGAGGCTCTTGACAAGGCAAAAGCCGATGATCTTTATACCGCGGCGTTGGATGCGGTCGGAGAAGGCGATGTAGAGCGGGCCTTTGATTTATTTGTCGAGGCGTCGGACTACCGCGACGAGTGGCACAACCCAGCGGTACGCCGTCTTATACGGCGTAAACTATCGGAATTGGGCGGTTTCAGCCGTCGTTGCCGGGAGCTGGAAGACCGTCTGGAGGAGGACAGGGTTAAGTTTCGCCGTCTTGCTGCGGAGTATGTGTCTATGGGCGACGAATGCCGTAGGGAGGGCATGGAACCCACTCCTGCCATAGCCAATTATGACAAGGCTCTGTCCATATATGCCCGATGTTACGAGGCGTGGACAGGCAAGGGCTTCACTTATGCTGAAATAAACGACCGTGACGAGGCTATAAATGCGTTCATGAATGCCTATCGTATTGATGCGGCTCGGTTTACAGCCCCGTGTGAACTCGGGCGGCTGTATTTTGCCGCCGATAATTTGGCTGAGGCTCTGAACTGGTATCTTATAGCACTTGACATTGATGACCGGTCGGTATTGCTTCATGAATATATGGCCGACCTTTATGAGAAAGTCGGAGATGATGAAGCGGTTTCGCGTCACAGGTCTGAAGCCGCCAAACTGCGTAAAAAACAAGGACGCCGCAAGCGTTGACACCTGCGGCGTTTATTTCGTGAACTGCCGGCTTGTTAGCGTGGAAGCACTTCCGTTTTAAGCGAGTTGTAGGCGCGTTCCGCTTTTTCGCGTGCGGCGTCGACAGTGTCGGCGGTGGCAAGTATGACACCCATACGGCGGTGGCCCTTGACTTCGGGCTTGCCGAATATGCGTATCTGTACTCCGGGCTCTTTTAGGACCTCTTCAAGATTGTCGAAAACCACTTTGTCGCTGTCGCCTTCAACCACTATGGCGCGTGAAGCCGAGGGGCCGTAGAAGCGTATGTCAGGCACGGGAAGTCCGAGAAGCGCGCGGGCGTGAAGACCGAATTCGCTAAGGTCCTGCGATATCATGGTCACCATGCCGGTATCATGAGGGCGTGGTGAAACCTCACTGAATATGACGTCGTCGCCCTTTATGAAGAGCTCAACTCCGAATATGCCGTAGCCTCCCAGTGCGTCAGTCACCTTTTTAGCTATCTGCTGTGCTTTTTCAAGTGCAGTGGTGCTCATAGGCTGGGGCTGCCAAGAGTAGCGGTAGTCGCCGTCAATCTGTATGTGTCCTATGGGCTGGCAGTATGTGGTTCCGTCGCAACTTCTTACGGTCAGCAGAGTTATTTCGTAGTCAAAATCCACAAAACCTTCCACTATTACACGTCCGGCACCGGCGCGTCCGCCCTCCTGCGATATGGCCCAAGAGTGTTCTATGTCATCGGCCTTGCGGGCTACGCTCTGTCCGTGTCCCGACGAACTCATGATCGGCTTTATCACGCACGGCAGGCCTATTTCTTCTATGGCTGCCTTGAACTCGTCGTAGTCCGATGCGAATTTGTAGCGTGATGTAGGTATGCCGAGTTCTTCAGCGGCAAGACGTCTTATGCCTTCGCGGTTCATGGTGAGCCAAGCGGCACGTGCTGTCGGGGTCACGTTGTAGCCTTCGCTTTCAAGAGTGCGAAGCATGTCGGTGGCAATCGCTTCCACTTCCGGAATGATGTGGTCGGGCTTCTCGCGTTCGATGACATCGCGCAATGCCTCGGGGTCAAGCATGTTGAACACGTAGCTGCGGTGAGCTATCTGCATTGCCGGTGCATTGGCGTACCGGTCGCATGCTATTACTTCCACTCCGTAGCGCTGCAACTCAATCGCCACCTCTTTTCCTAATTCTCCACTGCCGAGAAGCAAAGCCTTTCGGCCGACGGGGGTCATTACTGAACCAATCTTAGCCATCTGTCTAAATTTCGGTATTAAAATTTATTAAACGTGTTTTAACGGAAATCGCAGAAAGAGACCGTGTTAAGCGGATGACTTCCTGCGATTGTATCTTTGAGCCACAAAGGGGGCTCGAACCCCTGACCTTTTCGTTACGAATGAAATGCTCTACCGACTGAGCTATTGTGGCTGATTGCGAGTGCAAAGATAGTAATTATTTACTAAATATCACATCGACTGGCGGCTGAAAGTCAATTTTATTTTTGCTTTGTCGACATTGACTTTGGCCATTGCCGGAGTATCTACATACGGTACTATGGCCACTACGACCGTTTCGTACTGGTAATAACCGGTTTGGGTGCTTTCTGTAACCAATGACACCGGTACAAGTACAAACTCGCCGTCGGCGGCTGCGATATTGTCTTTCTTGCTCATCTCCAAGAAGTATTGGCGCATGGAGCTGAAGTTGTAGCTTTTTCGTGTGGCGTCGTAAGCAGCGTAGAACGAACTGATGTTGTCATTTATCTGCTGGTCGGCGAAAAACTCTTCTTTTTTATCTTTTCTGACAAGCAGCACATAGGCCGGCGGCTCTATATCGTAGTTGTTGGTCACCTCTTCTACAGGCACCTCGAGGGTCATGCTGTTGATGACGGTAAAGCTGTTGTCCTGTTTGCTGTATTTTTCCACCATGTCGCGTATGGGCAGCTTCACTTCCACGTCATATCCTGTGGGTGCTACCAGCATGGGCGATGATGCGGCCATTGTCTTTACTTCCTGACTCAGGGCCATGTTTATGTTGTTGTTGTTGATCACCTCGGGGGTCACGGCCAGAAATGCCTTTAGAGTGTTGATGGTCGTGTCTTTGTCATTGACCTTGGTGTCTTTTTTGTAGTAAAGATACATGAGCGTGGAGTAGAAGCGCATCACGCGTCCCGAACCGAAACTGTTTTTTATATACAGGCCGGGAAACCATTGTGAGAACTTGACCGGGTCATTATATATCTCGGGGTCGCTCTTGTACTTGCGGTAGAATTCGCGTCCCATCTCGACGGGCAGTTTTACGTCTACCACGCGGGCTTTGGCTCCGGTGTATATGCCGGCTATACTGTCGGGTAGTCCTATGACCGTGGCTGAATATGTGGTCGATGCCACCTTATCCTGCTCCGAGTAGTACGGGGTCGGATCGAAGTCGCTGTATATGGGTGAGGTGAGTCCGCGGTTGAGTTTATATACTTCAAGGCCCATCGGTATGATGGAGTCGCCTATGAGTGCTCCTTCGTTCATGAACATGCGCAGTTTTATCGAGTCGATGCTTTCAACTGTCACGCCTACGGTATCAAGTGTGGTCGCGGGCATGAACTGGGTTATGAAGTCGCTCGACAGTTTGCCGAAGCCTTTTGCGTCGATGTTGCCGAGAAGCTGGTTGTCGGTACGTGATTGTATGACAGGATTGGCTACGGAGTATCCGCTTATAGTAAATGTCGAGTCGATGATTATGTCGACCTTATCCTGTATGATTGACGAGCCTATGGTGCTGTTTTCTTCACAAGCCACCGCCGACAGAAGCAGACATGCGGCAGGGATCAATCTTAAAAATTTCATTGCTGTAACAACAAAGTGATGAATTATAAGGAGTGGTAAAACTCTGCGTAACGGTCGGTGTAGTCCGTATTGCCGGGGTAGGGCATGAACGGCTTTCCTGACGCCTTGATATATTCGAGAAGTTCCGGGTCGATTTCGGGCGATGCCTGTATCACGGCGTCGGAGTAGTCGATGGCCAGCTTGTTGAGCGCTGTGGCGTCGACGGGAGCCGCGGCTATTGACGACAGGTCCTCGTCGGTGAGTCCTTCCATCTTGAGCTTTTCGAGAAAGCGAGGATCGAGGGTGCCCTCAAACTTGTCATCGAATATCGAATAAACTATTTTTGCGTTTTTAAACGACGGATCGTCGGCATATATGCGCTTCAGATATATAGGGGCCAATGCCGACACCCATCCCGAACAGTGGACGAGATTGGGGTCCCAGCGCAGTTTCTTTACCGTCTCCACGACTCCGCGCACATAAAACATGATACGCTCGTCATTGTCATCCGGCATTAAATTTATTTCAAGGTCCTTGGCTGTCTGGCCGCGCAGAAAGAAGTCTTCGTTGTCGATAAAGTATACTTGCATGCGGGTGGGCTGCAGGGTTGCCACCTTTATTATAAGCGGATGGTCGGCGTCATCGATGATGATATTAAGCCCCGACAGTCGTATTACTTCATGCAATTGGTTGCGACGTTCCTTTATGCACCCGTACTTAGGCATGAAAGTGCGTACCTCGATGCCTTTTTCCTGAATGCCCTGCGGCAGTTTCTGACTAAGCTCGGCCATAGGGGTTTCAGGCAGATAAGGGGATATTTCTTGCGAAATGTAAAGAACTTTATTAATGTCCATTAAACTGATAATTGCTGTATAATAAATGCAAAGTTACGAAAAAAATCTGACAATAACGCTATTTTTGTAGTAATTGAGCATTAATCTATAATATCAAGACGCTTAAGTGCGTTGAGTATGCCGTCGTTGTCAACGCTGTCGGTGACCATGTCGGCCTCTTTTTGTACATCGGGAGCGGAGTTGCCCATTGCTATGCCAATGGCCGCTTCCTTTAGCATGGATACGTCGTTGCCGCCGTCGCCGAAAGCTATCGATGATGACAGGGGCACGCCGAGGCTCTCGAGCATCACGGTCACGCCGTGGGCTTTGGTGTTGCCCTTTGCCGTCACGTCGACAAATGCCGGATACCAGCGGTTGAACTCACATCCCGGCATGAGCGGAGCTATATCAGCCTCCGCTTTTGCGTCGAAGAATGGCGTCATCTGATAGATTTCGCTATTAAGCGCCTCTTCAAATGTAGTTTCCGCTATCTCGTCAACGTTGAGATATTCATTGAATATCATGCGTACCTGTGAGTCCGGGTTTACAACTTTCAGCTCTTTCTCGGTAACAATTATACATGGATAGCCCCGTTCGGTGCATATCTGTCCGAGTGTAGTCACATCAGCGGCCGGTATCGGATTCTTGTACAGTACTTTGTCGCCGGCGAAGCAGTATGAGCCATTCATCGTTATGTATCCGTCTATAAGATTGCGGTCCTGTAGCGGTTGCAGATTGTTGATTATGCAGTAAGGCCGTCCGGTCGATATTATGATTTTATTGCCCCGGTCATGGGCTTTCTGCAGGGCCTCGACAGTCGATTGAGGCACTTTGTGTGTCTCGAAACTGACAAGTGTGCCGTCGATGTCGAAAAATAGTACATGGCTCATGATTCAATACTCATTGTAAATTACTCTGCAAAGGTAAGTCATTTGCCCTTACCCGCCAAAATCGGGCCCTCCCTTTCAGCTATATTAACATGCGCCGTACATTGCCGTGATGTTATTAAGATTATCATAGCTACAATCAAAGGGGGCTCAAATTATCTGCGACTTCTTCATAAAGTGCAGGAAGCGGCTGATTGTGCCAGAGGATTGAAATCGGGCGGGAATTTCGGTTTTTGGATTTTTATGTGTAAATTTGTGTCAATAAATTATAGGATATGAAACATTCCCGTCAGGAGAAAATAGAGGCGTTGGGGCGCGTGATCGATACGCTTGACCGGCTTAGGGTGGAGTGCCCGTGGGACCGCAAGCAGACCAACGAATCGTTGCGTACAAATACGATAGAGGAGGTCTATGAGCTTTGTGACGCTTTGCTGAACGATGACAATTCCAATATATGCAAGGAGCTTGGCGATGTGCTGCTTCACGTGCTGTTTTACGCCAAAATCGGTGAGGAAAAAGATGAGTTTGACATAGCCGAAGTGGCCGACCGCCTGAATAAGAAACTGATATTTCGACATCCCCATGTGTTTGGCTCTGTGCATGTCGACGGCGCTCATGACGTGGAGCTGAACTGGGAGCAGATAAAACTGAAGGAGAAAGACGGCAATAAGACGGTGCTGTCGGGTGTGCCGGCATCGCTTCCCGCCATGATAAAGGCCGACCGCATACAGGAGAAGGCCGCCAACGTGGGTTTTGATTGGGAGGAGCCCCGTCAGGTGTGGGATAAGGTCAAGGAGGAGGTTGCGGAGTTTGACCGCGAGATTGACCGCATGGACCGCGAAAAGATGGAGGAGGAGTTCGGCGACGTGCTCTTCAGCATGATCAATGCCGCACGTCTGTACAAAATAAATCCGGAGAATGCTCTGGAAAAGACCAACCGCAAGTTCATATCGCGCTTTAACTACGTCGAGGCCAAGGCTAAAGAGTCGGGACGTCAGCTGAAGGATATGACACTTGAAGAGATGGACCGGTTGTGGAATGAAGCTAAACGCATAGATGCGATAAAATAATACATCCGTTATGGAAAGCAAGAAAAATAACAGAGTTTGGATTTTCGGACTTGCAGTGATGTTTCTGCTTGTCACCGCATTTGTATCATATGCCCGGAGTGAGCGCAAACCCCGCTATAGCCTTAGCGACGGCCAGCACTTGACTCTCGTCATAGACAGCATAGATTATCGCGCCGACCTGACCCGCATGTACGGTAAGTTTGTAGGTCGCCCCCATACTTCTCAGCAGGTGAAGTCTATAACCCTGCACAACGGCTCACGCAGTTATGCGGCTACCGACATTGACGGAGTGGACTTCGACCGTTGGTTTCAGTGGGAGGAGGACGGAGTGATTGCGGTTGAGATCGATTTTGACAAGATGCCCGAGATAAAGACAGGCAGACTTGTCATAGTGACTCCTCGCGGCACTGACAGCTGTACAATGACCAAACAATAATTGCGGCGCCGGTGAAACTGTGTATTACCGAGAAACCGAGTGTAGCCAAGGACATCGCCGCCATATTGGGCGCCGACCACCGTTGCGAGGGCTATTACGAAGGGGGTGACTATAAGGTCACTTGGACTTTCGGCCACTTGTGTACCCTGAAAGAGCCGGCTGACTATACCGACCTGTGGAAGCGCTGGTCGTTGGGCGCGTTGCCCATGATACCCGGACGTTTCGGCATAAAACTTATAGCCGACAAGGGCATCGAGAAGCAGTTCGGAATTATAAAAAATCTTATAGGCGAGGCCGACGAGGTGATAAACTGCGGCGATGCCGGTCAGGAGGGTGAGCTCATACAGCGCTGGGTCATGCAGAAAGCCGAGATAAAGTGCCCTGTGAGGCGCCTGTGGATAAGTTCGCTTACCGACGAGTCGATACGCGAAGGCTTCAAGTCGCTAAAGCCCGAACAGGATTACGACCGGCTGTATCATGCCGGACTCTCGCGGGCCATAGGCGACTGGATACTCGGTATGAACGCCACCCGCCTGTATTCGCTCAAGTACTCTGCTCCGGGCAATGTGCTGTCGATAGGCCGTGTGCAGACACCCACGCTTGCGCTTATCGTGCAGCGCCATCATGAGATAGCCAACTTCAAGCCGGAGGATTATTGGGAGCTGAAGACCCTATACCGCGACGTGACATTCAATGCCGTGTCGGGACGCTTCAAGACGCAGCAGGCTGCCGAAGAGGCGCTCGCCATGATTTCCGATAAACCGTTTTCCATAGTTGACGTGGCTGACAAGCAGGGGCGCGAGGCGCCTCCGCGACTGTTTGACCTTACGTCGCTTCAGGTTGAGTGCAACAAAAAGTGGGGGTGGACCGCCGACGATACACTAAGGCTCATCCAGTCTTTGTATGAAAAGAAAGTCACGACCTATCCGCGTGTCGATACGACTTATCTTAGCGATGACATATACCCCAAGGTTCCCGTCATATTGAAGCAGATGACTCCCTATGCCGGACTTACGGCCCCGATTGTCGATAAAAAACTGCCTAAATCAAAGAAAGTATTCGATAACTCGAAGGTGACCGATCACCATGCCATAATACCTACCGGACAGTTGCCGTCGTCGCTTGTAGGTGACGAACGCAAGCTATACCACCTCATAGCCCTGCGTTTCATATCGGCGTTTTATCCCGACTGCACGTTTCGTTCGACGACAGTCAACGGTGTGGCCGGCGATGTCGGTTTCAAGGCAAGCGGCAAGGTCATTGTGGCTCCCGGATGGCGGGCAGTATACGCCGGCAAAGATAATGCGGAGCAGGATGGTGCCGACAAGGATGACGACAACAAGATATTGCCTCCCTTTGAAGTCGGTGAGAGCGGCCCGCACGAACCGTCGCTTCTGAAAAAACAGACGCAGCCGCCCAAATTGTATACCGAAGGTACGCTGTTGAGAGCCATGGAGTCGGCCGGAAAGACTGTCGACGACGAGGAGTTGCGCGAGGCTATGAAAGAGAACGGCATAGGCCGTCCGTCAACGCGAGCGTCGATAATCGAGACTCTGTTCAAGCGCCGTTATATATATCGTGAACGTAAAAACATTCAGGCCTCACAAGCCGGAATAGACCTTATAGCCACAATCAACGAGGAGCTGCTGAAAAGCGCCAAGCTGACAGGCTTGTGGGAGAACAAGTTGCGGCGCATAGAACGTGGCGAGTTTTCAGCCGCCGAGTTTATCTCGGAACTGAAGACACTTATAGGCGATATAGTCATAAATGTGTTGAGCGACAATTCGTCAAGACAGATTGAAGTCAAGAGCGAGGAAAAAGTGCAGCCTGACAAGCCTAAGAAGAAGCGTACACGTGCGCCCTCGGTCAAGAGTATTGAAGAGATACTGTGTCCGTTATGTGGCAAAGGCCATCTGCTGAAGGGCCGAAGCGCCTACGGGTGCAGCGAGTTTCGCAGCGGCTGCGCATTGCGTATCGATTTTTCGGAATGCGGCGCCGACCTCACTCCGGCAAAGGTAGCGGCTTATATAAAGAAAAAATATAGACATGATCAGTGAAGAATTGTTTCCCATAGTGGATGAAGTCGGTAATGTCACCGGAAGAGCCACCCGGAGCGAGTGTCACGGCGGCTCTATGTTGCTGCATCCTGTCGTGCATCTGCATGTGATGCGTGAGGGCGGCTTTCTGTATCTTCAGAAACGCGCTATGGACAAGGATATCCAGCCCGGCAAATGGGACACGGCTGTTGGCGGACATGTCGACTTCGGCGAGTCGATAGCCGAAGCCCTTTTCAGGGAGGCTTCGGAAGAGCTCGGACTGCGCGGCTTTGTTCCGACCAAACTGCCGCCTTATGTCTTTACGTCAGACAGGGAGCGGGAACTGGTTAATCCTTATTATGTCATTGTGGCGGAGGATGAGGTGCTTGCACCCGATCCGGGAGAGATAACCGAAGGCCGCTTCTGGCATGTTGATGAGATAAAGGCCAATGTAGGGCGTGATGTGTTTACTCCCAATTTTGAGAATGAGTTTGAACTTATAAAAGATTATATAAAGTGACTGTTTGCTGGACTTCGACCGATTTTCTGCTGCAATGGATGTGGGTGGCGTTGATTGTAGTGTGTGCTGTCATATTGGCCGTAAGGCATTTCCGTAAATCATGGCTACGTGTACGTAATGCCAGATCTCCGCAATGTGCCGATTGCCCTATTGCCGATACATGTGTCAAAGACGACGCACGTGTATCGGAGTGTGCTGACAAGGACGGCGACAGTGGATGCTGTTGCTGACGGCCGCCGTTATCATTCGTCCTGTACAAGCTGTGACAGTCTGTGCTCAAGGTCGGTCGATGACATGCGGCTTGTGATTTTGCCTTTGTAGGCAAACGATATCCCTCCCGTTTCTTCACTGACTACTATCGCGGCGGCATCGGTGGCTTGACTTATGCCGAGTGCCGAACGGTGTCGCAGTCCCATTGACCGTGGAATGTTTGTGTCATGGCTTACAGGCAGTATGCATCCCGCAGCTTTTATGCGGTCATGGGCTATGATGAGCGCGCCGTCGTGGAGTGGCGAATTCTTGAAAAAGATGTTTTCTATGAGCCTCGAGTTGATGGCTGCGTCTATGATGTCGCCGGTCTTTTCGTAATTCTCGAGCGGAATGGACTGCTCTATCACAATCAGCGCTCCTGTCTTGGATTTGGACATGGACATGCATGAATACACTATAGGCATGACCCAGCGTCGGGCATCGGCGCTGTGGTCTTTGTGGCCGCGGTGATGTCGTAGGATATTGCGCAGGAAGTGCCATCTCTTGTGGTTGCCGAGCTCCACGAGAAACCGTTTTATCTGATCCTGAAACAGTATGACAAGTATTATAAGGCCTATCGACATGACTTTGTCGAGTATGGTGCCTATAAGCCTCATCTCGAATATCTCCGATGCCACAACCCATACTATGATAAACGCGAGCACACCGAAAAATATATTGATAGTGCCCGATTCTTTCATTATGCGGTACAGGTAGAAGAGCAGCAGGGCCACTATGATTACGTCAAGGGCGTCTTTTATGCCGAATGGAGTCATAGACCTGAGTTTGTTAGGGTTAATGATACTGTCTTTATCGTGTCGGCAGCTGCTTTCACGTCATGTACACGAAGTATCGACGCTCCTTTTATGAGAGCTATCGTATTGGCGGCCACGGTGCCGTACAGCGCATTGTCCGGTCCTGTTCCGAGGGGCTTGTAGATCATCGACTTACGCGACATGCCTGCTAAGACAGGACGCTCGAATACTTGAAACAGTTCGAGGTCGTGAAGCAAACGGTAGTTCTGCTCTACCGTTTTGGCAAACCCAAATCCCGGATCGATGATTATGTCATTGACGCCGAGCAGGGCGAAGCGGTTTATTTTTTCTGCGATTTCGGCAAGCACGTCAGCGGTGACATCGTTGTACTCGGTAAGTGTGCTCATGGTCGATGGAGTGCCCCGCATGTGCATGAGTATGTATGGCACGTTGAGCCGTGCCACCGTAGCGGCCATCTCCGGGTCAAGATCACCTCCCGATATGTCGTTGATAATGTCGGCTCCGAGTTGGGTGACGGCATATCGGGCTACTTCTGCCCGAAATGTATCGACACTCACTATGATGTCTGGAGCCGTTTTTCTTATGGCTTCAATGCCTTCGGCAAGCCTGTCGAGCTCTTCTGAAGGCGATACATCGTCGGCCGAAGGACGTGAAGAGTAAGCCCCGACATCTATCCATTCGGCTCCGTCGTTTATCATTTCCGCGACACGCCGGCATACAGCCTCACGTTCTATAACCCGCGAACCGCTGTAAAATGAGTCGGGAGTGACGTTGACTATGCCTGCTATGACCGGCCGGTCATATATTATAAGTCTGCCTTGTAGATTGATTGAAAACGGCTTAAACTCTCTCACGCTGAAAGATTCGTTAAAATTGTATTAATATATGTGCGAATATACGTAAAATCCGTTTAACGGCAAAAAAACTTTTCTTGCATTTAGATGGTACGGAAATAATTGTTTAAATTTGTAATTCAGTGCAAAATCAGCTTTAAAGTGCAATGTTAAAAGTAATTCGTGTAATTCTCGCAGTGATATGCCTGTTGGCTGTCACATTTCTGTTTTTGGATTTTACCGGTATAGGAGTCCGGTATTTCGGCTGGCTTGCCAAGTGGCAGTTCATTCCGGCCCTGCTTTCCACCGCCGTAGTGCCGTTGGCAGTGCTCATACTCTTGCCGTTTGTTTTCGGACGAGTGTATTGTTCCGTGCTGTGTCCGCTCGGTGTTATGCAGGATGTCATATCATGGGTGCATCGCAAGGTCAATCGACGTCATAAGTTCGGTTACAGCCGTCCGTTGACATTGCTGCGTTGTGTGGTGCTGTTGCTTTTTGTTGTGGCGCTTATGCTTGGGTTGTCGAGGCTTGCAGCTTTCATCGAGCCTTATAGCGAATATGGTCGCATCGTATCGTCTTTACTAAGACCGGCATATATCGAAGTCAACAATCTTATAGCGGCTAATGAAGCTCCCGACAGCTATACATTTTATAATGTGGATTATTATGCTGCACTTTCTGCGGTTGTGGTTGGGGTCGTCACGCTGCTTGTTGTAGGAGGATTGGCGTGGTGGAAAGGCCGTATATACTGCAATTCTGTCTGTCCTGTAGGCACCATACTCGGCTATATGTCGCAATTCTCACTGCTTAAACCGGTTATCGACTCGTCGAAATGCGTTAAGTGCGGCAAGTGTGCGCGTGAGTGCAAAGCCTCGTGCATCGACGCAAAAAACGAACGTATCGATTATACCCGTTGTGTGGCTTGTATGGACTGTATTGGCAATTGCAGCACAGGTGCCATATCATATATTCATCCTTCAAAGAAAAAAGACCGGAAAAGCGAAGGTGACTCTACCGCCAACGACAAGGGCCGTCGTGATTTTCTGACAGTCAGCGCTCTTCTTGCCGCTACGGCTGCTGTCAAGGCGCAGGAAAAAACAGTTGACGGAGGTCTTGCCGAGATTATAGATAAGAAAAAGCCTGTAAGACGTACACGTATAACGCCACCGGGCAGTAAAAGCCATGACAATTTTTACAAGCATTGTACGTCATGTCAGTTGTGTGTAAGCAAATGCTCCGAGGGTGTATTGCGTCCATCTGTTGAAGCCGGTACTTTCATGCAGCCGGAGATGAGCTACGAGCGCGGTTATTGTCGTCCGGAGTGCACCGATTGTTCTCAGGTGTGTCCGGTAGGAGCTATTCTGCCGCTCGATGCCGCCGAGAAGAGTGCCGTGCAGGTGGGCCATGCGGTGTGGATACGCGAAAACTGTCTTCCCGCCGTCGACGGTACATCCTGCGGCAACTGTGCGCGTCACTGTCCTGTAGGCGCCATAACCATGATAGCTCTGAAGCCTGAAGACCCGGCTTCGCCAAAGGTGCCGTCGGTCAATACTGAGCGTTGCATCGGTTGCGGTGCGTGTGAGAATCTTTGTCCGGTGCGTCCGTTCAGCGCTATTTATGTTGAAGGTCATGAGATACACCGTATGGTCTGACGAAAATTGAATAAATGTTATGAAAAAAAATATTAATATAGATCGCCGCAGATTTCTTCAGGTGTTAGGAGCCGGAAGTGCCGGCATGGTTCTGTCGCGTTGCGGTGTTAGAAATAAAGAGAATAGTGACGCTCCGGGCATATCGTCGGGCATGCCCTCTGACGGAACAATGACCTATCGGACCAATCCTTCAACAGGCGACAAGGTGTCGATACTCGGCTACGGATGTATGAGGTTGCCGACCAAGAATGAAAACGGGGAGGACATAATAGATCAGGATGCAGTGAACCGGCAGGTGGATTACGCACTGGCGCACGGTGTAAATTATTTTGACACGTCGCCCGCTTACTGCAAGGGCAAGAGCGAGCAGAGTATGGGCATAGCTTTGAGCCGTCATCCGCGTGACTCTTATTTTATAGCAACCAAGCTGTCCAATTTTTCACCTGATACTTGGCCCCGCGAAAAGTCATTGGCTATGTATCGCAACTCCATGAAGGAGCTTCAGGTCGACTATATAGACTATCTTTTGCTACACGGCATAGGCATGGGCGGTATGGAGGCTTTCAACGGACGTTACATCGACAACGGCATGCTCGACTTTCTCTGCAAGGAAAAAGAAGCGGGACGTGTACGCAATCTCGGTTTCTCCTATCACGGTGATGTCGAGGTATTTGACCACCTTCTGTCGATGCATGACAAGGGTGAGGTGCACTGGGAGTTTGCCCAGATACAGATGAACTACATCGACTGGAGGCATGCCAAGGAGATAAGCGAAAGAAATACCGATGCCGAATATCTGTATGACGAACTGCACCGACGCGGCATTCCCGCCGTGATTATGGAGCCTTTGTTAGGCGGACGTCTGGCGCAGGTCAACAATCATATAATGGAGGAGTACAAACGCCGCCGTCCCGATGACAGTGTGGCGTCGTGGGCATTCCGTTTTGCCGGTACTCCCGAAGGCATACTGACGGTACTTAGCGGTATGACCTACATGGAGCATCTGCAGGACAATATCCATACTTACTCTCCGCTTGAGCCATGCGACGAAGAGGAATTGGCTCTTCTTGAGACCTCAGCCCGGCTTATACTTGATTATCCTACAGTGCCGTGTACCGACTGCAAATACTGTATGCCTTGCCCGTACGGGCTTGACATACCGGCCATATTCGCTCATTACAATAAGTGCGTAAACGAAGGCAATGTTCCGGAGAGTCTTCAAGACCCCAACTATGCCAAGGCTCGCAAAGCATTTCTTGTCGGTTATGACCGCTCGGTACCTAAGTTGCGGCAGGCGTCGCACTGCATTGGTTGCGGAGTGTGTAGCCCGCATTGTCCGCAAGGCATAAAGATTCCGAAGCAGATGACCCGTATCGACGCTTTTGTAGAGAAACTGAAGCAGAACCGTCCGTAGAATGATTCCGACATTAAATGATACGTATAGGTAAATATCGGTTTGGTTTGGCTCCGGTTTCGATGGCTGTCGTTTTTGTGGTGTTGAGTGTATGTGCCGTTATTGCAGCTGTAGTACAGGCGCGGCCGGAGTATCCTGTGCCGTTGTATCGGTTGATACTTGTTTATGAAGGTATGGCGCTGGTTGCAACGGTGGTCTATGGTATTTTCATCCATTTGGCGTTTTCTTTAATTGAATTTATGAGAACGAAAAGCCGATGAATAGAATTAAATTCATATTGGCATCGTTGGCGCTTATGCTTTCGACGTCAGTGGCCTGTGCGGGCAATCCGGCTTTTATAGAGGTTACCGGAACTGCCACGCTCAATATCGTTCCTGACCGCATAACGGTTGAAATCGGCATCGAGGAATACTTCAGGCCCGTATCAGGCGCAGGCGACAGTGTGAAAATCGTGCTGTCAGAAATAGAGAACCAAGTGCGTAATACGCTTGCAGAAGCCGGGGTGTCGGAAGTTACAGTTTTCGATATGGGAAACTTCCGCAATCGCTCATCGTCAGAAAGATTTCTGATGGCTAAGACACTTTCGTTCGTGTTGACTGACTTAAGCCGGCTTGACAAGATAGCTTCATCACTGCCATCGCAGGGTATATCGAGCTTTCATATTTCATCGCTTGACAACAGTGACATGGAGTCGTATAACCGTCAGGGGCTGAAAGCGGCTCTTGATGCGGCAAGGGAAAAGGCTTTGTTTATTGCCTCTAATGAGAAGCTGATATTGTCTATGCCGCTGGAAATAGTGGAGACGGGCCCCAATTATTATGAAGCTCCGCGATTCAGCAATGTGGCATTTGACAGTGGGGCGGGTATGGACCATATGCGCCGTATCTCACGCCGTTATAGTGTTAAAGTCCGATATCTGTTTACCGTAGGGGCGCCGTCAGGCAGCTTATCCTATACAGGTGCTTATTGTAGTCCTGCTGATGAATCAAGTCTGATAATAACGGAGGATCGGAAAGGAGAGTATAGGGTTAAGATGGCGCTTTTTCGTCTGACTTATCTGGATGACGGAAAAGGCAAAATAACACCCGACGGATTGCGGTTTGTCGCTACTGATGCTGCGGGCAATCCCATCCACGGGGTAATCACTCTTGACGGCAGCAACGCCAAGGTCGTATTTACCAATTCCACATGGGAATATCTGCCGACAGGCAGCATGTTTGAATTCGAACGAAACACTACCGATAACTGACAGCCATGATGGATATTGAAGAGTTTCGTGAATATTGCCTTTCGTTGGGAGATGTAGCTGAGAAAACGCCTTTTGGCAAATTTGCGCGCCGCTATGACTCGATATTGGTGTTTTATGTGCTCGACCATATGTTCTGTCTGATTGATATGGACAACTTCAGTTTTGTCAACGTCAAATCCACTCCTGAAGAGATTGACGAGCTAAAACTTACATATTCAGCGGTAGCCAAACCGATAAACCTAAGTGAAAGGCATTGGATTCAGCTTGATTTCAACGGTGACATACCCGATGATAAGATTCGTGCTCTTGTCAGACGGTCATTTGACATAGTAAAGGAAAAGTACAGCAGGAAAAAACGCGTCAACAGCAAAACACGATAATACGGCTGGCCGGCATAATATTGATGGCAAGAGGTGTTATTGCTATTTATTGGCGGTCCGTGTTGCCGCACCTTTAGTACCGGCTAAGGTGTTTTTTAGACCAACTCGTTTATTTTGGAGTCGTCGCCTTACGGGTGACATCTCATGTAAAAATAATTATATATTTTTTCTCGTCGTAACACGCTGGTACACGGTTTGTTACTGCTTATTGCGCTCTGTTGACGCCCGATTGTGCATAAAAACGGTGTTATGCCATATTATCTTTGCGGAAAACAACTATTAAACCGATATCACATATTATGAAACGTACACCGAAATTTGACAAGGCATGGAGCGAGTCCATAGCCATGCTCCCCGTAGAACTGCAGCAATCGCTTGTTGATGCTATAAAGGAGTATCAGACTGCAGGCACAGAGCCTTCCGACCTGCATCCGATAGCACAATGCGTGTTCAATTTGCTCAAACCTGTCATAGACCGCCGCGCCAAGGCTGCATCCTATCAGCGCCGTCGCCGTGATTCAGCGGCTAAAGTGCCCCTCACACCCGCCACCGCAGATGCCGGCCGATTTGTAAAGCAGGACCGTAAGTATATCCGCCTCCTCGCCAAGCGCTACAACTTCACCCATGGCGATATAAAGTCGGAAATCGACCGTGTGTCAGCGTTGCTGTCTTCCAACGGCATAGACCGTGTGCCGCTCTTCCTTTACAAAGAATACCTCGAACAGTACCTTGCCGGCAATACAGGCCACTTAGACCGACAGCGCATTACCCATGATGTTGACGGGTAATGCGCTGTACTATGGTCGTTATGTGTACGAGTGTGCGGTTACGGCTGCACTCCTGCCGTTCTTTATTCCGATTTGGGGATGGGCGGGATTTCCGGAGGAACAATTGTCGCCGGAGCATCGTCGGATTGTTCAGCCGGTTGCTCGCCTTCGCCTGCCTTTTCTTCAATGTCCTCTTTCTTGCCCTCTTCAAGCTGGCGTCCCGCAAATATTTCGTCGGTGCGTGATATCCACTGGCGTTTGCCGAATATGTGTTCCACATCTTCCGTAAATATCACTTCGCGGGCTATCAGCACTTCGGCAAGCTGTTTATGGCCTTCGGCATGTTTGCGCAGAATATCCTTGGCTCTCTCATACTGTTCGTTTATTATACGCGACACCTCGGCGTCTATGTCTTTGGCGCGCTCTTCACTGTAGGGCTTCGAGAAGCCGTATTCCTGACCTGTTGAGTCGTAATAGCAAAGGTTGGGCAGTCGGTCGCTCATACCGTAATAGGCCACCATCGCGTAGGCCAGTTTGGTCACGCGCTCAAGGTCGTTGGCCGCCCCGGTTGATATATGTCCGAGGAACAGTTCTTCGGCCGCGCGGCCTCCGAGGGTCGAGCACATTTCGTCAAGCAGAGCTTCCGAGGGAGTTATCTGGCGCTCTTCAGGAAGATACCATGCCGCTCCGAGAGCTTTTCCGCGTGGTACAATTGTAACCTTGATCAGCGGGCTGGCGTAGCGCAGATGCCATGAAATGGTGGCGTGCCCGGCTTCATGTACGGCAATTGCATGCTTTTCTTCGTCAGTAGTGATTTTGGACCTCTTTTCAAGACCGCCTATTATGCGGTCTACAGCATCGTTGAAATCCTGCTTCTGCACGCTTTTTTTGTTGCGGCGCGCTGCAATAAGGGCTGCCTCATTGCATACATTGGCGATGTCAGCACCCGAGAAGCCCGGAGTTTGGCGGGCGAGCAGTTCGACGTCAAGCGAGTTATCGGTCTTGATGTTGCGCAGATGCACGTTAAATATGGCTACACGGTCATTCAGGTCGGGTAGGTCGACATATATCTGCCGGTCAAATCGTCCGGCACGCATAAGGGCCTTGTCAAGTATATCGGCGCGGTTGGTTGCGGCGAGTATTATGACTCCGCTGTTTGAACCGAAACCGTCCATTTCCGTAAGGAGCTGGTTGAGAGTGTTCTCTCGTTCGTCGTTGGCTCCCATGTTTGGATTGCGGCCTCGTGCGCGTCCTACGGCATCGATTTCGTCTATAAATACTATACAGGGTGCTTTCTCCTTGGCTTGACGGAAGAGGTCGCGCACACGTGATGCTCCAACGCCGACAAACATCTCCACAAAGTCGGATCCTGACATGGAGAAGAACGGCACATTGGCTTCTCCGGCCACGGCTTTGGCTAGCAGCGTCTTACCGGTTCCGGGAGGGCCTACAAGGAGTGCGCCCTTGGGTATCTTGCCTCCGAGGTCGGTGTAGCGTTGCGGATTTTTAAGAAACTCCACTATCTCTTCAACTTCAGTCTTGGCCTCCGACAATCCTGCCACATCTTTGAATGTGACCTGAATGGGGCCGTCCTTGTCAAATACCTTGGCCTTTGATTTGCCTACGTTGAACACTCCGCCGCTGCCGTCGCCTTTACCCGACATATGGCGCATAAACACAAACCAGAACACGATAAGCAGAAGTATGGGGGCGATTGACCAGAACATGGCCATAAAGTCGCTGCCTTTCTCAAATGATACGGAGCCAGTGAATACACCGTCTTTCTGCCATTGGTCTATTTTGTCCTGAAGCTTGTCGGCGCTCGGTATGGATGTCGTTATCTTTACATCGTGATGTTCTCCCTGAGTGTATTGCGAGGGTGCGAATATCTTGGATGCAAGGGAGTCGGTGATAAATGCTTCCGCCTCGTTTTTGTTTGTGTACACGACTATTTTCTCCACTCCGCCTTCAGTGACATACTTCTCAAATTCTGAGTATGTAACCTCCTTGGTTATGGAGTTCTGGTCGAGGTAATACAATCCGCCGAGTACGAGAAGTATGATGGCATACATCCAGTACAGGCTGAATTTTATGGTCTTTTTTTTCGGGTCCGGTTTCATATGGGGACGATGAATGATATGATACGTTTAGGTTTGTCAAGAGGCAGTGTCATTAAAACACCTCTTAATCGAGATCTGGTATTTCGTTGATGTCGGCGTCGCTCCATAATTCCTCAAGATTATAGTATTGGCGCACGTCGGGAAGAAACACATGTACGAATGTATCGCCGTAGTCGATTACTATCCATTGTGAATTCTGATATCCGTCGTAGTTGTACGGCTTGACGCCGCACTCTTCGCGTACTTTATCTCTAATACTGTCGGCTATCGCTGCAACCTGCATGTTCGATGATCCCTGACATATTATAAAGCGGTTGGCTGCTGCGCCTTCAATGGCGCTTAGGTCCACTACGGAAATCTGTTTTCCTTTGCGATCCTGAATTCCCTCGATGATGAATTTTACAATATCCGTATTCTTATTCATTTATAGTTAAATTGTTTGCAAAGATAGTTCAAAAAATCTAAAATACAGGGTATTTAGCTATACTTAATATTTCAATAACAATTTTAGAGCATAAATAGGTCATGGACGTATACTTATTTATTCGTAACGTATTGTGCGGCAGGGACTGATGGATGACACTGCATGACTGGGCACTATTATTGTGAGGCCCGATATGACAAATACTCCTATGTTTAGCAGTATGATGTATGGCCAGTTGATTTCTACCGGCACATAGTTGAGGTAGTAGGAGTCGGGATTCAATGGCAGTATTCTGTAGTGTTGCTGCAGCAGTAGCAGTGTTATGCCGGTTATGTCGCCGATAATCATGCCGCGTATCACGATTTTCTGGGCCATGTATATGAATATGCGGCGTATTTCGCCGTTAGTCGCTCCGAGAGCTTTAAGTATGCCTATCATGTTGACCCTTTCGAGTATGATGATAAACAGGCTTGATATCAGAGTGAAACCTGCCACAATCATCATGAGTATGAGAATGACGGCTACGTTGGTGTCGAGCAGTTCGAGCCAGTTGAAATACATCATTGCCGTATCGAGTACGCTGCTTATGCTGTACATGCCTTGTAGGTGTCCGCTTTCCGCGCTATCCATCATGGCTTCCTGAAGGTGCATGGCTGCCTCGTTTATCTTGTATGTATCGGCCGTTTTCAGTTCCAAGCGATTGCCCGAGAGACTGTCCTTGCCGCATATGCTCTGCGTGAATGACAGCGGGGCGAAAATATATAATTTGTCATAGTCGCCGAAGTGAGTGTCATAGATCGCAGCCACCTCTATGCGGCGGGTCTTTACGGCCCCGTCAATGAAGAAGTAGGCATATATGCGGTCGCCGGGGTGCAGTTGCAGTGCACGCGCCGTTGTCTGCGATACAGCTACTTTGTTGCGGTTCTCGGCAGTGTCGCTTTCAGGCAGTGAGCCTTCCACTATATTGTCGCGCACGAAGTCAAAGCCGTCGCCCGCCTCTATGCCTTTGACAATGACTGCTTGGAAGTTGTCTTCAGTCTTAATGACACCTGTCTGCTGCAGTACGAGCGATGCCGATGTGAACTCTCCGGTACGTTTTATTATGTCGGTGAGCTCCGGTGTCAGGGTCAGATACGCTTCCTCGTCATAATCCGATGACTCGGGGTGTATGGTGACATGTGAGTCGAAGCCCATGACCTTGTTGCGTATCTCGTCTTTGAAGCCGAGCACAATACATAGCGAAGCCATCATTATCATGATGGCCAGCGCTATACCCGCAATGGCTATGACGATGCTTGTCGATAGGCCGCGCCGGCCTTCACGGTTCAGTCGCAGCCGTCGGGCAATAAAGAGTTCGTAGCTCATATAGTGCGCCCGGGGTAGGCTTTCAGTGCTTCGGCAAGTACCTTTATGGCTTTGGCAAGCTCCTCTTTACGCAAAATATAGGCTATACGCACTTCATCTTTGCCCATGCCCGGCGTCGTATAAAAGCCTGATGCCGGAGCCATAAATATGGTCTGGCCTTCATAATCGAAGTGTTCGAGACACCATTCGCAGAAGCGGTCGGCGTTATCCACGGGCAGTTTTACTACGGTGTAAAACGCGCCCATGGGTATGGGTGAGTAACATCCCGGAATTTTGTTAAGCTGGTCTATAAGGAATTTGCGTCGTTCCACATATTCGTTATAGGTCTCAAGCATGTATTCCTTGGGTGTGTCAATCGACGCTTCGGCCACTATCTGTCCTAAAAGCGGAGGGCTTAGACGGGCTTGGCAGAACTTCATTATATTTTTTTTCAGCTCCTCGTGTTTGGTGATGAGCGCGCCTATGCGTATGCCGCACTCGTTGTAACGTTTTGATACCGAGTCGATGAGCACTACCTGATTCTCGATGTCGGGTAGGTGAAACGCCGATATATAGGGTGCTCCAGTATAGCAGAATTCGCGATATACCTCATCGGAAAACAGAAACAGATCGTATTTTTTTACCAGATCCCTTATCTGCAGCATCTCCTTCATCGTATACAGGTAACCTGTGGGATTGTTGGGATTGCAGATAAGTATGCCTTTGGTCTTGGGGGTGATGAGTTCTTCAAATTTTTCCACGGGAGGAAGCGCGAAGCCCTCTTCTATGCTTGACGGCACGGTTATGATTTTTGCTCCGGCCGATATGGCGAAAGCCATATAGTTGGCATACGCCGGCTCCGGCACGATTATCTCGTCGCCCGGGTCAAGGCAGGCTAAAAAAGCAAACAACACCGCTTCCGAGCCGCCGGTGGTCACTATTATGTCTTCGACATCCACATCGATGTTATACGTCTTGTAATACTGGTGTAGTTTGCGACGCAAGGACAGCAGGCCCTCCGAAGGGCTGTATTCGAGCACGGTGCGGTCAATGTGTTTCAGCGCGTCGAGGCCCTCTTTGGGGGTGGGTACATCGGGCTGTCCTATGTTAAGGTGGTATACTTTTATACCTCGGTCTTTGGCTGCGTTTGCGAGCGGAACCAACCGGCGTATAGGCGACGCAGGCATTTCAGTCCCTCGTTGTGAAACATTTGGCATAATCTGTCAGAATATATTAATACACAAAATTAAGTAAAAACAACGAGATTTATTGTCTGCATTGTCAAAAAAGAATCTGTGTCAGCCGATATTTGTGATAAAAAATGATTGGGGCATATCCGTATATTGTCTGAGATTGATTATCTTTACCAACAAAATATGATGGAATTGCTATGTATGACAGTATAGTTAAGAATATATCGTACGGCGGTGACGACGAACAGGTATTGTCGATACTTTATGAGCGTATCACCGGAATATTCCCCCAAGCAGTGGTGCGTATGCCGGGTGCCGGCTCTAACCGCCGTTATTACAGGCTGTCGGGAGTCGTGGATGTAGTAGGTGTATCAAGTGAGGATTTAAACGAGAACAATACGTTTGTTTATCTCGCCGAGAATTTTTATGACAAGGGGTTGCCGGTGCCTGAGGTCCTCGCGGTAAGCGACTCGGGCGCACATTATCTGGTGGAGGATCTTGGCGATATGTCGCTGTTTGACTACATTGCCCGCGGACGTGACAGGGGAGAGTGGAATGACGATATTATCGACATGCTTAAAAAGACGATTGCAGCCTTGGCCGACTTTCAGTGGCGCGGTATCGACGGACTTGACATAAACCGCCTTCCCGTGCCGCAGATGGACTATGTGTCTGTCTCATGGGATCTGAATTACTTTAAATATTGTTTTCTGTTGCCGTCGGGCGTGAGGTACAATGAGTCGCTTTTGGAGAAACAGTTTGACAGGCTTGCCATGGCGTTGCTCGAGGCGAAGAGCGATGTGTTCATGTATCGTGATTTCCAGTCGCGCAATGTCATGATAAAAGACGGTGCACCATGGTTTATCGATTTTCAGGGCGGACGCCGTGGTCCGTGCTATTATGATGTAGCTTCTTTTCTGTGGCAGGCCAAGGCCTCTTATCCCGATAGGTTGCGGGAGAAGCTGATAACGGCTTATCTTGACAGTGCCAAGCGGTATGCCGACATAGACCGGGTTGAATTTCGCCGTCATCTTGATGACTTTGTGCTGTTTCGCCTGCTTCAGGTACTTGGCGCTTACGGTTACAGAGGCAACTTCGAGGGCAAGTCGCATTTCGTGCAGAGCATACCGTATGCGCTTGAAAATGTAAAAGGTCTTGAGCCGAGGATTGAATCACGGTACGGGTATCTGTGTCAGCTCTTGCGGGAGGTGGCGGCTATACCGCGTTACCGGCGGGGTGAGCCTGCCGATAAGTTGACTGTGAAAGTGGCGAGTTTCGGTTACAATCGTCATGGCATACCGCGCGATATATCGGGCAACGGAGGCGGTTTTGTATTTGACTGCAGGGCGCTCCACAACCCCGGACGTTATGATGAATATAAGAAGCTGTCGGGCCGCGATAGCGAGGTGATAGATTTTCTTGAGACAAAAAGCGATATCAAAGACTTTGTCGACGAGGCGTGCAAGATGGTCGACCGTTCGGTGGCGGTATACCGCGAGCGTGGTTTCACCGATCTGATGGTAAGTTTCGGATGTACCGGAGGCCGGCATCGTTCGGTATATTGTGCCGATTGTCTGGCGCGTCATATACACAAGGCCTATCCTGACGTGCGTGTCGAGTTGACTCACTTTGAACGCGGTATCAGAGAAACATTTAATCCTCGTACTGAACAAAACTGATGAAAGCCATGATTTTTGCAGCCGGGTTAGGTACTCGGCTGCTCCCTTTGACCGAGAACCGACCCAAGGCTCTTGTTGAGGTGGCCGGAGTACCGGCGTTGCAGCGTGTCATCATGAATCTGATCCGGTACGGATTTGATGAGGTGGTGATAAATGTGCATCATTTTGCCGATAAGATAGAGGATTTTCTTAAAAATAACGGATATTTCGGCATAGATATAAAAGTGAGCGACGAGAGGCAGCTGTTGCTTGACACAGGCGGCGGTATTGCAGCCGCTTCGTCGTTGCTTGACGGCGGCGAGCCGTTTCTCGTGCATAATGTAGACATACTTACTGATCTTGACCTCGGCAGATTATACCGCTGTCACTGTGAATCGGGAGCTGATGCCACATTATTGACTTCTGATCGGGCTACGTCGCGGTACCTGCTTTTTGACCGTGAAAAGCGTATGAAAGGGTGGACCAACGTATCGACGGGCGAGGTGCTTCCTCACGGACTGGATATGACAGGACTCGGTATGCGCGCGTTCGGAGGCATACATGTCATATCGCCGTCAATGCTGAAGCCGTTGTGCGAGTATGCGCCGCTACGGCCGTTTTCGATTATTCCGTTCTATATAAGCGTATGCCGCGACATGATTATAAAAAGTTACGAGCCCGATTGTGGATACTATTGGTTTGATATCGGGAAACACAGCACGCTTGCTGCGGCTGCTGACCTATTGGGCCACGTGAAATGACGTAACCCGATAGGCCGCAAGATACCACGCCGTTATCTTACCGATACTTTATGGCTTACTCCGTCGACAACCACTATGTATATGCCCGATGCAAGTGAGTCGAGGCGATTTATTGCAACTCCGTCTATTGTGAATACCTTGACGGTTTCATAGACTCCGTCGATTGTTATCGTTCCTGTGCCTCCATGAACACGGGCAGTCGCGGCATTGTCGTTGAGTATGTCGTCGAGGGCTGTCACATCCTTGCTTGCGTACACTACAAAAGCTCCCGGAGCGAGACGCACCTCCTTGCCGTTAAGTTCGGGAGTTGTGCCATAGCTGCCGCACAGCATCGTGTAGTCTGAGGCGTTTCCTGTAAATGGTGCCGCCACTGACTGAGCGATTGTCGTACTCGGATTTACGATACAGTACAGCTCGCTGGTGCCGTCAGCCGATTTGACGGTCACCGAGAAGCCTGTCGTCCAGTTGCCGCTGTTGCACTTCATCGTGGCTTTGGCATCTTTGCCAAACAGTTGCGGATTGCCGTTGCGTATGTCGTTTAGCAAGGCGTAGGTTTCTTTCAGGCCTGCACGATATTCGTTGTCAAGATACTTCCATACTACCTTTTTGGGCTTGGTCTCATTGCCTCCGGTGCTTGTCTTGGTAGTTTCGTCGGCACCGAATTCCTGAAATTGCCATATCATGTGGGCGCCCGGTGTCATTAGCATTATGGCCGCCACCGAACCGAGACGTCTCATGGTCATCTCCGTATTGTCTTTTACTTCTTCTACTCCGTATTGAGCCACTTTATAGGCCATTCGCTCTTCGTCGTGGCTCTCGGCATAGGATACGGTCGACCCGGCCGTGCGGCTGTCGTCGGGAGCGTAGAAGCGGTTTAGATTGCAGTTGCTGCTGTAGCCCATTGCAAACTGGCACGCTGCCTCGTTGATGTTGGCCCAGTTGATCTCGCCGTCAAGAGCCATCTCGTTTTCTTCCTTGGCCGTGGCAAGATTTTCGTTAATGAAGTATGCGTCGGGTTTAACCTCTTTCATAGCCGAGTGAAGTTCTTTCATGCGTGCCACGCGCGAGGCGTTGTAAGCGTTGGTCTTGGCGTCGGTAATGCCTGAATACTTATTGGTCGAGGGATTATAAGTGGCGTTGTAGCTGTCGTCGTTACCGAGTCCTTTGACAAGGTCGAAGCGGAAGCCGTCGACATTGTAGGCTTCAAGCCAGTATTTAAGTACATCTTTGAACTGCTGCTGCACGAGCGGATTTTCCTGCTTCCAGTCATTGAGCACACTGTAACCGTGAGGTGCCGAGGCGTTGTAGAACGGATTTTTGGCGGGAGTATACATCATCCACCATGGGTGCTGTCCGTCGGTCTGGTTGAACACCACGTCAAGTATCACGGCCATGCCGCGTTCATGTATGGCATCTATAAGGCGCCGGTAGTCGTCGGGTGTACCATAGGCTTTGTCGGGTGCGAAGTAAAAATTAGGATTGTAGCCCCAAGAATTATTTCCGTTAAACTCCATTACAGGCAGCAGTTCGATAGCGTTTACTCCGAGTGACTGGAGGTAGTCGAGTTTTTCCATCACTCCGGCTATGGTGCCGTTGCCTTCAGCCTTGCCTTCTGTACCGGTAAAGTCACGTATCAGAAGCTCGTATATGACGAGCCGGTCCTGCGGCACACCTTTGAAATTCGTTACTTTCCAGTCGTACTCGTCTATTGACGAGTTGTAGACCGCCACGCAGGTATTGTCAACGTATGCCGACGGATATTCGGGCATGTCGGGAAAGACCGAAGCCGGTATATATTTGTCGTTCCACGGATCGAGTACGAGTCTTGCATAAGGGTCGCCTACATTTGTGCCGTCAATGTTGTAGTAGTATATGTAGTCGGTGTTTGCTTTCAGACCGCTTACGGTCCACCAGAAGTAGCGGTTGCCTTCGTAATCGCAATAATACGTGTCGGCCGACGGAGCATAGCCGTTCCACTCTCCGCACAGACTCGCTCTTGTCTTGCCGGGCGCCGCTATGCAGAATGTCACGTCGCCGTTGCCCGCTCTTGTGGCTCCCATTTTGGGCACTCCTCCGGGATAGGGCTTTTCTACCGGAGAGTTGGGCCATACGTAGGTTACGGTTTCCTCCTTTGTCATGCCGCGGCAAGTGGCCCGTGCAGTTACCTTGGTCGTGCCTGTGCCGGTTATGTTCATGGTGTAGGATAGTGTCTTGGCATCGGCGGCTGTTTTTTTCTCGCTGCCGTTGACTGTCAGACTTATATCGGCGTTTTCAGTCGTATTGACGGTAAAATTGACTTGGGCAGGTCCGCTCAACAGTCCGGGAGTCACCGACGGAGTCATGACAAGAACAAACTCATCTGCAGGATATACATTGACAAATATATCGCCTCCGCTTTCGGTTTTGCCTTCTTTGGTACCGGTGGCATTCCTGAATACGAAAGCAAGACGTTCCACCGTTTCACCGGAGGTAATGCCGTAATACTCTTTTATTCCGGGCAAAGTTAATTCCCATGTATCGGCGCTTTTATAGGTCAGTTTGTATTTTGCGCTGTTGTCAAGCCATTCCGGAGCATGCGACCAGCTGTCTTGTCCTTTAAGTATCACACCTGTATGTGCATATATAGGAGTGGAAGCGGTTAGTCCGGCAAGACCCTTGTTGCCTTTGTCGGCGTGAAACGTTATGACAATAGGTGAACTGTTTTCCTGAATAATGGCCGGATCGGTGGTGACAATTTGTGCACGTCCGGTAAACGACACGATGAACAGTGCACAAAACAAGAAATAAATATGTCTCATAAAAAGCGCTATAAGAATTTGTGTACAACTATTAAAGTGCAAATTTGGTTAAATAATATGATTTTACAAAGCCGATAGTGTTGTTTTATAACATTATCGGTTTTATGCACCTGTGTGTACGCAATTCAGTGAGCGTCTTTATCGTCCGAGAGTGAAGCGCAGTCCTAAATTTAAATTAAAATTAAGCGGCTTGTCGCTGTATATGGTCCTGACGCTGGAGCCGTTGTCGAAATAGTAGCTTATTCCGGGTTCGGCGTATAGACCTACGGCATCGGTGAGGTTGCACTGCACGCCTGCTGATGCGTTAGCCGACCACTGAAGCTGTTTTACCGTCAGGCGCTCTGACGTGGATTGTAAATTATTATTGTCGAGAGAATATTCTTTATTCAATTTGCCGGATATGCATTTTTCTGCAAGAAAGCCGCCTGAAGCATACAAGTCTATAGCTTTCCAAGAACATATGCGATATTTGATATTGGCGGGTATGCCTACATAATGCAATTCCTGTTTTCCCGAATAGCAGTGGTTATTGCTGCTTTCCTTTATATCGGAAGAGAGATAAGTATATGTAAGGCCGCTTTCTACAGTGAGTCGGTCGGTTATGGCATAGGATACTGATATTCCCGTCCTTATAGGCAGATTATGATTTATTTCAGTATGCACTTCCTGCCCTTTGTTGAATACCAGCATGTCGAGTGAGGGATTGCTGTCCCAGTAGTCATCGTCAGGACCTACAGCGCTCAACGCTCCAGAAAACAAGTCTTTATGGTTTGATTTGTTGCCTGTGCCTCCCGAAGTGTGTATACTTACCGATACACGTCGGTCGATACGAGGACGCACTGCGGCATATGTCAAGTCGCGGTATGTTTTTCGGCTTTTTTCATGTACTACTTTCGCGGTATCAGGCCGTGACCGTAAATCTGTCATGTCGTTTTTATCGGCCGGCGTTTTTTCTTCATCGCGTTTATTGTCAACCGACGGCACCTCATCAGAAGGAGCCTCGTAATATGATGCCAATGTCGTTTTATATGTTGCGGTTTTTCTCGGTGTAGGAGCTATTGCCTCGTAGCTGTTATCGTTTTTCTTATTTTTTTCTTCAGTCTTATTGTTGTCAGCAGTTGGTGATGCTATGCTTTTCGGTATGGCGAGGTCGGGAGTGCCGTTATAGAATTGAGTGCCCGTAAGTATAGCTATGGCTACGACGGCAGCCGCGGCGCAGATCCGTTTTGTCCATGCGATTATAGCATGACGATGTCTGTTGCGTCGTGAGATTCTGTCAAGTATGCCTGATGCTTCAATATCCTCCCACAGTCTGTCGGGTTCGTCGATATTGAAGTCGGCCATGCGGTCATGTATATCTTTAAGCCATTTGTCTTTCATAATTCACGAGCGTTTTGAAATTGTCTTATTTTTGCGGCAAGCATGGTCTTGGCACGGTGCAACTGCGATGCTGAGGTGCTTTCTCCGATATTTAAAAGTGCCGATATCTCTTTATGGCTTTTGCCTTCGATCACATAAAGGTTGAATATCGTGCGGTAACCGTCGGGTAGCCGGCGTATCATGTCGAATATGACCTGCGACGGCACGCAGTCAAGGTCCGGTTCATCGTCGGCTATGTCATCGGCTGTTTCCGCAAGGTCGGTAAATTCGAGCCGGTTGTTTTTGTTTATAAACTTCAGTGTTTCGTTTACTACGATTTTTGTAAGCCAGCTTTTAAGAGTGCCGCCTCCGCGATATTCGTAAGAGTCGAGTGTTGAAAAAATTTTCAGAAAACTGTCCTGAAGTATGTCTTTCACATCTTCGGAGTTGGTGATATAACGCGAACAAACGGCAGTGAGATATCTGACATATAACTTGTAGACTGCTCTCAAAGCCGTTGTGTCGCCTTCCTTTGCCCGGCGCACCAGTAATTGTTCGTTGTCGACAGTTTCTGAAGTCATTCCGGTAACTGTTGCTTTCCGATTGTCCGGCAAGTGGATTCTGTCGCTTTCCGAATCCACTTGCTCCCGACATCGGTGCTGTTTTCACAGATTGGACTATGTTACTGTATATTAACGGATAAATCTCCGTCTTTATTATATTTAGGGTTTACAGTCGCGTTGTTTCGCATGCCTACTTCAAACTCCGCCGATTTTTTACCGGTATAAGAGTTCCAGTTGAGTTTTATTTTTAATACATCCTCGGAATGTTGCAACTCGTTCAGGTTGAATGCAATGAGGGCGTCACCATGTCGCAAAGCGGCATCGCCGTGGGCATTGTGTCTCAATTCGAATTCAAGCGGATTTTCGGGATTCACACCTGACAATAGATTAATCTCATGTTTTATGTTGGAGTAACCCCACAATGTACGCAGGCGGAGTGTAAGATAGCCGTCTTCTCCGATGGTGACCCAATCTTTCACAATCTCTATAGGGTCGTTGCCTATATCATCATTGTCAGTATCGGCTAATATTGGATTCTTGGTGCGTATACTGTCGATCCAGTTGATGTGTACTCTTCTTATATCGGAAGAGGCCACTTCTTCATCGAAGTTTACAAGTGCACGCACCTCTTTTTTCCCGAAAGGCGATGTTGACATGTTGGACGGGTACAGATCGGTCTTTTCATCAAGATGCATTACAAATGAGCCGTCGTCATTGGGCGATACGGTCACCAGAGCCGTCGGACGCATGACATTGCACGAGTCGTTATCGTCAAGACATGACTGTAGTGTCGTCGAGAGGAGCAATGCACCGGTAATGATAACAAAAGGTTTAAAAATTTTCATAAAGTAATATATATTTATAGGTTTATATCACCTATATAATCCGGCATACAGGTAAATCTTGCATGTATAAATGTTAAATATTGTGATTAGTCGCATTTTATTTAGTAAGTTTGTGTATTATGATTGAAATTGATTTTTTATGCTCGGGTGACGGGATTATGTCGTTGTGCGACGGCTTGTCGACCGAATATGTGATATTGAAGAAGCGTGGAAGCAGGGTGACTCTTATGCCCGGAGCGTTGCACCGTATGCAGCAGGTGGCCCGTATGACGGGCGCGGTTATGGTTTATGCCGACTATGCCGATATCTGTGCTGACGGTAGCTTTGCGGTACACCCTCTGATAGATATGCAGCCGGGGTCGCTTCGCGATGACTTCGATTTCGGCCATGTGCTGTGTGTTGAACGATGTGCGCTGGAAAGTGCTCTCGTAGCGGTAAGACGCGACTATCGTTATGCTGCCTTTTATGCTTTATGGCTTGCGATATCGCGTCAGGGAAGAATAGTACATATAAATGAGCCTTTGTATAAAGTTGAGCAGAGTGATGATACAGTGTCGCAATTTGATTATGTTAATCCACGTAACCGCGATGTTCAGATTGAGATGGAGGAGGCCTGTACCGACCATCTGAAAGCGGTGGATGCATATATAGACGCTAAAACAGCGATGCCGGTGGAGTTTTGCGATGACCTGCCCGTGGAGGCTTCGGTTATTATACCGGTGCGCAACAGGGCCGCTACGATTGGCGATGCCGTAAAGAGCGCTTTGGTGCAGAATACAGCTTTCAGATATAATATCATTGTGGTCGACAATCGGTCGACCGACGGTACAACCGGGATTTTGGCCCGGTTATCGGCAGAGGAGCCCAAGCTTATACATATAATACCCGACATCGAGGGCCTCGGCATAGGCGGGTGCTGGAATATGGCACTGATGTCGGAGCATTGCGGCCGGTTTGCGGTGCAACTTGACAGCGATGACCTGTATGAGTCGCCTGACACATTGCAAGCTATAGTAGATAAATTTTATGAGCAGCGGTGTGCAATGGTGGTCGGCGCCTATACTCTTACCGATATAAATAAAAATGTCATGGCGCCGGGACTTATATCGCACAATGAGTGGACCGACGGAAACGGTCGTAACAATGCGTTGCGTATCAACGGATTCGGCGCACCGCGGGCTTTTTATACGCCGATAGCGCGTGAGCTGCTGTTTCCCGATACATCTTATGGAGAGGATTATGCAATGGCTCTTGCCGTGTCGCGCAACTATAAAGTGGGACGCATATACGAGTCGCTTTATCTGTGTCGCCGGTGGGAGGGTAATTCCGACGCCTCGTTGTCGCTCGAAGCGCTTAATCGCAATAATTTCTACAAGGACCGTATAAGGTCGTGGGAGCTTTCAGCACGAATCGATTTAAATAGAACGCGCAATGAAGAGTGACGATATAAAAGATTTTGTAAGAAGACAACTTGACGTTTGGCCGGAGGCGGCGGCCCGTCACAAGGCTCTTGCCGGTATCACGGTAAAGCAGCTGAATGTCAACGGTACAGCCGTGTCGGTCATGTACAACAGTTCGAGAAGCATAAGTACACTCGCATCTGTCGACAGCCGGTCCATAGCCGCGCGTAAATGTTTTTTATGTAGCGGTTCGCGTCCTGTGGAGCAGATGTCGGTCACAGACGGCAATTATGACATATGTGTAAATCCGTATCCGGTATTTCCGGGTCACCTCACTATAATAAATCGCTCCCATGTAAGGCAGGAGATAGCCGGACATGTGGCCGACATGATACACTTCGCACATGCACTTGACGGATACACGGTGTTTTACAACGGTCCACGGTGCGGGGCCTCAGCTCCCGATCACAGTCATTTTCAAGGGGTGCCTGAAGAGTACATGCCGCTTGACCGGAAGCATGCGTTCAGGTGTATATATATGGTAGAGCCGCCTGACAAGATTGTGTCGCAGCTGGAGGAGGCGCTTCGTGCGCTACCGGTGCCGGAGGGCGATTACGAGCCTATGGTAAACATGGCTGTACACATGCTTCCCGACGGCAATATGGAGGCTGTCATAATACCGCGCCGCGCACACCGTCCGCGCTGTTATGAACGGTTGCATGTGAGCCCCGGTGCCATTGACATGTCGGGTACATTTATCGTGACTTCGGAGGCTGATTTCGCCGCACTCGATGACGAAAAGGCCGTGGAAATACTTGAAGATGTAGCCTATATAAGCAGGCAGCCGAGTATAAGGGTCGGCATAATGTCGGCCGACGATATCAGATACAGACTTGTCGGTGATTACCGAAAGGAGAACGATACGTTTTTTCCAGAGGATGAAACATGTCGTTTTGAACTTGAGGATGTGACCATCGGTGTCGGATTTCACTGGCAGCGCAAGGAGAAGCAGATGTTTGCCGGAGCGCTGCAGCTGCTTGACCTGCCCGAAGGCCGTGTGGCTGTCAATGTCGTACCCGTTGAGGATTACCTGACAAGTGTCATATCTTCTGAAATGAGTGCCAAGGCTTCTCTCGAGCTGTTGAAAGCGCATGCCGTCATATCGCGCAGTTGGGTCATGGCGCAGCTTGAGCGTAAAGAGAACTCATGTACTTGCCGCGAAGCTGATAGAGGCGACGACGAGATTGTTAAGTGGTATGACCATGACGATCACGAGTATTTCGACGTATGTGCCGATGACCACTGCCAGCGTTATCAGGGTGTGACCCGTATAACACGCGACGAGGCGAGGCGTGCGGTGATGTCGACATGGGGTGAAGTGCTCATGTCGGACGGAAAACTGTGTGATACCCGCTTCTCAAAATGCTGCGGCGGTGCGTTTGAGGAGTTTGAGCATTGCTGGGAGCATGTACATCACAATTATCTTGAACGTGGACGCGACCTGATGCCGGAGCAACCGTTGCCCGACCTTCGCGATGAGGACGTAGCCCGTGACTGGATCATGGGCCGTCCCGACGCCTTTTGTGCGCAAGCCGGCCCTGACACGCTCCGGCAGGTACTCAACGATTATGACCTTGCCACTAAAGATTTTTACCGCTGGTCGGTCAGGTATACGGTTGAGGAGTTGTCAGAACTTGTATATATGCGCTCGGGCATAGACTTCGGGGTGATCAAGGAGTTGCAGCCATTGTCGCGCGGAGTCTCGGGCCGCATAGACCGGCTGCGTATCGTAGGAAGCAAAGCTGTGAAAGTGGTAGGAAAGGAACTTGAGATACGCCGGTGGCTGTCGCCGACACATCTGTACAGCTCAGCTTTTGTGCCGGTAAAGGATGCCTCCGGCTTCACGCTTTACGGAGCCGGGTGGGGGCATGGGGTAGGCCTTTGCCAGATAGGAGCGGCAGTAATGAGCGAGCAGGGATATGATTACCGTCAGATATTAGCACATTATTTTAAAAATGCAGAACTCAAACGCATCTATTAACCGTGTTTCGCCATGGACGTGGGTCTCGACGCTTTATTTTGCGCAGGGGCTTCCATATGTGGCTGTCATGACCATATCGGTCATAATGTACAAGCGCCTCGGCATATCCAATACCGATATAGCTCTTTATACGTCATGGCTCTATCTGCCGTGGGTCATAAAACCGTTCTGGAGTCCGGTGGTGGATCTGTTCGGCACCAAGCGGAGGTGGATCGTGCTGATGGAGATGTGCATAGCCATAGGATTTGCCGGTATCGCATTTACCATACCGCTTACATTTTTCTTTCAGGCGACACTGGCGGTATTCTGGGCGGTGGCTTTTCTGAGCGCGACTCACGACATTGCCGCCGACGGCTACTACATGCTTGCATTGTCGGAGCACCAGCAGTCGTTTTATGTAGGCATACGAAGTACGTTTTACCGTATAGCCACGATAGTGGGGCAGGGAGTGCTTGTGATGCTTGCCGGTTATATTGAAAACCTCAATGACGCACTGTCGCCCGGTGAAAGTATGGACTACACTCCGATTGCATGGATGACTGTAATGGGTGTCTTGTCGGTGTTTTTCCTGTCGGTCACCATATATCATTGGTGGATATTGCCGCGGCCGTCATCGGATCATGCCGCCGTGGAGATGACATGGCGCGAAACCGGGCGGGAGTTTGTCAATACGTTTGTATCGTTTTTCAAGAAGCCGCATGCGGGTATAGCCATTGCGTTCATGCTGCTCTACCGCTTTCCTGAAGCGCAATTGGTAAAGATGATAAATCCGTTTTTGCTTGACGGACGTGAACTGGGCGGACTCGGGCTGTCGACGGCCGAGGTAGGCTTTGTGTACGGTACGGTGGGTATACTCGGTCTTACCGCCGGGGGTATAATAGGCGGTATTGTAGCAGCCCGCGGTGGCTTGAAGCGCTGGCTTCGGCCTATGGCATGGAGCATATCGCTCACATGCAGTACATTTCTTTACTTGGCTTTTGTTCAGCCTGTCGATCTGCTGTCAATAAATATATGTGTTTTTGTAGAGCAGTTTGGTTACGGATTCGGATTCACAGCATATATGCTTTACCTGATATATTTCAGCGACGGTCCGTTTCGTACGGCTCATTATGCAATATGTACAGGTTTCATGGCGCTTGGCATGATGCTGCCCGGTATGGCGGCCGGATGGCTTCAGGAGCAGATGGGATACACCGGATTCTTCTGGTGGATAATGGGTTGCTGCTGTGTCACCATAGCCGTCACCGTCTTTATAAAAGTCCCGTCTGCTTTCGGCCGCAAACAACGCTGACACCACATGAGCTGATTCAAACCGATTATAATACGAAGGGCACCCGATGAGGGCGCCCTTTACTGTTTCGGTTATGTAGGTCGGGGTCAGCGGTTGACCTCTACTTTTTTCAGAACGATAATAGGCTGGTTATTCTTATCGGACATTATCACTGTGCCGTTTTTGCCTGCCTTGGCATATTCGACACTTTCGAGCGCTACAAGCAGAGCGGTCTCTGCCTTCATGTTGGCTTCAGGACACATCATGCGTGTGGTGGCTATGTCAAGGAACTGGATCGAGTTGGATTTGTCGGGATTTATTGACAGCGAGCCGTTCATTATGTTGCAGCCGGAGTTTCCGTGGAGTTTTTGTTCCTGAATGTCGATTACCATCTCCATGTCGGGATTGTTGTACTCCTTGCCGTTGATTGTCTTGACCTGCCAAGTGCCGTTGAGGAAGTCCATGTTATGCTTGCGCAGTGTCATGACCGTGATGCCGTTGCTGTTTTTAAGATCAAGATACAACTCGTGTCCTTTTTTTGTTATCGAGTAGCTGCGTACCGCGTCAAGACCGCTGTTTATGGCCTGTTCAAATGGAGCGTCGGGGCATGCCATCATTGTCGATATGACGTTGGATATTTTTAATGATGAACCGGATGCCGTGGCGAAGTCGCCGTTTATAATGTTGCAGCTGTTGGATCCGTATATACGATGGTCATCCATGCTGAAATTGATATATGGACGATTTTCGCCGGTGACTTTTTTGCCTCCGACCATGTATATGGTCCATTCGCCACCGAGATTTTCCGCCGGAACAGCGACCTGAGAGCCTGTGGTCACGGGGCTTTTTACAGTTTCAGTCTTGGTCATGGTGATTTTGTCGTTGTTTGCCGTGTTCTTGTTTTTGTTGAATACACTGCATGATGTTGAAAATGCTGTTGCAATGGTGAAGCATGCAATGATATTTAAGTACTTAATACTAATTTTCATAATTACGTAGGTTTAATTGTGATATAATGTATATATTATAGTGACACTTCAGAGTGTGGAAAGTTTAGTGAACACTCTTATATTTTGCATCGGGAACCGATATTTCAAGGTTATCGTATGCGAGTCTTACACCTTCGGGAAGAGCAGGCCCGACTTCGGAAGCTAAGCCCAATTTGTCGGAGATGTGGGTCAGATATGCCACCCGCGGACGTATATGTCCGATAGCGTCAAGTGCCTGACGGAGATTCATGTGCGACAGATGCTCTTCCTTACGCAATGCGTTTATGACCAATGTGTCTACTCCGTCCAACAGTTCAAAAGTGGTGTCGGGGATATGTTTTGCGTCTGTTATGTAGGCAAAATCACATATGCGGAAGCCGTATATGGGCAGCCGGTAATGCATGACCGGAAGCGGAGTGATGTCTATATCTCCGATGCGGAAGCTCCTGTCGTCAATGACATGCATATTGAATATCGGCACTCCGGGATAGGGGTGCTTTTTGAAGCAATATGGTAATCGCGAACGCAGATCACGAGCCACATCCTCGCGGCAATAAAGATCGAAGCCGTCAGCGGTGTGGCAATATGGACGAAGGTCGTCGATGCCTCCTACATGGTCATAATGGCTGTGGGTGAGCAGAGCGGCGTCAATAGCCGGTGCTCCGGCTGATATTATCTGCGACCGGAAGTCGGGACCGCAGTCAATAAGCAGATTTTTGCCGTTTACTGTCAGCAATACCGATGCTCTCAACCGTCTGTCGTGCATGTCAGCTGATGTACATACAGGGCATTTACACCCTATCTGCGGTACTCCGGTAGATGTGCCGGTGCCCATAAAACGAACTTTTATCATAGGCCGATTATGTTTACTTCCGGAGATAATAATATGTCGAATTTATCCGATACGGTATCCTGTACATGGCGATACAGGGCCACTACATCATCGGCGGTGGCATTTCCCGTATTTACTATGACAAGGCATTGGCGCGTATACACCTGCGCTCCTCCTACGGCAACGCCTTTAAGTCCTGACCGTTCGATAAGCCATCCCGCCGGAACCTTAATCATGCCTTGACCTGCAGGATAACTCGGAATATCGGCATAACGCTCCTTTAATGCATTGAAATGTTTAAGGGTTATGACCGGATTTTTAAAAAAAGAACCGGCACTGCCCATATATTCGGGGTCGGGGAGTTTGGACTTGCGTATATTTATTATACGTTCGCGCACTTTACGCAACGACAGGTCAGCATCCTCCTTCAATTCTTTTAACGGCCCATATTCAAGATTATAGCTTTCTTTGCAGGATAACCTGTAAGTGACATCAAGAACTATGTAGCGCGACGGAAATTTCTTGAACATACTGTCGCGGTATCCGTAACCGCAGTCAGTCACATCAAGTACTTTTTGCCGCCGGTCAGTAGTGTCGTATACATGTACGGCAGATATTATGTCTTTGGCCTCGACACCGTAGGCTCCGACATTCTGTACGGCAGAAGCACCGACTTCCCCCGGAATATAAGATAGGTTTTCGGCTCCGAAAAGGTCGTTGTCAACGCAAAATTTCACAAAATCATCCCACACCACGCCTGCATCCGCTTTAACCGACACAGTTTCGTTGTCTGAGCCGAGAAGCGTGATATCGCGGGATGCCGGTCTTATCACTATTCCTTCATAGGGCTTTACGAAGAGCAGATTGCTGCCTCCTCCCATACACATGCGTGGAAGGCCCTGCAGCCTCGGGTCCTCAAGCAAGGCGCACAGCTGTTCGATATTTTCAAATTCGCCGTACCATCTTGTCAGAGCGGGCACATGAAAGGTCGTTGTCGCAGTAAGGTCAAAATCACGTAATATCTTCATATTGTCAGGTTGGCATTATCGTCTGAAACTTTGTAAAAGACCGTCGTCAAATATCAGGTACACACCGTTTTCATACGTCCATAACTCCTGCAGAGAGCTGATGGCCGCACGCCGGTCGATTGATGATGGCGCCCCGAGCGACAGCCGGCACTCCTCGCGGGTCATATAGGGGGCCACTCTTCCGTGTATTATGCGGTCCCATGTCTCATCGGTTATGGCCGGGTAGCGCAGGTGCGGGTCGGTAAGGCTGAACAATGCGGCAAAATTACGGGTAGACCGTGAACTGTCGCCCACCGACATGTATACATATGCCGTGTCATCATAAGGGCTGTCGACAGAAAATTTAAGTTTTACCGGATACACCATATTGCCGGGGGTGATCTCCTCTATTGTTACGGGTATGAATTTCAAACCGTTGCGGGCGTCACCTGTGGCAGTGTACCAAATGGGGGTCTTGATGTAAAATGTCTTGCCTGCCAGAACCTCTTTAGTGGCGTCGACAACCGATGTCTCGATAGTGAAAGGAATTTCTACCCTTTTGCGTTGTTGCAGTTCGTCAGGCGATGCACTTGCCTTATATACAACTTCCTGACCGTTTTCTTTATGAAAAATTATTTCCGTATCAATTGAACCGGTAAGCGATGTCACAGGACGATAGCTGTCAAATGCAATATACTCACCTGCTTTGGGGGCGGGTGTGGCCGACGGCTCCAGAGTAAGGCTGATCTTGTCGTCAGTAACATAAAAGAGTTTTCCCGGTTGCCATGCTTCGAGTGACTCGTATGTTATGTTGTTTAAGTAGCTGTCCTCCGGGGTCTGTACGGCACGTTCTTTTTTTACATCATTGGCCGTAATTTTAGGAGTGCTCTCGATGCCGGTAAAACAACCGGTCATCAAGAGCACTGTCAATGTAGTAGATATAGTTGCGGCTATGCGCTTCATTTATTTATCGGTGGGATCTATGCCCAAGTTGTAGAAGATGAACGAATAGATGTCGGCATACTCGTCGATAACTTTCGATACGGGTTTGCCGGCGCCGTGTCCGGCCTTAGAGTCGATGCGTATATATTTGGGCGCGTCGCCTGTATCGGAGGCCTGAAGTGCGGCTGCATACTTGAATGAGTGTGCCGGTACCACGCGGTCATCATGGTCGGCGGTTGTCACCAGAACAGCAGGGTAGGGTGTGCCGTCGTTCTTTATGTTGTGAATTGGCGAATAATCGAGAAGATACTTGGCCATTTCGGGAGAGTCGGCACTTGTTCCGTAGTCAGAAGCCCAGTTCCATCCGATAGTAAACAAATGGTAGCGCATCATGTCCATGACGCCAACGCGGGGTATGGCAACCTTAAACAGGTCAGGACGCATGTTGACTGTAGCTCCGACGAGCAGTCCGCCGTTGGAGCCGCCCTCTATTGTCATGAGTTCGGGTTTGGTCCAGCCCTCTTTGATCATATACTCGGCTGCAGCGATAAAGTCGTTGAACACATTGAGTTTTTGCTGCTTGGTACCCGCAAGGTGCCACGGTTCGCCATACTCGCCTCCTCCGCGCAGATTGGCCTGTGCGTATATGCCGCCGTTTTCAAGCCATAACAGGCGCTGTGCCGAGAAACCGGGATTAAGCGATATATTGAAACCTCCGTAACCGTATAGATATACAGGATTCTTGCCATTGCGCTCAAGGCCCTTTTTGTAAGTGATGAACATCGGTATCTCGGTGCCGTCGGCCGACGGATAAAATACCTGTTCGGTGATATAGTCATCCATGTCGAAGCCCTTGATTTCGGTGGCTTTGAACAACTCCGATGCCCCATCGCTTAAATTGTACTTATAAATTGCCGACGGGTAAGTAAAGGAAGTGAAAGTATAGAATACCTCGTCATTTTTTTTGCTGGTGGAGAAACCGGCCGAACCTATGGCGGGGAACTCGATCTCACGGATCAATTTACCATCACGTGAATAGACGTATGAGCGGTTGTAAGCGTCAGTCTCATTGGTTACAATGAGTTTATCGCCGGCAAAAGTGACATCGGACATTACGCCTTCGCCTTCAGGGATGAGCTCTTTCCAGTTCTCACGCTGTGGAGCCTTGACTGAAGCTGTCATCAGACGATAGCGTGGCGCTCCGTAGTTGGTGAGAATGTACATGGTGCCGTCAATGACATCAAGAACCGATATTTCGTAATCCTGTGACGGCTCTATAACGGTCCATGAGCTGTCGGAAGTGTTGAGCTTTTTCATGGAAAGCGAACTTCCGAGCCCTTGTCCAGAACCGTAGATAAATATCACCGATTCATCGTCAGGTACATACGCCGAGTGGAAATGCAGGGGATTGGCCGCGTCTTCATATATAAGCTTATCCTCGCTTTGGGGGGTGCCTATGCGATGGTAATATACGCGGTGATTTTCGTTTGCGTGAGAAAACTCCTTGCCTTCCACAGGACGGTCATATGCGCTATAGTAAAAACCGTCGCCATCCCAAGCCGCGCCGGTAAATTTGGCCCACTCGATATGGTCGGTCAGCAATTGCTTGGTCGCAGTGTCCATAACATAGATTTCGGTCCAGTCAGAGCCGCTTCGCGATATGGTGTAAGCCGTGTATTTCCCGTCGTTGGAGGGCGAGATGCCTGTGAGAGCCACAGTGCCGTCTTCGCTCAGTTTATTAGGGTCGAGAAATACTTCCGGAGTGGTGCCGAGTTCTTTTGTACGGTATAATACCGACTGATTCTGTAATCCGTCGTTTTCGTAAAAGTAATACCAGCCATCCTGCTTGTAAGGCATACCGCTCTTCTTATAGTTGAACAGGTCGGTAAGACGTTCGCGCAATTTGCTGCGGAAGGGTATCGACGACATATAATCGTCAGTGAGTTTACGCTGTGCTTCAACCCATTGGAGGGTTTCGGCTGAGGTGTCGTTTTCAAGCGGCCGATACGGGTCGGCCACTTGAATTCCGAAATATTCGTCTACTATCTGCGACGTCGGAGCTTCGGGATATTTCACCGCCGACGCGCACGATGCCAATAATGTCATAACTGTAACAGATGATAGCAATGTTTTCATAATGATCGGTTTTAAGGAATTTATAGGCCTTTGCCATGACAATTTTTGAATTTCTTTCCGGAGCCGCAAGGACATGGATCATTTCGTCCTACTTTGGGGGCGTTGACAATCGGTTGATGACGACGTTGCTCGCCCTGCTGAGCGGATGCGGCCTGACGTTGTGCGTCAGCTCCCGGATACTGTTCCTTGCTTGCCTGATAGCGGCTGTAGTCGTTAGGCCGATCGGGCATGGCTTCACGCATCTGCGGCTGGCGGGGAGCCTGACGCTCCGAGCTCAACTGGGCGTCAGAAGCGCGGGGTGCCTGAGGCTGCGGAATGAATATCTGACCTCTCATAAGCGCCGATACCGCTTTGATATTGAGGGTATTCATGGCGTTCTCGAATAGATGGAACGACTCTACCTTATATATTACAAGAGGATCTTTTTGCTCGTAGGATGCGTTTTGGACCGACTGACGCAACTGGTCGAGTTCGCGCAGGTGTTCTTTCCATACTTCATCGATGGTGACGAGCATGATGGCCTTGTGCCATTCCTTGATTATCGAACGGCATTGGGTATCATAGGCGTCACGGATGTCGCAGGGAAGGTTGAATACACGCTTTCCGTCAGTTATAGGTACGAGCACACGTCCTTTTGCGTCTTTGCCCTCGACAAGTTCTGTTATGCCGGGTCGGGTTATCTCTATTATGCGGTCGCTCTTGCGTCGGAAAGCTTCGTTGACGGCGGCAATAGTGCGGTCAAAGACTTCCTGACGAGGCATACTGCGATATTCGTCTTCGGTAAATGGTAACTCAACGGCAAATACCTTGAGCATCTCCATCGACAGGTCGGCATAGTCATTGGGAGAGTCATAGGTCGATACGATGTTTTCAACCGTGTCATAAAGCATATTGTTTATGTCGATGCCTATGCGTTCGCCCATGAGCGCATGATGGCGGCGTCCGTATATGTACTGACGCTGTTTGTTCATGACATCATCGTATTCGAGAAGACGCTTGCGTATGCCGAAGTTGTTTTCTTCAACACGCTTCTGCGCGTTCTCAATAGCGCGGTTTACCATCTTGGCCTCGATCATCTCGCCCTCTTTGACTCCGAGGGTGTCAAGCATCTTGGTCACGCGGTCGCCTGCGAAAAGACGCATAAGCTGGTCCTCAAACGACAAGAAGAATATCGATGAACCGGGGTCGCCCTGACGTCCTGAACGACCGCGCAACTGCCGGTCGACACGACGCGATTCGTGACGCTCAGTACCGATAATGGCAAGACCTCCGGCATCCTTTACCTCAGCCGGCAACTTGATGTCGGTACCGCGTCCGGCCATGTTGGTGGCTATTGTCACTGTGCCTTTTTTACCTGCCTGTGCCACAATATCGGCCTCTTTCTGGTGCAACTTGGCGTTAAGCACGTTGTGAGGTATGCGGCGCAGTGTCAACATACGTGACAGTAATTCCGATATTTCGACCGATGTAGTGCCCACAAGTACGGGACGGCCCTGCTCCACAAGATTTACAATCTCGTCAATGACAGCGGCATACTTCTCTTTTTTAGTACGGTACACGCGGTCGTTCATGTCGATGCGGGCTACCGGCTTGTTGGTGGGTATTGTCACCACGTCAAGCTTGTAGATGTCCCAGAACTCTCCGGCTTCTGTTTCGGCCGTACCAGTCATACCGGCAAGCTTGTGGTACATACGGAAGTAGTTCTGCAGGGTGATGGTGGCGAATGTCTGCGTGGCAGCCTCTACCTTGACACCCTCTTTGGCTTCAATGGCCTGATGCAGACCGTCGGAGTAGCGACGTCCCTCCATTATACGGCCTGTCTGTTCGTCGACAATCTTTATCTTATTATCGTCAATTACGTATTCGACATCTTTCTCAAACAGAGTATAGGCTTTAAGAAGCTGTGTCACTGTATGTACGCGCTCTGCCTTTATGGCGTAGTTCTGCATGAGGTCGTCTTTTTTCTCCTGACGCTCGGCGGCCGACAAAGATTCATTGCCTTCGACTTCGGAAAGTTGTGAGGCTATGTCGGGGAGTACGAAGAATTGCGGGTCCTGACTGCGGCCGGTAAGTTCGTCGATACCTTTGTCGGTTAGCTCGACCGAACGGTTTTTCTCGTCGATTACGAAGTAGAGCGGCTCGACGGCTTTGGGCATCTCGCGGCTGTTGTCCTGAAGGTAGAAGGCTTCAGTCTCAAGCAGCAACGGTTTTATGCTTTCCTGCGACAGGTACTTGATCAAAGCTCCGTTTTTTGGAAGGCCTTTGTAGGCGCGGAAGAGCTGCAGCGCACCCTCTTTTCTTACCTCTTTGTCGGAGCTTGCTATCTTCTCCTTGGCGTCGAGCAGCAGTTTTGCAACGAGCTTGCGCTGGGCATCATATACTTTTTCGACGTTGAACTTATACTCGTTGAACAACTGGTCCTCGCCTTTGGGAACAGGACCGGATATGATGAGTGGAGTACGGGCGTCGTCGATAAGCACCGAGTCAACCTCGTCGACTATAGCGTAGTAGTGCTTGCGCTGTACCATGTCCTGCGGCGACATGGCCATATTGTCACGAAGATAGTCGAAGCCGAATTCGTTGTTGGTACCGAATGTGATGTCGCATGCGTAGGCTTTGCGGCGTTCGACCGAGTTGGGCTGATGTTTGTCGATGCAGTCTACGGTCTGGCCGTGGAACATGTACAGCGGACCCATCCATTCGGAGTCGCGCTTTGACAGATAGTCGTTGACAGTCACCACATGTACGCCTCGGCCTGTGAGGGAGCGGAGAAATACCGGAAGCGTAGCCACAAGCGTCTTGCCTTCACCGGTAGCCATCTCGGCTATTTTACCCTGATGCAGTACAATGCCGCCTATTAGCTGCACGTCGTAGTGGACCATGTCCCAAGTTATCTCGTTACCGCCGGCTACCCACCGGTTCTTGTACAAAGCCTTGTCGCCTTCGATGCTTACAAAGTCTTTGCCGGCTGCTGCAAGGTCGCGGTCCATCTGTGTGGCGGTGACCTCTACGGTTTCGTTGGCTGCGAAGCGGGCGGCTGTTTCTCGCATGGCTGCGAATACGGTCGGCAACACACGGTCGAGTTCTTTTTCGTAGATGTCGAGAATGTTTTTCTCGCGATTGTCTATATCGTCCCACAGCGGCTGACGCTCGTCAAAGGGAAGTTCCTCGATTTTGGCTTTAAGCTCGGCTATGGCCGTGGTGTCGGCCTCGGTGGCCGCTTTTAGTTCTCCTTTGATTTTAGTGATGGTTTCGCGCAACTCGTCGTTGGACAGCGCTTTCATTTCAGGTCCGAGAGCGTTTATCTTGTCTACGATAGGTTGTATTTCTTTCAGGTCACGCTGCGATTTGTTGCCGAAAAGTTTATTTAAAATAGATGTAAATGACATTTTCTTATGTTGTTATTTTGATGTTACGATATTTGTTTTCTTGTCGAGATGCATTGGAGGGAGTTGCGAGGCATTTGGCGAGCGTATGCGAAGCAGCCGGGCCACTGTGGGCGCTATGGACCGGGCGTCGATCTCGCCTGTCATGCGCGCCGGGGTAAGCTGCGGCGATAGCAGAAACACAGGAGCGGTCATAAGCCCTGAACGTACGGTTGACCGGTGTTCCTGTTGCGATGTCGGTTCCACTTCCACTATTTCCCATCCGGGATTTACCTCGATAAGTATATCGCCGGCATAATCTACCTGTGTGTTGCGCTTCAGCGCATCGGAGTTGACACCGGCCTTTCCGGCCTGTATGTCGTCTATTGTCCATGCGCAGCTCACTCCGCTCATTCGCTCAAGAAAGTCGGCGGCGTCAACACGTAGTTTCTTAGGGTCAAGACCCTTTTCTTTTATGAGTTTCTGATTGAGATATATCTGTCCTTTATGATACCCTGCTATCCATTCGCCGTTGCCGTACTGGGGAATGAAAAACATGTTGAGCAGCGATATGGCACGTCGTACCGAAAACTCGCCGTTAGGTATGCTCCATTTATCGTCGTCGCGCTTGTCGTTGGCGGGAGCCGGGGTGCCGGCCACCATGATAAATGTATTGTCAAGGCCTACTTTGCCGTCGATTTCGTTGAAAAGGCGGCCGAGGTCGGCATCAAGACGCAGATAGCTGTCCATCATCTCTATGCGGCTGTCGGCGTCTTTAGCTCCTGCGAAAGGTGCTACTGTATAGCCGAGGTTGAGCATATCGATGGCCTCATGCGCTCCGAGTTGCAACCCTTTGAGGTATTCCGTAGCTATGTCGGTGATTTCGGTATTGACCGGAGCCGAGGTCTTGTAATTGCGATAACGGTTTACGTCGTTGTGCTGGAAAAGATAGCGAAACGGGTAAAACTTCTTATAGGCAGGCAGGTCGGGATAACGGTCGGGCGCAAGAAGCGGACGCCATGTGAGAGTGTCGAGCCGTACTGTGAGGGGCTTGGAGTAGTTGCGCGACTGCATGGTCGGCGGCACATCCTTGTAGTGGGTGGTCGTGGCCCATTTGCCTGTGGCGTCGTTGATCCAGAAAGCGCTGTTGCCTGCATGTCCGGAGAGCACTATGGCCTGCGGGGCAGACGGAGCTATCGAGTGCACGGCTCCGAAACCGCCGCCGTCTATGCGTACTTCGTCGGCGAGTGTGCTTACTCTGATGGGCTTGGGCGAGTAGGTTTCGTCGGTATAGTTGCCTATTTTCGACGGGTCGAGTACTATAGGATAGCTACGCTTGTTTTCCGGGTCATATACCATGGCGGCTGGAATGCCGTTGACTGCCGGAGCCGAGCCTGTGTATATCATGGCTGTGGCGGCAGTGGCATCGACAGCCGTGCCGTAGTTGACGTTGTCAAACATGACTCCGTCTTTCATGAGGCGTTTGAAGCCGTTTTCTCCGAAGTATCCTTTAAGAAGATCGAGGTAGTCTTCGCGCAGACCGTCGATCATTATTCCCACTACGAGTTTAGGACGGGGTGCGGGTGCTTGCGCCACAACGGTGAAAGTCACCATTGAAGCCACCAAGGCTGTGATGATACGTCCTGTCAGTCGCGGGTCGTTTTTTCGTCGCATCGTGTGATGTATAAATATCGTGCTGTCAATATGGCGTCAGTCAGAATAAGCGGTATAAACGCAGGGTTTATCGACTGCCCTGACAACGGCCACATCAATGTTAACAAAATTAATGCAACAAAGTTAACAATTCCGTACAATATTACCAACCGACGGCACTTTTTTATGAATATGCATGCAGGTATGATAAGGCATAGCGGATTGAGCCACAGCAGCAATATGTTGGGCGATGTGGCTTCATGTACTGATATAAGCACAAGAAATGCTGTTACGCAGCCGGCCGTTCCGTAAAGCGAGAAGATTAAGAAGTCGTACCAGCGTGTGATCTTTCGACGTTTTAAGTCGCGGAGAGTCACGACTATGGTTATAATCAGCAATGCTATGGCTGCGGCCATCGGGGTAAAATACCAAGGAGTGGGCGATGCCGGGCCTCCGTCGGGACGGCCTTCTGATATGATCCGCGTGCCGGCTGCAAGCGGTATTTTACGGTTCATGGAGTCTTTTACAACGGCTGTTTTCAGCATTTCCGACAGCATAATTGGGGCAAAGGCCTTCTCCCGGGCGCTTATCGGATAGTCTATGCCGCTTCCTAAAGCGAGGTCTATACCGAACTGATACCATGGATATCCTTTGTGATAATGCCGCATTGCGTCGCGGAACGACCATCCTTCGGTTCCCGACAGAGCCGTAAGTGCTATCGTGTCGCCAAGCGCACGCTCTATCATCGATAGAGGTCTTGTGGAACAGTTGTCCTTTACATAATTGTAGCGATACACGCGGTTCTCGGGACGGAGGTTACGGTCGAGCAGTGCTATAAGGCTGTCGGCCTGCCGGGAGGTCAGATTGAGAGGCTGTTCGGTTACCGATCGGCCTTGACGTTGATAGCCCTCCATGAAATGTTCAAACGGGTAGGCCGCCACCATATAGTCGGTCTCTCCCTTCACGAATCTATACACGAAGTTGGGGGCATTGAAGTCGAAAATGCCGTAATTGACCGCCATGTCCATATCTCCGCTCCTGACACGTAAGGCCGTGTGGCCGCACAATTCATAGATGTCGCGTCCGGGCGAGCAAGTGATCAGGCTTACCTGCACCGACGGCGCTTCGGCCTCTGCCGTGCTGTCGGTCGTTTCCGTCGCACCTGCATGTACCGGCAGCAACACCGCCGCCACTACCCAAAATATCAAATTAACGGGTTTAGATATGATTGTCCGTTTCATTATAATTAAATGCTTCCAAATTTGTCACACTATCGAGAATGATAATCCCTGATGCTATATTAGTTAGGATAATGAAAAGTTCCTCCTGAAATGTCGTAGAACCGTTCAAAAAAGTTTTTAAGACGGTGTAATACATTTTTCTTCTTTTCAGCTCGCTTGGCTCCGGCATTGCCAAACAGTCCCATCGGGGGCAGTATGTCGGCTATGGCGGTTCCGCTGTCACGCACTTCGCCGTCGCGGAATGCCTGACTGACAAATGCGAGAGCCTTGTCGCGTTTGAGATTTTCCTCTGAAATGATGTTCTCTATTTCTTTGCGCTGGGTCTGCCTGACATACTCGTGCCACTGGTCATGAACATCATTTTCCGGCGTATGGCGGTTGATGAACTCTCGGATAAGTTCCTCCTTGTTGCGCAGGTCGGGCGTTGCCTCCACGCTCTTCATTACCTTAATAATGATTTCGCGGTCATTATTTTCATCACCGGTGAGCTGCCCGACGAGAAACAGGATGTAGTCAATGTTGATTTCAACAGTCTTCATCAGTTCCATCTCAAACACGAGGTCGTCGTTGATATTGACTGCCTCACCTCCTTTAGGACGGTATTTTTCGTGCATCTCGTTGTAGAAGCCGCGATAATCGAGAAAGTCGCCGTTAAGATCGATTATCTCGTTGCCTTCGAACTCGTCGAATGTCTGCAATATGTTGAGGGCGCGTAGTATGGTGCCGAAAAGTTTGATAAACTCCTTTTCGGCTTTCTCGCCTACGATATGTAGACCACGAGGGTCACCCGACAAAGGAAACTTTTCGAGCAATTCCTTGATTAGTTCAACCCATCCGGTGTGATGGATGCCGTCGGCATCATCATAACCTTTATAATAGTTCTCGAATGTTTTCAAAAGGATAAGACCTCCGGCATCCTTGTTGCCAAACAACTGGAGACAGTCGTTGGTGGCTTTCTCAAGATTACGGAAGGATACGATGTTGCCATGGCTCTTTATGGAGTTGAGTATGCGGTTGGTACGCGAGTAGGCTTGCAGCAAGCCATGATATCGCAGATTCTTGTCAACCCAAAGGGTGTTGAGTGTTGTGGCATCGAAACCGGTGAGGAACATATTGACCACTATTAGCAGATCAATCTCACGATTCTTTACGCGGAGCGACAGGTCTTTGTAGTAGTTCTGAAATTTGTCGGCGCTCGTGTCGTAGCTTGTGCCGAACATTTCATTATAGTTCCTGATGCACTCATCAAGAAATTCACGGCTGCTCTGGTCGAGTCCTTCGGTATCTTCGGGAGTTTCGTCGTCGATGTCCATGTTGGGGGCATAGCTGAAAATAGTGGCGATTTTCAGCCGCTTGTCGGGCTGCAACTGCTCCATCTGCTTTTTCAGCTCCGTATAGTAGAGCTTTACAAATGGGATAGAGGCTACGGCGAAGATTGCGTTGAAGCCTTGCATCCTCATTTTTGTTTTAATCTCCTTGATTTTGGAGCGGTCGCGGGCGGTGGCTACTTCGCCGACATTGACCAGTTTCGAGAAGTCATAGTGACGAGAGTCGCGACGGGTTTTCTGCGCGAAGTGTTCCAGAATGTAGCTGCTTACTTTGGTTATGCGCTCCGGTGCTTGTAGTGCCCGCTCGCGGTCGATGTTGTTTACCTGCTCGTTGGCAATCTCATCCTCTTCGCGCATGGTGCGGATGTAGTCCACCTTGAACGGGAGCACATTGCCGTCACGTATTGCATCGACTATGGTATAGCTGTGGAGCTGGTCGCCGAATGCACCTTCAGTCGTGGTGAATTCTACATTCTTTACGCTGCCGGCGTTCTGAGGAAATATCGGTGTGCCGGTAAAGCCGAACATGTGATATTTCTTGAATTTCTTAACGATGGCTTTGTGCATGTCGCCGAACTGCGAGCGATGGCACTCATCGAATATAAGCACCACATGCTGACCGTAGACAGCGTGCTGCGGGTTTCGGGCAATGAAGTTGGTGAGCTTCTGAATGGTGGTGATTATTATATGTGCACTATCATCGTTGATTTGCTTGGTGAGTACCGCAGTTGAGCCGTTGGAGTTGGCCGCACCTTTCTCAAATCGGTCATACTCTTTCATCGTCTGGTAGTCAAGGTCTTTGCGGTCGACAACAAAAAACACTTTGTCAACGTCGGGCAGTCGTGATGCCAACCGTGCTGTCTTGAACGAGGTCAGCGTCTTGCCCGATCCGGTGGTGTGCCATATATAGCCGCCACCCTCGCGTTTGCCCCATGACCGGGCATTACTCGACACTTTAAGGCGTTGCAATATCTTCTCGGTGGCCGCTATCTGATAGGGACGCATCACCATCAATATTTCCTCCGAGGTGAAGATGCAATATTTTGTCAGTACATTCAGCAGGGTATGTTTGGCAAGAAATGTCTGCGTGAAGTCCACAAGGTCATATATCGGTTCGTTGTCAAGTCTCGCCCAATAGGATGTAAACTCAAATGAGTTTGACGTCTGCTTCTTGCCCTTTCCTTTCCCCTTGTTCTGTTCCTTAATATGGGCATCGCGGGTGGTATTGCTGTAATATTTTGTGATTGTGCCATTGGATATAATGAATATCTGCACAAACTCGTAGAGTCCGCAGCCGGCCCAAAACGAGTCACGCTGGTAGCGGTTTATTTGGTTGAATGCATCTTTGATGCTCACGCTACGACGTTTCAGTTCCACATGGACGAGAGGCAGGCCGTTTACAAGAATCGTTACATCGTAGCGGTTCTCGTAAGCTCCACCCTCCGGCACATACTGGTTAATGACTTGCAGGTGGTTATTGTGGATATTTGTTTTATCAATGATGGTGATGTTGGCCGTCGAGCCATCCTCGCGAACAATCGCTTTGCGGTTATCCTCCTGAATGGTGCGTGTCTTCTCCACAATGCCGTGGTTAGGGTTTCCGAGATGTTCGGCAAAGAACGAGTTCCATTCGCTATCGGTGAACTGTATGTCGTTTAGCCGTTCAATTTGTCGGCGGAGATTGGCAATGAGGTCGGCCTCGCTTGTGATGTTGACACGCTCGTAGGCTTGGCGTTCGAGCTGACGGATAAAGTCAGCTTCCATCTCAGCCTCGCTCTGATATTGGGCGGAACTGCGGTAGCACGGTTCAAACTCGGCAACGATGGTCGATTCCGGATTCTCCGATACCATTTGATAAAGGTCTGCCATCTGTTATGCTATTTTCTTGAATGTTAAAAGCTTGTTTCTGTAATACTCATATTGCTCCTTGACGGCTGCGATTTCTGCGGGCAAACCTTGTGTAAGGTCGTTGACCAAAGTCTCGAAGCGATCAAGGATAGCAACAATCCGCTCTTGCACCTCCATCGGCGGAACGGGGAGAGGTGTTTTCCTAATGATGTCTGCATTTAAGTTTGACACAGCTCCTCCTTGCCCGGCATTCTTTTGCCAAAAAATTTGGACATAATCTGACTTTAGGAGATGATATAAAAAATCGGGTAAATATGACCCATTATAATGTTGAAGCGAAACCCAGCCATCATGGATACAACCATCGATGTCAAGTATATATGGCCGGCCAAAACTCATTGAATTGGAAAGAATAAAATCTCCTCGATGAAGTAAACGGGACTTTAAAGCGCCTTCTTCTGTGATTTTTTGTGCTGTAGATTTCACATACTTTGCGTTAGGAGAAATATCTCCAATTTTTATCCAAGGCACTCCCTGTTCTGAATCAGTTAAAAATGCCTGAATAGGCCGAGGTGATGCTCCTCTTGAAATTTCCATAATCTCGCCCATAGTTTTCCAAGTAATTTCGTAACTATGCCCCCCCAGATAGTTGTACTATTCTCTTGCTTATCATCGGTCCCGCAGCCGCAGGCGGAGGGATTGAAGGTGAGCAAGAGATTACGGTAATACTCGTATTGCTCTTTGCGTGCTTGCAGCTCCGCTGCGTAATCCGCGAAGCTATCGAGAATTTTTACGATTTCCTCCTGTACCTCAATCGGCGGAATAGGAATTATAAATTTTGCGATAGAAGAACCATGTACATGGGGAACGCCGCTACCTTTTTTAGTGTTGTGTATTTGTTGTTGAATGTTTACCATGTAATAGTAAACATATTTGGGTATGAGGTTATCACCCTTTGGGTGAACTGAGAACGCATCGGATAAGAAAATTGGAGTCGTCCACCAAGATACAAAACCTGCATATGCCCCTGAACCGGCAACGGCAATAGTCTCGCCGCTGCGATTGTATTCATTATGGGAATATGCCGGTTTTTGACCTCCTGCAATAACCGGATATCCTCCCGGAGTTGAATCTTTCTCTGTTATAGTTTGTCCTCTGCGAAATTCAAGCACATCGCCAAATCTCATATGCGGCACTCCGTCCGGACAGAGGCGGTCAATCAGTTCTTTTAGCTTGCTCATATATTCGGTAATTGTGAACGCAGTGCGTTCATTTTTTAGTATCTAAGAGCTTCAGTGCTTCTTTAGCTGATATAGTAACGGGGCGGCCGGTTACATCTGCGATTACTACATCTTCGCCCAGCATCGCCTTACGTTCAAGCATTTGACGAGTGGCTTTTGCAAGCCCTTTCTTTATGGAATTGAAGAGGTCTATTCGGTCTTTTTCTGACATAGTCTTTGAATTTTAATAAGTTGTTGACCATTGATTATTTTGTTGTCCACCACAATCGGCTCCTGATTTAGTGAATTGTCGTAGAGCGACCAAGAGTCCACAATCGGCACGAAGATCTCGAACAGGTTTCGGATGCCGGCTCGGTATCTGCGATGAATCACGTCGCGAGGAATGTTATGTCCGCCGGAAGCGACTCGGCTTGCAACGCGTTGTTCGGCCATTTCCGGCGATGGCAGCCAAAAGAACAACAGAATCACATTGTAGCCTAATGATTTTGCTTTCAGAACAAGGTTGCGATAGGATTTGGTGGCGAGTGTCGTTTCTAGTGCAAATGTTGTTTTGCTGTCCAGAAAAAATTCAATGCGTTTGAGCATTAATCTTCCTGCTTCTACTGCTACTTCTTCGGGATTGAACGGAGATAAGCCTTTGGCTATCTCGTCGGCGTTGACAAATTCACGGCAATTAAGAACCTCAGGCAAGACAGTCATGGAGGCAGTCGTTTTGCCGGCTCCATTGCACCCGGCAATTATATATAGAGTCGGGGCGCTCATATTGTTTCGGATTCAAGTTCGCGGATAATTGCATCGATTTCAACGCGGAGTTTGTTTTCGTGCTCTACGATGCGGGCTATGCGGGCATTCAGCTCCTTTATGTCGGTTTGCGGGCGAGTGTCCTCGGCTTCGACATAGCTGCTGACCGACAGGTTGTAGCCGTTCTCGGCAATAGTCTTATTATCAATGAGCGCTGAGAAGTGCGGCACTTCTTTGTGTTCTGCATACTCAGCTATGATGGCGGCTATGTTGTCGGGCGAAAGCTTGTTCTTATTGCCCTCATGCACGAAGAGATTGGACGCATCGATAAACAACGTCTTGTTTTCGCGCTTTGATTTCTTCAATACAATGATACATGTTGCGATAGTTACGCCGAAGAACAGATTGGGCGGTAGCTGAATCACGGTGTCAACGTAGTTGTTGTCCACAAGATACTGGCGAATTTTTTGCTCCTTGCCGCCGCGATAAAGCACACCGGGGAACTCTACAATGGCTGCTGTACCATCAGTGGAGAGCCATGATAACATGTGCATCGTAAAGGCAAGGTCGCTTTTGCTCTTGGGCGCAAGTACACCGGCAGGGGCATATCGAGGGTCATTTATCAATAGAGGATTGTCATCGCCGACCCACTTAGTGGAGTATGGCGGATTCGAGACAATGGCATCGAACGGCTCGTCATCCCAGTGGTAAGGTTCGAGAAGCGTGTCGCCGTTGTGTATGTCGAAATCTGCATAGTTGATGTTGTGCAGGAACATATTGATTCGGCACAGGTTGTAAGTGGTGATGTTCAATTCCTGTCCGTAAAATCCCTTTTTAACGTTGTGTTTGCCGAGTACCTTGGCGAATTGCAAAAGCAGCGAGCCTGAGCCGCAGGCCGGGTCATATACTTTATTCACATGGTCGCGCCCATGACTTACGATTTTGGCAAGTAGTTCACTAACCTCCTGAGGCGTATAGTATTCGCCACCACTCTTCCCGGCGTTGGAGGCATACATCGCCATCAAGTATTCGTAAGCGTCGCCGAAAAGGTCAATCTGATTGTCGTCGTATTCACAGCCGAGGTCAATGCCTCCGATATTGTTGAGGATCTTGGTGAGCTGTTCGCAGCGCTTCTCAACTGTATTTCCAAGTTTATTGGAATTTACATCAATGTCGGCAAATAGACCTTTGAGATCGTCTTCGCTATCTGTGCCGATAGCTGAAGCCTCGATAGACTTGAAAATCTCAGCAAGAGTGACATTGAGGTTCGGGTCATCCTTGGCTCTTGCCTTGACATTGCAAAAGAGTTGAGACGGAAAGATAAAAAAGCCTTTTTCCTTGACAAGATCAGTGCGGGCCGATTCTGCCTCTTCGTCGGAAAATTTTGCATAATCAAATTCGGAGTCTCCGGCTTCGTTCTGCATACGGTTGACATAGTTGGTTATATTTTCTGAAATAAAGCGATAAAATAGTATTCCAAGTACATAACTCTTGAAATCCCAGCCATCGACCGAGTTCCGCAAATCCTCGGCAATGGCCCATATAGCTTTGAATAGTTCTTGTTTCTGTTGGGTACTCGTTGCCATAATGAAATGTTGTGATAATTACAAAGATAGCTATTTTCTTGTTAATGACATGGCCTTTTTAGTAAAATAGAAGGAAAAATATCTATTATGTGCATGTGTAAAATTATATTCATCAATTGCTTTCGGGTTATCGGGGAAAGCGGTGAAAAGTATGTTAAAAGTTTTTTGGGCGGAGTGAATGGGTGGACGTTTGTTTTGATGGAATTATAATTATGTGTAATTTTGAAGCTAAATTGAGAAAAAAGCGTCATTATGTCATACATAAAGTTACGTAAATACATATTGGGTGTTGCCGTGGCGGTGGCTTCGACGGCGACAGCATATACACTTGATGAGGCCAAAGAGATGTATCAGGCCGGCGACTTCGCAGGTGCGTTGCCGGTGTTTGAGGAGGCCTTGGCGAGCAAGCCTAAAGATCCGGCTTTAAACCAGTGGACGGGAGTGTGCCTGCTTCGTGAAGGACGCCATGACGAGGCGTTGCCATATCTTAAATTTGCCGACACCAAGAGGGTGACCGAGGCGCCTCGCTATCTTGCCGAGATAGCCTTTTACCATTATGCTCTTGATGAAGCCGACGAGTATATAGACAAGTATGAAGCGTCGCTCAAGAAGTCGCGTAAGCAGCTGCCGGAGGATATGGACATTCTTCGTGAGCGCATAGGCATGGCGAGGGCTATGCTTGACCGTGTGGAGAAGATTGTGATTATCGACAGCGTGGCTGTGGACCGCGATCAGTTCTTCAAGGCTTACAGGCTGGCTCCGGAGAGCGGTTCGGTCAATTCGACCGAAGTACTACCCAAGAGCGTTGCTGCGGCCGATCCTTCAACCGTATATATGCCGGAGACCCGTAATTTCATGATATGGGCCGCTCCCGACTCGGCCGAGAATTTTGTACTGACCGGTGCCAGCCGTCTTTTTGACGGATCATGGGAGACGCCGGCGCCGCTTGGCAGCGTGCTTGACCTTGACGGCGACAGCAATTACCCGTTTATGATGCCTGACGGTGTCACATTATATTATGCCAATAATGGCGAGGAGTCGCTTGGCGGATATGACATATTTATATCCCGCAAGGACGAAGACGGTTTCCTGCAGCCTCAGAATATAGGTATGCCATATAACTCGCCGTATGACGATTATCTGCTTGCCATCGATGAGGTGACCGGTGTGGGCTGGTGGGCTACCGACCGTAACCGTCTGGGCGATTATATAACGATATATAAGTTTATTCCTTCTGATCTTCGCAACAATTATCCGGTGGATTATCCCGAACTTACCGACATGGCTCGTATAACTGATTATAAATCGACATGGGAAGATGGCAAGGATTATGCCGATCTGCTCGAAGCAATAAAAGAGATAGATCCGGATAAAAAGCTGCGTAAACCCGATTTTCGGTTTGCTCTCGGTCAGGGACGTGTATACACTTCTTGGAATGACTTCAAAAACCCTCGTGCACGTAAGCTCATGAAGCGCTATCTTGACGACAAGAAGCATCTTGACGGTCAGTTGGCGACTCTTGAGAAGATGAGGCGTCAGTATCGCGACGGTGACACTTCGTTGAAAACTGCTATCCTGAACATGGAGGCGGAGATTGACAATGCGAGGTCGGAATTGAAAAAGTCGGCCAACGATGTGATAGCCGCTGAGAATTAAATACGGAAAGATTAATAACCAATCATATTTAGATGACATTGTTTCTTGTATCTCTTGCCGTATTGGTAGGAGGATATTTTATATACGGACTCTTTGTGGAAAGAGTCATAGGATGTGACCCCAAGCGGGTTATGCCTTGTTATTCCAAGCAGGACGGTGTCGACTATATGCCACTGCCTACATGGAAAGTATTTTTGATACAGTTCCTTAACATAGCAGGTCTCGGACCCATATTCGGCGCCATAATGGGTGTCATGTACGGCCCGGCTGCATTTTTATGGATTGTGTTCGGCACCATATTTGCCGGTGCTGTACACGATTTCCTGTCGGGAGTGATATCTATACGTCGTGACGGAGCATCGCTCCCCGAGATTGTAGGGGCGGAGCTCGGCTCTGGCGTAAAGCAACTTATGCGCGTATTTTCGCTGGCACTCATGGTGCTTGTCGGTGCCGTGTTCATTCTTACTCCCGCCGAACTGATAGCCGGAATGACTCCCGGATGGATGGACTCTACCTTCTGGATAATAGCCATATTTGTCTATTACATGCTTGCCACATTGCTTCCGATAGACAAGCTTATCGGCAATATATATCCGGTGTTTGGCTTGGCATTGCTGTTTATGGCAGTGGGCATAATGAGTGTGCTTATATTCGGCGACGTGGCCATACCCGACGGTATATCGGACGGGTTGTACAACCGATCGCCGTCGGCCGGGTCGATGCCGCTGTTTCCGATGATGTTTGTGTCTATAGCATGCGGTGCCATTTCGGGTTTTCATGCCACTCAGTCGCCCATGATGGCCCGTTGTCTTAAAAACGAGAGGCTGGCCCGTCCGGTATTTTATGGAGCCATGGTGGCCGAAGGTATTGTGGCATTGATATGGGCTGCCGCAGCCATTGCCTTTACCGGCGGATATGGTGAATTAAGCGCATTCCTGTCGGAACACGGAGGCACTGCCGGCCTCGTGCATGCCATATCCATTGATTGGCTCGGAGCCTTTGGCGGAGTCCTCGCCATACTTGGCGTGGTGGCCGCACCTATAACGACTGGCGACACGGCTCTGCGTAGCGCGCGTCTTATTGCCGCCGATTTCATGCGCTATCAGCAGAAAACCGTAGTAAGACGTCTTGTGGTATCGGTACCTATATTTGCCTTGACATTCTTTATCATGCAGATAGATTTCGCTATATTGTGGCGATATTTCGCATGGTGCAATCAGACTCTTGCCGTATTTACCTTGTGGGCGGTGACGGTCTATCTGGCACGTCATCACAAATTTTATTGGCTCACGATGCTGCCGGCGCTGTTCATGACATGTGTATGTACATCATATATATTGTATGCTCCGGAAGGGCTGAGCTTTCGTTATGATGTGTCGATTATGTTGAGCCTGCTGACTGCTGCGGCTGCTCTGGCATGGTTTGTCAAAAAACAGTACTTTACAAAAAAGATTCTTTCTCCTTTAGATTAAACTTATTTTAAGTTTTCCAACAGATAGTTTATGATTGACTTCTCAAATATAGTATCAACGACCGACCGGTACAATTTCCATAGCCACACACAGTTCTGTGACGGGCGGGCTGACATGGCGGTCATGGCCGAGGCGGCCGTTAAGTCCGGCATGCTCCATTGGGGATTTTCACCGCATTCTCCGGTGCCTATAGAATCGTCATGCAATATGCCGATGGATGACGTAGCTCCATACGTAGAGGAGGTACAGCGGTTGAAGACCGTTTTCGGTTCACGTATCAGCCTTTATACATCAATGGAGATAGATTATCTCGGTGATGACTGGGGGCCTTCACACAGCTATTTTGATACAGTGCCTCTTGATTATCGCATCGGCTCTGTGCACTTTCTGCCGTGCGGCGACGGTTACGTAGATGTAGACGGACGCTTTGACTCGTTCAAGATCAAGATGGAGCGTTTTTTTGATAATGATATACGTCATGTCGTAGAAACCTTCTACCGACAGTCGGTAGATATGGTGGAGGCGGGAGGCTTCGATATAATCGGACATTTTGATAAAATAGGCCATAATGCGTCCATGTTTGCTCCCGGCATAGAGGATGAGGTGTGGTACGGAAAGTGTGTTGACCGGCTTGTAGACGCCATAATCAAGTCGGGTGTAGCTGTTGAAATCAATACGAAGGTGTGGGAGGGTGAACGGCGAATTTTCCCCTCATTCCGTTATCTGCCTCGTCTTGTAGAGAGCGGTGTCACCATTGTAGTCAACAGTGACGCCCATTATCCTGACAAGGTCGATGCCGGTCGCGAGGAGGTTATAAAGCGTTTTGTAAAAAAGATTGATAATTATAATAATTGAAATAATGCCTGTTAGAGTTCCGGTTTCGCTTCCTGCCGTCGAGATGTTGAAGGAAGAAAATATATTTGTGATCGATGAACAGAGAGCCTCGTCGCAGGACATAAGACCGTTGCGTATAGGTATACTGAACCTTATGCCGCTAAAAATTATGACGGAGACCGATCTGCTTCGGCTTATTTCCAATACTCCGCTGCAGGTGGAACTTGATCTTATCGACACGGCATCGCACGTGTCGCGCAATACCCCTCGTGAGCACGTCGAGGAGTTTTACAAGACATTTGAAGAGATAAAAGACCTTAATTACGACGGTTTCATAATAACCGGTGCGCCGGTTGAAAAAGTCGACTTCGAGGAAGTCGATTATTGGGATGAGTTGTGCGATATATTTGACTGGGCGCGAACGCATGTCACATCCACATTATATATATGCTGGGCGGCTTTTGCCGGTCTGTACCATCATTACGGAGTGCCAAAGCATGTGATAGACCGTAAGATTTCAGGGGTGTTTCCACATCGGGTGAATGATAGCCGCAATCCTATATTCCGCGGGTTTGATGACGAGTTTTATGTACCTCACAGCCGTTTTAGTGAGGTGTTGCGCGACGAGGTGGAGCAGGTGAAAGGGCTTGACATAATAGCCGAGAGTCCGGAAAGCGGCGTATACATGGTGATGGCCCGCAACGGGCGTGAGTTTTTTATCACCGGACATTCCGAATACTCACCGTATACGCTCGACTTCGAGTATCGCCGTGATACGGATAAAGGTATGAATCCTGCTGTCCCTGCCCATTATTATATTGATGACGATCCGTCCAAAGGGCCTATAGTACGTTGGCGCTCACATGCCAATCTGCTTTTCAGCAACTGGCTTAATTATTTTGTATATCAGGAGACTCCTTACGATATCCGCGATATTCACAGCTGACGACGGCGTAATAAGAAAATAATAAAGCCTGTCGTCATTGATTGCGGCAGGCTGTCGGTTTAGTTGATTGCGATCTCTTTAAGCATTTTTTCTGTCGGGTTCTTTGCTACGATGCGGCCTTGCGGGTCGATTAAGAAAGATTTCATTCCCGACTCAAGGTGATAGTCTTTAATCAGTTGATTGGCTTGACTTCCCTTGACATGGAATTGTGATTTCGCACTAAGACCGTCTCTACGCACTATCTCACGAAAGAGGCGCTCACTACGGTCAAGATTGACCGATAAGAGACGGAATCGTTCTTGAAAGTTATCCGAAGCTTGGCACTCTTCGAAGTCTGAGTAGTCTCTGCATGCTATACGAGAAGCTGGATCGCTTGACGTCCAGAATTGCAGAAGTACCCATTTTCCCTTCATGTCATCAAGAGCTATGACCGAGTCGTTTCGCTCTACTCTGAACATTGGGGCTCTGTAGCCATTCTTGCCGTCTACGGCAGTATTTGTGGCGGCTGATCCGAGTCCCAAAAGAACGGCGAAGATCACAATGATTGTCATTGTTTTCTTCATTCTTTAAAATTAAAATTACTACTAACAAAAAGAGGACGGTAAACGTAGAGTTTTGCGTCGGTGCGTCACTCTTTTTGTTGCCGATTTTCGGCTTAGGCTGAACTCTTTCAACCTTCGAAATAACAATTTCAACGATGCAAAGTTAGTGCTTTTTGCCGTAAATATGCAATTTTAATGAGTGCGGCACCCCGGTTTTAAATGTTTTGTGGCTCCGATTCCCTTTGTCGGCGCGCGTTTCAACCGTTTGTTAAATATTCCAAAAACAATGTTATGCAACATATTTTGTCTGCCGAGGCGTTTAAATCGGTAATGATTATAAACATATCGTATGTCCTGTTGTTGTAATATATGTTAACAAATTTGTATTATTATGAATAAAAAATTCGCTTTGGCGTTGGTGCTTGGTTTAGGTGCTTTATCATCTTTTGCCGTTTCTCCGGCCGAACAACAGTTGGAAGAGCTTAAAAAGAGCCATCACACGGTTAATATAGACAAGGATACCGAGTTGGATTCGTTGACAGAAAAAGATCTTATCGGTTTGTTTTATTATGACCAGTTCAGACACTTTCAGGATCCTCGTGCTCCATATTTCATGTTGATGAGCAAAACCCATCAGTATGCGATGGGTGTGGGAGGTGTAGTAAGGATGCGTGGATGGTATGACTGGAACGGCGCTATGCAGAACAGCGCTTTCATACCTTATAATATAAGTATCCCCAATGATCCTACACGCGACCGTTGGTTCGGTACCACTCCCGCGGGCACGGCGTTGTTTTTCTCTGTATTCGGGCGCAATCCGAAGTATGGCAACTATCAACTGTATATTGAAGCAAATTTCAACGGTTACGGTAATCGTGACTTCCATCTTAAGAAAGCTTATGCCGCCGTGGGCGACTGGACGCTTGGCTACACAAACTCAACTTTCTCCGACCCTGCGGCTCAGCCGCCTACAGTCGATGCTCAGGGGCCTAATTCGGAGACAAGCGATACAAACATGTTGCTGCGCTGGATGCACACAGTGAAGGACCGTTATGTGTTTGCGGTGTCGATCGAGACTCCCAACGGTGACATACCCGAACTTACCGATGTATACAAACCGTGTAATGATTATATGCCCAATTTCGCTGCTTTCGTTCAGTACCAGTGGAAAGGAGGACAGCACATCAGGTTGTCGGGGATTGTAAGAGGATTGGAATACCGTGACCTGAAAGCCGGAAAAAATCATAAGGTGACAGGGTGGGGTGCTCACTTGAGTACGGTATTTCGTCCGGTAGATCCTGTGACTGTTTACGGAGCTTTCATAACCGGCAAGGGCATAAGCAGTATAATTAATGATCTTCAGAGCTCCAATTCGGACTTGGTCGGCGATATAACCCGTGACGGACGCATGTATGCTCCGTTGAGCATAGGATGGTATGCGGCTTTGCAATACCACTTCCGTCCCAATCTGTTTTCGACCATAATGTTCAGCGAGGAGCGTTTTCTTCCTAAGCATGAGCCGCGTTATGAGGATCTTACTTACAAATACGGACTGTACGGTACTGCCAATCTGTTCTGGGACATAACGCCGCGCTGTCAGGTAGGCATGGAGTATAATTTCGGCAAGCGTCAGGACATCGATCTTCAGCATCGTTGGGTAAACCGCGCGTGTCTTATGGCGCAGTTCAGTTTCTGAAGTGGTAATGCCGGTTTTGCACCGTTATTATCAGACAGGGTGTAAATGCAAAAAGAGTTGTACCGATGTGGTACAACTCTTTATTTTTAATGCGAAGTCGCTTAAAGACTTATTCAGCGGCGGGAGCCTCGGCAGCTTCTTCTGCGGGAGCCTCGTTGGCAGCCTGCTCGGCTGCTGCAGCAGCTTCTGCTTCAGCCTTGGCAGCGGCGAGTTCAGCTTTCTTCTTGGCTACTTCCTCGGCTTTTGCCTTGTTCTTGGCAGCTTCAGCCTCAAAACGCTGTTTGTTCTCAAGTTCTTTCTTGCCGGCTATTGATGCTTTTGCGGCATCAACGTTAGCCTGACGCTGGGTTTTCCAAGCTTCGAAGCGGCGCTGAGCCTCTTCTTCGTTGAAAGCGCCTTTCTTCACACCGCCCTGAAGATGCTTCATGAGAAGCACGCCTTCGTTGGAGAGGATGGTGCGAACGGTGTCGGTGGGTTGGGCACCTACGTTAAGCCAATACAAAGCCCGCTCGAAGTTTAAAGTTACTGTAGCAGGATTAGTGTTCGGATTATAAGAACCTATCCTTTCAATAAATTTACCATCTCGTGGTGCCCTGCTATCGGCGATTACAATAGGATAAAACGCATAGTTCTTGCGACCATGACGCTGTAATCTGATTTTAGTTGCCATTGAAAAATAATTAATTTAAGTGGTTTTGTATTGCAAAATGCGGTGCAAAGGTAGACAAAATCCTTGAAATACACAATCTTTAGTGTTACTTTTTTGTGCGCTCCTTGATGATGCCGTGGCGATAGGCATAGAGCAGTTCCGATAGTTCATCGATCTGGCTGAGGAGTTCTCGGCCTTTGTCGGTATCGCGTACGCGCATGCGCTTCTGGCTTAGTTCCACAAGTTGTATTGTGCTTACGATGTCAGTACCGTTTCTTATTGCTTCCTCGGCTGAGGTAAATGGCTCATGCTGCACAAGTTGCAGCCCGCGGCTATGAAAGACGAGTGTGTATCCTGCTATACCGGTCGTGCCGTGATAGGCTTTTGCAAAGCCTCCGTCGATTACCATCAGTTTGCCGTTGGCCCGTATAGGTGTTTCGCCTTTGTTTATACGTACGGGCACATGTCCGTTTATTATATGGCGATGCTCTCCTTCCACACCAAACTCATCAAGTATCATGTCGCATACAGCTTCATTGTCGCGCAGAGTGTAGTAACAGCCCTTTTCCTCGCGGTGGGTTTCTGGGTCGGTTATGAAGTAACGTTCAAAAGTAGCCATCCGCGATTTGTCAAACAGGGGAGAATCGGGCCCGCACCATAGATACCAGTAATAGTCTATAGCGAAGTCGCGTTCTTGTTTCGGAGTATCATCGTTGTAGGCCGAGCGCATCAACATGCCTATGCGGTGCATTAGTTCGCGGCCTTTGTATAGCCGGCCGTTAAGATCGACTTCTTTCAGAGAGCCGTCGGGGTTGATCGGAAGAGAGGCATGAAAAAGCAGATTGGAATTGAATACGCCATACATGCATCCGTGAGTGAACAGACACTGTACGTGTTTTTTGAGTTTGTCGCTTACGAGAAACGAGTGGTGAAGTTTTGCTACAAGATCGGCTTCTTCAGGTGTTAGACGGTAGGGGGCGTCAGGACTGACGGTGGGGAAGTTGCACTCTTTCATGGCATACTCCTTGCCGTCGCGGCGGAATGTCTTTCGGTCGAAGTCGATGTATTCGAGCAGCTTGCGGTCAGTCATGCCCCATTCGGGACGTCGGTCTATCATGGCCGCTTCGAGCTTGAACTGGATTATACTTATGGCCTTGTGCATCTGCGCTATCAGACGGCGTGTCTTCTCGTTGTGGGTGGTGTCGTCGCTGTCGAGATGCGGGCCGAATGTATCGCACGGGTCGTCGCCGTAGGTCTCCATGGCAAATGTGGCCAGCGGCACGAGGTTTATGCCGTAGCCGTCTTCGAGAGTGGCCATGTTGCCGTAGCGCAGTGACAGGCGCAGTACATTGGCTATGCAGCAGTCATTGCCTGCGGCGGCGCCCATCCACAGCGCGTCGTGATTGCCCCATTGTATATCGAAGTTGCCATAGTTACACAAGGTGTCCATGATTATATGTGCGCCGGGACCGCGGTCAAATATGTCGCCGAGTATGTGCAGCTGGTCTATGCTCAGGCGTTGTATGACGTTGCACATGGCCACGATAAAAGAGTCAGCCTGTCCGGTACTGATTATAGTCTCGATTATGCGGTTGAAGTAGGCCTGCTTGTCGTCATCTGACGGCGACTCATGCAGAAGCTCCTCAATGATGTAGGCAAACTCCCGCGGGAGCGCCTTGCGCACCTTGGAGCGTGTGTACTTTGACGATACAGTCTGGCATACCCGTACCAGCTGATGGAGGGTGATATTATAGAAGTCATCGAGATTCTTTTCCGCGGCTTTTATGTACTCGAGTTTCTGTTCGGGATAGTAGATGAGTGTGCACAGCTCGCGTATCTCCTGTCCGCGCAGCGAGGTGCCGAATATTTCGGTGACTTTACGCTTTATGTTGCCTGAGGCGTTTTTCAGTATGTGGCGGAATGCTTCGTGCTCTCCGTGAAGGTCGGCCACGAAGTGCTCGGTGCCTTTCGGTAGGTTCAGTATGGCTTCGAGGTTGATTATCTCCGTACTTGCGGCACTTATGTTGTTGAATGTCTGCGACAGCAGTTCAAGCACCCGCCGGTCGGTGTCTATTTTGGCTGATGTAGGTACATTTGGCATGATCAGGTAGAATTTTTATGACGAAGCCAAAGATAGTGAATATGAATCAAATTAACGTCGGCTTTCGAATGAAATATAAGACCGGTTCATCAAAAAGCAGGTGCGGCTTTCGTATGTCCGCACCTGTATGTGTATTATGCAGGGGTGCAATTTTTATTCCTCTATGCCGTATAGTTTTTCGAGCTGTTTTTTTGTCAGGTTTTTTGTTTCGACTTTGTATTCGCTGCCGCCTACAAGGGCTATGATGACTTTTGTATCTTTCGCCGGATCGTCAGGCAGCACGCAGTCAATGGCTATTTCCGCGGTATCCTGCTTGACAACAAGAGGATTGGCTACATTAAATTTGATTGCCTGAAGGAAGCGTGGCTTTTTCTTTGCTTCACGAGTATAGGCTATGTAGTCATGTATTACTCCGTCCTCAAAAGTATAGCCGGGTATGTAGTCGGCACTGACTCCGGGCACGCTCTTTTCGGTGGTGAAAGTGATTTTGCCGTCCGATACCATATTTACATCAAGAGACTGCATATCGGCTGGCACGGTAACAATCATATATTGTTTGGTAATGCCGGTGAGTTTTCCTGAATCATCGACGGTAAACACGCGAGGGTCACGATCAAGATTTTCGTCCTCATCACATGCCGTGCATAACACTGCCATCATAGCAAAAAGTAAGTAAAACTTTTTCATAATAGTTAAGGTTGATATTATTTCGAAATTTATTAGTTGCGAAACAAAAGCTAATGCAAAGTAAATTTATTTTAAATTTGAAAGCAAATGAAACCGATATGTTATATAACATAAAATTGTATATTTAACATTACTCTTGCTGTGGGGCATTGTCAGTTGGATATATGTCGGTTCTCTCGGTTATTGTCATAGAGTATGTTTCGCCGCGTGTGACTTTGATAACAGGATCCCATATAAGAAAATAATTAAGTTTAAACTCTGCATGCGCATCGGGCGCAGCATCCTTGTCAAAATTGACATTTACAATTACCATATAGCGAGGTTTCTTTTTGCCTTTTGCTGTGTAAGGAGTATAATCATAAACCACTTTGTCTTCGAACGAGTAGCCGGCTGCAAACTCAACAGACGTATTATCGGCGTTGTCAATTATTGATAAACCGGTCTTTACTTCGGTTACAAATTTAAGTTGTACGCTATGTTGTTGTTGCGGTATTACAACATCAATCCTATCCCCACTCACGCACTCAAGTGTCGTTTCGTCGGTTAGTAAGTAGATTAAGGGATCTCCATCTAAAATTACGTCTTCTGTGTCATGGCACGAAGTGCAAAAGACAACCAGCATAAACAATGCAAAAATACTTCTTTTCATAATAATCAGAATTATAGTTTATAACTATTAATAAATAATTCCATACGGTCAGATGAGAAATTTTCAATCGGATTGGCGATATTGCAGTCATAGCACCAGCCATTATATAAGCCGCCCCAACCGTCGTACAAATAAAATGATAATAATTTATGTGTCATAAAATTGGTATATTTGGTATATAAGGTTAATTAATGTAGTTGATTAGATTTTTACAAAAATAATGATTTTTTTTGAAAAAACAGCAGGAAAAGTTTAATTAACTAATTGTTAAGGCGTAAAGAGTAGGTTTGCTTCGCCCAAGATACTTGCGCTTAACAAAACTTAAACAAGTTTAGTTTTGTATTCGACTTATACGTATCTTTGCAAGTGAATAAATCGTGATGTATATTTATGAAAAGAAGTAAGGCAGGACGAGTTATGACAGTTATACTGGCGGCTGGAGTACTGGCCGCGGTGGTGGTTGTGGTGCTGTGGCGAACTTATACGGGAGCGAGCTATGGCGGCGATAAGGCGGAGTGGGTGTATGTCGACTCAACTATGACCGAGGAGCGGCTGCTCGAGATGCTTCCGCGACAACTTGGCAATGCAGGAGGTAAAGCTGCCGTTTTATGGCGGTTGGGCGGCGGTGACATGTCGCGTGCAGCAGGGGCTTATCGCATAGACCCGGGAATGACATCGCTGGATATTTACAGAACTATATCGCGCGGCAGGCAGACACCTGTCAAGCTTACATTTAACAATGTGCGTACACTCGGGCAACTTGCTGCAAGAGTTGGTGAGCGCATGGCCGCCGACTCTGCTTCATTTGTCGCAGCGTGCAATGATGTCTTGCCGGCTGCGGGCTTCAAGAAGCCGGGGTATATAGCCGCGTTTTTGCCTGACACTTATGAATTTTACTGGACAGCTTCGCCGAAATATGTTGTGGAGACTTTGCTCAAGCATCGCAACGGCTTCTGGACCGACGAGCGCCGTGCCAAAGCTAAAGCGCTCGGATTGTCGCCTGTCGAAGTGGCTACGGTGGCGTCCATCGCCGAAGAGGAGACTAATGACCGTGCTGAGCGTGCAGTGGTGGGACGCCTTTATATAAACCGTCTTGACAAGGGTATGAAGCTGCAGGCCGACCCGACGGTCAAGTATGCCGTAGGCGATTTCAGTCTGCGACGTATCACGTCACGTCATCTTGGTGCATCATCACGCTATAATACATATAAGTATGCCGGACTTCCGCCGGGCCCTATACGCATGCCGGAGGCCCGGACCATGGATGCCATACTTGATTCACGTCCCCATAAGTATTTGTACATGTGTGCCAAAGAGGATTTTTCGGGGCGCCATAATTTTGCCTCAGATTATGCGACACATCAGGCCAATGCGGCCCGCTATCACAAGGCCTTGAATCAACGAAACATAAAATAACTGCGTTATGAAAGACAGTGATCTGGTGGTTTTCGGCACCTATTACAGCGATGCCGACGCTTATATCGCTAAAGGTGTGCTTGAGACCAACGGAGTACCCTGCATAATTAACAACGAGATAATGTCGACGGTCTATCCGATAACGGTGACTTCGCTCGGCGAGATAAAGCTGCTTGTTTTCAGGCGCGACCTCGAGTTAGCCCGGCGCATAATGGAGGCCAAGCCGCTTCCGGATCAGGATGACTGAGTATCGTCGGAGTCAGCAGCGGTAACGCGATGGGCCGGCCCGTTGTTGTGCCGTCGGCGCTGGCGTTGGCGCTGCAGAAAGGTTATGTATTCGTCATAGTAAGCAAGCAGCAGGGTGGTAAGCGGAAGTGCTATAATGAGTCCGAGGAACCCGAGCAGACATCCCCATATAGACAGCGACAGGAGTATGATGGCCGGGTTGAGCCCCATGGCCTTTCCCATGATTTTCGGTGTTAGCAAAAGGTCCTGAATGGCTTGCACGATACAGTAGACGGCCATGCACTCCCAGAATATTACCCAGAAATTCACGCCGGAGTCCACCGAGCATACAAGGCACAGCAGCGTTGTTGGAATCAGCGATATGAGCTGCAGATATGGCACCATGTTGAGCAGTCCTATGAATAGTCCGAGCACAATGGCAAGCGGCATGTCGATTATGAGGAAACCGATGCAGAAAAGCACACCCACACAGAATGACACGAGGGCCTGTCCACGGAAGTAGTGGTTCATCGACCGTTGGATGTCGTTGCCTATCTTGAACACCGTCTTGCGGTAGGAAGGGGGCACCATGCGGCGGAAACTCGATGCGAGCCGCTCGTAGTCGAGCATTATGAAGATGACATATAGAAATACTATGAACCAACTGAATACGCCGATTATCATGCTTATACCGCTCGTAACTATGGACCATGTTGACGACAACAGGTTTTCGATAAGTTTCATGCGGTCTTCGTTGCGCATGATTTTAGACAGATACTCGAGGTCGATGTATTTTTTGATCAGGTCATGTATCTCTCCGGGTAGAAACGGTATGTCGAGTTCGGTCTCGGAATATACTTTCAGCAGATGGCCCATGTGCTGCATCTCGGAAATTATCATGGGGACAAGTATGTAGCACAATATGCCGAATATAAACGAGGCCTCAAAAAGGGTCACGAATATCGCGATGACACGTCCGCGCAGGTGTAGCAGACGACGATTGAACTGAACGAACGGCTCGAAGATGTAAGCTATGAGACACGCCACGCAGAATGGCAGCAACACACCTTTTAAAGCATTGATAAGCATGAGTATGCCGGCAATGATGAGGCAAGTTATTATCAGTCTTACGACACGGTCAAAGGTAAACGGCTTTCGGGAATACATAGCAATTATATAAATAATGTTACGAATTTAAGGATTATTTCTGTCATTTATGCGGTTTTGTGTACTTTTGTGAAAAAGAATTAATCACATAAATAATAGCTATAGTATCAATGACTACATCTAACATCAAGGCCAACCCTCTTGGCGCGGCGCTCTGCGAGAAAAAGTGGGCACGCTGGACGGCGTTGGCGCTTCTTGCCTCGGCGATGTTTTTCGCCTACATTTTTGTTGACATCCTGTCACCGCTTCAGGAACTTCTTCAGGAACAGCGCGGATGGGACCCCGTAGCTTACGGTCACTTTGCCGGTTCCGAGCCGTTTCTTAACGTGTTTGTGTTCTTCCTGATATTTGCCGGCATAATACTTGACAAGATGGGCGTGAGGTTTACCGCCGTCCTGTCGGGAGCGGTGATGGTTGCGGGCGGAAGCCTTAACTACTATGCCGTGACACAGGGATTTCAGGACAGTGCCGTGGCTGTGTTTCTTACCGAAAACCTGAACCTGCCTTCGGCATGGTGGAATGTGACTCCCTTCTATGCCGGAATGCCGGCTTCGGCCAAGCTTGCCGCCATAGGATTCATGATATTTGGTTGTGGCGCGGAGATGGCCGGTATAACCGTATCGCGCGGTATCGTGAAGTGGTTCAAGGGCAAGGAGATGGCTCTTGCCATGGGTGTCGAGATGGCTATAGCGCGTGTGGGAGTGGCCGTAGTGGTTGTCGGCGCTCCTGTCATAGCTTCCATCGTGCCTGTAGAGGTATCGCGTCCGGTGGCTTATGCGGTGCTTCTGCTTATCATAGGACTCATATGCTTCATCACTTATGGATTCATGGATAAGAAGCTTGACTCGCAAGGTGTTCAAGAGGAGAAAGACGATCCGTTCCGTGTAAGAGATATCGGCAAGATATTGCGTCTGCCTATTTTCTGGCTGGTGGCATTGCTTTGTGTACTTTACTATTCGGCTATATTTCCGTTTCAGAAGTATGCTATCAATATGCTTCAGTGCAATCTTCAGTTCTCGGCCAAAGATGCCGGACTGGTATTTTTCATCTTCCCTCTCGGCGCTGCCGCCGTCACGCCTTTCCTCGGTCATTATCTCGATAAGTACGGCAAGGGAGCCACTATGCTTATATTCGGTGCCGTACTGATGATATTATGTCATCTGACGTTTGCATTCATTGTGCCTGCTACGCAGTCGGTCATCGTGACACTTACCGCTGTAGTCGTGCTCGGAATATCCTTTGCACTTGTGCCTGCGGCATTGTGGCCTTCGGTGCCAAAACTTATTGACGAGAAACTTATCGGATCGGCTTATGCGTTGATTTTCTGGATACAGAACATAGGCCTTTATGCGTTCCCGATGATTATAGGAAGTGTGCTTGTCGCGTCCAATCCCGGGGTGACCGATCCGATGAAGTACAACTATACCGTACCGATGTGTGTATTTGCCAGTTGCGGAGTGGCAGCATTGCTGCTCGGTTTCGCTCTCAAAGCGCTTGATGCTAAAAAAGGCTACGGACTTGAGAAGCCCAATCATGTTGCCGATGACGCTGAAAAAGAACTCATCGGTGCCGCGGAATCTATGGAAGAATAGCCTGTTCCTGACTGAAATACAAAAATAAAGGCTGCCATACTGTTTTTGTATGGCAGCCTTTATTTTGTATGGACATTGGTCAGTCGTCGTGGGTGACTTTGATGAGTTTGCCGCCGGTGTCAAAGCGGTAATCGTCAAGAGAGCCGTGGCGGACTTCGACTTTATAGCCTTTTGAGGGATTGTACTCTATCTCTTCAACCGACTCGAGTAGATTGTCGTTGGTTAGAGTAAGGCATGCCGCTGCCGGCAGCAACTCCCTTACAAGCGCTACGTCAAGGAGTTTGTCATCGGGGGCCGATACTTCGGTACAGCGTCCTTTGGAGTCAAAATCTATGTCGGTTCCGTCAGACAGTTCAAGTTCATAGGAGTTGGACCAGAATTTTTTATCGTACTCATGTATGGCTACACCGTTGAAATGCTTTTTCAGGAATGTTTTTGCAGCCTCGGGAAGATCGGAATTTTCGACCGAGGCAACTCTCTGTGCGTTGACATGTATGTTGCCGGCCATAAGGAGTACGGCAACCGCGGGAAGGATTTTTCTGATAATTTTGTTCATGATTATAAAATAAAAGTGTCTTATAGTACATCTATAAGACACTTCAGAAGTATAAAAGTTTAGTATATTTTCAAATAATGTCAGGATTTGTTGGCACGTTTGCGCTCTATCTCGTCGAGTATTATTTTGCGCAGACGCAGGTGATGTGGTGTCACCTCGACATATTCATCTTCTTTTATATATTCGAGAGCTTCTTCAAGGCTGAAAACTACAGGCGGTATTATGCGGGCTTTGTCGTCGGCACCGGATGCTCGCATGTTGGTCAGTTTCTTGGATTTTGTGACATTGACCACGATGTCGTTATCTTTGGCGTTTTCGCCTACCACCTGTCCGGCATATACCTCTTCCTGCGGAAAGATAAAGAAGCGTCCTCGGTCCTGAAGCTTGTCGATGGCATAGGCGTATGCGGTACCGGCTTCCATAGCAATGAGTGAGCCGTTGGTGCGTCTTTCGATATCGCCTTTCCATGGCTGGTATTCGAGGAAGCGGTGGGCCATTATAGCCTCGCCGGCCGACGCTGTAAGCACATTGTTGCGAAGGCCGATAATTCCGCGCGAAGGTATGTTGAATTCGATATGCAGACGGTCGTTCTGGGTGTTCATCGATACCATCTCTCCCTTTCGCCGTGTAACCATATCGATGATTTTGCTCGAATATTCTTCGGGTACGTTTATCGTAAGCAATTCAACCGGTTCACACTTTACGCCGTCGATTTCCTTGATTATTACCTGAGGCTGTCCTACCTGAAGTTCGTAGCCCTCGCGACGCATGGTCTCGATAAGCACTGACAGGTGCAGTACTCCGCGGCCAAATACGGTCCATACGTCCTCATGCACGGCCTTGCTCACGCGCAGAGCGAGATTTTTGTCAAGCTCCTTGGTAAGGCGGTCGGCGATGTGGCGTGATGTGACAAACTTGCCGTCGCGTCCGAAGAACGGCGAGTCGTTGATAGTAAATGTCATTGACATTGTCGGCTCGTCAATGGCTATTCGGGGAAGCGGCTCCGGATTGTTGATATCGGCCACGGTATCGCCGATTTCGAAACCATCGATGCCTACCAAGGCACAGATGTCGCCTGATTTTACCTCTTGTACTCGTTTACGTCCCATGCCTTCGAAGGTATGAAGCTCCTTTATACGTTGTTTTACTGTAGAGCCGTCTTTTTTGCAGAGCGCTATGTCCATGCCCTCTTTCAGGCTGCCACGGTGCACGCGTCCTACAGCTATGCGTCCTACATAGCTCGAGTAGTCGAGCGAGGTAATGAGCATCTGTGCGTCGCCTTCAAGAGTAGTGGGCGCAGGTATATATTCTATTATGGCGTCAAGTACGGGAAGTATGTTGTCGGTGGGTTTATTCCAGTCGGTCGACATCCAGCCCTGTTTGGCCGAACCGTATACGGTGGGGAAGTCAAGCTGGTCCTCGGTGGCGTCAAGATTGAACATAAGGTCAAACACCATCTCCTGTACTTCGTCGGGGCGACAGTTGGGCTTGTCGACCTTATTTATCACCACTACCGGCTTAAGACCCATCTGTATGGCTTTTTGCAGCACGAAACGAGTCTGCGGCATAGGACCCTCAAATGCGTCGACAAGCAGCAGACATCCGTCGGCCATGTTAAGTACACGCTCTACCTCTCCGCCGAAGTCAGCGTGTCCCGGAGTGTCGATGATGTTTATCTTGTAGCCTTTGTAGTCTATGGATACGTTTTTGGAGAGAATTGTTATGCCTCGCTCACGTTCAAGATCATTGTTGTCAAGGATAAGTTCGCCTGCATTCTGGTTTTCTCTGAAGAGGTTGCCTGCGAGAAGCATTTTGTCCACAAGAGTGGTTTTGCCGTGGTCAACGTGTGCGATGATGGCAATATTTCTGATATTTTGCATAACCATTTTTAATTTCGAGTGCAAAATTACTATGTTATTAAACATAAACCAAAAAATAATCAATATAATTGACTGATGATTTATGGCTATTGCCTCTATAATTCAGTATAATTCGTATCTTTGTGATGTATTATGACTTGAATGCGTTAATTCATCACAAAATGGGATTTAGTCTGTTAAGAAAACGATATTTGTTGATCTGCATTTTTGTTTTTATGTCGGCTGTTGTGATTTTTACTGTCGGAGTGAATCTTGCGGTGGCACATGATGCGGGTGCCCATATGTATGATGCAGACGATGTGCCGTACAACCGTGTAGGATTATTGCTCGGTACTAATCCGCTCAATCGCCGAGGCAGACCTAACACTTACTTTTATACGAGAATAAATACTGCGGCGCGATTGTATCATGACGGGAAAATAGACTATATAATAGCCAGCGGAGATAATCATACCCGTGGATATGACGAGCCTATGGCTATGCGAGATTCTCTTATGGCCAGAGGGGTGCCTGAAGAGGCGATTATACTTGACTTCGCCGGCTTCAGAACGCTTGATTCAGTTGTAAGGGCAAAAGAGGTGTTCGGCTGCGACAGTATTACGATAATATCGCAGCCCGATCACTGTGAGAGAGCGCTTTTTATAGCGCGTCATAATGGTATTGATGCGGTTGCGGTCGGTGCTCCGGTTATTGCGGGGCGTTTTGTGCGTGTCAGGCTTACACTTCGTGAATGGCTTGCTCGTGATAAAATGGTCTTTGATCTGGTTGCGGGCAGAAAACCTCATTTTTTAGGAGAGAAAATCAATATATAACTTTGATATAATAAATAATTAACCTTGAATTATGAAGAAATTGCAGTGTGTTTTGTGCGGCATGGCTATGGTATTGCCGGGTGTCATGTCGGCCGACAATGTGGAGATGTTTTCATACTCTTTGCCCGAGGGTAATTCCGGTCTTCGCATAGCGTGGCGTGCCGATAAGGATGCGCAGTGGCAGAGTATAGGTAACGGATATGATTTTGTAAGGTCGGATTTCGGTCCTTGGGGAAGCCATAAAAAAATGTTTGCTCCGGAGCTTATATATAATGTGGCCGATAGCATGTGGAATTGCGTCTGGTATGCTGACAGTAAGAAGCAGGTTACGGCATTGGCTGTGTCGCCTGACCTTATAAAGTGGGCTCCGCAACGCTATTTTGAGAAACGGGTGGATCTTCCGCGTGATATGAGGCCCATGTATAGGGTAAGGCCTGACAGTGTGAGTATAAACGGAGTCGAAGTGGGCGGATATGTGCAGATTGTGCCGGAAGAGGTAATCGCCTCTCTTGACGCCTATGTGAAGGACCGATACGATAAAAATGCGCTTTTCGGGCAGCAGGCTTCGCAGGATGGAGAGCGTTTTGCCGGTCTTAAAGGGGTTAAAGTCGATATAGTACCCCGTATGGCTGAAAGCAAGTCTATTTCGGATAAACTTGTAGGTATATTTTTTGAAGATATTAATTATGGTGCCGACGGCGGATTATATGCCGAGCTCATACAGAACCGTGATTTTGAATATGCACCGTCAGACAGGGGCAATGACAAAAATTGGAATTCAACAAAGGCATGGTCGTCCTCGGCCGGAAGCATTGTTATTAAAAACGACAATCCGGTGCATGAAAACAACCCTAATTATGTAGCGCTTGATGCTGAACGCAATGCGGTGACGTTGACAAACGAAGGTTACGACGGCATATCGCTTAAAAAAGGTGACCGTTATCGTTTTTCGTTTATGGCGCGCTCTCCCAAAGCTGTCGCTGTGACTGTGGCACTTGTCGATAAAGCCGGTAAGGTATTGTCGTCCGCTAAAGTAAAGGTGTCATCGTCAGAATGGACGACGTATAAGGCCGAGCTTAAACCGTCGCGTACGGTAAGCGATGCGTCGCTTGCTATTACAGTGCCTGCCGGGAGCTCGCTCGATGCCGATATGATATCGCTTTTCCCCACAAAGACGTTTAAAGGACGCGAGAACGGACTGCGTAAAGATCTTGCGCAGACTCTGGCTGATCTGAAGCCTCGTTTTGTGCGCTTTCCGGGCGGATGTGTGGCTCATGGCGACGGTGTCGACAATATCTATGACTGGAAAGGGTCTATAGGACCGCTTGAGTCAAGAAAGCCGTTGCGCAACCTGTGGGGCTATCATCAGACACGCGGCCTCGGCTATCATGAGTATTTCTTGTTTTGCGAGGATATCGATGCCGAGCCTTTGCCCGTGCTTGCTGCCGGTGTGCCTTGTCAGAATTCGGGTACGGCGGCTCATCACTCCCACGAAGCAATCACCACACTCGGACAGCAGTGCGGTATACCGATGGAGGAGATGGATGCTTACGTTCAGGATGTGCTCGACCTGATAGAGTATGCCAATGGCGATGTGACTACGGAGTGGGGTGCCAAGCGTGCTGCGGCAGGCCATCCGGAACCGTTTGACCTTAAATATATAGGTATAGGAAATGAGGATATGATTACCGAGGTGTTTGAGCCGCGTTTCCGCATGATATATGATGCCGTGACTTCACGTTATCCCGATGTAACCGTGATAGGCACGGTCGGGCCTTTCTATGAGGGTGCCGATTATGACAGAGGCTGGGAACTTGCGCGTGAACTTGACATACCTATGGTGGACGAGCATTACTATGTGTCGCCGGGATGGCTCATACACAATAATAATTATTATGACGATTATCCTCGCGGCGGTACACAGGTGTATCTCGGCGAATATGCGTCGCATCTGCCCGGCCGTCCCAATAATATGGAGACCGCTCTGTCAATGGCTTTGTATCTTACCGGCGTAGAACGTAACGGCGATGTTGTGGCAATGACTTCCTATGCTCCTTTGCTTGCAAAGAAAGACCATACGCAATGGACGCCTGACCTTATTTATTTTGACAATGATAAGGTGCGCCTTACAACCGACTATTATGTGCAGCATATGTACGGCAATAATGCCGGAACGGTTTTTGTGCCGTCGGAAGTGAAGATTGACAATGTCGAAGCTGATGTCGTGAATCGCATAGGTGTTTCTATTGTCGAGGACAAGGAGGCCGGAGACTATATCGTGAAACTGGTCAATATGCTTCCTGTTGAAGCTGATGTGAATCTTGACTTGACTCCACTCGGACTGCTCTCTTCACGCAAAGTCAAAGGCAGTATGCTTACGGGCGATCCTAAATCGGACAATGTTATGCCTGTTGATGTAAGCATGACATTGCCGTCGGTGAAGTTGCCTGCTTACTCGTTTACAGTGTTGCGTGTGTCAAAATGACCGGTTTTGAAGCGTTGAAAAACAATAGCGGAGTGCTGAGAACAGCACTCCGCTATTGTTTTTATAATTACAGTTATTAAAGCATACCTTTGATTTTTTCATCAAGTGTGCTTTTGGGCTGTGACCCGGCAAGGCGTTCGATGAGTTTGCCATCTTTAAAAAGAAGTATGGTAGGTATGCTCATTATGCGGTACTCGCCGGTAAGGTCAGCCTGTTCGTCGATGTTGTATTTGCCTATGACGGCCTTGTCGCCGAACTCTTCCGCGAGTTCGTCAATGATAGGGCTCATGCGTACACACGGGCCGCACCATGTGGCCCAACAATCGATAACCACCGGCTTGCCGGATGCGATAACCTCTTTGACGTTAGCGTCAGTAAACTGAAATGCCATAAATGTTATATGTTTTATTAAAATTAAGTTATTTCGGTGTGACAAATTTAGTGAAGAAATACGTATCAGGCAAATTATGTCACGGTCGACATATCTCAAACTTCAGGTCCATATCCTCAAGCGTATTGATTAACTTGCGGTTAATGGGTATTTTTACGCCTGCTGACAATTTAAGCGAACGGTTCAGGCTGTGGTCGTGTACGCGTAGATAAAGATTGCCCTTGTCTTCAGTCGACGAAGTTATAAGGTCGTTCAGCACTCCGTGGAAGTTTTTGTTGGCTTTGTCTGCGTCTATATCAATGATTATGCCGTCTACCAGTTCGGCCCGGGCTTTTTCAAGCAGAGACATTCCTGTTATCTGGAAACGAAGGTCCGAGTTATTGAACCGTCTTGCGAACCGACCTCTGATAAACACGATGGTGCCGGCCACGCCAAATTTGTTATAGTTTACGAAGTCATCGGAAAACAGCATGAATTCCGCAGTACCGGAGTAGTCCTCTACTTTCAGGATGCCAAAACTGCCTCGTTTGCCCTGTTTGATGGTAAATTCTGTTACTCGACCTCCACAGGTTAGTTCACGTCCTTCTACCGGTTCTTCTTCAGAAAGCTCTTTCAGAGTTATATTACATCCATGATTCAGTTCCACATAGTAGGGGTCAAGCGGATTTCCCGATAAGTAGCGGCCTATCAGTTCTCGTTCTTTTTCGAGTTTTTCAATTTCGAGCCACGGTACTGCCGGAATGAGTTGCGGCCGTCCTGCCGTATTTATCGATTCTTCAAAGTCACCAAACAGTGAGTTTTCGTTTTTGCTCTTGTCATTTTGAAAATTCTGACCGTATCTTACAAGAATTTCAGCAAAACTTTCTCCTTTTATATTGGTTGCGAAGAAGTCTTCACGCTTGACTTCGCTGAAGCAGTCAAAAGCACCCGTCTGTGCCAGATTTTCTATGACACGGCGGTTTATGGCCGAACGGTCGACACGCTCGATGAAATCGTATATGTCGGTAAACGGGCCTCCGTCATTGCGTGCTCTGATAATTTCGTTCACAACGTTTACGCCTATGCCTTTTATTGCCGCAAGCCCGTAGCGGATATCTCCCTGTTTGTTTACACCGAATGCGGTGAAAGACTCGTTTACATCCGGGCCCTTGACGTTGATATGCATGGATTTGCACTCGTCCATAAATACCGTCAACTTTGTTATGTCGGCAAGATTGCGGCTTAGAACGGCTGCCATGTATTCCGCGGGATAATTGGCTTTCAGGTAAGCTGTCTGGAATGCTACCCACGAATAGCATGTCGCGTGACTTTTATTGAATGCGTAGGAAGCGAATTTCTCCCAGTCAGCCCATATTTTTTCAAGTACTTTAGGTTCGTGACCGTTGGCTTCTCCACCTTTCAGGAATTTAGCTTTAAGGGCCATCATCTTGTCGATAAGTTTTTTACCCATTGCCTTTCGCAGAGTGTCGCTCTCGCCGCGGGTGAATCCTGCCAATAATCGCGACAGAAGCATGACCTGTTCCTGATAGACGGTGACTCCATAGGTGTCTTTCAGATATTGCTCCATGATGGGAATATCGTATTCGATAGGAGCCTTACCGTGTTTACGAGCAATGAAGTCGGGTATATAATCCATAGGTCCCGGACGGTACAGTGCGTTCATGGCTATAAGGTCCTCGAACACGCTTGGCTGTAGCTCGCGCAGATACTTCTGCATGCCGGCCGACTCGAACTGGAATGTACCTGTGGTGCGGCCCTCACAATAAAGTTCGTAGGTTTTTTTATCGTCAATGGGTACAGAGTCGATGTCTACATTTATTCCTCTGGTCAGTTTTATATTGGCGAGTGCCTCTTTTATTATGGAAAGGGTCTTAAGTCCGAGGAAGTCCATTTTTATAAGCCCGGTATCCTCTATGACACTGCCTTCATATTGTGTTACCAACAGTTTTGTTCCGTCTTTGTCGGTAGCTGTACTTACAGGCACCCAGTCTGTTATGTCGTCGCGACCGATTATGACGCCGCAGGCATGTACTCCCGTGTTGCGGACATTGCCTTCAAGCTCTTGCGCATATTTCAGAGTTTCAATGACAAGCGGATTGCTGCTCGTGAGTTCCGGTTTGAATTCCGGTACGTGGTCGTAACAGTTTTTGAGAGTCATTTTTAACTCTTTGCCGTTTACTTCCGGCATATGTTTTGGTATGAGCTTTGTCAGTCGGTTACTTTCGGACAGCGGCAATTGTTCGATGCGAGCCACATCCTTGATGGCTGATTTTGCCGCCATTGTTCCATAGGTAATGATACGGGCTACTTTTTCGGCACCATATTTCTCTGTCACATATTTAAGAACGTCGGCACGCCCGTCATCATCGAAGTCGATATCAATATCGGGCAGCGATATTCGGTCGGGATTTAGAAAACGCTCAAACAGCAGGTCATATTTTATAGGGTCTATCTGTGTTATGTCGAGGCAGTAAGCTACGGCTGAACCTGCGGCGGAGCCACGTCCCGGGCCGATTGACACTCCCCGTTCGCGTCCGGCGCGTATGAAGTCCTGTACTATCAGGAAGTAGCCCGGAAATCCCATGTTCTTAATTGTGTCAAGTTCGAAGTCGAGACGTTCGATGTGTACTTCATCGAGAGTGCCCCAACGACGTTTTGCTCCTTCGTAAGTCAAGTAACGCAGATAGTCATCGTTGTTGGTGAATCCGTCGGGCAAGGGGAAATTGGGCAATATAGGCTTATGGTCGATTGAGTAGGGGACTACCTTGTCGAGAATTTCAAGTGTATTTGTCAGCGCTTCGGGAAGGTCGCTCCATACTTCATTCATTTCCGCTTGAGTCTTCATCCACTCCTGCTTCGTATAACGCATACGTGCCGGGTCGGTGAGATTTTTATTAGTACTCACACAAATCAGTCGGTCATGTGCTTCGGCATCGCTTTCGTTGACAAAGTGCACGTCATTGGTGGCTATGATTTTTATGTCAAATTTTCGTGCAAGTCTTATCAACTCGGGATTTACTGATTCTTGTACTTCATACGTCTGTCTGTTGGCGCCCGGTTTGTCGGTCTTGTGGCGTTGAAGTTCTATATAATAATCGTCACCGAATGTATCCTTGAACCACTTTACCTGACGTTCTGCTTCTTCAAGTTCTCCCGCTTGTATCAGACGTGGAATCTCTCCTCCGAGGCACGCTGAGCATACTATAAGTCCTTCATGGTGTTTGGCAAGAGCTTCTTTATCGGTACGGGGGTGTGAATAAAAACCCTCGGTCCATGCCTGTGACACTATTTTTATAAGGTTATGGTATCCGGTCTCATTTTTAGCAAGTACTATCAGGTGCCGTCCGGTATCTTTTTTATCGACATGCTCGTGAAGCGATTTTAAGGCCACATACATCTCGCAGCCGAATATCGGTTTGAAAATCTTTTTTTTCAGTCCGGCTATAATTTCTTCCTGCTGCTTGGCTGTGTCTGCGTCTCCTGCCTCCTCAGCTTCTTTCTGTGTTTTTTCAGCGGTTTTTATTTCATCTTTTATCTTTCCGTTCTTTTTATTGACATAATTGTAGAATTCTTTTATGCCAAACATGTTGCCGTGGTCAGTAATTGCAAGACCCGGCATGCCGTCGGCAATGGCTTTGTCAACGAGAGCCGATACCGAAGCCTGTCCGTCAAGTACGGAAAATTGTGTATGAACGTGTAGGTGTATAAATGGTTGCATCAATCTTATTATATGTTTCTTCTTATATGTTTCTTCAAAGGTACGACAAAAAATCTGTAGATAGAGTTTTTTGCATATATATTTATTATTGTAGATTGAAAACGATATAATGACTAATGTCTCATTGCTGTTAATGAGTGTTAAAGTGGATTTTTGAATTACGCCTCTAAGATGTTGTATAACATAGTTTTTGGCAATGTTGTTTGCTTCGCCATGAAAAAATCGCTGAAAAAATATTTGGAGGTTATGAAAAAACGCTATAACTTTGCACTCGCTTTCAAGAACGAAGCACAAGAACATTGACAGAATTTAAATAGACAAGTAGTACAAGAGCATTAAAAACTCGAGTCAATTCTACGCCATTAAATCGAGCGGACTGAGCAAGGTTTCGTACACAGTACAGAAAAAAAGACAAACAAACATACCAACAACGGAGAGTTTGATCCTGGCTCAGGATGAACGCTAGCGACAGGCCTAACACATGCAAGTCGAGGGGCATCGGGGATGTTAGCTTGCTAATATCTGCCGGCGACCGGCGCACGGGTGAGTAACGCGTATGCGACCTGCCCGTCACAGGGGGATAATCCGGAGAAATCCGGTCTAA
>Ga0137298_10026_pt1 | contig 155997 bp, 136 predicted proteins | sample RamsorincwithD2O_2_FD_97182 | JGI IMG/M metagenome (GOLD analysis project Ga0137298, IMG submission 97182) | Mouse cecal microbial communities from Vienna, Austria - Glucosamine amended with D2O | ecosystem: Host-associated > Mammals > Digestive system > Large intestine > Cecum | place: Austria...
ACGTAAGATATATGAAGCACAATTGCCGAGCTTCTTGGCTAATGAGCATAAACGAGCACATGCCGCCCAGTTGGGATGGTTGCGGTTGATAATGATTCGTTCTACTCTTTGAGGCATTATGGATTTCTCTTCTTCAGCACATTGCGTTTTCAATCTGAAAATTCATCTCGTCTTCGTCGTTGCTTATAGAAGAAAGGTGATTTCAGAGTCCATTTTGACACGAATGGGTGAAATCTTCAAAGAGATGTACCAAGACTATAATGCTGAACTACGAGAATTTTCGGGGGAATCGGATCACGTTCACTTATTGGTGGAAATTTCTCCTTCAGTAAGAATTTCAGATTTAGTGAGGACGCTAAAATCAGTCTGCTCCAGAAAAATCCGACAAGAGTTCAGTCAACAAATTCGTCACTACCTATGGGAACATAGGTTTTGGACGAGAAGTTACTGCGTGATTTCTGTGGGCGATGGAGCCTCGACACAAGTCATTGAGAAATACATTCAGAAGCAGAAACGTCCTACAAACAATTAAGCTCCTATCCATCCGCAGGCTGAAGCCTGCGGAATTCCGGGGCCTTTCGTTAAAAAGGTTTCTTTATGATTCACACGATTTACTGCAATGTTTACGAAGGGTTAGAAGCCGCTTTGGCAGAAAACGTCTTTCAAGACTTAGAAGCAATGGCTGGAGATCCATCTCGCATATTCGAGAAAATTGAAATTATCCCGGCTTCGTCGGCCATTGAAGACAGACTCGCTCGCAGTCTTGCAGATAAATTTTCTATTCTTCCGGGAATCAGATTTTGCTCAATTTTTGATTGGCTGAAACCTTTCATGGGTGCAACCTTCCGTCCCGGCTCCATCGGCACTTCGTTGGACTGGCAGATTTGGAATATCCTCAAAAACCCAAAATTCTTTGAAGAATTAAAAGCAGTAGTTCCGGAGACCTCCTATGCGCGGCTTGAGACCTTTCTTCACCGTAACGCCGAACCTGAACTCCGAAACATTAATCTGATTGAATTTTGTTATCAAATGAGCCGGCTTTATGCCACCTATGGCTCATTCCGCATGGACTGGTTATTAAATTGGATTGATGAGAAGTCTTTTCCTCTGCCCGCAGACAAAGCCCTCGCCATGAAGGAACAACCTGACTATTACTGGCAGAAAAATCTCTGGGAGAGAGTCGCCAAGGCTGGAAAGACAAAAGATCTTCACAACCTGTTAAAAATAAAAGATACTCTGCAGCACTTCCATTTCGAACCGAAAGACAAAGGGAAATCGCTTCATTTCTTCATGCCGTTTTCTCTGCCTCCGATACTTCTGCCTTTCTTGAAAGCTTTTGCGGAAGACAAAAATGCTCCTCAGCTCTGGCTTTACATAATGAACCCTTGTGCGGAGTATTGGTTTGAGTCCATGCCGATAGAACTGTTCGACTGGAGCAGCAAAGAGGATTGGGATGAAAAAGCTCAGAAGTTTCTTACTGCCAACAGTCCGTCTACCCGAGCGATGATCGATCGTTTGTATCGCTTCCTGAATGTGGATAACGGAGAAGTCATTGAGACGGATGCTATCGAGGAGCAAGAGGTTCCTAAACCGACTAAACCGGCGATTAAACGAAACCGGGCAAGAATCGAAGACTTAAGCAAAAAATTTGATCCCCTCTCGCCCGAATTAAAACTCTTCACTTCCGAAGATGTTCAGGCCTACTATTTCCAGCAACCGCAGGACAGTTATCTGCACAAATTCCAGAACTCCATTCTATTTATGGACTCCTCAAAGCTGCCGACAGAAGCAGATCCTTCTGATGAGTCTTTAAAGGTATTTAAAGCTCCCTCTTTTCCACGAGAAATTGAAGGAGTAATCGATTGGATTCATTATCGGTTATCGTCCGAAAATAAAGACGGCGAGAAAAAGCTCAACCTCTCCGACATTGCCGTTATTGTTCCGGACATTGAAAAGGCAACACCTGCTATTGAAGCTGTAATGGGAGCATTGCCCAACAACCTTCGACTGCCTTATAAGATTATCGGCAATTCCATTGCAGATACTTACCTCTCTCTGGCAGCTATCTTAGGGTTTGGGAAATTATTAAACTCCCGATTCAATGCTGCAGATTTAGAAGAATGGCTTGAACTGCCGATTAACTTAGAAAGATGGGATCTTTCTCTCTCAGACATTTCCGTTTTATCTACCTGGCTCAAGGCAGCCGGATTCCGCTTCGGCTTATCTCAGGAGCATTTAAAAGATTTAAATCTGGATGCATCCGACGGAACATTAGATCAGGCCGTCGAGCGTCTGACCATGGGCTATTTCATTAACCCTATTGAGAAAAATACTTTCGGAGATGTTCTTCCTGTATTTGGAGATGAGAAAGGCGGTTTTGACTTAGTCACAGATGGTCGCGGCAAGCTCTTCAAAACGATTGTAGCTTTGTCCGAATCTTTAGAAGAGACAAGAAAAGAATTATTCAAGGACGGCGGTTTAAAGACGCCTCAAGAATGGCATGAAATCATTTCCGGTTGGCTGAATCAGTATTTCGTCACAAATGAAACCCCGCAGGAAATTCTCAGCTTCCGAAGCAGTCTACAAAGATTATCAGGCGCTATGCAGGAAGGCCTCGAGGAAGGGACAAAAGTTCCTTTTTCCGTTATCTGGAACGTTATCGAAACTCATCTGAGAAACACTCCAAGTCTTGCTCAACCCACTGGTTCCATTACCTTCTCGTCTGTACAGGAATTAAGAGGGTTGCCTTTTAAAGTTATCGCACTTTGCGGCTTTGATGAAAACAGCGGTTTCCCGGGCAGTTCTTCCCATCAAGAGTTCGACCTCATGGGAGTAGACCAGCTCAAGAGAAGAGCCGACAGAGACAGCCGAGAGGACAATAAAGCAAGATTTTTGGATATTCTTTTAGCCGCGAGAAAGAATTTAGTTATTTCTTATACGGTTGGAACAGATCCGGTGACGGAGACGAATCCTTCGAGCGTTGTTCAAAATTTCAAGAACTACTTCTTATCGAACGCTCTCACCGGAGAGAACGGAAAGGACAAAGCGAAAAAACTATGGGAGTCTGTTGAAGTCAAACTTCCTCTGAATTCCTTCTCTGAAAAAAATTTTAAGAAGACTTCTTCACGCCCTTGGCTCAGTCCAGACTCCTCAATGCTCCAATCCATTTTGAAAGCAAGGAGCGCCAATTACTCTTTACCTCTTCCGGCTATCGGAGGAACTCCTATTCCCGATACCAGTCTAGGTCTATCTATCGTTCATAAAGGGAGCTTATCGGCCTCCGAGCTTATTAAGTTCCTCTCTAATCCAGATAAGTATGTGTTGAAGAAACACAAGCTGGATATTTATTCGGGACAAGAAGAAGAGGAATTTTCCTGGCTTGCCCCGAATGACGCGTTATCTCTTACCCTAAGGAAGCGGAAGTACTTGAGAGAATTAGAAGAAGGTTATAGTGATGATGAACTGACTCGTCAGCGTTCATTAGATCCGTTAAACGGAATTAAAGATGTTCGTCTTTCAAGTACAAACGATGCGTGGAGCAATGCAGAACTTGTTCATGCCAAAAAACTTGAAAAAATAAAAAAATTCAAACTCTTTTCAGTTACCGAGGGAATTATCCTTAAATTTGATAAACCTTCTTGCAGAATCACGCAGGTTACGGATTCTCCTCTAGAGGTCTATACAGATCACCAAAATAGATATGTAATTTTTGATGACAATTCTTCAGCCAGCCAAACTGACAGGCTGGAACTTCGTGCGAATATCTGGACAGCTGCAAAGAAACCAACCATGGTGATGAGTTTAGTCGCGGATCCGAGAACAGAAGCAGCGCAGGAAGACTATTTTCTTTTAGCTCTCGATCACCTTCCAGATGTAATTTTCGAAGAAAATAAAGAAGATGTTAAGCAAATGGTGCGTCTCTTTGATCTTTCAAGACGTTTTTCTCTCGGACTGACACAAGAAAAAACACAGACTCTCTTATGGACAGGATTTGATCATACTGCGGCCTGCGCGTGCTCAAAACCTATTTGGGCGAAACTATTTCCTAATTCCAAAAATTCCAAGAAAACGGCAACGGACGTTGGCCGCCCTCTTGAGGAAGACATTGATGAACTTCAACAGGTCATCGAATCTCAGATTTTGAAGGAAGGAAGATGAAAACATTAAATGTCTTTGATCCCATTCATACTTCTCTTACAGAGCCTATTCTGATTGAGGCTAGCGCCGGAACCGGAAAAACCTATTCTTTGATGCATCTTCTGCTCCGATTAATCGTTGAGAAGAGAATTGATATTGAAAGAATTCTCATTGTTACGTTTACGAAAAACGCAACTTCCGAGCTAAGAAACCGTCTGCAGCAAGCTCTTCTGAATATCTTAGAAATCTTTCAAAATGAAAGCAGTTGGAAGCAAGAATTAGACAAACTTGAAGATGAGACCTTAAAAAGCCAAATTGAATTATGGGTTCAAACCGGTGCAATTACTCCGGAGTCTATCCGAGAGAGCGTGACCGAAGCTTTATCCAAAATCGAAGACGCTTCAATCTTTACCATCCATAGCTTTTGTCAAAGAATGGTAAAAGACTGCTCTTTCTCTTCCAGGTCAGACTCAGATGCGGAAATCGGAGATACTTCCGGCCTTATCTCTGAAGTGGTTGACACTTTTGTCAGGAAAGAAATTAAAAACGTAAGTCAGGTAGATCAAGTTGGCTTCCTAAAATACCCAGGGTTTTCAAAGATTTTAGAGAGAGTTTCAGCTTTGTCAGTGAGATCTCCCTCCTCGCAGTCCATTATCTTTGAGAATACTATTTCTTTTAAACAACATCTCGAAAAGTTTAGAGACGAAGCTCCTGCACTTCTTAAAAAACTTAAAGCAGCAGCTAGAACCATCACTTATGATGATCTCCTCGTAGAAATGGAGGCTAGACTTGATAATCCTGAATTCGTTAAAGCTGTAAGAGAGAAGTTTGATGCCGTCCTCATTGATGAGTTCCAGGATACGGACCCTCTTCAGTACACTATTTTCTCTGAACTATTTCTAAAAGCTCCGGAAAGGCAAATCCCGGTAGTATTCGTGGGCGATCCTAAACAATCTATCTACGGCTTCAGATCTGCCGATTTAGACACTTATTTGGATTCGAAGAAAGACATCAAGAATCACCTTTATCTGAAGAAAAACTTCCGCTCTACCCCGGGTCTCGTGGCCTCAATCAATACTTTCTTCGGCCTTAATTCTTCAGCTTCGGGCATCGGCAGCTTCTTAAACAGCAAAATTCAATACACAGATGTTGAATTCAACTCATCCAAACTTCCTCTTTTCGAGTGCACGTCCAACGGGAAACTTATTCCGCTTTCTTCTTTTGAAGTTTGGCACTGGTCATCACAAGAGCCTGACCCTTCTAACGTCGATGTATTAGAAAAGTATGAAGATTTCTTTCTCGCCGAAAAAATCAAATCACTGTTGGAAAAAGATATAAGAGTGGGATCCAGCCTGCGTAAATTAAAACCCAGTGACATCGCAATTTTGGTTCGAAGAAGAAAGGATGCTGACGGACTCATGGAAGAGTTAACCAAGCGTCAGATTCGTTTTATTATTCAAAGCGACGAACGAGTTCTAGAGAGTCAAGAAGCCCAAGACATTGCGGCTATTTTGAGTGCAATGGAGAACCCTAAATCCTTGTCGGCAATGACGAAAGCCCGAGTAACCCCAATCTTTGGCCACTCTATAAAACTTATTGAAGAAGATGTCCAAGCAAGTTTGCTTGCACGTGAAAGAATCGAAAAAGCCAATGAGAGAGCAAAAAAATACGGTGTACTCGCTGCTTTTACAGAACTTTTTAAAGAATTCGAAGTTGAGGAACGCCTGCTGCCTCAAATTAACGGCCAAAGAGCATTAACAAACTATCGCCATATCCTTGAGCTTCTCCATGAAGAAAATAGAAAAATTAAAACTGTCTCAGGACTATTGCGTTGGCTCGAACGAAAAGCCTCAGATGATGTCGATCAAGAAACATTAAGGCTAGAATCTGACTCTGATCTCGTCAGGATAGAGACCATTCACAAAAGTAAAGGACTTGAATATCCTGTGGTTATCCTTCCGAGAACTGTTTTTATGGCAGGAAAAAACGTAGTTTCTGAGGTAAATGAGATTGTTAATGACGTTAAAGTTCGAAAATTTTTAGCCGAGGCAACCCAAATCCGTTCTTATTTAAACGGCCAAAGCTATGCCTACCAGGAAGAACAAATGGAAAGGGTTCGGTTGCTCTACGTTGCTATGACTCGGGCCTCATCCTTGTTGGTTCTTCCCATGTTTTTTAAACAAACCACAAAATACTCAAAGCTGAAAGGAGAAAAGGAAGCATTCCCAGGTTTGCACGGAAATTACACCAAGTCCTCGACCCTCCAGGCTTTGACGGGCTCTTTTGACCCGGATAAATATTTCGGTCCTAAAACTTTGTTTAAAACTCTTGGAGAAGAGTTAGAAAAAAACAATGTTTCCGTGAAAGAAGCATTAATAGAAGGAACCAAAAATCTTTCCGACGACTTTATTATTCCGGACGATTATTCCGCTTCCCTAATTAGAAACTTCTCAACCGGGCTCTGTCCGGATTTGATACCTTCGCCATCGCGGCAGTTTCAATCTAAAGAACTTACGAAAGAACTGACTGCCTCAGACCTATCAGTCGGTCAGGCGTATCCCATTTTCTCGGCAGAATGGATCCGGACAAGCTTCTCTGCCTTGTCCAGAGGGATCGAGGTTCTGCCTGAAGAATCTCCAGTCATGGATGAACTTCCTTCTAAAGATGAAATCGAAGAAGAAGTTCAAGTCATCGAGGCTCAAGATAATCTGCGTTTTAAAAACCCAAAACTTTCGGCAGCTGCATACGGAGATTTTCTGCACCGTTTGCTTGAAGAATTAGATTTCAGAACAGCAGATATAAGCAATCCTGAACGTGAAGATGTCTTAATTCCGTTCGTCAAAAATCGTCTTCTTTCCAATGCGATTGAGACAGAAGTTTCAGCAGGAGCCTCTTCAACAGATGAAGGTGAGAGCCTAGAACCTGCAGTTGATGCCCATACGGAGGCTTTAGTCGAAATGATCACCGACGTGATGAACGTCAAGGGAATTCCCGGGCTGGAAAACTTTAGTCTGTCGCAGTTAGAGCCGGACAAGAAAATAGCTGAAATGGACTTCATTTTATCTAACCCGGCAATTTCGGAGGACTGCCATCGTCTTACCGGAAAACAGCTCGGAGAGACTCTTCGCCGCTTGGATCCTCGATATTCCGGACTGAACTTAAGTGATGAACAGATTAATGGTTATTTGATTGGTGCGATTGACCTTATCTTTTTCGCTAAAGGTAAGTTCTGGGTTATCGACTGGAAAAGTAATTTCCTAGACGAGAATCCGTCTAACTACACAAAATCGCTTCTTGATCAGGCGATGGATAAAAAGCACTACAAACTTCAATATCTTCTTTATCTTGTAGTTCTTAAGCGATACCTGGAGACTCGATTTAAACGCAATGATGTATATGACCTTATAGGAGGAGCCGCCTATTTCTTTTTACGCGGCATCAAGGCATCTAACCCTTCTCAAGGGATCTACTTCGATAGACCCAAAAAAGAAGTACTCGACTGCTTGAATGAAATCCTGCGGAACGGATACAGCGAAGAAATAGTTCAAAAATACGAAACCGAGCTCAAAGGAGGAAACCATGCAGAATGATTGGACACCCGAAAAAGCTGCTCTTCAAGGCATTAAAAACGCTCTTTACCGAGTTGCGGTTAGAAAAAATCCGTCTAAGGACGCCACACTTTTGAAGGACACTTTAGAGAAGTTCCTTCAGCTGTGGAAAATGGAAGAAGAAAAAGGAGGCGTATGTGTCGCCCTGTCTCCTACACAGGAAAAAGAACTCGGTGTCCAGATAATGGAGGACTTCGGTCTGGCATATAACGTTTCGGGTTACAGCGGAAATCCTCATCGAAACTTTGGTATTCCTGCCATCCCGTTTCTTATAGACAGAAGTGAAAAAAAGCAGACGAGACTCTATTCACACACCAACTTCTTTCATGAAGCACTTCTGGGACGCAAGCTAATTCAATTGGCTTCCAGAAAGGTCGAAATCCGTCCAGAATCCAAAAAACTTGCCGACTACTTTAAAAGCCAGGACATTTATGACCGTCCTAATAAAGAACAATTGCAGGCTATTCAAAAAGCTCTAAGCAATAATCTCAGCATCATTTCGGGAGGTCCAGGCACCGGCAAGACCTCGTCCGTTGTCCGAATTTTAGAAGCTCTCTTAGAGGGGCAGCCGGAAGCTAAAATTTATGTTACGGCACCAACCGGTAAAGCAAAAAGCCGATTAATTGAAAGCTTAATTGAGAGGCCGAAGATTTTCCCGAACGTTGGTCGAGCTTATAAAGATAACCGGCTTCTGGCAAATACCATCCATATGTGGCTTAGCTCGCCTACGGATGAAGGCAGGCGTCCTGATGAGACGCATTGTTTAGAGTGCGATATTCTCGTCATCGATGAAGCTTCCATGATCGACAGTGAGATCGCATTCAACTTATTCAATGTTATCGATACTAAGAAAACCAGAGTCATTGTCCTTGGCGATATGTACCAGCTTGCTGCGGTGGGACCGGGTGCGGTGTATGCCGACATCTCTTCTCCCGACAATGCTCTTAAAGGCATCCTGACAGAGCTAAAAGAGAGTCATCGATTTAAAGGAAGCTCCGGGATCGGATCTTTATCCAAGCTCATTAACCAAAATACCGCGGATGAGGAGAACCAGATTTCTGAGATTCTTAGTCTTCTAAACAATCACGGCCCTTTGATTCAGAAAAATGGCAAAGCAGGTTCAGCCACGACCGAAGATATTTTTCTCAGCACCGACTTGAAGCTGAATCCGAAAACGGCCTTAATTTCGGAGGCAGAAAAATGGATTGCAGAGAATATGGGCCGATATGCGGAAGCAGTTCAAGATATTCTTTTATCTGAGAAGGGTGCAGAAGAAAAAGAATTAGAAAACTTATGGCATGTGCTCAATTCTTTCAAGCCAATTGCCGCCGTGAGAAAAGGCCCCATGAGCGTTCAAGCAGTTAATAATTACTGTCAAAAGTTACTGCTTTCAAGGCTGCACTGTCCGGATAACTCTTCTGAGTTTTATCCCGGGAAAGTAATTATTGTCAGAAAAAATGACCTCTCCTTAGGAGTTTCCAACGGAGATATTGCAATTATTTTTGAAGATAAAGAAATTCCCGGGCAATGGAATGCTTACATCGGTGATACTAAAAAGATTTTGAAGGCTCAGCTGCTGCCGGAGTACGACGTTGGCTTCTGTATCACTGTCCATCAGTCTCAAGGTTCCGGATACGACAATATTGGTGTATTTATGCCGTTCATCGAAGGAGATAATGCGGAAAACACGCAAGCAATCGGACTGGCAACCAGAGAGCTTCTTTATACGGCGGTGACCAGAGCAAAAACATCTTGTTGGATTTTCAGCAGTATTGAAGTCCTCTCGCGTTCCATTCGTACGAGAACTAAGAGAAACGGTGGTTTAGCTTCTAGACTAAAAGAGTTTTCTACAACTGTCGAAAAGGTAGGAGTACCTGAAAATTTAACCCTGCCTCTCTGAGGCAGTTACCATCTTATTTTCCGATTCGCACCGAATTTCTTATTCAATCCTAAGAGGCACATTAATGTTCTACTTTTCCGATTCTTTTATTGACAACTTGGTGACTGATGATATGCCGCTGAACGACTGCACCACTGAGGCACTTGGTATTTCAAAAGAACCGGGCCGTCTGCGCTGCTATCCGAAAAAAGACGGAGTCGTAAGCGGAGTTGCAATCGCGGCTCGTCTCTTAGAAAAGGCAGGAATGAAGGTCTTTTTACAGGCGGAAGACGGCGAATTCAGAAAAGCTAGAGAAGTCGTGCTGGAAGCCACCGGTAAAGCAGACAAAATCCATGCAGTCTACAAAACCGCTCAGAATGTAATGGAATACTCATCCGGCATTTCAGGCCGCGCCCGAGCGATGGTTGACGCCGCAAGAAAAGTTAACCCTAATGTTATGGTTGCCGTAACAAGGAAACACTTTCCGGGAACCAAGAAAATATCCCTAAGTGCCGCGCTTGCCGGTGGAGCCATCGTGCATCGAGCAGGCCTGTCTGAATCGATTCTGATTTTTGATCAACATCGGGTGTTTTCTCAAGACTTTGAAGAGGATTTTCGGAGGGCCAAAATTCATGAGCCGGAAAAGAAATTGGCTATTGAGGCCGACAATTACGAAGATGCAATGAGATTCGCTGAATACGGTGCCGATATTATTCAGTGCGAAAAATTCGATTTTCCGACATTAGCTAAGTTTGTCACGGAAGCTAAGAAATGTTTTCCAAATCTCATCATCAACGCGGCCGGCGGAATAAACGCAGATAATGCTACAGAAGCTGCGGCAACCGGTGTGGATGTACTTGTCACTTCCTGGGTTTACTTTGGAAAACCGTTTGATATCAAGATGGAAATTACGGCTTGCCGATAAGACGAGAAATTGCGCTTAAGTGACGTGACATCTCCCCGTCCTTTCGGACGAGGCTTCTCACTTCATCGACTCAAAGCTTACATTCGCAAGGAATTACAGTGTCTCCATGAGTTATGGCTATTGCCGCAAAGCGGTATGCCCACCCGCCTTTAACTGCATTATGCCCTGCCTCTTAATATTTAATGCAGCGGCATAGTCTCGTTGGTTATGCTGTCCGCAATGAGGGCAGATCCATTGCCTCATGGCAAGGATCAGATCTTCAAATTTATGCAGACAGCGGGGGCATGTCTTGGAAGAAGGATAGAAACTGTCTATTTGTACAAACAGCTTTTCTGCATTTGTAGGCGAGTTTATTGTAAAAATTGCCCCACGCTGCATCTGCGAGAGGAGTCACGATAGAGGCTTTAGAAAAATATGTACAAAATCACGGTAAAACGAAACACCTCTCATCTCCTCCCTTTCGGACGGAGGTTTCTCGGCGAATGAGCTAATACTTCAGGCACTGAGCTTCAGGAAGAAGAAGAACTGTTATTGGCTGAGTATTTGGCGAGAAGTGTTTGTAGTAGTCCTTCCGCCCAAGCTAATCAAGGCTTCAAATCAGAAGAGTTGATGGCGTATGCAATTTGATTCAATGCTTTCTCCAATAAGCCTCTGGGACAAGCAAAATTAAGCCTGTGGAAACCGTCTCCTTCGCCATTTGGTCCGAACATCGTACCGTCGTCGGTAGCAACCTTTCCTTTTTGATGAATTAATGTTTTCAACTGTTGAGTTGAGAATCCATAAGCTCTGAAATCCAGCCAAGCCAAATAAGTAGCTTCAGGAACTCTGTATTGAACCTTTGGAAGATTTTCTTTCAAGAACTTGTCAAGAAACAAAGCATTGCCTTGCAGATATGTTAGAAGAGCCTCGAGCCAAGTTTCTCCTTCATTGTATGCGGCAATCTGAGCAACCGAACCAAAACTGCCGGGCCATAAGTAGTAAGGAGCCATCCGATAGCGAAACTCTTTTCGAATCTTCTCGTTCGGAATAATGATGTCAGACACAAGAAGTCCCGCCAAATTGAAACTCTTCGAAGGTGAAGTACAGATAATGCAATTGTCTGCGGCATTTTCGGAGATAGTGGCATATGGAATAAATTTATTTTTTCCAAGAATGAGGTCTGAATGTATCTCATCGACAACAACTTTGACATTGTTCCTCTCACAGATTTCATGAACCATTTTCGGTTCGTCTTTTTCCCAACATCTTCCAACAGGATTATGCGGACTGCAGAGAATTAGCATTCGTGTATCTTTTTGTGAAGCAATTTTCTCGAGCTCGGAAAAATCCGTCTCGTATCTGCCATCCTTGTTTAATAAAGGATTGAAGGCAATCTGCCTTCCTTTATAGGTAACATAGTCGTAATATGGATAATAGACGGGAGACTGAATAATGACTTTTTCTCTCGGTTCCGTAAACATTTCAACAGCAACAACAATAGCCATATTTATCCCGGGAATATACGTTATCCAGTCTGACTCAATCATCCAATGATTTCGTCTCTTTTGCCAATTTACACAAGCGTCTAGATACGCTTCACTGCTGAAACCGTAGCCGTATGTTTCATGGGTGGCTCTTTTGTTAATAGCTGCCACTACAGACGGAGCGCATTTAAAGTCCATGTCCGCGATTCCCATCGGGATGACATTACTGTCGCCATACATCTTTTGCCTTAACGAAGAAGACCATTTGATCGAAATAGTGCTGCTTCTATCTATAAGAGTATCAAAATCAAAAACGTTCGGTCCTATCGGCTTCATATCGAACTCTTTCTTATTTAAAATTAAAAGATTAATGCCGTTTATTATAAAGAACAGTTGTTCTATTTAACGAACAAGGAGTAATTTTGGAAGATATTTTTTTAATAGTTGCTCAAAATTTAAAACAAATAAGAAACGAGCGAAATTTGAGCATTAATGAACTGGCAGAAATGTGCGGTTTGAGCAAAAGTATGTTGTCTCAGATTGAAAAGGGCGGAGGAAATCCAACGCTTGGTACATTGTGGAAAATAGCCAATGCACTTTCTCTTCCATTTGATGCTCTGGTTAAAAGGAAGAACGCTGATTGCGAATTAATAAATCTTTTTAACATATCTCCAATTCTTGAAGATGGAGGAAAAACTAAGAATTATTCTGTTTTCCCGGATGACGGCACTCGAAACTTTGCCGTATATTTCTTAGTCCTTGAGCCAAAGTCCGCATGGAGTTCTGAGCCTCATGTTCGCGGGACAACTGAGTTTATAACCGTTGTAGAGGGAGCCCTTGAGCTCACGATCGGGACGGCGAAAATGGTTATAAAGAAAGAAGAGAGTATAAGGTTCTCCGCAGACGTCCCTCATGCTTACAAGAACATTGCAGAAGGAGTAACGAAGCTGCATATGATTCTTTCAAGACAAGATTAACGACTCAGATTTTTAGGAGTTACCAGAATCTGCATCCAAGTTCTTCGCGAAAACGCAGTGGATATGGCTCTGTATTTGCTAAGTTTTGACCTTCAAGAAGCGACAGAGTTGCATGTTTAGAATACTGGCAAGCAAATCGAATCTCTCTATCAGTTGAGCTTCAAGAAACAGTTAATCTCAATACTTATTACGAACGAGGTTCTTTGAAATTGGTTTATAAATGTGCCTAGACTGCAAATCCGAGTACTGAAATAGAAAAACTCGATTTTGCAACCCTTTCGGCCGGAGGTTTCTCGGCGGCCTAGCTCATTCGACAGCTATGGGCTTCTCTTCTTGCAGAAGTTGCCTGCTTTATATAGGTCGCTTTATACCTTTGTCAATCAAAATAGAGCCATTAATATTTTTCTTCCTGATGCTTTGATGGATAATCCTCTTACCGAGGAAATCCTTCTGAATGACTATCCCACAGAGGTCCTTGAAATATCGAAAGAACGAAGGCCTCTAAAGCACCAACATTTTCCTACAATACTCAATTTTATGAGAGCGAAGATGTTGAAAGACTTGTAATTCTCGTGATGATCAAGTTTTTTAAACTTCAAAAAAACTCATGGATATCCTATTACAGCCTTTATTCTTCGAAAAAGTCTCTCGGGCTATAGCGCCCGTCTTTATTCAATTTTCCACCATAAACAGGGAATATACTTGCCTCCCCGTAGTTCTTAATATGTTCAACATTTTTCAAGATTTTCATATCTTGTTCAGAAATTTCAAAATTTAGTTCAGCGTTAGACTTCATATGCGCAGGATTCGCAGTTTTAGGTAAGGGAAGCATATCCAATTGGAGACAATAGCGGATGCATAGTTGAGCGATACTTACTTCGTACCTGCTAGCCATCTCACTGACAAGATTATTCTTCAACATTTCTCCATGGCCTATCGGCGAATAAGCTTCTACGAGAATATTGTGTCGTTGACAGTAATCGATAAGTGCGAAAGGCGTATTGCTAACGTGAGCCAAGATTTGATTTACCATCGGTTTCACGTCGCCATTCTTCAATAGATTCTCAAGATCTACTTGTTGAAAATTGCTTACCCCGATAGCTCGAATCAAACCCTCCTTATATGCGCTTTCCATTGCTCTCCATGCAGCTAAATTACCCTCAAAATAGCGATTATCCTCGCGAAAGTTAGTCCACGGCTGAGGGGCGTGTATTATCATAAGGTCTATATAGTCAAGTCCTAATCGCTTCAGCGAGTCCGCAATAGCTGCTTGTGTTCCGTCGAAGTCTTTGATTGAGGCATCAAGTTTTGTAGTAACAAAAACCTCCTGCCGCTTGAGTCCGCAAAAGCGAATTCCTTCACCTACGCCTTCTTCATTTTCATAGCCTTGCGCAGTATCGAAATGTCTATATCCAATTTCCACAGCATTTTCTATAGCTTGTGCCGCCTTATCGTCTTCGATCATCCATGTGCCGAGCCCAAGTTTTGGAATTTTTAAACCATTGGAGAGCAAAAAAGTCTCCGATAAAACATTGTCTTTCATTTAATCCCTCTAGAGTTCTCAGGTCTTAATCACCTAAAAATTTGTTATTTGTACGCTCTGGAACAGTCCAAAACTACTTATGTATATCTTTACACTGCCGCAGAACAAGTCTTAGTCCAATACTAGAATCTGTAACATCTTTATAGTATGGGTAACGATAACTCGGTTCAAAACGATGTGTCTGAGAGTAGTACCAGCTTCCGCCTCGTTTAATTGCTTGAGATTTTGTCGAATTTTTAATGAGAGGATCATGAACCGCCTGGGGAAAGTAGGGGTAGTAGTCGTCCTCAACCCACTCCCAGACGTTACCTGACATGTCGAAAAGTCCTAGTTCATTTGGCTTCTTGCTCGCAACGCGATGAGTTTTCAAATCCGAATTGTTCCTCGTCCAGGCTACAGAATCAATATCATCACTTCCACTGTACCGATAGCCTCTGCTAAGCCGCCCTCCTTTTGCCGCGTACTCCCACTCCGCCTCCGTTGGAAGCACTATGTGCCATTGCTCTGGCAAAAGTTTTAACGAATGCATAAGAGTATCTAGCTTTTCTGAAAAACGTTTTGCCTCATTTTTTGTGACTGAATCAACAGGATTCTCCAAAGATTTAAATTCGCTCGGATTTTGACCTGTAACTGCAGTCCACAGGGCTTGAGTAACTTCTGTTTCTCCGATAAAAAAATCTGAAAGTGTCACTTCATGAAGAGGCTTCTGATCAAGTTGGGCACTGGGCGAATCGCTCCCCATTTGGAAGGTTCCTCCATCAACTGCAATCATGGTGAAATCAACGCCTTTGACAGTAAATGTTTTGTTTTGTGAATTAAACATACAATCCTGTTCTCCTTGTGCAGCCAGTCCTTCATTGAAAAGGTTCAACATAATAGCTAGGCACAATAATTGACGAAAAAGAGCCGTGGCAATCATCAGTAGTTCCTAACAGAAGTAAAGTTAGTCGCTTTTTCAAGCTGTTCCATTTCTAAGTTTGTCAATCTGATGGATGCTGCTGCAATATTTTCTTTTAAATGCGTAAGGCGACTTGTGCCAGGAATTGGAATCATCACAGGACTCTTTTGCAATAACCAAGCAATAGCAATTTGTGCCGGGGTAGCACCGTGAGCTTTAGCAATCAGATCTGCAGGTCCTCCGGCCTGAGCAAGTTTCCCATTATCAAGAGGCCACCAAGGAATGAATGCAATGCCGTTTTTTTCGCAATAACGGAGTACATCTTCACTTTTGCGATAAGTAAGGTTGTAGCGATTCTGGACTGTAGCGACTGGGAAAAACTTCCTTGCTCTTTCGATTTGTTCTACGTTGACTTCGCTTAGACCAGCGTATTTAATCAAACCTAGTTCAAGGAATCGAGAGATGGCGCGATATTGCGCTTCTTCAGGCGTATTTGGATCAATGCGATGAAGTTGCCACAAATCCAGTTGATTTCGCTTCAGCCTTCTCAAGCTCATACGAACACATTGCTCGAGATATGCGGGATGACCGATTTCAACCCACGGATCGGTCTCCGGATTCGGGCGAACGTAACCGCCTTTTGTTGCAACAAAAAGAGAGCCTCCGTCAAAGTCTTGATACGGAGCCACTGCTTCAGCAATGATATTTTCGCTTATAAAGGGTCCATATGCATCGGCCGTATCAACGAAGTTGACATCCAGTTGACGCAAAGCACGAATAATTTCCAGTGCCTCTTTTCGACGCTCAGGTTCTCCCCACACGAACTCTCCCGTTATCTTTAAAGCCCCATAACCTAACCGATTAATTTTGCGTTCTCCTCCGATTAAGAATTGACCTGCATAGCGAGCGGATGGGGCAGATAGGAGATTATCTTCAGCTAGTGTAGAACTTGCCAATGATGACATAACACACAATGCCGTAGCCTGCTTAAGCATCCGGCGACGGGTTAAAAGTTGGTGATGTTGCATAATCTTTTCCTCTTGGGTTTTGACGCCTTACTACCAAATAAAGTGTTCATTAGTCTTTAGAATTGATTTTGCGACTGAATTAAAAACCAAACAAATGGTTTTAATTTATAGTTAACTATAAAAATTTTTCATACATGAAGTGGACGTTAAGTATGTTCGATATTCGTGCGCTCAAATTCTTTATCGCTGTGGCTGAAGAAAGAAACTTCACTCGAGCCGCTGACAGGCTGTTTACTACTCAACCGAATGTTTCCCATCGACTTACTTCATTGGAAAAGTCCGTAGGCAAGCAACTTATAGTTCGCCAGGGAAAGCACATTGACTTAACTGAGGAAGGTCAATTTTTGTATTCCAAGGCTAGAGAGATTATCAACCTACACCAAAGAACCCTTGATGCTTTAAAGAAAAATGCAGAAGATATTGCAGGAGATGTCAGAATAGGTGCCGCTGAAACGAACGCTATGCATTTAATCGGTGAAGCTGTTGTTAAATTTAGAAAAAAGTACCCCGGGATCCGTGTCAATTTTTTCAGTGGTTCCACAAAAGAAATAGAAGAGATGCTAGATAATGGGTTAATTGATTCTGCGTTATTAGTGGAATCATTTAGCTTGCAACGCTATGATTTTGTCCGTCTTCCTGTATGTGATCATTTCGGTGTCTTGATGCCGATATCCCATAAGCTCTCTGAAAAAAAAAGTGTAACCTCCTCGGATCTTCGACATGAGCCCTTGATGATTTCTGAACAAGCCTTACAGGGTAATGTCCTATCAGCGTGGTTTGGTTGTGATATCAATTCTCTTAATATCACCAGCATTTTTAACCTTCCCACAACACCGGCTATGCTTGTATCTTCAGGACTAGGCTTGGCTTTTACTTTTGATAAGCTGATTAATACTCAAGGCACAAAGATCTGTTTTAGACCTTTGGAACCTCCCCTTGAAGCAAATTTGTATTTCGTGTGGAAAAAAAATCAAGTTTTTTCAAAAGCTGTCCAGCTCTTTCTGAATCATTTCCGAGAATTTCTTTTCGATTTCTCTAAGGTTAGAAATAAATAAAATGATAAGGCATGCCGTTCTAAGGCATTGTTTCCTTTTTAAATGAAAATTTCTCCGATCTTTCAGAGGGAGGGGGAAGGACCGGAGAAACTTTCATAAAACATTTTTCCTTAAACCATCTTCAAATTCGTAATAAACCAATGCCTCAGCTTCATACACTCAAAAAATAATAAGAAAAGATAGTATTTAATACTCATTTAACAAAAAGACGAATACGGTCTTTAAACAGACGAATTCAAAAAGTTTTTTAAAACTCCCAATCTTTAATCCCAAAGATAATTGCGGGCATAGGAAATGCCCCCGAAACGAGCCCCCCGGCTTCAAGGAACAAAATTAGATAGCACCTGTGCCGAATTTTTCAGTAAAGATGTGCTCCTTGGCAACGTTAGCCTTTTCCAAGGCTTGAGTTGCATCCTTCATAAAATCAACAGGACCGCAGACTAGATATTCTGTATTCGGTTTTACCAAGGAAGTAAAGAATGCTTCGTCCGGACGACCGGATTTAGAAGTAACGCATGTCATTAATTCAACAGGTCCGGATTTAGATAAAGCTTCGATTTCATCGAAAAGCGGATAGTCTTTTTCCTCTTTGCAGATATGAACGAAAGTAACCTGACGTTGAGGATTATGAGCTACCGCCTCTTTCAGCATTGCAAGCATTGGTGTGATGCCGATACCCGCACTGATCAAACAAAGCGGATTATTGCCTTCCGGAACATTGAACTCGCCTGTCGGGAAAGAAACTTCGATCAAGTCACCCTGGTTAATATCCCGATGCAATGCGTTGGAAACCATACCGGCAGGAGAATTACCTTCAGCGACGATCTTTTTAACGGAGATACGCAAAGAATGCTTTGTAGCATCCGTCACTGTGTACTGGCGGGGCTGAATCAGATTTTCTTTCTTGACGTAAACACGGACTGACACGTATTGACCAGCCTTTACCTTCGGCATCTTGCCGTGATCAACCGGGACCAATGTGAAGCTGGTAACTTCATCAGTTTCAGGTTTCTTTTCTTCGACTTTGAAGAATCTCCAGCCTGACCAACCACCTTCTTCATTAGCGTGCTTGTCGTACAAAGCTTTTTCAGCATCGATCAGAACATTGGCCAACTGCCCGTATGCTGTAGCCCAGGCATCAATCAATTCCGGAGTTGCAGCCTCACCGAGGACTTCTCTAATAGATGCCAAAAGATGTTTTCCAACGATTGGATAATGTTCTGCGCGAATACCGACAGAAACATGCTTATTGGCAATGTGTTTAACCGCATTAAGGAGGACGCCTAAATTTTCAATATTTTCTGCGTAAGCAAGAACAGCCCCGGCCAAAGCTTGTTGCTGAGCGCCTGCTCTTTGGTGACCTTGATTAAAAACCTGCATCAGCTCCGGATTATGGCTGAGCATCCTCTTGTAAAAGTGAGAAGTGAGAGCAACTCCGTGTTCTCTAAGCACCGGTACAGTGGCTTTAACGAGTGCAATTTGTTCTTGTGTAAGCATAGAATTCCTCTAATAGATTAGTATTTTCTAATGGTAAACCAGAACCTTTTTGTCACCCTTAAAAAATTGTTAAGAGCGTTACTTATCACTTCACAGGCAGAGACAAGCCGCATATATTCAGAAACCGCCCAATTTGCAGATTGAAAAAGGTTATTCCACGCTTGGCCTGAAGTGAGGTACTGCTTCAAGGAGTTTCTGAGTATAAGAATGCACTGGAGAATTTAAAACCTGAGAGGCTGGTCCTGTTTCCACAATTTCACCCGACTTCATCACCACAATCTCGTCCGATAAATATTGGACAACACCAAAGTTATGCGTGATAAACAGATAAGAAAGTCCACGCTCTTTCTGGATATCATTCAAAAGATTCAAAATCTGTGCTTGAACGGAAACGTCTAAGGCAGACGTAGGTTCATCACAAATCAATAACTCCGGTTCCACGACAAGGGCCCTGGCTATCGCAAGACGCTGTCTCTGTCCTCCTGAGAACTCATGCGGATAACGATAAAGAGAGTCGGTCCTTAAACCGCATTTCTTCAGCATCTCGGCAATTCGATCTAAGTTTTCACTGAGGGAGTGCTCCGGATGAAGACTTTCCAGCCCTTCTAAGAGCACTTCTTGAACTCTCATTCGAGGATTCAAACTCGAGAAAGGATCCTGGAAAACAATCTGCATTTTTTTACGTAGTGTTTTCAGTCCCTTTTCATTGACAGCACCGAGATCGACTCCCTCTAACCTAGCCTCACCGGAAATGAATGCTTGTCCTCTCAGAAGCTGCAGCACACCTCTGGCCACGGTCGTCTTACCGCTGCCGCTTTCCCCGACCAGGGCAGTGGTCAGTCCTTTCTTCACAGCGAAATTTACGTCTTTAACAGCCTTGAAATAAGACTTCTTTTTAAAGATAGAACCTCTATTCGGAAACCAAACGTTGTAGTTTTGAAGCCCAAGTACCGTCGGCCTTTCCTCCGGTCTTGTTTCTACCGCAGAAGCCGGTAAAGGCAGTACAACTTTTTCCTCAATAGGGAATAAGCAGCGAACTCGATGACCGGCTAAATCATGCAATTTAACCGTTTGTATTTTGCATTCTTCCCTTGCCTCAGCACACCGCTCTGCAAAGCGGCAGCCTTTAAAGTCAGTGGTGAGAGGCGGAACTACCCCGGGAATAGCATCAAGCCGTTCAGTTTTGCGCTTGCCGTCCGGAAGAGCACGCAGCAAAGCCCTTGCATATGGATGGAAAGGTCTTTTAAAGAAACTTTTGGCATCTGCTTCTTCAACCATTTCTCCGGCATACATCAGGCCGACTTTATCGGCAACCTGCGCCACCACGGCTAAATCATGAGAAATTAAGAGGATACCGATTCCTTCCGAATCTCTAATTTCTTTTAAGAGATTCAAGATCTGTGCCTGAATGGTCACATCCAAGGCGGTTGTGGGTTCGTCAGCAATTAAGAATCCCGGCTCGGCCGCTAAGGCAAGAGCAATCATCGCTCTTTGCTTCTGACCTCCGCTGATTTCATGCGGGAACATATCTATTCTTTTTTCCGGCTCCGAAATTCCAACTTTGTTCAGCCAATCTAACACTTTGTTTTTAGCACTTTGCCCACGCAAAGAAGTGTGAAGATAAATCGTTTCAAGAATTTGATCTCCGATTGTCATGACAGGGTTCAACGAGAGCCCAGGCTCTTGAAAAATTAGGCTGATCTTGCTTGCACGAATACGTCTCATCATGGATTCGGGCAACCCCATAATTTCAGTCCCGTCAACGGTCACAACACCGGATGACACGAGGCCTGTCTCCGGCAACAAACGCAAAAGAGAGAGCGCTGTCATTGACTTTCCGCAGCCGGATTCTCCCACGAGAGCGTAGATTTCTCTCGGAGCTATAGTTAGAGTTAAGTCATCAACGGCTTTGATTGTTCCTTCTTGAGTTTCAATCTCGGTGACGATATTTTTGACTTCCAGCATTACTTGTCTCTCTTTCTTTTCAAAGCCAAACGCGGGTCAAAGGCATCTCTCACCACTGACGCAAATAAATTGGCTGATAAAACCAGCGTCAGCATAAAAGTAAACGAAGCTGCCAAGTTCCACCAAACTACCGGACTGCGGGAGAGCTCAAGTCTTCCTGCATTGATCATCGAACCAAAACTATGAGTCGTCGGATCCACACCGACTCCCACGTAAGAAAGCACGGCTTCATAAAGAACAATTCCCGAAAAATCCAACACGGCTACGATAAGAACAATATGAATTAAATTGGGAAGTATATGGCGTCTCATGATTGTCCAATGACTGACACCGAAAGTTTTAGCCGCTTGAATATAGTCCAACTGAGAAATTCGTAGAGTCTCGGCTCTCAGCAGTCTCGCTAGTGTTGCCCAACCGGTAATTCCTATAATCAAAGAAAGCATGAACAGCCTTAGGTCAGCCCTCTCCAATCCGGTTTCATATAAGTCCGGATGGCCGTCGATAAAGACTTGTATCATCAAAACCGCCGCAGCGATCAATAAGACACTCGGAATAGAAGACAAAGTCGTGTAGATGTACTGAATCAAGTCATCCACCCAGCCTTTAAAGTATCCGGCGCAGATTCCGAAAATAATGGCAAACGGTAACGTCGTTAAAGTCGCTAATGAACCGATAACAAGAGCTGTTCTCAAAGACTTTAAAACTTGGTAAAGAATGTCGTTTCCTGTCTGATCCGTGCCTAGCACGTGGTAAACCGGCCAAAGAAATGCGGCTAAGCAAATCAGAATAATGAACACCGTCAATGGAAGCAGAACATATTCATACGGAATCGCATCTCTGCGCTTAAAGAATCGGGAGAACTCTTGACCTAAGGTCACGGACTTTCTTATTGCCGCAACCTTGGCGACCAAAAGCCACAACAGAATACTCAGAGCACTTCCGGCACTGAATCCCAAAAAGACTCTCCTACCTATATCAAAGGCTTTAGATTCTCCTTGAGCTAAATGAGCCCCTCCTGCGGCTAAGGGCTCGTAATCACGTACGGGTTTGTCGTTTTCTATGCGTGAGATTTTTTCAAACGTCTTCGTGGCAAAGGGTTCGGAATACGTTTTTTCCTCTGCTGAAGCCGCTTTCCCTAAACTTTTATCCAAAAGAGAGCTTGTTTTCACATCGTAAACAACCTGCTCCCCGTTTGTATCGATTGCGCTTCGGAAGTGAATGGAGTCAATGATAGCTACAGTCAGAAAAACAGTAAGAATCGTACAAGTGCACAAAGCCGCGGGAGAATAGAACACATGGCTCCACCTCATTTTCAGTTCGTCAGAGCGACGAACGTGAAAAATATAAAAGACCAAAGCCGCCACAAGGCAGAAAAGAACGCAGTCAGTTGCCAGAAATACAGGTTTAAACATCATTTCAATCTAATCCTCGGATCGGCAATGGTGTAGGCAACATCCGTCAAAATCAAACCAATCACGTAGAGCACCGTACCAACGAACACCATGGTTCTGACAATGGCGAAGTCCTGAGCATTGATCGCATCGATAGTAAAACTTCCAAGGCCCGGAATGCCAAAAAAGCTTTCCATAATCAAAGAACCGAGAAACAGCATGGGCAAAACAGCGACCGTTGAAGTAATAATCGGCAAGCTGGCATTTCTAAGGACATGCCTGAAGAGAACAGCAGTTTCCGAAAGACCTTTCGAGCGAGCAGTACGAACATAGTCCTTGTTAATTTCTTCTAAAAACATGGAACGGTACAGCAGCGCATCACCACCGATGCGGGAGAATACTCCAATCGCAATCGGAAGAATCAGAAAAGTAATCATGGCCGTTCCGGTTTCAAATCCCGAAATAGGAAAGAGTTTGAAAACTTTAGAAAACAGCCACTGCCCGAAAATGATGTAAAAGAGCGAGGAAATAGACATCATCACGACCGCCAAAATGACTCCTCCGTATTCGAGTTTAGTCCTGCGAAAGAACACCAAACCCAAAGAAAAAGTCACAATAACGATCACTCCGAGCAAAAATGTCGGCAATGCAAGAGCAAGCGAAGGCCACGCTCTTTCCTTAATTTCATAGGCAATATCTCGGCCCGCATCCGAAGATCCTAAAGCCCCGACCATCAGCCTTGCGCTATGAGTCCAAAAAATAGTATCTGTCGCTTTTTCCGTTCCTTGAGCCTTGGAATTCCAAATCAAAGGCTTATCGTAGCCGTGAGCTTCTTTCCAATTCTGAATGGCTTCGGCCGTCACTCGCTTACCGCCGATATTCAGTCGAGCCATATCATCGGGCGTATTGACCGCAAAGAACAATAAGAAGGTCAAGAGGTTGACACCCAGCAGAATCAGAAAGCCGTATCCTATTCTTCTTAAAAGATACCTCAGCATTACGCTTTCTCCTTTCTTGCTGTCATCGCTTCTCGTTTCTTATGAAGCAAGTACATCGGCACAATGATGAGAGACAAAAGCACAACAATTCCAAACAGCGGCCAGTAAATAGGTTTGTTCCACTCTTTGATTTTTTCAATTCTAAGTTCCGGATTTATTCTCAAGTACTGAATATGATTACGGACAATTTGAGTCGGCTTCCCGTTATAGACCCATTGATGAAATGCCGCTGCACTCGTCGGAAAATAGCCGAAGGTCCATGGAGCATCTTTCTGCGCAATAGCAATTAATTGCTCAATAGCTTTGGCTTTTTCCGGTCCGTCGCTCATATAACGCATTTTCTCGAAGATGCGGTCGTATTCGGCGTTTTGATAGTTAGAGGCATTCTCCCCGGCTCCTCCGGTCTTAGACTTGGCGTTAGGTCCGTAAAGCAGGAAAAGAAAATTCTCTGCATCCGGATAGTCTGCTAACCAGCCCCATAAAAAGAGCTGGTGACTGCCGTTGATCACTTTATCTTGGAAACGGTTATAGTCCGTTGCTCTAATATCAAGCTGAATGCCGAGTTTAGCGAATTGTTTTTGATACCAGTCGAGAACGGCTTTTGTCCCCGGAGAGGCGGCTGCCTGGAAGTCCAGACTCAGCACCAACGGTTTTCCCGTTTTCAGATTCCGGCCGTCAGGGTAACCGGCTTCCGCTAATAACGTCTTCGCCTCTTCCAAAGATTTACGTATAACGGTCCCGTCTTCAAGTTTGTTATACACATACGGATTGAAGCCCGCGGAACCCTCCGGATTATGACCAAATAGACCAGGCGGAAGCGGACCATGAGCCGGGGTTGCCAAGCCTTTCTCAAAAATCTGAATATATTCTTCCCAATCCATCGCAATCGCAATGGCCTGTCTGAGTTTTCTATTTTTTTCTTTTTGTTCTGGGGTTGCGCCCTCCCCTATAACGGGGTCAAGCCAGTTGAATCCAAAATAGGTGTTGTGATCTTCAATAACTTTCGGAAACTGAAGTTTTTTATTTTTGTATTCTTCTTCCTTCTCTTTACTGTCGGCCATCCCGATTAAAAAACCTTGCCCATTGTCCAATCTCTCGATTTGCGGAGAGTCGTAATAGCCCTGTAAAAACTTTGTCCTAAGAGGCACACTTTCTTTTTCTGCGGAAATCTCGATGCGATCGATAAAAGGCAGCGGTTTGCCGCAATCTTCCAAGTAGCCTTTTTCCTTGTCGCCCGGCTCGCCCTCGCAAGGATACAGCTCAGTCTTTCTAAACAGAGGATTTCTCTGCATCACATGCCGTCTATTTTCAATTGATTCAACCAACTGATAGGGCCCCGTGCCCACAGGCCAGTAATTCAGAGAGAGGTTGTTTTTAGCCATTCCCCTTTGAGCATAGAACGCTTCCGCCTCCCAGGGGATTGGAGCAAAAAATGTCATCGCCAGCCAATTCGGGAACTGAGGATACTTTCCCTTGACTTCTATTCTGAGTAAGTGAGATTCAGGTGCAGATACCCCTTCCAGTTCAAATTTACGCAGATCCAGAAAAGGCAAGTCTCGCTGGCTCGCAGGAAGATTGGCTCTGAGCTGTTTATCGTATTCACGAACTTGCGCAGCCAATTTTTCCAATCCCGGCAAATGAGACACAATTGTTCCATAAATCGGGGAAATGATCCTAGGATTGGTCAGGCGCTTGATGGCATAGACATAATCTTCCGCGACTAACTCTCGGGTTCCTTTGTTCGGCAGATCCAGAGGATTACGTAGTTTTTTTGTGACTTCCTCGGATAAGTGATGATTTACATAATTGCCTTTTTCATCTTTTGCAAAAGCCGGATGAGGAGCAAACAAGATCCCTTTCTTGATAGGAATTTCGTAAATGCTCAAGGCGACTTTATCTGCCGGAGCATCCTCCGGAAGCACATTGCCCTCTTTATCCAAAAAAATCGGAGCCGGAACTGCAGCTGCCGTGCGGGGAATCAGCTGGTAGGGACGTTTCAAATAATGATATTGATAAAGCGGCTCATAAATACTGTAAGTAAACGGCGTCTCATCAGAAGAATAAGAACTGGTCGGATCCAAATGCTTCGGACTGCGGCCGGAGAACGGCGTAAACAACGTATTGGAACTTAATTCTTTAATGGAATGAACGGAATTTGGGATAGGACCGCAAGAACTCAGCATTAATACAGCTGCCAGACACCCGACAGCTGAGGTTAATAGTCTTTTTTGGTCCATCTTTTCCTTTGAATTAAGTCTTTGGTTAATATACTGCCTACTTTGAGGCTATCGATTTTATCAAGAACTCTTTGATTTTAATGAGTTGAATTAACTTCTGATACAGCTTCAAACAGGTTGTATCAAAGTGGCTCCGGATGATATTCCTTTCCATTATGACCACCCAGACTTAGCAAAAAATTACGAATCTCACTCTAAGATTTCTACAATTTAGGCTTCTAAATATGATTTCTAATAAACGCAATGAAATTAGTACAATTTGAGTGGCTGGTGCGCGTTTACTACGAAGACACGGATTGTGCCAGAGTGGTTTACTACGCTAATTATTTAAAATTTCTTGAAAGAGCCCGCACTGAGTGGCTCAGAAGCCTCGGTTGGAGCCAAGATCAGATGCTCAAAGAACTCCATTTGATCTTTGTGGTAGCCGGTGTAGAAATCAAATACAGAAAACCTGCAAGACTCGATGACCAGTTAACAATCAAGTGCCGCACACTCAATGTAGGGAAGGCCTCTATCGTTTTCGAACAAGAAATATGGCGCAAAGATGAATTATTAATCTCCGCACAGGTAAAATGCGGGTGTTTAGACTCAGATACTTATAGACCTAAGTTAATGCCTGAGGCGTTGGCAGAAAAATTTCATCAAAAATAGGATTTGGATAAAAAAGGATTGCAATGGAAGCTACTGCAGATTTATCAATTATCACGTTAATTACTCGTGCGAGTATTGTCGTCCAAATCGTTCTAGCAATTCTCGTCATTTTCTCTTTGGCGAGCTGGACTGTAATTTTTCAGAAATGGTTCCAAATTAGCAAAGCGAGAACTGAAGCAAAGAACTTTGACAAACGCTTCTGGGGCGGTGCTGATCTGAATCAGCTTTATGAAACTGCTTCTGACAACAGAAGTTCCATTGGGCCGATGGAAGGCATCTTCTATTCCGGCATGACGGAATTTCTCCGCTCCCGTTCCAGACCCGAGAGTGCTAACGGAAGCTTCACCCTTATCGACAGCATTGCCCGTGCAATGAGAGCCCGATTCCAAAGAGAGTTGGACGGCCTTGAATCCGGCCTCAGTCTTTTGGCTACCATCGGTTCCGTTTCTCCGTACATCGGTTTGTTCGGGACAGTATGGGGCATTATGGACGCCTTTACCGGCCTTGGAAACTTAGAGAGCGCCTCTCTTGCCGTTGTTGCCCCTGGTATTGCCGAAGCCTTGGTAGCTACTGCTATTGGTCTTTTTGCTGCTATTCCTGCTGTTATTGGATACAACAGATTTGCTTACTCCATTGATCGCTTATCCATCCAATACGAGAGCTTCATGCAAGAATTCCAAAACATTCTCAGCCGTCAAAACTAATAGGAGTCTGAGATGTCCAGAGGAAATAGCAGACGCCGTCTTTTAGCGGAAATGAATGTGGTTCCGTACATTGACGTGATGTTAGTGCTCGTGGTCATTTTGATGGTGGCTGCCCCATACGTTAATCCGTCAATCGTTGACCTCCCGAAGGTTCATAAAGCTGCAAAAACACCCGACACCATTGTCGAAGTCGTTGTCGCTCCTGACGGCAAACTTTCTATCAAAGATAAGAAAAACATTATGCCGGTTGACTTCCCGGCGCTTGTTGCAACTATTGAGTCTTTGCAGAAAGACGGAACTCAGGTCCCAGTTGTCATTGCCGCAGACAAGACAGTTGCCTACGAGAAAGTTATTGATGTTATGAGAGAGCTCCAAAAAGCCAACATCAACCGAATTGGACTTTCTCTAGAACTTGAGCCTGGTATACGTTAATGAGCACATCCTTACCAAACAAACCGAACGGATCTTCTGAAGGATATTGGGGCGTCTCGTTTATTTTGGCACTGATTGCCCATGGACTTCTCTTTTGTTTACTGTTTGTAGCCTTTCAGTGGAAATCGCAACCGATTGGGCCTGTGTACGCAGAGTTATGGTCACCCTCTGCAATGAATGCCGCAGAAACTCCTTCCGTTGAGGAAACGGCCGAACCGGAATCCCAGCCAGAGCCGGAACCTGCTCCCGAACCAGAGTCTCAAGCGGAACCGGAGCCACAGCCGGCTCCTGAACCAGAACCTCAGCCTGAACCCGTTCCGGAACCAGAACCTCCGGCAGAGCCGCCTGCGCCTGCAGTTCCTCCAATTGCCAGAACTGACTTGGATACCCAGGCTAACCTTCTTGAAGATCCCGAAATTGTTCAGGAGCGCCTAGACCGTGAAGTCAAGAAGCAAGAAGAGGAACGTCAGCGTATTCTCGAACGAGAAAGACAACTAGAAGAAGCTCGCCGCGCTGAGGAACAAAGAAAGATAGAAGAACAAAAACGGGCTGAAGAAAGACGACTTCAGGAAGAACAAAGAAAAATCGAGGAACAAAAGAGACTCGAGCAACAGAAGATTGAGGAAGAAAAGCGCCGTCAGCAGGAAAAGATCGAAGAAGAAAAGAGACTTGAAAAAGAACGTCAGCTCGCTGAGGAACGCCGTAAACAAGAACTTGCTAAGCAGCAGCAGGAACTCAAGCGTCAGGCACAAGAGCGTGAAAAACGCATTGCTGAAGAAAAAGCAAAACGCGAAGCTGAGCTTGCTGAGAAGAAACGTCAGCAAGAAGAACTCAGCCGTCAGCACGCAGAAGCTGAAGCTCAGCAGAAACGCAGAGCTGCCCTTCTTAACAGATTGTCAGGTCAATCGGGTTCTGCAATGGGCCAAGGAAGCGGCATGACTAGCTTCCAGAAGGCTCAGTATGAGAATCGCATCCGCAGCTGTATCCGTCCTCATATAACATTTAACCCTCCTGCTAGTGCAAGAAGAGGACAATACGTTGCTAAGTTTGAGGTCAGTCTTTTGAGAAACGGCAGACAAACCGGTCAGCCTAAGATGCTGCAGAGCAGTAAACTCGGAGCCTACGATAAAGCCGTTGAAAAAGCTATTCTCAGCTGCAATCCTTTCCCGAAACCAGCAGTGGGAGATATTCCGTCAACGATCATTCTCAACTTTGACCCTGTTGACGATACTTCAAACTGATACTAAAACTAATTAAAAGTTGAGGGTGACAATATGCCTACCGCAGCTGAACTGGAACTACAAAAGGTAGTGAAAGCTACCCATTCTGCAGAAGATTTATTGGCGGGAGACCATAATATTTTGGACCAATTTATGGTGATGTTTGAAGAAGGATTCTTCAAACCCATCATTTATTGGCAGCTTTTATCAGTAATCGTTCCAATCTTTATCGGCTGGCTGGTTTTCTACTGGCTGAGAAAAAAAACTCTAAATGCCTATGCGCAAAAACTTGCAATGGAGCATTTAGAAAAAAGCCAGAGGATTGAAGGAATTACGGATGAAGAAGGAGCAGCGGAAAAAGCTAAAACCAAAGAAGAACTCTTCTGGTTAGGCATTAAACGCGGCCTCTTTAGCCTTTTCATGAGCATCTGCTGGCCGTTAGTCAGCTTGTTTTTAATCTTCATCTGCACAGTAACGGCAAGGTTATTTAAGCTTCTGCCTCAGCAGCCGTTACCCATCGAATCCGTGGTTTGGCTGATCTTATGCGCGTTCGTTGTAATTCGAGTCTGCGTCTTTATCATTCATCACAGTTTCCGAGCCGGCCGAGCCGCCTCAAGCCTCGAAAGCTTTATTTCCTTCTCTTTATGGATCGGCGTAGCACTGCAAGTTGTAGGTGTTCTTCCAAAGTGCCGAGAGTGGCTTGAGTCAACCAAATTTGCTTTAGGATCTTCGGATGTTTCCCTTTGGTCCATGCTGCTGTCGTTCTTTACGATTGCGTTAGCCTTATTCATCGCGAAATGGCTCGGACAGTTAGCAGAAAAGTGGCTCAACTCCATGAACGGCCTTCATACGAACCTCAAAGTCGTTTTGATCCGAATCCTCAAGGTCGCTTTAATGTTCATTGCGATTTTGATTGGCTTGTCATCGGTAGGTATTGACGTCACGGTTCTCGGAGTATTCGGCGGTGCGGTTGGTGTGGGTCTTGGTTTCGGCTTACAGAAAATTACTTCAAACTACATCAGTGGCTTCATTATCCTTCTGGATCGAAGCGTAAAAATCGGTGACTTAGTGACCGTATCCGGCGTTGAAGGCATTGTTGCTGATATCAAAACCCGCTATACCGTAGTCCGAGCTTTTGACGGCAGCGTCACGATTATTCCGAATGAGTCGTTTGTTACGGGCAATGTGAAGAATACCTCTTACCTCTCCGGCCCCGGCCGTACAACGGTAGCAATCAGTGTCGACTATTCTTCCAATATCGACGACTGCATCAACACGATGAACGACATTGTCCGCAGCCAGCCGCGTGTTTTGATTAACCCTGCTCCCTACACCATTCTTACAAACTTCGGCAATGACGGAATAGATTTGACTTCATATTTCTGGGTAGCAGATCCGGAAAGGGGAACAGCCGTCTTACGCTCTAACATCAGCCGTGCAATTCTCAAAAAATTTAATGAAAAGGGGGTCAACATTCCCTTTCCTCAGCGAGATCTTAGGATTCTCCAAATGCCGGAAATTTCCTGCAAGTTTGAGACAGGCACGCCTGCTAAGGCAGCGCCTGAGCCGAAAGAAAGTTAAAACCTTGAGCCTCTTAGCGAGGCTCTTATTTTCCTTTGATATCTTAATAAATCGGCTTTGACACATCAGTCAAACCGGCAAGAAGCATGAGCATCAAGATTGATTTTTGCTCGCACAAATACACGTCTTTCGGATCAAACCACTCTGCCAGTGTATGAGTGCCGAATTCTCTGCCCCCGCGTCCCAATGTCACAGCAGGAATTCCTCGGGCAATCGACATATTGGTGTTAGTACATCCTCCGGGCTTAAAATTGGCTTCCAGCCCAACGGCCGCAGTAACTGCCTTCGTAGCTTGGATAATCAAGGCGTCGTCATCTTGATTTCCGGCAGGAACATCCAGAATTTTTTCATAGCTGACCTTAACCTCTTTCTCGTTACTGTATTTTGCATTTTCTTGTTCACAGGCCAAATGAAAGATTCGTACGAGCTCTTCGTTGAGCTTATTCAGTTCAACCTGACTGTTGGAGCGAGCATTGATTTTGAAGCTAGCCTGTTGGGCAATGCCATGAATGGCTTGTCCACCTTCAATTAAGCTCACTGTAATGGTCGTCTTCGGATCTTCCGGCAAGCAAAGATCGCTAATCATAGCTACCGCTCGAGCTGCAGCATGGATAGCACTTGGAGTTTTGAATGCTGTCCATGCATGTCCGCCCGGTCCAGAGAAAATAACATCCCAATCTACCATTCCGGTAGCGTTGGCGTAGAAATCAACAGCTGTAGGCCCATCGATTGAAACAGTCGCCACAATATGGTTCTTTTTAGAGAGATCTTCCAGAATCCATTTCATGCCGCACATTCCACCTAAACCTTCTTCGCGGACGGTTGCCCCGATAACGATATCGTAAAAAGGTTTGATTCCGGAATCAATAAGTGCTTTGGCGACGGCTAAGTTAGCAGCAATCGCCCGTGTATCGTCGCAAATACCAGGGCAATGGAGCTTTCCGTCTGCACCTTCAATAATTTCTTTGACATCTCCGAATGAGAAAACAGTATCCAGATGGCCTTCCAAGAGGACACAGTTCCCTTTTTTTTCGCTGCCGCGAATCCACCCCCAAACATTATTATGTTCGTCAGACTCAACATCATTTAAACCGACAGATTTGAGCAATTCTTTATATCGTTTTGAACGTGTTTCTTCGTGGCCTGTCGGCGCTTCAATGAGCACAAGCTCTTTTTGAATTTCGATAGTTTCAGGTAAGTTAGTCTTAACCACATTCAAAGCGGTTTTGACTTGTGAGTTTTCAAGAACTTCTTTCAATGTTTGACAAATTTCACTCATTTGTTTTCTCTCGGGATGTTTTTGGGAAATAAATTGGAGTAAAGGCTAACAACCTAGCCATTGAGTGTCAATCATTTTTCACTAGTTCTAACCATAAGTTAGAGAAAAATATCCAGGTTTTCGATAAATCAAATCTAGAGACTTCCTTCTAAAATGGAATAACTGTCGCCTTTTCATTTAAGCTCAATTTTTTTAATCCTTAGGTCAAACAATGCAATACACCAAAACGTACGACTCACCTTTAGGAGAAATTCTTTTAGCAGCCGACGAACAAGGACTGACAGGCTTGTGGTTTGACAAAGAAAAATACTTTGCACGAAACCTTGATCCGGAGCACAAACGAGGAGATCCCCCGGCGCTAAAAGAAACCTGCCGCTGGTTAGATGTTTACTTTTCGGGAAGGGAGCCAACATTTACTCCACCTTTGCATATCATCGGCACGCCTTTCCAAAAAGAAGTTTGGCAGATCCTTCTCCAAATTCCTTATGGAGAAACCGTAACCTACGGTGATATTGCACACCAAATCGCATCCAACAGAGGGGTGGGAGAAATGTCAGCCCAAGCCGTGGGAGGTGCTGTTGGTCACAATGAAATTTCGATCATCATTCCTTGTCACCGTGTGGTCGGAGCCAACGGATCGTTAACAGGATATGCAGGTGGAGTTGATAAAAAGAATTTTCTTCTGAGATTAGAAGGAGCGGATATATCGAAATTTTCTATTCCGACAAAAGGAACAGCGATCAAATCCGAGTGGTAAAACGAAAAGAGGCTCCGGATTTTCCGACAGCCTCCTCATTCAAAGATTTTGGAACTGGCCAGCAACAGACCAGTTAATTTTTTAGTATTTCAATTTTTCTTTGAGAAGCTCTTCAACTTGCTCGTAAGAAACTTTTTCGGTATTCATATCGCGGCGGTTGGTATATTCCACCACACCGTCCTTAAGTCCTTTGTCGCCGATGGTAATGCGATGAGGAACTCCGATAAGCTCCCAATCGGCAAACATGACACCCGGTCTTAAACCACGGTCATCGAGGATGACATCAACGCCGTCAGCTTTCAGTTTGTTGTAGAGAGTATCTGCCTTTTCTCTGACAGCTTCGCTCTTGTCGTACCCTAATGCGCAGATAACAACTTCAAAAGGCGCCATGGCTTTTGGCCAAATGATTCCCTTGTCGTCGTGGTTCTGTTCAATAGCAGCGCCCAAAAGACGGGAAACACCAATTCCGTAGCAGCCCATGTGAATAATCTGAGGCTTGCCGTTTTCGTCCAAGAAAGTGGCCTTCAACGGTTTGGAATAACGATCGCCTAAGTAGAAGACGTGACCGACCTCAATGCCTCTTTGCATTGTCAGTTTGCCTTTTCCGTCCGGAGACATATCACCTTCAACGACATTGCGAAGGTCAACGACTTGAGTCGGTTCCGGCAGATCCCGACCCCAGTTAACACCGGTAATGTGATATCCCTCCTTATTAGCACCGACAACAAAGTCACTCATGTTGGCAACAGTAAGGTCAGCAATCACCGGAACGTCTTTGGACAATCCGACCGGCCCTAAATAACCCGGCTTGCTTCCGAAGGTATTCATAATTTCGTCGTCAGTGGCAAAACGATAGCCGCCTTTAAGAATATCTACCTTACCTGCTTTCACTTCGTTCAAAGAGTGATCGCCGCGGACTAACAAAAGCACAACTTTAGCCGGAAGTTCCTTACCTTCTTCATCTTTCCGGTCAATAGCCAAAACGATGGCCTTGACGCTCTTTGTCAAAGGAAGGCCAAGATATTCGGTCATGGTTTCGCACTTTTCTTTACCCGGCGTAGCGACCATCTTCATTTCTTCAGTTGGTTCAGCTCTCTTTTCGATAACGGATAAAGCCGGAGCCAATTCAATGTTGGCTGCGAAGTCGCTTTCCGGGCAGTAAACGATGACATCCTCACCGGTGTCTGCGATTACTTGGAATTCTTGAGACAAATTACCGCCGATAGCGCCCGAGTCAGCCCTAACCGGTCTATAGACCAAACCAAGTCTGTCAAAGATCCTGCAGTAAGCATCGAACATCAGTTTGTAGCTCTTTACAGCCTGCTCTTCATTACGGTCAAAAGAATAGGCGTCTTTCATGACAAACTCACGGCCTCTCATCAAGCCGAAGCGAGGACGTCTTTCATCTCTGAACTTGGTTTGAATTTGATAGAAGTTGACAGGCATTTGCTTCCAAGAATTGATCTCCTGTCTGGCAATATCAGTTACTACTTCTTCAGAAGTTGGCTGGAGTGCAAATTCTCTTCCATGACGGTCTTTGAGACGTAGCAATTCATCGCCGTATTTCTGCCAACGGCCGCTTTCCATCCATAATTCAGCGGGCTGAACCATCGGCATAACGATTTCCAAAGAACCGGCTTTATCCATTTCTTCACGGATAATTTTTTCAACTTTCTTTAATGTCCTTACGGCCAACGGCATATAGTTATAAATACCGGCGGCTTCTTTACGGATCATTCCTGAACGGAGCATGAGCTTCTGGCTCACAATCTCAGCGTCTGCAGGAGCTTCTTTCTTTGTCGAAATATGAAACTGACTTGCTCTCATTGTGTGGACTCTAATAATTTGAGTAACTTTAAACCTGAGCAAAAATCACATCTGAATGCCTTTATATATAATGCTCAGGCGCAAAGTATTTATTTTAATTTAAGTTTATGCTCGATAGAGAAGGATATCGGCCAAATGTCGGCATCATTTTGGCTAATCCGCTTAAACAGGTCTACTGGGGAAAAAGACCTCGTCAACATTCCTGGCAGTTTCCACAGGGCGGCATCAATAGAGGAGAGACTCCTAAAGAAGCCATGCTCCGGGAACTATGGGAAGAGCTCGGTTTAACTCCTGACAAGGTAAAAATTATTAACAGCACGAAAGACTGGATTCGTTATGACGTTCCCGAACGCTGGGTGCGCCGAGACCTCAGAGGTATCTATCGAGGGCAAAAGCAAATCTGGTTTTTACTTGAGCTTACCGGTAAGAACATCGATATCGATATCAACGCCACTAATCATCCGGAGTTTGAAGCCTGGAGATGGAACAATTATTGGGTTCCGCTAAGAGATGTGATTGAATTTAAACGTGACGTATACAAGAAGGTGCTTTTAGAGTTTGCTCCCTCCTTGTTTACCTCTCATCGTGATCTGACGCCGCCTGAGAATTGGGGCAAAGTTGAGAGCACTTCCCGCTTTCGCAGATAGTACCTCCCATTGACTTCCTCCTCTTCGTAAATGAAAAGGATTCCTACCACCACTACAACAGCCGTAGCCTATTGTTGTAGAAGGTCTCGTTGGGCTCCTGCTGACAACAGCCTTACTGCACCGTTCATTTCACAGGCTAACCGGGCGTGTTCCGCCCTTAATACATTTATCGCTCCCACAACATCGGTATTTTCTTTGTATCCACATTTAATGCAGGAAAAATGTGCTTGCGTTCGCCTATTTTCTGCCGAAATATATCCGCAATTCGGACAAGTTCTGCTCGTATTTTTCGGAGGAACCAATACCAGCAACCCTTCTCTTTCTTCCAGCTTGTAAGCCAACATTGTCTTGAAAGAAAACCATCCTTGGTCAAGAATCGAACGATTTAAACCGCTTTTCTGTCTGACCTTTTTTCCGGGCTGCTCAACTGTACCTGACGCGGATGCAGACATATTCGATGCTTTTAGATCTTCCATGAACACAATACCGTGGTTTTTGGCTATTGTCGTCGTGTTCTTATGCAGAAAGTCTCTTCTTATATTTGCTATGCGTCTGTGCAGTTTTGTGATTTTGGCTTTGGTTTTCTTAGAATTGTTGCTTCCTTTTTGTTGTCGAGATAATTTCTTTTGCAGTTTAGCTAACTGCTTTAGATGATTTTTCAAGCTATTGACCGGCTCTACGAAAGTCCGGTTCGAAAAAGTAACAAACTTCTTAACACCCATGTCAATTCCAATTTCGGAATTAATTATCCGCTTAGACTCTATTTCAAATTCAGTCTGAATGGAAACAAACCACTTTAGACCTTCTCGAGATACCGTAATGTTCTTTGGTTTGCCAATGATGCTTCTGCTCTTTCTATAGCCGACTGTCCCGATTTTCGGCAAATAGATCCTTTGTTTATCCTCATCTATTTGAATCCCTGCGGGAATCGGAATGAATCTCGCTGAAATTTCTTTTTGAACCTTGGAAATTTCGCTCTCTTGGCAAAAAAATTCTTGTAGCCCTTCTCCAAATCTTTCAATGCTTGTTGGAGGACTTGAGAATGACAGTCTTTCAGAAAAGAGTGCTTTTTCTTCCACAGAACAAGACGGTTGGAACACTCTACATAGTTGAACCGATGTGCTTTATCTTTGCCGTAAAGGGACTTTTCTGTGGCTAAAGTTCTGTTATAGACATACCGACAGGAACCCGCAAATTGGCTCATCAAACGAGCTTGGGCACCACTAGGGCACACTTCAAATCTAAAAGCTCGTCTTATCTGCATCTTTGTTTCCTGACTTCCTAGGCAAATTAAAATTTGGTCATGGGCTTAGATACTAATATCAGATAGACAGACAATGTCTTTTGAATTTGCATATTCATTTGGTCTTTGCCACTAAGTACAGACGATATGTATTTACCAAACAGATATTGGACGCACTGAAAATAATTTTTCCCTCAGTTTGTAATGATTTTGAAGCTGACTTAGTAGAGTTTGATGGCGAAAAATATCACGTTCATTCGTTAATTACTTGTTTAGTCAATTCTCTGAAAAGAGTATCGAGCCGTCTTATTCAAAAAAAAGAAATATCCCTCCATTCGTAGTCAATTATGGGCAACTACTCTCTGGTCGCCCTCTTATTTCATCGCAAGTTGTGGAGGCGCCCCTACTTCTATTATCAACCAGTACATTGAACAGCAGAATACGCCTGACTGAAAAAATTTTAGATCCGGCCCTTATATCACCGTCCTAAAGAACGGTGTTTTACGGGCCTGCCTGATAAAGATTAATTCGCTGACTGGATGAGAACCATATTGTCGTGGTGAATGAGTTCCTGACGTTCAATATAACCAACAGTATCTTCGATTTCGCTACTGTGCTTTCCTTTCAGCTTTCTCGCAGTCTCCGCAGAGAAATTAGAAAGACCTCTGGCAACTTCTTTGCCTTCTTGGTCGAAACAAGAAATGACCTCGCCCTTCAAAAATTCGCCCTGAACGGATTTAACGCCAATCGGCAGTAAGCTCTTGCCTTTTCTGATGGCTTGAACTGCGCCTTCATCGATCACGCAGTAACCTTTGAGCTGAAGATGATCTGCCATCCATTGTCTGCGCGCAGAGAGAGGCTCCGATTCGCTTACTAACAAGGTTCCTAAGGATTCGCCTTCAGACAGGCGAACTAAAACATCCGGAATTCTTCCGCTAACAATAACGGTTGAAGCGCCGCTTCTCGCAGCTCGTTTTGCGGCTAAGATTTTAGTTAGCATTCCGCCTTTCCCGATGGAGGATCCTGCTCCGCCTGCCATAGATTCCAAATCGGCAGAGCCGGCTGCGGCACGTGAAATCAATTCTGCATTCGGATCATTGCGCGGGTCAGCGGTAAACATGCCTTCCTGATCAGTCAAAATAACCAGAATATCGGCATCTACCAAGTTGGTCGTCAGCGCCCCTAAAGTGTCATTATCCCCGACCTTAATTTCGTCGGTGATGACAGTATCGTTCTCGTTAATAATGGGAACCGCTTTGAGTTTTAAAAGGGCAAGAAGCGTGTGACGAGCATTCAGATAGCGTTCACGGTTAGCTAAGTCAGCATGGGTAAGAAGCAATTGAGCCGCGACCAGATCGTGGGCAGCAAAACACTTCTCATACGCGTGAGCCAAACCCATTTGACCTACCGCAGCGCAAGCCTGTAATTCATGAATTTCCGTTGGCCGTTTTTCAAAGCCTAATCTGACGACACCTTCAGCAATAGCGCCGGAGCTCACCAGGATAACTTCCTTACCCTGTTCCTGGAGGTGTCGGAACTGACTGACCCAACGATTAATAGCCTCTTGGTCCACTCCTTTCCCTTCATTGGTAACAAGAGAGGATCCGATTTTGACTACGATTCTTTTAGCTTTTTCCCAGATCTCTTTATTTTCTTTCATCGCCTTCGATTTTTTGAGCATTCTCCTCATCTTCATCGAAATCATCGATGACAGGCTCGGAGTCTTCGATTAGCATCTGCCGCTGTTGCTGCAAATCTTCGGAGATAGCTTTAACTAAAGTGTCGCAGCCTTCTCTGGTAGCAGCTGAAATCGGGAAAATAGGTGTTTCATCACCGAATTCCCTGCGGTACTTGGCAATGACCTCTTCTCTCTCGTCTTCGGGCACTAAGTCCATCTTATTAAGTACCAACCAACGAGGTTTATCAGCCAAAGCCGGATCGAAATTATAAAGTTCTTTAACGATGGCACGGGCGGCTGCTATTGGATCAGTAGTTTCATCAACAGGAGCAACATCAATAACGTGCAAAAGCAGGCTGGTTCTAGATAAGTGCCTCAGGAAGAGATGTCCCAAACCGGCTCCTTCAGAAGCACCTTCGATTAATCCGGGAATATCCGCAATAACAAAGCTTGTTTCCGGACCAACTCTGACAACCCCCAAATGCGGGTGCAAAGTAGTAAACGGATAATCCGCAATCTTTGGTTTTGCATTAGAAACTGCTGAAATCAAGGTTGATTTTCCAGCATTCGGCAAACCCAATAGGCCGACGTCGGCAAGAACTCTCAGCTCAAGGTTGAGTTCTCTTTCTTCCCCAGGCTCTCCCGGTGTGCACTGACGAGGAGCCCGGTTTGTTGAAGATTTGAAGTGCAAATTTCCGAGTCCTCCCTTTCCTCCTTTTGCAAGGAGAGCTCGTTGTCCGTTTCTATCTAAGTCAGCAATGACCTCACCTGTGTTTTTATCTGTAATAACCGTCCCTACGGGAACTTTCAATTCAATATCAGGCGCACCTTTGCCGTAGCAGTCACTGCCGCGACCGTTTTCTCCGTTTTTAGCCAAGAATTTTCTGGTGTAGCGATAATCGATAAGAGTATTGATATTTCTATCTGCAACCGCGTAAATAGAACCTCCTCGGCCTCCGTCTCCACCGTCCGGACCTCCTTTCGGAATAAATTTCTCTCTTCTAAAAGAGGCAACACCGTTGCCGCCCTTTCCGGCTTTAACTTCTATTCTTGCTTCATCAACGAATTTCATGATTTAACAAATTTTCTAATATGCTTAACGATTTCTCAATGATAGTCAAAAAATGGGACTCACCTCCTAACTTCTGCCTACTCTAGTGCACACAAGTTCCGGAAAAAGAGGAGAGGCAACGGTTTGGAGGAAGATCTATAACAGTCCGAAGCAATGCCGCTCGAATGGTCCAAACAAGATTATTGCAGCACTACCAGAAAGAAATAGTGGAAAACAAAAAGGAGGCCTGCAAAAGAACCTCCAAGAAAAACAAAAACCTCAGACCAACTAAGGAATGAGGTTTTAAAGCCGAACCTGAGATTAAGCTACAGGAACAACATTCACATAATGACGGTTAAGGCGACCGTGAACTACGAATTCAACCTTACCTTCAGCCTTTGCGAACAAAGTGTGATCACGGCCCATGCCTACATTTTCACCGGCATGGAAATTTGTGCCCCGCTGACGGACGATGATTGCGCCCGGCTTGATCATCTGTGAACCGAAAACCTTAACGCCCAAACGCTGTGCATTGGAGTCGCGACCGTTTCTTGTGGAACCGCCACCTTTCTTATGTGCCATTTCAAATACCTCTTATCAAAAATCAATTAAGCAGAAATCTCATCAATCTTGAGTTCTGTGTAGTTCTGACGGTGACCGGCACTCTTGATGGAGTGTTTACGGCGACGGAACTTGAAAATACGAACTTTTTCATGACGGCCATTGGCGACAATAGTTGCTTTAACTGCTGCGCCTTCGATTGTAGGAGCGCCAACTTTCATACCAGCGTCATCTTTAATAGCGAGAACTTGTGTAAGTTCGATCTGGGAACCTACTTCTCCGGCCAAGGACTCGACGCGGAGCTTATCGCCAACAGCAACAGTGTACTGTTTGCCGCCGGTCTTAATAATTGCGTACATAAAAACCTCTTCACTTCAATGCAGTCCACGATCTGCTGAAGCCTTTTTGTGTGGTAAAAGAGTAACTCGTGGAGCGTGCGATTATTACACAACTTTCCTCTCAAATCAAACAGTAAAGTTAAAAAATAGAAAAAAGCCCTAGCAACTCGAGGAATCCACTAGAAACAAAATAGAAGAAAATCTGACTCCGTCCATGTGCGAGAGCCTTTTGAAGAAATCAGTCTGTCTGCGGCTTATCCAAAAAGCTTCTTTCTGCCAACAGTTAAATGTCGCGCCAGTTGAAGACTTCATGTTTGATTATGAGATTTTTCGAATAATTTTCGTTCCGCAGCTGCTTTTGAAGCAGAGCCAGTCCGCAAAAAGCTACAAACTCCGGTTTATCTTGCATGATTTGCTTCACCGTAAGTCTGGCCTGACCTTTGTCAATCAGCATTAGATGAACATCCGCTTCCTCTGCTTCCTTACGCACAGCCTCTACAAAAGGCGCAGTTCTTTGATCTTTTACGGTCCAAAAAAGTGTGATCGAACCATGTTTGTTCTTGGCTGCTGCTTTAAGCCATGCATTAAAAGGCGCAATTCCTATTCCGGCGGCACACCATGACTGAGGTTTTTTCGAAAAAATCGTGATGAACTCTCCCCAAGGACCTTCAACCTCAACAATATCTCCCGTGTGCAGCCTCTCTAGGAGGAAATTGGTAAAGTCGCCTGACTTCTTAATCCACAGTATTACTTCGTCATCGCTAAATTCCGCAATAGAAAACGGATGGCCTTCATCTCCGGGAAGATGCACAAACAAAAACTGTCCGGGCAGCACCTCTTTACCCAAAGGGGTTTTCATTTCAAGACGAATGCAGTCGCTGCCAACTTCTGAGATAGAAGTGACGTGGGCTTTCATCTTTTTTTGCCAACCGGGTCCTTTTCTTAACAGATTGATGCTTGCCCATAATCCCACGACCGTAATCGCAACGATACTTAGTCCGAACGGCATGTAAAAATCGGACACTTTCATCAAGCGCAGAGAATGCAAACTTAAAAATATAAAAACCCAAGCAAAAACAGAATGGATTTTTAACCAGCGTTTGTAAGGAATCTTCTTCGTTAGACAAAGAAGCACAAGAATCAAAGCTATCCAAGTAAGCCATACGGAAGACTCTTTAGCCACAGTTCGACTCATAGACCACACCAAATCCCAAAAAGCCGGATCGGCGAGCATCTCTTTTTTCGGTGGTTTTGGAAGCGTCCAGATAAATCTTAAGATCGGACCGAAAATGTCTTTCACAAAGTAATGTACAAAGGCCATTGCAACGGCTGCAAAACCGAGCCATTTGTGAAAAACATACAATCTGTCGAGCGGTGAGCGAAAAACCTTTTCAATCCAAGACGGACGAGCAGCGATGACAAGGCAAATGGCCATCCACAACCAAGCAATTGCGCCGGTAATATAAAAAATCTCATGAGTATAGGAGCGGGCGTCAAAGTTCGGCGGAAAACACCACAAGCCAAGAATCCAAAAAATGAAAAGTGAAATGGTCAGGATTGAAGTAAGTATCATTTTTCTTTCCTTGCAAAACGTCTTCAATTCAAGTTTAAGAATGGGAATCCTTGAATTCAAAGTCTTTCATCAACCATTTGTTGGAAAACTTTTAAAATTGTTTGGTTCCGTAAATTTTCCAAGCAAAACAATTAAGGCACTTCTGATACTTAATAATTCATACTTTGCTTGTTCACGTTCAATCCACTTAGCAATTACGTGCATTCAAAAATCTTCCTACCTCCAATTAGTATTCTTTTGCCTGGCAGGAATTTACGAAATACATTGTTTTTTCACTTCAGAGCTGACAGTTTTCTGTTTTCTTTCAGTAATCAAAGAGTTGAACACAGCTGGAAGGAAAAGAAAGACGGCAAAATAATATGATGAAATCTGCGAAATCCAACTGAGAAATAACTATTCAAACAGAGTGTTCTCCAGTTATGTCCACTGAGAATTTATTTTTTACTTTATATGCGAAACATTTTGCATTGAAAGAACATCATTTCATAATACAAAAACAATTTCACAATAAGCAAGATTTAACAACTAAACACAATTTTAAAAGAGACTAAGTTCTTCGTTTTGAAGATCGGATCATTTACTTAGAAATTAACTGGGCGTCAAACCATTTCAGAAAATTTTTTAATTATTTATAAGGGTAAACATTTAGATTTATTCTCTAAAAGAAGTAAGAAACTATTAATTTTCTATCTGACACATAGAGGAAATACCTATATTTTCTTCTATTATTTTTTCGAAAGCGCAACTTTCAACCCCATCAACTTAACGAAAGAAGGGCTATATGAGAAGTAGAAGACCTTTATATAAAACCCTGTACTTCCAAGTTATTTGCGCCATCATTATCGGCGTTCTTTTGGGATATTTTTACCCCGAGCTTGGTGCCCAGATGAAACCCCTTGGCGACGGCTTCATCAAATTAATCAAAATGATCATTGCTCCGGTAATTTTCTGTACCGTTGTTATCGGTATTGCCGGAATGGAAGATATGAAAAAAGTCGGCCGCGTCGGTGGCTATGCTCTTCTGTACTTTGAAGTGGTATCAACCTTCGCTCTGATAATCGGCTTATTGATGGTTAATCTCCTCTCCCCCGGTTCAGGGATGCATGTCAATCCGGCCACTTTAGACATGTCGGCCGTCTCCGCCTACACCCAGCATGCCTCTTCCCACTCCACCGTTGACTTCTTTATGAATATCATTCCGTCAACAGTGGCAGGTGCCTTTGCATCCGGAGACATTCTTCAGGTCTTATTCTTCTCTATTCTTTTTGGTTTTGCCTTACAAAAAATGGGCGGCCAGAAATCTCAGCTTTTCCAGTTAATTGACAAAACCTCGAAAATTCTTTTCTTGATAGTCGGCTGGATCATGAAAGTTGCCCCTATCGGCGCATTCGGTGCAATGGCTTTCACGATTGGCAAGTATGGTATTTCTTCCCTACTTCCTCTGGCCAAACTAATGGGCGCTTTCTACTTCACCTGTTTCATCTTCATCTTCGGTGTTCTCGGAGCTATCTGCAGAAGCCACGGTTTCTCTCTTATTAACTATTTGAGATATATCAAAGACGAACTTCTCATCGTGCTCGGCACTTCCTCTTCTGAATCAGTGCTTCCGAGAATGATGGTAAAAATGGAGCATGCCGGCATCAGCAAGTCCGTCGTCGGCCTGGTGATTCCGACCGGCTATTCATTCAATCTTGATGGGACAGCTATTTATTTGACAATGGCAGCTGTGTTTATCGCTCAAGCCTGCGACATTCAGATGACGCTCTTCCAGCAGCTGACTCTTCTTGCGGTGCTCCTGTTGACAAGTAAGGGAGCTGCCGGCGTCACTGGCTCTGGCTTCATTGTCCTTGCCGCTTCCCTTTCCTCTCTCGGCGATGTTCCGGTTGCCGGATTGGCGTTGATTCTCGGCATCGACCGTTTCATGAGTGAAGCACGTTCCATTACCAATATGATCGGGAACGGCATTGCCTGTATCGTAGTCGGCAACTGGGTCAAAGAGGCTGACATGGAAACCGTTAAGAAGCACACTCACCCGGCTTACATCCATCTAGCAGAACAAGCATTGGAAGCTCTCGAAGGCAAAAAAGCACAAAACCTAGAACCGACAGCCTAATATTTATTCTGCAAAGGCCGCTTTCGCGGCTTTTGCTTTATCCGAGGCCTTAAGAAGCTGCGCGATTCAGCGCGATTGTAAGTAAAGTTGCGGCACCTACTTGAATCGCTTTATCGTTAAAGTCAAACATTGGATGATGAACACTGGCAAAGTGAGTTTCATCTTTCATGCCCAGACGGAACAAACATCCAGGCTTGGCTAAAAGCATAAAGGAGAAATCTTCTCCACCGCAGGTTCTATGCCATTGCTTGACGCGCTCTTCGCCCAATAATTCTTTAGCATAACCGGAAGCCTTTTCCACCAGCTCAGGAGTATTAAACATCGCCGGATAAAGCTTGGTGTACTCAACTTCGACCTCCATATCATTGGCAAGAGCAATTCCATCGGCAACCTGCTTCATTCTCCTAATAATTGTTTCCTGAACTTCCGGTTCAAAAGATCTGGCTGTTCCCGATATCTTGGCTTCTTGCGGAACAACGCTCGGTCCATCTCCAAATCCACTTTGAATGCATCCGGCAGAAACTACAGCGGTTTTCATCGGATCTACACTTCTAGCTACAATCGTTTGGAGTGCCAATACACATTCACAAGCTGCCACCAGAGGATCTTTTGTCATATGAGGACGAGAGCCGTGTCCGCCTTTTCCTTTGAAGGTGATTTCGAACTTATCGGCATTTGCAGTGGCGTATCCCGGAATAAAACCGACATCACCGAGATTAAGGCTTGGCTCGGCATGAAGTGCATAAAACTCATCGATACCAAATCTTTCTACCAAGCCGTCAGCAATCATGTGTTTTGCGCCGGCAAAACCTTCTTCTCCGGGCTGGAAAATTGCAACTAATGTTCCAGCAAAATCTCGATGCTGGGCCGCATAATGACAAAGCGTCAGTAGTGTCGCGACATGTCCGTCATGGCCGCAAGCATGCATTTTCCCTTTGACTCGACTTGCCCAGGCAGCGTTGGTTTTTTCCTCCAATGGAAGTGCGTCAGAATCTGCGCGAAGCCCGATTGTTTTACCTGGTTTTGTCCCACGGATAACGGCAACTACGCCGGTCACATCTTTTCCTCCAACATACTCATACACTTCATTCAAAGAAAAAGAGGCAAGGCCTTTCGTTATTTTCTCTTGAGTTTTATATAAACAAAGACCAAGCTCCGGTTCTTCATGGATTTTGTGGCGGATATCGGTGCCGATTTTTGCGCTCTCTGCCATTTGTTCCGGCTTAATTAATATTGTCATTAGTCGTGCTCCTGAAAAAAGGTTTTGAGAATTCAAAGTGTAGCAACCGTCAGTGCTGCATATTCGTAATTGATAGATGTGCAGTTCTAAGCGATTTCAAAAAGTTAAAAATTTTGCAGATTTCAGCGTAATAAATTTTTGTCTACGATATTTTCTGTTTCTAATCTCAAACTTAGACCTCAAAACCTCTTTTTTATCTCTTCACACTCAGAAAAAATTCGGTAATATGCTTTGGTTAAGAACTAGGAGGAGGAGCAATGTCACACGTTGCAGAAACAGTAAAACAGATAATTGAACCCGTCGCTTCTGATTTAGCTGAAGTCGAGAAAGCGGTACTTAGCGATCTGCAAAGTGATATTCCTCTGATAAAGAAGATAAGCGATTACATTGTTTCTGCCGGCGGCAAAAGAATGCGACCTTTAATTCTTATCCTTATTGCCAGAGCGTTGGGCTATCAAGGAAAGGAACATATTTTCCTGGCTACGATGATTGAATATGTCCATACAGCCAGCCTTCTGCATGACGACGTCGTCGATGAAAGCGATCTCAGACGCGGAAAATCAACAGCTTGCTTTAAGTGGGGAAATTCAGCTGCCGTTCTGGTAGGCGATTTCATGTACTCTCGGGCTTTCCAATTAATGGTCAAAACCAAAAACATCCGAATCTGCGAAATCGTCTCCGGTGCCGTCAATCGAGTCTCTGAAGGCGAGGTAATTCAGCTTCTTAACATCCACGATACCACTGTAGACGAGAAGCGCTACTTTGAAGTCATTGAAAGAAAGACCGGAGTTCTATTCGAAGCCGCCGCCCGGATGGGAGCAACGATTGGAGGAGCAACTAAAGAAGAAGAAGAAAAGCTCACACAGTACGCCTTAGCCTTAGGAACGGCCTTCCAAATTATCGATGACGTTTTAGATTACCGCGGCGATGAAGAAAAGACCGGCAAAGCCTTAGGTGCAGATTTGCGTGAAGGCAAAATGACGATGCCCTTGATCTATGCATTGAGAAAATGTTCAGACGAAGAGGCCAAAGAAATTAAAGAAGCCGTTAAACAAGGGGAAGGAGATCTCAACTCCATTACTCGTATTCTTGAAGAGACAGGAGCAATTGAAGAATGCGCAATCACCGCAAAACAAATTGTTTCTTCCGGAATAGATGCGATTTCTTTCTTAAAACCTTCCCTTTATAAAGAATCTTTGGTAAAATTGTTCTCCTTGACTGTGGAGAGAGATTTATAATTACTCTCTGAAGTTAAAAATGTCGGAGTATAGCTCAGCCCGGTAGAGCACTGCGTTCGGGACGCAGGGGTCGTAGGTTCGAATCCTGTTACTCCGACCATTTTTATTTATTTCTAAGAATATTCGGGACTTATTCAATTTGAGGTTCTTTAAATTCTTCTTGGAAAAGCGTCGGAGTATAGCTCAGCCCGGTAGAGCACTGCGTTCGGGACGCAGGGGTCGTAGGTTCGAATCCTGTTACTCCGACCATCCTCCCTTACCTTCTTTTACGGGCCTGTCTGGTAAAAAGTTTCTTTCTATCTGCGATTCCTAGTTTCTCCAAACTACACTCTTACTATGGCTTAACTATTCGAAAAAAGAATGGAAACATTGATTAATTTATGGCACTCGATGCCCCCGGTCGCTAAAACGGTTCTCCTTCTTCTGATTTCTAACACATTCATGAGCTTTGCTTGGTATGCTCATTTAAAAAATCTCGGTAGCGCTCCTCTTTGGGTGGCAATCGTAACCAGTTGGCTGATCGCTTTTTTCGAATATATAGTCATGATTCCAGCCAACCGAATCGGGTTCGGCTCTTTATCTCTCGGCCAACTAAAGATTCTCCAGGAAATCGTTTCGCTTTCTATCTTCGTTCCTTTTGCGGTACTGTACATGAAAGAGCCGCTCAAGCTTGATTACCTCTGGGCGGCTCTTTGCATGTTGGGTGCTGCTTACTTTATCTTCCGTGACCACGTTTGATAACTAGTACCCGGGCTGAAGCATATGGCTCGGATTAACGAAGCTTTCGAATTCCTCGGCATCACATACTCCCAAGTCGAGAGCTGCTTGTTTAAGAGAAATATTGTCCTTATAGGCTTTCTTTGCTACTTTTGCCGCATTTTCGTAACCCACAAGCGGCGCCAACGCTGTGATTAGCATCAGAGAGCGCTCGACATTCTCTTTTAATTTATCCGGGTTGGCCGTTATGCCCTCAATGCAGTGAACCGCAAAAGAATTCTGAGCATCCGAAAGCAAACGAATGCTTTGATCGAGGTTATAAGCAATCAGCGGCAAAAATACATTGAGCTCAAAGTTACCTTGAGAAGCCGCAATGCCAACTGCATTATCATTGCCCATCACCTGTACGGCGACCATAGTCATGGCCTCACTTTGTGTCGGGTTAACTTTACCGGGCATAATGGAAGACCCCGGTTCGTTAGCAGGAAGATTGATTTCACCTAAACCGCAGCGGGGACCAGACCCTAGCCAGCGGATATCATTGGCAATTTTCATAAGATTGGCCGCCAAGGACTTCAGCGCTCCATGCATAAATACGGCACCGTCCTGAGATGTGAGGGCATGGAATTTATTCGGTTCGCTGACGAACTTCTCGCCTGTCATTGCGGTTAATTTTTCACATACTTTGGTTCCGAACCCAAATGGAGAATTCAATCCTGTTCCAACCGCCGTCCCTCCGATAGCTAATTCACGGCAAAAACGCAATGCTGCGTTTATTTGTTCAGCATTATGGTCAAGCATCGAAACATAGCCGCTGAATTCCTGACCTAAAGTCAGAGGTGTAGCATCCTGCAGGTGCGTCCTTCCGATTTTGATTAAATCTTTGAATTCCTCTGCCTTACGATTTAAAGCTTCACGGAGTGTTTTAACCGCAGGCAACAAGCGGCCCGTAACCTCCAGAACAGTCATAATGTGCAGTGCGGTCGGAAACGTATCATTAGAGGACTGGGACATATTGACCTGATCGTTTGGATGAACAACTTCTTCTTTGCTCAGTCTGTCTTTAAATCGGAAATCCCCGTTCAGAATTTCGGTCGCACGATTCGCCACCACTTCATTTACATTCATATTGGTTTGAGTCCCGGAACCGGTTTGCCAAACGGCTAAAGGAAAATTTCCGGGCAACGCGCCAGCTAGCAATTCATTGCAAGCCTGGACTATGGCGTTTTTACGCGTTTCATCCAGCTTATTGAAGTCACAGTTGACTTCTGCACAGGCTTTCTTCAAATACAGCATGGAACGAATCAGAGATTCAGGCATCTTTTCGATACCAATTCGGAAGTTCTCAAAACTTCTTTCCGTTTGGGCTCCCCAGTACTTATTGTCATCAACTTTTATATCACCTATGGAGTCATGCTCAATGCGGTAATCTTTCATTTTGTTCTCTCTAACAAGACAAATTTCGACGCCGGACTTTGTCTCGAACGTCTTTAATATTTCTCAGAGTCTACCTTGGTACAGAGTTTTCGATTAGATAAAAAGTCCAAACTTGGTACCTTAATCTGAAAGAATCTGATTGAGTTCAACCTGTTATTAGCAAATTGAACATCCGCATTCAAACTTGCTCATCAAAATGAAAATTAGAAAAATAAGGATCAGTTCTTCTGAAGGAGCTTTTGATAGCTTCCATCGATTGCTATAGTCCCAATGAAGGAAGTAAAGAAAATTCCAACTACTGCAACGGAAAGCACCAAATGTCCGCAAGGAAGTCCCATTGCTAACGGCACAGAACCGATGGCAGCTTGCACGGTAGCTTTCGGAAGATAAGAAAGAACGCAAAACAGCCGTTCGTCAAAATTGAGATTGGTGCCCAGCAGGCTCAAAACAACCCCTAAAGAACGAAGCACTAAGCCAATACATACGATCCAAAGTGCTGCGAGTCCGGCGTTTAGGATATAACTGATGTCAATTGCTGCCCCTACCGTCACAAATAAGATGACTTCAGCGGCCAACCACAACTTGCTGAACTTTTCTGACAGTCTTTTAGTGACAGAAAATGATGCTTTGAAATTCAAAGTACACGCCATACTCATCACTGCAAAAAGTCCCGAGACGCTGACAATTTCTTTGGTCCATCCTTCCAGAGCAATCAGAATAAAGGCAACGCCTAAGACAACCATTACTTTGAGGCTGTTCCGAACATAGTGCTTTACAGCGTAAGCGGTTTCAAAAAACCAACTGAGCAACAATCCGGCCCCGACACCGACCGCCATTCCAAGAATCAGCGAAATCGGCACTTGAATGAAGTTCCCGAGTTCCGTATGTCCGGCCTGAGTAAAACCAAGAAATGTGGAGAAAAGCATGATGACGAAAACATTATCCAGCCCTGCTCCGGCCATAATCATTTGAGGAATGCTTTTCTCCGTTCCGTAGGAACGGTTGGTCAACATCACCATTCGAGGAATAACTACTGCAGGTGAAACAGCAGCTAATACGGAACCCATTACCAACGCTTCGAGTTTCGAAATGCCGAAGAAATAAGGTGCAAAAAAGAAAAAGGCAGCAATTTCGAAAAGTGCCGGAATGCAACCGAGCAAAAAGAGTGGACGTTCAACTTGCTTAAGTTCCGAGACTTTTATGGACAGTCCTGCTTTGATAATGATGATGACCAACGCCAACTTCCAGAGGTCCGGCGATATGCTGAGAATTTTAGGATCCAACAAATTGAGGGCCTGAGGTCCGAGCACAATACCTGTAAGCATCATGCCGATGATTGCAGGTACTCTTATCGCTTTGCAAGCCGCCCCGATTGCCAAACCAAAAAGAAAAATAAGTGCCAGTGAGGTAAGCATCTATCCTAAAATCTCAGAAGTGAACGTTCATCTCAAAAAATTCTACTCGCTGCCTTATTTCTTTTTTGCAAAAAGGCCTATTTTTGAATCTTATAGCCTCGCTGCATAAGCAAAACCGCGAAGGCCGCTGACCCAACGGCACATACTGAGACAACACTAAGACTTATCCATGGATTGAAATCGCTTTGGGAAAAGAAACCATAGCGGAATCCGTCAACGATGTAGAAAAACGGATTGAATTGGGAAAGAGTCCGCAAAGTTCCCGGTAATTGCTGGATGGAGTAGAAAACACCGGATAAGAAAGTCAGCGGAAGAATAACGAAGCTTTGAAAAGCTCCGATTTGATCGAACTTATCGGCCCACAAACCAGCTATCAATCCCAGAGAGCCCATCAGGACCGCACCCATAAATCCAAAGACTACGACCCATAAAATATGATCTACAGGAGGAGCTGACCAAAAAATAGAAACCAACAGCACTCCAGCCCCCACTATCAGTCCTCTGGCGACGGAAGCTCCTATCATCGCCAATCCAAGCTCCCATCCTGCAAAAGGAGGCAATTGAATGAAGATAAGGCTTCCCATAATTTTTGCTGAGAGCATGGAAGATGAGCTGTTGCCGAAAGCGTTCTGCAGCAGAGACATCATCACCAGGCCCGGAACTAGGAAGTGAATATAACTTACGCCTTCAAACGTCGGCATTCGTCCTCCAAGCACTTGTCCGAAAACGACCAAATACAGTGCTGCCATGAGGATCGGTGCAAAAATCGTTTGAATCGCAATCTTCTTAAAACGCAGGACTTCTTTTTCCAACAAGGTAAGAAAAGCGGCACCTCTGCTGTATGGTTTTGGGTCTATTTTGAATTGTGTCATTTGCCTGTAATCCTTATGAAGGCTTCTTCGAGATTTGCTTTTCCAATTTCAAGTTTTTCCGGCATTAAGCCCACTTTTGAAAGCTCATTTAAAAGCGTGTGCAAGTTTTCCGGACTGCCGTAGGCCGTACAGTAAGACCCGTCAGAAAGCTTCGTACAATTGATAGGAAAATCCTTCGGCAGTTCACTTGGCAAAGAAAACAAAATTCGTTCTTTTGAGTATTCCTTGAGCAAACTTTGAGTGCTCTCTAAGGTCACAATTTTTCCATGATTAAGCAAAGCTACATTACGGCAAAGCTTCTCTGCCTCTTCCAGATAATGTGTCGTAAGAATAATCGTATGACCTTTTCGATTTAGATCTGCCATGAACTCCCACAGACGATGGCGCAGAGAAATATCCACGCCTGCTGTCGGTTCATCGAGCACAATCACCGGCGGCTGATGAACCATGGCCTGGGCAATCAAGACACGTCTTTTCATTCCTCCCGAAAGGCTCATCACACTGGAGTTTTTCTTATCGGATAGGTCCAAAACATCCAGCAGCCGTTCAATCCACTTCTGATTGCCGCGAAGACCGAAATAGCCGCTCTGCAGACGAAGCGTGTCGTAAACAGTAAGAAAAGGATCAAACGTGATTTCCTGAGGAACGATACCCAAGCACATTTTGAATTGACGCCATTGAGTTTCTAAATCAAAACCCAATGCCTTGATTCTTCCTGAATTCAGTTTAACTGTCTTTGCAAGAACTCCAATAAGCGTACTTTTGCCAGCACCGTTCGGTCCTAACAAACCAAAAAAATCACCTTGTTCTATTGTGAAGGAAACATCACGCAAGGCTTGTTTCGACTCGTTTCCTCGATAAAAGGTTTTTGAAACGTTTTCTAACGAAAGAGCCGGTAAAAGAAATTTTTGACTCATATACAAAACAAAATTAACCCCGCCTTAAGTCTTAATTGAGTAAACGAGGAAATAATTGGAAATAAGTTTTTTCTAAAATTTAGAAATTCACTCTTTATTCTTGCCTAACTTAATTTGATTTAAGAATCATATAGTTGTCTTTATCAAAAATACACCACCTTTCCGTTTACTAGGGAAATCTCTAATGAGAATGATAATTAATTAATAGAATTGTTCAATTAATATTGACATTAATGATAATCATTCTCATTAAGTTTTAAAAGCAGAATCTATATGACAGTAATCAGCGGCGTCTCATCGGACAAAACGAAGATCGTTAAATTTAACAAGATGATGAGAAAAGACTCTGACTCTCCTTCTTGGAAAGCCAACATATCTGACAATCCACTTGTCGAAGCATTTCCTGAGTCTATCGATATTCATCCCGGCCTGCAAAGCAGTCCGATTGCACCGGCGCAAGTTCAGTCGACTCTTTCCGATTTGACTTCCCGCAAACGTACCAGAAGGACGGTTACCTATATCAATGTGCCTTATTGCGAAACAAGGTGCCTGTACTGCCTTTTTTATATCAAGCCTTACAGAAACAAAGAAGAAAGCAAGGCCTACGCCGACACTCTTATCAAAGAACTTCAGCTATGGGCCGACAAACCGATTCAGCAAAACGAACCGGTACATGCGGTTTATTTCGGGGGCGGTACGCCGACGGCTCTTGAAGCCGCAGATATCGAACGCGTCATTAAAGCCGTTCGTCAGTACCTCCCACTGGCCAATGACTGCGAAATCACTTATGAAGGCAGATTATCGGGTTTCGATGCAGAGAAGATGGAAGCTGCGGTACAAGGCGGGGCCAACCGTTTCTCCCTAGGCGTACAGACTTTTGACACCAAAGTTCGTCAAGCTGTCGGCCGCCGTTCCACTAAAGAACAACTCGTCTCCCAACTAAGCCGCCTTACTCGCTTCAACCAAGCAGCTGTCGTTATCGATTTGATTTACGGTTTTCCTTTCCAAACCATGGGAACTTGGAAAGAAGATCTTGCCATCAGCCGTGAATTAAACCTAGACGGAGTGGACTGTTATCAGCTTCGCGTTTTTGAACGCTCTCCGCTCTTTAAGTACATTGCCAACGGAAAACTTCCGGCCGGTCCAAATCACGAACTTCGTGCCCTTATGTTCGCTGAAGCAGTACAAAGCATGCGAGAAGCGGGATGGAGCCGCCTATCCATCAGCCACTGGGCTGCAAATACAAGAGAACGCAACTTCTACAACTATTACGCCAAAACTCGTTCGGACTGTTTAGCTTACGGTCCGGGAGCCGGCGGCAATATCGACGGCTATGCATACATGATGGACAGAACGCCGGATACTTGGAAAAAAGCAATAGAAAAAGGCATCAAACCGGTCTCTATGATGCTTGAACCGGCTCCGCATTGGCAATTATGCCGAGCCGTTGCAGAACAGCTTGAACTTAACTTCTTAGATCCGTCGAGATTAGCTGCGGAATTCACTCCCCAACTCCTCTACGTTTTTGAACCGTTGGTAGAAAATTGGACCAAAGCAGGATTGCTTAGTCCAATCGGAAGCCGCTATGAGTTAACGGTCGCCGGCCAATTCTGGCAAGGCCGCATGAACCAACATCTTCTTAATCAGATTAAATCTCTTCTCTAATATCATGAAAAACATTGTCAAACTAAGCGTTCTTTGCGCCGCTACTTTAAGCGCATGCTGGTCCCTGTCTCATGCCCAAGAAGTGCATAAGACCGGTGAAGTCAAGGTTACGGCAGGCCGAGTTGAACAGCAGCTTCTTGATATTCCGATGAGCGTCTCCGTGCTTACCGCGGAAGAGATTCGTGATTCTTCCGCAAGAAATATCGGAGAACTGTTAGCAGACGTTCCCGGCGTAGAGGTTGGAGGTGATGGTTCCCAAGGTCTGAAACGCATCAAAATCAGAGGTGAAAACGAATACCGCAGCCTAATTCTCATCGACGGCCAGAAAGTCTCCGAACATAAGTCCATGTCCGGCCCTGCCCTTCTCATTGATCCTTCCTCCGTTGAAAGAATTGAAGTGATTAAAGGACCTGCCTCCGTACTTTACGGGTCGGATGCTATCGGCGGTGTCATCAATATCATTACTAAGAAAGGCTCTAAAAAACCTTTTGAGGCAGAGGCCTCTGTCGGTTGGAACGGAGCAGGACATGGCTGGAGCGAATCCGTTTCCCTCGGAGGAAGCGCAAAAGGATTTAAATATCAATTGGATGCCGGCTATCAAAGCCACGGCAACATCAAAACTCCGAAAGGCTATCAAAAGAATACCGAGTTCCGCCAAAAGAACCTCGGTGCCTTCCTGAGCTATGACCTGACCGATAATTTCACGGTCGGCATGCATGCGGACATTTTTGATTCCAAAATCAATTCTTCCAGCTGGACCTATGAAAACGATCCGGACTCTGACTTCTTCGTCAAAATTCCAAAATGGAGAAGAGACAAGATCAGTCTGTTTGCCGAAGTCAAAGATATCAACGAATATCTGACTAGACTGAGAGTTGACGGCTACTGGCAAAAAAATCACAAGATGATGCAGAACTACGTGAGCCAGTCTGAGAAAAGCCCAAAATCTTCTATGAGCGTCACTACTGATTCTCATGCTGACAACAGAATTAAAACTCTCGGCTCCAGCCTACAAGCGGATTGGCAATTGGGAGACAACAACTTCCTTATTACCGGATATGAATTTTCTCAAGATCGTCTGACGGCAAATACAGAAGCAGATTTTGCTATGTCTATGAAAATGACCGGGATGCCTCGTCCAATGCTCGACCAGTCCTACGTTACAGACCGTTATGTAAAGGGCAAAGAAACGACTAACGCTATTTTTGCTGCAATGGAAACTACACTGCCTCATGACTTTTCTTTGAACTACGGGGTGCGCTATACCTGGGTAAGTTCTGAGCTTTCTAAGGCAACTTCCTTCCGGAACGGTTATAAAACCACTCCGGCGGGAACAACGGTTTTCAACAATACGGCGGTCAATGATTCAGGCACTCCAGGCAGCGAAAACAACAGCCGTCCTGTTTTCAATTTAGGTGTAATTTGGAGAGGCCTGGACAACACCTCCTTGCGTGCTCAGTGGGCTCAAGGATTCCGTGTTCCTAACCTGCAGGAAAAATTCTTGATTAACAGCATGGGAGGCGGTACCGTCTACGGCAATCCGAACCTCAAACCCGAGAAGTCCAATAACTTTGAAATCGGAGCCCGCTACAGTACTGATTTGATGGATATCGATGCGGCTTTGTTTTACAACCTCTCCGATGACTATATCTCCACAGAAATCGTCGGTGATGCTGATAGTGGAATCAGTCGATACGTCAATGCCGATAAGGCAAAGACATTCGGTTCAGAACTTTCTCTTAACTTGAGAGCAACGGGAAACCTTAATCCTTATTTCTCTCTGTCCTGGATCAAGAGAAAAACGGAATGGGCTGACGGCACCTCAACGTATGCCTCGGGCACTCCTGAATTCACGGCTCGTTACGGTCTGCGCACAATTTACCCGCTCTTTAACGGCAAATGGACAACCGACACTTATTTGAGAAGCAGTACCGCGAAGAAGTCGTACTCACTGTCAACTAAAGAAACCACTCGTATTGCAGGCTACACCACCTTGAACTTTGCAACCGCATATCACTTCGGTCCAAAACAGGCTTTTAGCGCAAACTTTGAAGTTCTCAATATTACTAACCAGCTTTACGGTTATGAGACCTCCATTTACGAGCCGGGCAGAAGATTCAACCTCAAGCTGACAGCCCGTTATTAATAAAGATGTAATTTATTCCGCTGAAAATCATGACAACAATGACTTTAAAAAGGGCCCGAACATCGCGCCTAGCGGACTTCTGTGGAAGATGGTCTGCCCGTGAACTTATCATCATCGGCGTTTTTGCAGCCACTGCAAAAGTCTCTACCGTGCTGATTGCCATGGTTGGAGGCGGAATGAATCCTCTCTCCCTGCTGCTGAAGAACATGGTATTTACCACCTTGTTAGTGGTCATGCTCTTCAAAGTGTGCAGGCCCGGCACTCTCTGTCTTTTTGTCATCGTCAGCTCAGTAGTGAACTTCCTGCTCCTCGGCGGAAATTTGACTTTGATTCCGCCGATGCTTTTAGCGGCCGTTATTGCCGAGCTTTTGATGCGTTTTATTCAGAAGAACAACCTCCCGGGAGCTGTTTATTGGGGAGTTGGGTGCTTTGATTTACTTTGCAAGTTCGGCTCTCTCGGCATCTCGTTTTTAATGATGCGTGAATCTCCCGCCATGATGGCTGCGGTAGTGCCGATAGTCATCATCGGCTATATCGGTTCTTTAATCGGCCTGTGGACAGGCAGCAAATCAATTAAGGAGTTGCGACATGCAGGCCTCATCCGTTCCTAATTTATCTCTGCTCAACGCAGTGGACATCCGCGTCAAGATGATGATTACGGCTCTGGCATCCGTGATGACAGTAGCTATATCTTCCCTTTACGCACAGTGCTTTCTTTTTGCTGTTTCTTTTCTGTATTTATTGATGATCAGAAGGCCTAAGCTCATCCTTGTGTCATACCTTCTGTTCTTGATAATGATGGCCATTGCCTGCGGTTTCGGCCTGGTGTTAGCTCATTTTCTTCCTATGATGGGAAAAGGCATGGAGCTGAAATCTTTAGCTGTTCCGTTCATGAGAGCTTTTACGATGCTCAATGTCGTACTGCCTCTGGCATTCACAGGCAGACTCCAGCAAATTCTGAATTCGCTGCAGAAGCTTAAATTGCCCTTCGTCATTTATCTTCCTGCCGCCGTCATCGTTCGTTTTATTCCAACGTTTACTAACGACATTAAACAAATCTGGGAATCGCTCAAAATCCGTGGTTACCGCATCAATCCTTGGACGATGACGATTCATCCCTTTCAGACGACTCGACTTCTTTTTACACCGCTCTTAATCAGAGCCTTAAAAACAGGAGATGAACTCGGCATTGCCGCAGAACTCAAAGGCCTTAATGCAAATACTTCTGCCATCAAGAAGGATCCGCCATCTTTCACTAAGAAAGACTATGCCGCCGTTTCTTTGACCGCAGCTATCCTTGTTGCCGCCATTATTCTGCAAATTTATTTTCCGAACACTTCACCAGTCCTGATGAAATAATGATTGAATTAAAGAACGTAACTTATACCTATCCGCACAGTGACAGACCTGCCCTGAGCAACCTTTCTTTTATGGTCCGTCCCGGAGAGGCTATTCTTGTCACCGGTGTATCCGGATGCGGCAAATCGACACTTATCAGACTGATTAACGGACTATGTCCTCATTATTACGGAGGCAACGTAGAAGGCACAATTTGCATCGATGGAAAAGACAATATGAAGGAAAAGCTCTGCGATATTTCGCACCGCGTAGGAACTTTGTTCCAGAATCCGGAAAGTCAATTTTTCGCTTTAGGAGTTGAAGAGGAGATTTCCTTCATTTCGGAATGCAAAGGGGTGCACCCGAAGGAAATTCAAACAAAACTCTCACAAACCGCAGAACGTTTTAATTTAAAACCGTTTCTTAAAAGCATTATTCATGAACTGTCGCAAGGGCAAAAACAGAAAGTTGGCCTTGCCTCTCTCATGATGGAACCTCTGAAGGCCTTAATCCTGGATGAGCCCACAGGGAACCTGGATCCGGAAGCAACCCTAGAATTGGCCGAAGAAATCAAAAAACTTAAAGCTCAGGGCGTTGCCATTCTGATTGTAGATCACCGTCTGTACTGGCTCAAAGATGTTGTCGATAAAGTGATCGTCTTGGAAAAAGGTAAAGTGGTTCGGGAAGGCATCATTCCGGATTTAGATTCTGAATTTAGAGAAAAATACGGCCTGAGAAAGCTCGAGGTCACGGACAAGCGCCTTCTCCTTCCGGTCAAAACGTCTTCCGGTAAACCTATCATGAAGATTTCAAAGCTGAGTTTTTCCTATCCTCGCCAGCCTGAAATCATCACGGACGCCTCTCTCGAGTTTCAACAAGGCATCTGTGGAATTTTCGGAGACAACGGTGCAGGCAAAACAACTTTGGCACGATTGATTACCGGTCTGAATAAAGCAAAATCCGGCACTTTTCAGGTTAAAGGGAAAACAATCCGTCAAAAGGACTGCTTAAAGCACGTTGCGGTAGTTTTACAAAATTCTGATCATCAGCTCTACATGAGAACCGTCTTTGAGGAGTTGAGAGCCAGCTTGGAAGCAGCCGGATGCAAAGGCGGCAACGATGCTGCCGAAGAGCTTCTTGGCATCTTCGATCTTCAGGAGCTAAGAGACCGTCATCCGCACTCTCTTTCAGGAGGCCAGAAACAAAGACTTGTTATCGCTTGTGCATTTGCCAAAAAGCCAGACGTCATTATTCTCGATGAGCCCACTAGCGGCTTAGATGGAGCCAATTTAAAAAGGATTGCCGGCGCCCTCAAGAAACTGTCTTCAGAAGGCAAAGCCGTCCTTGTTATTACCCATGATTTGGAGCTGGTAGATCTTATCTGCGACACAGCTCTACATTTACCGCTGCCAGTTCAAACTGCCAACCAACCTTTTATTAATTGATTTATAGGATTTTTATGACAAATAAAGACCCACAGCAAGTTATTCAAGAAGTTATCAACTCGGGCCGTCCGGTTACTTTGGACTCTTTGGCTTCCGCACTGAACTGCTCGGCCCTTGAAGCTGCACATCATTTGCCTAAAGAAACTTGTACTTTTGCTCCGGGAGAAGATTTTGAAAAAGTTTGGGAAAGCATTTCTCAGTGGGAAAAAGCAACATTTATCGTGATTGCCGGAGAAAACGTCATTGAAGTAGAAACCAAAGTGGCTTGCGGCAAAAAAGCCATGGGTTATTACAACTTGATGGGCGGCAAAAGCCCGCTGCAAGGCCACTTCAAATACGAAAACATTATTGAGATCGGGTTTATTACCATGCCGTTTATGGGAAGAGAAAGTCATTTTGCCGCCTTCTTTGATAAAAACGGAAAATGCGCCTACAGCTTTTATGTCGGCCGAGAAAAGCATAAATTAATCGAATCTGCAAAAGAGCAGTTTTTAGCTCTTCAATCTTCTTATAGGTGATTCGATATGAAAGTACTAGTTGCATATTCCAGCATTACAGGCAATACGGAAAAAATCGGTAAAACTATTGCGGAAGCCATTCCTAATAGCGAATGCGTCAAGCTTCCTACCGACAAAAAAGCTGAAGACTATGACTTAGTATTCTGCGGTTTTTGGTGCGACAAAGGGGTTCCTGACAATGATTGGAAGCAATTCTATGAATCCACAGGTACAGTTCCTGTCGCTGTTTTCGGCACCCTCGGAGGAGATCCGCACAATGAAGGCGGGATGAGATTCCTTCAGAAAGTCAAAAATGAAATTCATAAATCCTCTTTGCTTGATCTGCGTTTGTGGCAAGGAAAAGTCGATCCGAAAATCATTGAAATCATGACACGTATGTCCGGGAAACCAATGACCGAGGAACGCAGACTGAGACTGGAAGAAGCAAACAAACATCCGGACAGCAAAGATTTAAGAGAGGCCGCTCAATGGGCATTTGAGATTTTCAAATCCCGACAAGCATAGGAAGAGAATATGAACTTTAAAGAGATATATGACCTCATCGGAGGCGCCGGAGTGATGTTGATTTTGGTCGGCATCGCCGCTTGCTACATTACCATCTGGAATGTAATTTATCTGCAGGGCGTCTTGCGCCGGTTCAAGAAATCCAAGATTGGAAAAGACCGTTCTTCCTCTCGGGAACTTCATGACAAATTCGGAGCCAGCACAAATCCCTTGATTTGTATTGTGCGCGACATCGTCACAACTCACAGTGCTCACTCCGAAGATATCCGCGCCGAGGTCTCTTATCTCTTTCATAAAAACTTCAAGCCGGTTAATAATGCATTGACATGGCTCAAGCTTTTCGCCGCAATCTCCCCGCTTCTTGGACTGCTCGGCACAGTCCTCGGAATGGTTCAGGTTTTTAAAACCATCGCCGCGAGTGCCTCACCGGATTCGGCTCTCTTAGCTGCGGGAATTTGGACTGCTCTGATTACCACAGTAATGGGCCTTGTGGTTGCCATCCCTGCTCTAATGGCCTACTACTATCTCTTCCTTAAAGTTAAGGAAATGAGGATTGAAGCTGTGGAATACAGTTATCGAGCTATTGAACTGTCCAAGCCTGATTCTCCAGCTTCCGTTGTTTGCAAACATCCGAATGCTTCCTGTGTGCTCCATGGAAAACAAGCCCTCTCTGCCTAGGAATAAAATTCATGTTTGATGATTTAGATGAAGAACCGAAAGTCGATCTGACGCCTTTAATTGATGTCATTTTCATGCTTGTTATTTTCTTTGTCATGACCATGACTTTCAGCAAGCCGGTCATTGATTTGACATTACCTGCCGCAGAAAACTCTTTGGCTCAGAAAAACAATCAGGAATTGATCCTGCAAGTCAACGAAGCAGGAACCATTCTCTGGAACGACAAGGCTCTTTCTAAGGAAGAGCTGCCTGTCTTTCTTGATGAGCATCCGGAAGGGCTTCTTACTCTTATGATTGACGAAAAAGCGCCTTTTCAAAGTTTCGTCTGGATCGTGGATATAGCCAAAGTAAAACGAGAGGGCCGTTTCGTTATCGGTACCAGAAAGAATAATAGTGGCTAATGATGGATACCTGTACTCAGTTAGATTTGAACGGCATAAGGAAAGCCAAGAACGCAGCTCGGCTGTTTATTATTTCCGCTTGTGTGTGTTCTGTTTACTTGGCGACCCTTCCCTCCCAAATAAAACCGCTCACCGTTACAGCGCTCCCTACAATTGAACTGAGTTTTGTGCAGTTTGAAGAACCGCCCCTCCCTACGGAGCCTGCACCCGTTGAGTCTGTTGAACGTTTGCTAGCCGAGGAATCCGAGATAAAAGTAGAAACTCCTCCAGAACCTAAAGAACCTGCAGTTGTTCCGGCGGAGCCGCCTGTAGCTGAACCAACGGTGATTCCTCCTCCGGCAATACCTATCAAGAACATCAAGAAAAAAATAGTTCAAGAAAAGCCTCGTAAAAAAGAAGTCAACCCTGTGCCAAAACCTTTACCCATCAAAAACAGCAAACCTGAGACTAAGCCTTCTTCAAACGAATCTATAAAACCCGCTTCATTAGCGGGAAGTGCCTCTGATCTGCAAGCAAACAACAAGCTTGCTTCCCTTTTGATTGCCTTGATTGAAAAAAAGAAAAAATACCCGAAAGCCGCGATTCGAAGCGGAACTGAAGGGACTTGTCATGCGAAATTCAGATTCGATAAAGAGGGCCGGATTATCGCCGCCTCTCTTTCCGTGCCGTCCGGAAAAGGAGTTCTTGACCGAGCTTCCAATCAATTGGCCCAGCAGCTGATCGGTACAAACTTTAATATTCCAAATTCCGGAATCGGAATCGAAATCCAAGTCCCTATCAAATTTGAACTGGTGAACAGATAGGATCACCATTTTCTCAACAAAAAGGCGCCTGAAAACAGGCGCAAAATGAATGAGAAACAATAGCTTGTTTAGGGTACCTTGAAATTGTAGTAGTGACACTCAGCGCAATAATTAACGCTTGGTTTGTGTCCCTTGTGGCATGTTGAACATGGCAGATTACCGTCATGCTGGCTATGCGGATTCATTTCTTCCGGATTCTCCGGTGTGGTCTTCTTAGCTACTTGATCATAGAAACCGTGGCATTGGACACATGGTTCATGTCTTTGATCATCTTCTTTGAGCTGGGCCGAAATTTGCGGTCCGTGGCATACTTGGCACTGAACTCCGCGCGCAACGTGACGATCACCTAGGAACTGCGGCTTGTCCTGGGCGATAGCGCTGAATGAAAGAAGAGCGCCAAAAAATAAAACAACAAGCTTGGTTTTCAATTTAGTTCTCCTTTACACAATCGGCCGGAAACTACGTTCACGGCCGACTGTACTATTACTCAGAGAAAGCGATTATCCGCGGTTAGGCTGTTTTGCAACTTCCTTACCGGCAACCTGACCGAACACTAAGCATTCTGTCAAGTTTCCGCCACCCTGATAAACGAACTTCAAAGCAGAAGCGATTTCACCAACAGCGTAAAGGCCAGGAATCGGCTGGAGGTTCCAATCGAGAACTTCACGCTTAGCGTTAGCAGCCAAACCGCCTTTAGTATTTGGACCGCCGGCTACGAGAGGAACCGCATAGAATGGACCGTCGGAAACAGGCTGCAATGTGCTCTTGAGGCGTCCGAACTCTTTATCTTCACCTGCTGCGCAAGCAGCGTTGTAGTTCTTAACGGTTTCTGCAAGAGCTGCAGGATCCATCTTGTTACCGTTTTCCTTGATAGCTTTGATCTTCTTGCCGAGTTCTTCAATAGTGTCAGCTTTCAGGATCCAGCCTTTCTTAACAGCATCGCTGTTGTCAGCTGCGCCGTAATCAACAAAGCCATAACCCGGAGTGGAGATGCCGAGACCTACGAGAGGTTTGCTCTTACGGAGAGTTTCGTCAAAGATGAACCAAGACGGGCTGTTTGGATAGTCGAGTTTGTCGATATCAAACTTAACGGCTTCTTTATAGAAGAAGTAGCGACTTGGATCCTTAGTAACTTTGTGTTCAGCAGCGTAACGTTTACCGTAGTTATTAACAACGATAGCGTGGCCGGAACCAACTGCAGGAGTGATCATGCCCAAACGCATGCCGTTGTGGCGTACTGGAGCAGGCATAATGATACGGGAAGCGGCTTTACCGGCTTTCATAATACCGGCGCCAGCCTTCTGACCCATAGCGATACCGTCGCCTTCATTAAATGTTGTACCGTAGAATGCCCAGCCTTCAACGCCCGGGCCTTCCAAGAATGCTTGACGCATCGGGAGGCTGTATTCGTAACCGCCGGAGCAGAGAACAACGCCCTTGCGTGCCTTGTAAGCAACTTTTTTGCCGTTCTGTTCTGCGATAACACCGATAACTTCTCCCTTATCATTCTGAACGAGGTCGCGGCCGCGAGTTTCATAATCAACTTTGATCTTGTCGGCACGGGTCTTGATACCGTTGTCTAAGCAAAGCCAGAAAGCTTCACCGGAAATTGCTTTTTCCTTAGGACCGTTGTAGCAAGGAGTATTGAAACCTGCAGGGATACGATCAGGATAAGAAGAACGATAAACCTGATAGCCACAGTCCTTAGCGCCTGGGAATGTCGGGAAAGCTGCACCCTTGAAGCCCGGAGTAGCAAATGCCTGGAACTTCGGATCCTGTTTCTTCATCCAGTCAAGAAGGCCCGGAGTGTATTCGGCCCAAGCTTCGGCCAAGCCATCGGAAACCTGAGGCTGTTCGCCTTCGAGTTTTCCAGGAATGTTTTCGCCGGAGAACATGGCCTTAGCATATTCTTTCAATGCAGCCTTATTGCCTGATTTATCCGGGCAGTGGAAGATACCGCCGGACATACGAGTATTGGAGCGAAGTGTTGCGGCTGGCTGTCTTTCGATAACGATAACATCAGCACCGTTGTCGGCAGCAGTGATAGCTGTAGCAGCGCCTGCACCACCCAAACCTACAACGATAACGTCGGCTTCCTTATCCCATTTTTGCTGCTGAGCAGAAGCGGTTGCAGCGGTAAATGTACCGACTGTGGCAACAACGCCTACGCCAGATGTTTTAAGGAAACCACGTCTTGAGATATTGGTCATTTATTTCTCCTTGTTTTGTTTTTTGAGATAGCTCACCGAGCTACGTATTTGAATTTACACGGTTGCAAAGGGGGCGTAAAGGGAGAAAGTGCGGTTGATTTGACCAAAAGAGAAGAGTAAACTTTTTAAGTTAAGCTTAAGGAATTGCCCGTAGCCTCAAGCAATTTTCCTCAGAAATGCAATCGCAATTTCTCCCTTCTCTTTCTCCTCACCATTTACTTTTGAAACAATCAGTTACTTTCGTTGAGTTCTAAGTTGATGATTTTCTATTTCTTATAACAAAGTCTTTTCATAGAAAACCATGTTGTACTCAATTGCGGGAAGATCCTCCCCTGTAGAAAAAAAAGATTTTTATCATGCTCTTTAACTTGGAGATCTCCCGATGAATCTGAACGAAACGGCTAAAGAAACTCTCGTTGAGAACTTGACTCTCGTCCTCTTGTACCTCACTAGCAGGTGCGAAGAACTTCCAGTAACTCACGAAAAAATTTATTCGACTTGGAAAAGTTATGACTGGAATGCTATGGATAAGCTAATTGAAAACGGCTGTGTGTTTCCTCCAAAATGTAGAAGAACACATACAAGATACTTGACCGAAGAAGGCGTAAAAAAAGCGAGAGATCTTTTGGAAGCACTTCATCTGACAACAAAATAGCTTTCTTTAAAAACCATTGACCCTGAGAATTTTTCCTAGAGAAAAGAAACCTGAGAAAAATAATCTCCTTTTTCAGGAAGCCGCCAGTCCGTTAGGCCAACAAAGCAAAGAGACACTCATAGAATACTCAATGCCGATGCATAGATACTTTTCTGTCATCACCGTCAGAAACGAAACATCACGCACCAAGCTTGTTATTTTTTCATCTTTCCGAGTACATCCGCACCGTTTTCTCAAACTCCCAATCATTCATCTTGCTAAACCAGTCTTGAGCGCCCTTTTCCAGGGCCTTAACAGTTTCCACAATCTTTTTTGGTGTGTAGGCAGTCTTTCTGTAAACCAAATACGCCTGTTTAATCTTTCCGTTAATTTCCGGAAAGATTCGCCTAAGTTCAGGATGCCGGGCTGCCTTAGCAATCGGCAAAAAACCAATCCCCATACCGGCGCGAATTTCATCGACCTGGGCATGGATGTCGTTAACAACGTAATGCGGCGTAATATCCAACACATCAATCAGTTTTTCTTCTGCATAGAAAAGCAACGTCGATGACGTATAGTTGTGAATCCACGGATACTTCGCTAAATCTTCCAGTTTTTTAGGTTCACCTTTTTTAAAAAAATCATATCTGGCAAAGATTCCTCGTTTGGTACGGTAGAGAGGCAGGGCTACATAATCCTCAAACCCAGTGAGATCAAATACCATCAGAATATCTGACTTAGTATCTTCTTGTGTTTGTTCGGTAAGTTGATTAGTAAAGACCTGAATATGAATTTTAGGGAACTTTCTTCTTAGTTCTCGCAGTACATCGCGAGCAACGTCGTAGTAAAAGGCACGCGGAACATTGACCCGAATCGTGCCCGAATAAGTACGCGCATCAAACTGCTGCTCGGCCATGGTTCGATCAAGCCGCGATATATCTTCAACAATCTCTTGGAATAACGCACTTCCCTCGGCCGTAGGAACCAAATATCTTTTATGAGGCTGCAGAAGTTTTGTGCTTAGTCTACTTTCTAAAGCCTGCAAACGTCTCGAAACCGTCGCCGCAGGCAAATTTAATTCGTCAGAAGCTTTACTCAAACTACCGGCCTTCACCACACTGCAAAAAAGAAATAAGTCATCCAAGTTTCCAAAAGTGGAATTAATACTTCTCATTTTTTACATTGTTATCAAATTCAACAATTTCTATTATATCTGCGAGGGTTTCGTAACGAACATCCCTCTTCCCCATTTTTCCAAGGACAAAACTATGAGAGTTAAAACTGCTGGGTTATCCCGTCGGTCTTTTCTGCAAGTCTCAGGCTTGACGTCCGTTTTCGTAATGCTCGGTATTCCCTTGAATCCGACAAAAAGCAGCGGAAAACGCTAAAGGCGTTCATCTGACTCCTCAGATGAAAGACGGCTGGCATTATGGACACTGCCGCATGTGCATGCGAGGAACCTGCCCCAACCTTTATCGCGTTGAAAACGGCATAGCGGTTGAAGTAATGGGCAATCCCAACACTCCAACCACCAAAGGTGCCCTGTGCGCTAAAGGTCAAACAATTCTTCAAAACACATACAACGCTTATCGCGTAAAAGCGCCTATGAAGCGCACCAATCCCGAAAAAGGTCTTGATGTCGATCCGAAATGGGTTGAAATCAGTTGGGATGAAGCACTCGACACCGTTGCAGGAAAACTTGCAGACATTAGAAAAAGAGATCCGAGAAGATTTCTATACCAAGTCGGATTCGGAGACATGGACTTCTTCTGCACGTTCATGTTCTATTTCGCGCAATGTTTCGGAACACCGAACTTTGTCAAAAGCAATGGCATTCTCTGTACGCTCCACTATGCCTCTGACTTAGTACAAGGTGTTTTCCCAGGTTCTGTACCTGATGCCTCTTACTGTCGCTATTTCATTGCGATGGGTTTAAACGTAGGCATGGGCATCGGCTCCTGCGAAGGCGGTACTCGAGGCATTTTTGATTTGATGTACAAGGGAAACAAAGACTTCCGACTCGTTGTTGTTGATCCTCGTTGCTCTCCCGAAGCAAGTAAGGGCGAGTGGGTACCGATCAAGCCGGGCGGTGACTTGGCCTTCCTGATGGGCCTAATTCATGTCATTCTCTACGAAATTAAAAAGGTTGACGACCATTTCCTTCAGTGGAGAACAAATGCTCCGTATCTTATCGGACCCGACGGATATTATGTCAGAGGTAAGAACGGGAAACCGCAGATCCGAGACGCAGCGGACGGAAAAATCAAATCTTTTGATGATAAAAGCCTCAGGAATCCTGACATTTGGGCCACGAATCAAAAAGTTAACGGAGTCCCGTGTCAAGCCTCAATGGTGCTTGTCAAAGAAGGATTTAAGAACAGTACTCCGGAGTGGGCTGAAACTATCTGCGATGTACCGGCTGCCAAGATCCGTCAAATCGCCAATGAATATATTGCCAATGCGCGTATTGGCGAGACCATCCTTCTGCCTAACAGCAAAGGAGAAATGGTTCGTATGCCTGTAAGAGGCTCGATGATTGAAGGAAAACGCGGCATTAAGAATCAAAGAGACGGAGTCCATTGCGATCTTCTTTGCAAGATGATGGCCATGCTCATTGGCGGCGTAGATGTCCCGGGAGGCACCGTCGCTAAGGCAAGAAGCTCTTACCACTTAAAACCGGATGCGGACGGAGTCGTCGAACCCAAGGGAGAAGCTCGAGACAACCCAATGAGCTATCCGCCCAAACACATCAATCTGAGTGATTACTTCCCGCATAAACATACTTTGCCGGTACTAGCCTATAAAGTTGCTCAAGATCCAAAGAAGTACGGATTTGATTATGAACTTGAAGCCTCACTTACGGTCGGATCCAATCCTATTGCCTCTACTACTGAACCCTATGAAGTTCTCAAAGGAGTCAAAAAGATTCCATTCGTCGTCAATATCGCCTACCACTACGACGAAATGGCGCAAATGTCCGATATCCTCTTGGCTTCTCACTCTGTACTGGAAAGAGAGTCCGTTAATTGTTTTGAAGGCGCTTTTGACCTTTCTACGCTTGAAACCAATAACCAGCGCCTGATGATGTATCGAGATCCTTTGCCTCCTATCTATAACACTCGCCAACCGCAAGATATTATTATCGAACTCTGCGAAAGAATGGGCATGATCGAGGATTTCAACGCCAACCTCAATAAAGTCGGCGTAGTCTTAGGCGAAGTCACTACAGTTCAGTTACCGTCGGAAGAACAGCTCAAGCCCGGAAAGAGATACACAATCTCCGAAATTTGGGATAAAGGCACGAGAGCCGCCTTTAACGGACGCGGACTAGATTACATGAAAGAGCATGGGCTCATTATCCAAGAAAGAGCTCCCGCAGAAGCCTACAACGCTTATTGGTATAAGGACGGTGAAAGCCGTCATCCTATCTATTTTGATCGGGCAAAACGATCCGGTGAACGCCAGATGGCTTTCTTTAAGAAGTATGCAGATAAACTCTACCTTCCTGATTTCGATCCGGAAGATAATCTCCAGTACTACGAAGCTGTTATCAAATGGCGTCCGAAAGAAATCCTCAACCTCAAGTCCGAAGACGAATATCCGCTTGTGGCGACGAACTTTAAGACCCCAACCTCACCGTCTCGCTGCTCGGGAGACGACCAACTCCCATGGCTTGTTGAAGCAAGTGAAACCTTCGATCCTCAGTTCGGAACAATTTGCATAAATCCTGTCACAGCCAAGCAATACGGCGTACAAGAGGGAGACATTATTTGGGTTGAAAGCAAAAATGGGAAAACCAAAGGTCCTGCTCACCTCTCGGAACTCTTCCGGCCAGGCACAGTCAATATCGCTGGCGCCTTAGGACGTATCGTCAAGAGTCTGGGTGAGAAGGCATACAACAGGCCAATGTACAACCTGCTGTGTAACGGCAAGCCCTCTGAAAGCTGTCCATTCCAGATGGGTGTTCAGAACAACGTTCCGGTCAAAATTTATAAGGCTCGGACCGGCAAGATAATTAATGGAGCATGTGTATGCGCTTAGGAATGATCATTGATACGCGTAGGTGCTACGGCTGCTTGGCTTGTGTAGTTGCGTGTAAGGCTGCTAATGCAACCCCTCCGGGACACTTTCGCTGCAAAGTTAAAATTTCTGAGAAAGGAGTTTTCCCAAACTCTACTCAGACCTTCCTCCCAACCTTGTGCAACCAGTGTGAGAATGCGCCCTGTGTAAGAGTCTGCCCTACAGGTGCCTCTTACCGCGACGCCGAAGGAGTTGTCCGCATCGATAAAGACAAATGCATCGGATGCCAGATGTGCGTTAATGCTTGTCCTTATGACGCTCGCTCGTTCATGTCCGATCCGAAGCCTTCATATTGGAAAGAGGAAGGATTAGGGCAGGACGAATATGAGAAGATGCGCTACAAAGAGCACAAGGTAAATACTCCGATTAAATGTGATTTCTGCATAGATCGGAGAGCTCAGGGGCTTCCTCCGGCTTGTGTTCAAACTTGTGCAGGGAAAGCTAGAATTTTCGGAGATCTAGACGATCCTAATTCTGAAATTTCTCAGCTTTTCAAAGAAATGAATCCTCAGCCTTTGAATCCGAATCTTAATACGAAGCCAAGTGTCTTCTACATCACGGATCCAAAAAACTGTCCGGTTGAATTAGAGCAGGGCCACAAAGGCAAAGCTAAAGAAGTAAAACCGGCGGGACGTCAGGTTCCGTAACTATAAAAACTGCTGCGGTCTCTGAAAGAGGCTGCAGCAATTAATTCTCAAATCCCAAATAAGAGATATGGATATGACAGCAACCATTGTCCTCCCAAGCTCAACATTCAGCCTCGAAAGAAAAGCCGCTCTTTGTGCGCTCGTTGGAGAGTTTTTCCTCCGAAATCCGGACACTATCCTAGTCCGTGCAATGAAAAATCTAGACATCACGCTTTTTGACGAAAGATTCACTAAAGAGTTCCGTCCGATCAAAGAGTATGCTGCAAGTTGTGGAGAAACTGAAAAAGACGAGAAATTCTTAAATTTAAAGCGTGACTGGACAAAGCTCTTTAGAGGCGTTTCTCCGGTTTATGGTCCAACTGCCCCCTACGCCTGTCTGTTCTTAGAAGGCAACAGTACGCAACTGATGGAGGATATGGCAGCACTTTACTTGGACGGAGGCTGGAATTCGAAAGAAGCCGCTCATGACCGCATTGACTACATAGGCTGCTGCTGGCGTTTCCTCTCTCATGTGTTTCTTCTTCAAATCAATGCCGCAGAGAAAAAAGACATTACTGAATTTGGGAGGTTAGCTCTCATTGAAAAAGAATTTTTATGTAAATTTTTTGCGCCATGGATCCCTGTGTTCATTTCGCGTGCCGCCCCTTTCGTGCAGACTTCATTCTATGAAAATGTCCTAAACCTCTCCAACAAAGCACTCAGCGAATTGGTCAACGGACACATACTTCTTCCTGTGAAATTAAAAACAGAAGAACAAGCAAAAAAGGAGGCTGAAGAAGAGGAGAAGACAGTCAAGCAAATGATTTCGACTATGACAAACCATTAAGCAAAGGCGACCAAAAGGCAGCTTGCTGTATTCATTTCGCTCGCTGCCGGACACTTACTGTTTCTTGCGTTTAGCTTACGTAAACGTCCTGAAAAATAAAAAAAGCCTCTAAGCTTGAGTCAAAGCGTCACCTCAGAGAACAGCCTTTGGCAGGATTGTTGAGGCTTCCTTCAGGGAAGCATTATTAACTTATTGTTCAATAGAGCTATTTTCAAAAAAGATGACTGCGGTCTTGCTTAAGAGATAAAACGATATTCTTCATCGAAAAAGTGGAATTCTCCTGATTTGTAGCCGATTACACAACTGCTTGGCACTTAGTTTTTAACGTATTGACTTACAATGGCTTTTTATCTCAGTCTTCCTAAGGTGTTTCATGCTTACAAATCAATGGAAATCCAAACATTTGGGAATGTGGGAACTCTTATTCAAAGTGTTTGAGGAAGGTTCCGTGAGTCGCGTTGCTGATGAAAATGGGATCGATCGAGGACAACTTTCTCGCATGATAAAGGCCTTGGAGGGCGAAGTCGGTTGCGAGCTGATCGAAAGAATTGGACGAACCGCAAAACCTACTCTTGCCGGCGCTCAAGCAAGAAAGGAAATTTTACCGTTACTGGAATCTCTGGATAAAACCATCGTTGACTTAACCGCCTCCCAGCAGCTATCCATCGGCAACATTAGATTCGGAGCCATGCCGGGCTTCCTTCAAACTCAAATCGTTCCATTGATTGCCGAATTCCAAAAGCAGCATCCAAAAGTGACTTTTGATGTCATTGGTGACGATGATCCAAAAGCCATAATGTGCGGTCAAAGCGATGTAATGCTCTATTACGGACCAAACAATAATCCGCACCTCGTTGAACACTGGGTAACTCGCTCTCTTTTCATTCCTTGTGCGGCGCCAAGTTATTTGGAACGCTATGGTTCTCCAACATCACCTACTCAACTCGTGGATCACGCCGGAGTAATATATAATGGCAAAGTCCGGCCTCTCTCTCCCGCCTTGGTCAAAGGATCTCTCCAAGAAACAATCCATTGGAAATCCGAAATTCGATTTAACAATATTTTGTTAGCCAAAACAGCAGCCCTGGAAGGCTGCGGAATAGTGCTGGACATGCCTCTGCATCACTGCTACCAAGAAATTCTTGCCGGAAAATTGGTTCCAATACTCAACGGCTGGCATATTCCCAATCTTGATAATTACATTGGAACAACCTTAGAAGCTCACAAACTAAAAAGAGTTCAAACCTTTATCGATTGGTATGTAATGAGAAGAAGAGAAATAGAGGGCGAACAGAAGAGGCTTGTCCAAGAAAAATTTCCCTTTATTGTTTACTAGAAAGCCTGAGCGCTTCAGTTGACAGCTCAGGCTTTCAAAAAGAGAATAATTTAAAACATAAACATACAGAAGGTTGTGACCACTAAAGCGACGATAACCGGAATCGCTGTTCGTTTGGCAATTTCCATTGGGTTAACTCCGGCTAATCCCGCAAGAATAATTACGCCGCCTGCCACTGGGGACATGGTGCGGCCGAGACCGGCAGCAATTTGGGCAACAGCGCCTAACTGCACAATAGTTAAGCCGAAATCTGCTGCATGCGGAGTAATAGCCTCGTTAAAAGCCAAGGCAGCGGCATTTCCAGAACCGGAGATCGCGGCCATAACAAATGGGCCTGCTGCTGCAGCGAACATGGCCACTGACTGAGAACCCTTCATTGAGTCAACTAATGCTCCAGTAAGGCCAATAGATTTCATACCGGCAGCAAATAATGCGGCAGCGGCAATAAGGATGACAACATCACAGAATCCGTCTCCAGCGCCTCGGCAGAAACGCTTGGAACAATCGCCTATTTTTTGTTTGTTGATAATGGCAACCATCAAACCGATAGCTGTTCCAATAAGCATACAAACCGGAACCGAGAATACTTTTGTGGGTAATACGCCTACTTGCTTTGAGGCCAAAACAAGAAGAACAAGAGGAACAACAGGTACGACGGCGTAGATAGGATTTACCTTGAAATCCTTCTTGGTTTCTTCTGCCAGTCCTCCTTCTAAAGCGTCTCCTGCGGAAGACAACTGAGTAGAGCCCACACCTTCTTTCAAGAACATACAAATCAGAGCGAGCACGGCGGCAACGACTAGTGCGCCAATTGCACAGGGCAAAAACTCTTGCATAATAACAATCATCGCATCAGGAGCACCAATCTCTTTTGCTTTGAATGCAATGTCAGCAATCTGGGGATTAAACATCAAACCCGGGCTTACAACCGATCCCCATGTTCCAGCAAAAACAGCAGATGCTGCCATGACAGGCCTAACTTTTAGTGCGATTAGAGCCGGTACCAGCAGCACACCGACAGCCGCGGCAATCCCGGCCGCAGAAGGAAGAACGATGTTAAGCACCCACGTAATTAATACTGCGCCGGGAATAACAATCGCCGGTACGTATTTCAACGGCTTTACCAGAGAGTTGACTAAGTGATCTGAGCATTTTGTGAATGTCATGACATATCCGAAGCCCATCACTGTTACAATGGTCGGCACTAGACCACCGTTTACCAGCTGTTTGATGAAAGCGTCAACAGCAGTGCTTAATGTGACATTTGATCCGCAAACATATTGCCCTATCAAAGCCATCACAATGCCTGATAAGCACAAAACAAGACGAGCTTCATAATTCTTATATATGAGCCAAAAAGTAACGACAACTATTGCTAATCCAATCCAGATCATATGTATCTCCTGAGATTTATTAGGTTTATAACTTTGAAAACTCTGCGTCTAATTTGATTGCTGCCTCTGAGAGATCCTTCTTTTTCTTATTTAGCCAAAGCTCATCCTGCTCGAGTTGTTTGGCAATTGAAACTAAGTTTTTAGAAGTACTTGTAGGTGAAGGAGCTCCGGTTCCAACGCGAGACCTCACAACATTTTCAGGTGCGAGATAGCCTCTGAACTCCTGCTCGGAAAGTGGCAGATGCTGGGATTTTCCCTCCAATTTCTCTGTTATTTCTTCATAACTTTTTCGAACCGTTTCGAAAGGAATATTTTTAGGTAACCAACCGTTTTTGCGACCTTTTGACACCACATCACTGGCAAAGTTGTGCCCGACCCTGAAAGGCACCTGGTAGTGCATTTGAAGAGCTTCAGCCAATGCCATGGTGCATGTCCAGTCATTTTCCAATTCCTCTAAGGCACGTTCTTTATTGATGCGAAGCATGGAAAAAGCCTGGGTAGTAAGAGCCAACATAGACACAGCCAAAGAAAACACCTTGGCATTATCTTCAAGCACGCTTTCCTTGTTGTCATACATCCCGAGATTGAGGTTATGGGCCCTAAAAAATGCACTTGTAGAAGCACCAATTACGTCAGAGGCTCTCGCGCGGGTCTTATTTAAGATTCCTGGATTTCTTTTTTGAGGCATTGCCGAGGAGCCATAAGCATCCGAATCATCCAACATAATCCAAGGCCTCGTCTGCGAATACTGCTGAGCTAAATCTTGTATTAATACCGTTATTCTTACGGCGATATTGGATGCAATTGAAGCCGCTTCTAATGGAACGTCAAAAAGGCTTACTTGACTGCTATCCAATCCATTGATAATAGGAGCATCAAATCCAAGTAACTCGGCCAATCTTTCTCTTGAAAGAGGCCATGCTGAACAAGCAAGGACACCGCTTCCAAGTGCGCACTGATTTACGCGCACCCAGGACTCTTTGATTCTGGCCGCATCTCTTTCGAACGATTCCAAAAATGCCCAGAGATAAAAACCTAGTGTTATAGGCATTGCCTGTACACCGTTGGTATAGGCCGGCATCCATGTTTCTACATTGTGTTCCGCAACTGCTAACAGTTGCCTTCTTAATTTGTTCAGTCTGTCAAAAGTGTCGAGAACTGCTCTTCGTAAACGTGCTTGGTTGAGTGTGGCAAAAATATCCTGACGACTTCTTCCGGTATGGATGAGCGTAGCTTCCTGCCCGCAATGTTTGATTAGAAGCTTCTCCAGAGGCATGATATCGAAAATTGGAGCAGTCCCAGGCGCATTCAACTCTCTCTCAGCTTCTCGCTGTGCCTCTGCAATCTTCTCTGTTTGCTCCTTAGAAAGAATTTTCTGTTCACTTAACATCACTAGAGAGGCTCTGTTTATCCTGTTTTGCCAATACTGCCAGGTCTCATTAGCTGCCTCTTCACTAGTTGGTCCTAACGTGTCAGGACCCCAAGGAATTCGAGAATTTGTCATAAGGTACCTCAAACTTTTTTCTTCAGTCTAATTTGAGGAGCCCATAATTGCGATGATTTTTTAAACAATAAAATGTTTAATATTTCTTCAAATAATTCTTGAAACAAAATTATTTATTGTTCTTTTCTTTTGATATTCATGGGAAAATCAAACATACGAAGCTTAAGAAAATTATTTAGTGAAGAATTTATCATCCTTACTATATGCATTTTTTCATCATATAAGGGGAAATATCTAGAAGAGTTAAACGTGTGCTTGACATTATTTGTCGCAAGGGGTGACCAAAATAAAGAAAAAGGACCTCCTATGCGATTCAAGAAAAATAACAACAACTCTTACCACGTCTACTCTAGTACAAAGCCGGGCTCAGACCTTTTTTGCAAGATTTCCTTTTGTCCATCAGAAGGAAACCTGGAAGAACAATATCAATTCGAATGGAAAACGGAAGATGAGAAAATTCGACGACAGATTATTCGAGAATGGAAATCCAAACAAAAGAAAATACCGTTTCTCACCATTCTTTGCGAAGGAAAAACCGAGCTGATTTATCTTTCGGAGATTATCAAAATCCTCGGCCTTACCAATAATGTCGCCATCTCCTCTTACAATGGCGGCGATCCAAAAGTTCAATTTATCCCGGCTACAAATAACTTCCTTTGGCAAAAGCAATTCAAGCATGACTTTAACCAGGAACTCTGGTTTGTCTTCGACAAAGACGATCATCCAGGCTACAAGAGTCTGACTGAAATGCCCAAAATTAATTCCGATGGGATCTTTTTAGCGTGGTCTAATCCATGCATTGAGTATTGGTTCTTACTTCACAGTAAAAAATTTAAAGACGAAGATCTGCCTCGAACACAAAAAGAAGAAATTGAAAGGAAATCTTGGGTTGAAACTGGAAAAGGCGATCACGTTGAGAATGTCCTTACGCAAGTCACATACCAGTCTCAAGTCTCTCCGGAGGATTGTTTTGCCAAACTCAGGTCTCAGTCTAGAGGCTATAGCAAAACTTCGCCGGATCTTTTCCATCGTTTTTCTCCTCATCTTCCATTCGCACTGAACAACTGTAAAAACAGAACTAATCCGGCTCAACATGGAAGTGCCATGCCGCTTCTAATTGAGCGCTTGATTAAATATTCACCTTATTCTCGTACTGCAGCTTTGAAATTGCTGAGCAACGCGAAACCTGCCCCGAAGAAAATTAAAGCTCCTCCTTCTCAATGGTCAACAAAGGAATTCAATCGTTTCAAGACGTTGGCAGGTACTGTGCAAAGCTCTAAAACAATTAGCGACGACAATTCAGAATTTATGGTGTGTTTCTTGAAAAAACTCCTCACAAACATCTCTCAAAAAACAAAACCGGAAATTATCAAAAACTACTTTCCCAATTGATTACTTCTATACTCTAATTTGCGTATTAACGATTTGGTGCCGAGCGTGTAGAATGAGCCAACCGTTAACTACTTCTTTCGAACTAAGGAGAACTCATGACTAAGTCTTTAAAAGGGACAAAAACTGAAAAGAATCTTTGGACAGCATTTGCCGGTGAATCACAGGCCCGCAACAAATACGACTATTTTGCAGGCGTAGCTAAGAAAGAAGGATTCCAGCAGATTGCTGCCATTTTTGAAGAAACTGCTTCCAACGAAAAAGCTCACGCTAAGATTTGGTTTAAAGAATTGCAAGGTATCGGCAACACAGCTGAAAACCTCAAAGCCGCTGCCGGCGGAGAACACTACGAATGGACCGATATGTATGATACATTCGCAAAAGAAGCTGAAGAAGAAGGATTCCCTGAATTAGCAGCTAAGTTCCGCGGCGTTGGCGCCATCGAAAAGCACCATGAAGAACGTTTCTTGAAGCTTCTCGACAACATCGAAATGCAGAAAGTATTTGAAAGAAGCGAAATCGTTATGTGGCAATGCAGAGAATGCGGCAACTTGGTAATGGGCCCAAAAGCTCCAGAAGTTTGCCCGGTTTGCAGCCACCCGCAAGCCTACTTCCAATTGCAGGAAAAGAACTTCTAATTCAACAGTTCTGAATTAAGAATAAAGGCTGACGAGTCGAATAACCGTCGGCCTTTTGTTTGGTTAATCAATAGAAAAACTCATTAGCTTTTCTCACTCCGGCCAAAGGAGAAAGTTTTGCTAAGAGCATTTCCTGCACTTTTTGCGGAAGAACTCTTCCTTGACTAGGACAGTTCTGCACACAACGCATACAATCAATACATTTCAGGGCATCAGTCTGAGTCGGATCTTCTTTTGAAATGGCTCCAACGGGACAGTTGGTCGCGCAAGTCCCGCATTTGAAACAAGAGGCTGGATCAGCTATCGGTGCCACCGGCATTCCGGCAAATTCTCGATATGGCTTTGAGCCAGGCACTTTTGGCTCAGAGTAATCCATCTCATCGTATTTGTATTTTGCGCGGTTAGCAAACGCCTCTGCTTCCTGGAAGTCTTGTTTATCCGGTCTGTCAGCAGCAACCTCCGGATGGAAAACATGTCGGGCCACAAACGCAGCACTGGCGAACACCTCGAAGCCGTCACCAACAAGAATGCTATTTAGTTCCAATAAAGCATCGTCATAAGCTCGATTTCCATAAACAACCATAGTTATTACGTGTGATTGATCGCCTCGCATGCGCTCTAACTTTTCTACCAAAGGAACCGGAAGCCGTCCGCCGTAAACCGGCGCTGCAAAAATAACAATGTCTTCTCTCTGAAAGTCGAGACGTCCATCAGAACGTGTTAGATCGACGTAAATAGGATTCGGGCCGAGGGTCTCGGCAACCTTGACGGCGTACTCTTGCGTGCTTCCGCACGGGCTATAGTAAAGGCAGTAGAGCATATTTTGTTTTTTAATCTAAGGGTTGAGGATATTGATATTTTCTCAGAAAATCCTTGTATTGAAGAGTGCAGATGCTGATTTCCTTATCAGGATTGAGAGAGCCATAGGCCGCTTTTCTCCTTACTCTTCAGCGAGTGCCGGTCCTACGAGAACTCGTTGCTGGTCCATCCCGTTTTCCCTCGACTACAATTAGTCAACTATCTAAACATCTAAGGTGCAGCTTTGTTAATCGGACTAACTGGCGGAATCGGATCTGGCAAAACAACGGTCTCCGATCTTTTTGCGGAGCTTGGCATAAAAATTATTGATACCGATGTTATTTCTCAGAATTTAACAGCTGCGAGCGGAAGTGCAATTTCTTTGATCTTAGAAAACTTTGGCCCGCAATCTATTGCCCTTGACGGAAGCATGGATAGAAAATTTATGAGAACAAAAGTCTTTAACTCATCCAATGAAAGAAAGAAACTCGAAAGCATTCTGCATCCTCTTATCCGTGAAGAAGCTAAACGTCAAATTCAAAACTTAGACGGCCCCTACTCCATCCTCGCTGTCCCTTTGATGAATAAAGATTCAAGTTGGATCCGGCTTTGCGATAGAATTCTTTTAGTGGACTGTCCGAAAGAAGAACAAATCCGCAGAGTGGAACTTAGAAACGGACTTGGACCGACAGAAATACAAAAAATCATCAATAGCCAGTCTTCAATTCGGGACAAACTATCTTTCGCAGACGATGTGCTTTTCAATTACGGAGAGAGAGAGTACCTCAAAAAAGAGATTCTGCGCTTACACCAAATCTATTTAAAGCTATCTGGAGCCTGCTCAAAATCGGTTTAAATGAGACGACCTTTACTTCTGTCTTACTTTTGTTATTTAGAATGCGAAGCTTTATCGATTCACTTTATTTATATGCTCGGCGACTTGATTTTTAATATTTAGTCCTAGCGGTATGCTAAATTATTAAGTGGTGCATAGGGTCACAGAACACATGAGTAATGATCTTTTGAGATATGAGTTTCCGTCTACAGAAAAGACTCGTACTTTTCTGAGACTTTCTTATCTCTTTAAACAATTGGAATGGTTTGCCGAACAGGAGTTCCCGCAAGATCATCAGGCTGCAATACGAAAATATTTTGAAATCCAAGAAGTAACAAACCGAGGAGATCAAAAGAATGATATTTTGCAGGAATTAGAAAGATTTAGAGTCTATTTGTCTCCTCTTGCCTCCAGTCCAAATGTCGATCAGTCTTCTCTTAAGAACACTCTCAACGAGATTCAGGCTTGCCGCTCCGCTCTTACTAGTGTCGGAATCCGAATCTCTCATTTAGCGACTTTAAACGAATTCCTTAAGCTTCTCGCTCAGCGATCTTCCATTCCTGCCGGCACATGCGAGTTTGATCTCCCTATATACCACCATTGGCTTAATTTACCGGCAGAAAGAAGAAAAGCCGACCTTCAAGGCTGGATAACTCCCTTAAAACCTTATCACCAAGGGATCGACCTAATTCTTAAACTTCTTAGAGGAAGTGCTGAAGTTACCGAAGCAATTGCTGAAAAAGGTGGGTATCAGAAAGATCTTCAGGGCAAAACCTTCACACTTTTGCAAATTTACGTAGACCCAAAATACGAGGTTGTTCCGAAAGTCTCTGCAAACCGGTACATGCTCTCCGTACGCTTTATCCCGGTATCTTTTAATAAACCCGCCGTCACCGGCGCAATTTCTCAAGATATTCCGTTTAAATTGGGAATCTGCAATATTTAAAGAAAATGGCTATTCAAGTTAAATGTCCGCAGTGCGGAAAAATGACTGAGTATTCAGATAAGAACCCATGGCGCCCATTTTGCTGTGAGAGATGCAAAATTATTGATTTAGGCGCATGGGCTAATGAGGATTACGTAATTCACGGACGTCCCATTGAAGGCGATGATGATCTGGATATCTCAAAAGATTCTTTGGCAAAAGGGAAAATCCATACCAAAAAATCTATTGAGCATTAATCAAAGAAGGCAACAAGGGCACTGTTGCCGGTAGAATGGGAGCAGGAAGATTATTCTCAGAAAAGAACCCGTAGTCCTGTCCCTCTTTACAAGTGATGCTCCCTTCCCAGTCAGTACATCTGAAAAAATGCAGGCGAACATCTGCGTGGGGATAGGAAAATTCTTCGCAGTCCACCTCTTTAAAATCTTTAGGAATTATTCCTAACTCTTCTTCAAGTTCTCGGGAAAGCGCCTGTGCAAGATCCTCCCCTTCTTCAACTTTACCGCCCGGCAACTCCCAGTAACCTGCGTAAACCTTTGGTTCGGGACGGCTAGAAAGAAGAATTTCTCCTTCCTTGTTGATTAGTGCCGCAACTACAACTTCCGTAAACTTCTTATTTGTCATTCTTCAGCTTATTTCTGCCGGTCCAATCTCTTGCGAACTGATAAGCGACTCGGCCGGAGCGAGAGCCTCTTTGTAAGGCAAACTGCAAAGCTTCTACCTTCCATTCTTCATTGATTGGCCCATTAAAGTGTCTTGTCCAACCTTCTGCAATCCTCAGGAATTCCTCCTGACTGAAAGGATAGAAACTGAGCCAAAGTCCAAATCTTTCGGACAAGGACATTTGCTCTTCCACCGTTTCCGCAGGATGAATTAATCCAGTTTCATCCATGCCGCAGGCCAAATTGTCCTGCATCTTTTCAGGCATTAAATGACGCCTGTTGGAAGTTGCATAGATAATCATGTTCTCGCTCGAGGCCGAGATAGAACCGTCAAGAATCGCTTTTAAAGCCTTATAAGCCGCCTCTCCGGGCTCAAAGGACAAGTCATCACAGAAAATAATGAACTTCTCCGGGCGAGTCCGAACTAAAGCTGTTATTTCTCCCAAATACTTCAGATCCGCCTTATCGACTTCGATCAGACGCAAGCCCTCAGGATAGAACTTAGACAAACACGAACGAATCAATGAAGACTTTCCGGTTCCTCTTGCACCCGTCAGCAATACATTGTTTGCCGGCAGTCCCTTCACAAACTGCTCGGTATTCGATAAAAGGATCTCCTTCTGTCTTTCGACGTTCTGAATGTTTTTTGGATCAACGAAAGCTACTTCTACGATAGGTTCCAGAGTTCCTAATTCCACGCCGAAATAACTTTTCTGTCTCCAACGAAAGGCTGGTTTAGACCAGTCAATCTCATCAGGAGAAGAAGGCAGAAGAGGTTCGATCTTTTCAATGAAGTGACCAAACCTTTCATAAAACTCTTTTCTTTGGCTCATAGACAATTAGCTGCGGTAATCGGCATTAATGGAAACGTAATCGTGAGAAAGATCAGTTGTCCACACTGTTTCGCTGGCTTCTCCTCTTCCGAGATTGACGGTGACGAAGATTTCCGGCTTATTCATAACGGCTTGGCCGTCTTCTTCTCGATAAGAGGCATAACGGCCTCCATTCTTGGCAACAAGGACGTCATCAAGCCATAAAGAAATCTTATTGGCATCCAAGTCATCGATACGAGAGTTTCCGACCGCAGCCAAAATTCTTCCGAGGTTAGGATCGGAAGCAAAGAAGGCTGTCTTGACTAAAGGAGAGTGAGCAATAGCGTAAGCCACTTTAAGAGCTTCCGCTTCGTTCTTTGCACCGTCAACAGTAATCGTAATGAATTTAGTAGCACCCTCTCCGTCTCGAATCATGGACTGAGACAATTTCTGAGCCACTTCAATTAAAGAATCAAGAAGATCGTTGTATCTAGGATCTTCATCGCTTTCAATCGGAGGGCAATCCGCGCGGCCGGTCGCAATAAGAATAAAGGAGTCATTCGTTGAAGTATCGCCGTCCACTGTGATGCGGTTGAATGAAGCATCTGCAACAGCACGAACTGTATCCTGAACGAGCTCAGCAGACATTCCGATATCTGTAGCAATAAAGCCGAGCATTGTTGCCATATTCGGTTCAATCATTCCTGAACCTTTGCTGATGCCAGTAACGGTAATCTCAACCCCATCCAGCTCAACTCTCTTGGAAGCAGCCTTTGGCACCGTATCCGTTGTCATGATCGCTCTGGCAGCATCAATCCAATTGTTTCTGCCCATATTCTGAGCTGCTTTGGGGATACCGGTCAAAAGTTTTGTCATTGGCAGCGGTTCCATGATCACGCCTGTTGAGAAAGGAAGAACCTTAATCGGAAGCGTGTTAAAGATATCAGCCACGGCCTGGCAGGTTTCTTCTGCATCGTGCAAACCGGTCAAACCGGTACCGGCATTAGCGCATCCTGTGTTAACCACAATTGCTCGGATGTCATTAGTCTCAAGCAAGTGTTCTCTGCAAATCTGTACCGGAGCGGCTGCAAATCGATTCTTTGTAAAGACCCCAGCGACCTTTGATCCGGGAGCTAGTTCCATCAACATTAAATCTTTTCTGCCAACTTTCTTGATACCAGCTTCAGCGGTTCCTAGAACCACCCCGGAAACCGGGAGAATGTCTTCAGCGACGGGAGCCTTAAGATTGACTGCCATGTTTTTTCCTTTTTAAAGTGATCTTTTTATTGTATAAAAAGAAAACCGACCATAAGGCCGGCTTCTTAAAGAAAAACCATTATTTCAGTTTTCCGTGGCAGTCTTTGAACTTCTTGCCGCTTCCGCACGGGCAAGGATCATTTCTGCCTACATGAGCAAATTTCTCTGCTTCCTCAGCTTCTTGTTCGAACATTGGTCCCTTCAACTGACCTTCGGACTCATCAACGTGAGCTTCCTGAGCCTGCATAGCCTGTTGCTGGGCCTGTTCTTCAGGAGTCGGCTGGCGGATCTGAACGTTCATCAGAACTCTTGTGACATCCTCACCGACAGTCTGGAGAAGAGCACTGAACAATTCGAACGCTTCGCGTTTGTATTCCTGCTTAGGCTGCTTCTGAGCATAGCCGCGTAAATGAATGCCTTGACGAAGCATATCGAGCTGGCTGAGATGTTCTCTCCAATGCTGATCCAAGAACTGAAGAAGAACATTTCTTTCAAATTCTTGCCATGCCTCTTTACCGACCAAAGCAACTTTACCGTCATAGACCTCATTAGAGGCCTTAATAACCATATCCAAAAGTTCTTGATCGTCAGAACTTTCAGATTTTTCAAGAGTAGCTTTCAGCGGAAGATCAAGGTTCCATTCTTCCTTAAGCACTTTTTCAAGACCGTCGAGATCCCATTGTTCTTCAACTGTGTCTTCCGGGACATAGCTGCGGAACAAAGAAGTGAAGAAGCCGTCCCTGAGTTCTTTAACCGGGCCGGACACATCTTTGTTTTCAAGAATTTCATTTCTCAAAACATAGATTTCGCGGCGCTGGTCATTGGCAACGTCGTCGTATTCAAGAAGCTGTTTACGAATATCGAAGTTTCTGGATTCAACCTTACGCTGGGCGCTTTCGATAGAACGAGAAACAATACCGGCTTCAATAGCTTCGCCCTCAGGGAGACGAAGTTTGTTCATCAAAGCCTGCATCTTTTCACCGGCGAAGATTCTCAAGAGAGGATCTTCCATAGAAAGATAGAATCTGGAGCTTCCCGGGTCGCCTTGACGGCCGGAACGGCCTCTGAGCTGGTTATCAATACGTCTTGATTCGTGACGCTCGGAACCAATAATTCTCAAACCGCCGAGGGCAACTACTTTCTCATGATCCAATTGCCATTGATTCTTGATGGCATCAATCTGAGCTTTCTTTTCGTCAGCAGTGAGATTCGGATTGTTTTCTACTTCGGAAACAGCTTTGCTGATACCGCCGCCAAGCACGATATCGGTACCGCGGCCAGCCATATTGGTAGCAATGGTGACCATACCGGGACGACCGGCTTCTAACACGATCTGAGCTTCTTTTTCATGCTGCTTAGCATTCAGAACATTGTGCGGAATGCCCTCTTTGTCAAGCATGTGGCTGATGAGCTCAGAATTCTCAATGGATGTAGTACCTACAAGAACCGGCTGTCCGCGTTTGTAGCAATCTTTGACGTCATCGAGAATAGCTTTATATTTCTCAGCTGCAGTTCTGTAAACCTTATCCTGTTGGTCATCACGAATCATCTGGCGGTGAGTCGGAATAACAACAGTTTCCAGGCCGTAAATTTCCTGGAATTCGTATGCTTCCGTATCAGCAGTACCGGTCATGCCGGAGAGCTTTTCGTACATACGGAAGTAGTTCTGGAAAGTAATGGAGGCAAAAGTTTGGTTTTCCTGTTGGATCTTCACGCCTTCCTTAGCTTCAACCGCCTGGTGAAGACCGTCGGACCATCTTCTGCCCTGCATCAAACGGCCGGTAAATTCGTCAACGATAATGACTTCACCGTTCTGAACGACGTAGTGCTGATCTTTGATAAAGATTGTATGAGCTCTCAATGCTGCATTGAGATAGTGGAGAAGCATGATGTTCTGAGGAGAATACAAGCTTTGTCCTTCAGGAAGAAGGCCCATTCTGCTCATAATTGCTTCAACTTTTTCGTGACCGGCTTCAGACAACTGAACGGTATGAGCCTTCTCATCCACCCAATAGTCGCCCTCGCCTTTTTCTTCTTTCTGTCGAGTCAGCTGATCCGGAATCTTATCGATCTGGACATAAACGTCTGTCTTGCCTTCGGCAGGACCAGAAATAATCAGTGGTGTTCTTGCTTCGTCGATCAAGATGGAGTCCACTTCATCGACGATTGCAAAGAAGAGACCTCTTTGGCGTCTGGCGTTGACGTCATATTCCATGTTGTCGCGCAGATAATCGAAACCATATTCGTTATTGGTTCCGTAAGTAATATCTGCTTGATAAGCGGCCTGTTTTTCTGCATTCGGCTGGTTAGAGAGAATGGTACCGACCGACATGCCCAAGAAGTTATAAACCTTGCCCATCCATTCAGCGTCACGCTTTGCCAAATAGTCGTTAACAGTAACGACGTGTGCGCCTTTGCCGGGCAGAGCATTCAAATAGACGGCTAGAGTTGCAGTAAGAGTCTTACCTTCCCCGGTTCTCATTTCAGCAATCTTGCCGTCATTCAAAACCATACCGCCGATGAGCTGTACGTCGAAATGTCTCATCCCTAGAACGCGCCAGCTGGCCTCTCTTACTACAGCGAAGGCTTCAGGTAAAAGCTTGTCTAAGGTTTCTCCGTCAGCAAGTCTTTTCCTGAACTCAACGGTCTTGGCCTTTAATTCTTCGTCACTCAGAGCCTTAATTGAAGGTTCGAGTTTGTTAATTTCTTCAACTTTACGGCGATATTGTTTGATAAGTCTGTCGTTGCGACTTCCAAAAATCTTCGTCAGAAAACTAGCCATTCAGTATTCTCTTTTAATTGAGGGCGTCAACACAGAACCCTGACACCCGATTTCTCACATATAAACTCGGTGATTTTACACTCTATCTTGCTACTTCTTGTCGGTAAATGTGAATTTAACTATGATTGATAAAACTTGTTGAAAAAATCTTTTCTAACTATTTCCGTAACGCAATGATTCCATTTGCAAAAAGAAAAATTTCTGCCTATGACAGATTGAAGAGAACTCCTATTGGAGTTGCGGTCATGAATGCTGAATTAGCCAACAGAATCGCGCGCATTATCAACCCTATTTGCAAACAAATGAATTTGGGTATGGAGATCACCGGAGCTCAGTGTTTTCTGACTCAGGAGACCGTTAGAAAAAAAGACAATAATCCTTACGATATCGACCCAAACGAAGATCCAAACTTCGCTTACGAGAATGTTCTCGTTTTAAATGTTCTCTTTCCTCACCCTGCTTTTCTCACGAAATTTGCGTCGATCAAGCCGGAAGTAGAAAATGCATTGATGCTAAACGGAATTACAACCTTAAAAGTCATAGGCAAAGTTGTGCAACTCAAGCAGTGAAAGCATCCTCCTTGATTTTCAATTTCAAGAAATCATGACAAAAAGCCAAAAGAATGCTTTTTGCGATTAACGACAGTGAAGGCAAAACGTTCTGCGGGATGAAAAGATTCAGAGGCAGTTATGGTATTTCCTTCCCGGTCCAAATAGCATCGAACAATCTTCAAAGCGGGAACTCCTGGTTTCGAATTGAAGTGCTCGGCTACGTCAGGGCTCATCACGACCGCCGAAAAAGTTTGCCTTACTTCCGCACATTCAATGTCTAGAAAACCTTCAATCAAAGAAACAATAAGTTCCCTCGGATGTCTTTTAGCTTCTTCAGCCACATAGGCCATGCTTTTTCTGACGTAAACATAGGTTACAACCACCGGCTCATTTAAGTTTTTATCGGCCACGCGAATATTTTTAAATCGGACCCATGGCTCATTTTCGGTTAAACAGAGCTGTTCAGAGAGCTCTTTTGTTACGAGCACATCCTCAGTCGCTTCTATAAGCCGCGGAAATTGATTACCGTAGTAGTCAATCGCACGAATATCAGAGAGTTCATGAAGAAATTTACCGTTTTGGACTTTGCTTTTAACTCGAGTTCCAATATGTGGACGCCTCTCAACCAATTCTGCTTTTACCAAGGCATCCAGCGCTTTCCTAACCGTATCCCGACTGACTGAGAGCTGCTCGGCGAGCTCTATCTCTCCCGGGATGATCGAGCCCACAGGCCAATCACCGCTTGTAATCTTAGCAACCAGCTTTTCCGAGACTTCCTGCCACAATTTTTTTCTCATGATGCCTCTTTTGTAGGAATGAAATAGTCACGAAACCATATCCATTTTTAGAGATCTCACTGGGAAAGAAGGCTTCTTCTATTTGTTGCCGACATAATATGTCTTATTTGTTTGCCAACATATCACAACTATTTAATTTTTAAAAAGAAAATAAACCTTAACCTCGGAAAAGTTTGATCAGTATCAAAACAAATTCATTCTTTTGTACGTACATATTCTATCTCCAGCACAATGACCAAAACGCATTCATTGTTAAGTTTCCACAGGAGATTAAAGTGCCTTCTACCGCTATCGACAGCCAAATCCATGGATGCATGTTCAGCACCGATGAAATGAGAAAAACTCTGAGTGACGAAGCCTGGGTTCAAAAATGGCTTGACACCGAAGCCGCTCTTGCAAAGGCTCAAGGCGAACTCGGAATTATCCCAAAAGACAAAGCTGACATCATCCAGAAATACGCCAAAGCCGAGCTTCTGGATATTCCTTCAATCGGAGAGTTCTATAAAAGCTCCATCACTATTGTTCCTTTACTGAAAGCCTTCAAGAAAGTCCTTCCTGACAATGCAGGAGAGTTCGTTCACTGGGGCGCGACCAGCCAGGACATTGTTGACACAGGTATTGTTCTTCTTGAAAAAGATGCCTATGAAATCATCCTTCGTGATATGAAACTTTGCCAAGAATATTGTTTAGACCTTGCCAAAAAGCACCGCAACACCGTTATGTCCGGCAGAACTCACGTCGTACACGCTCTTCCGATTACTTTCGGCTACAAAGCCGCAATCTGGGCAGATGAGCTCGGACGTGATATCGAACGCTTAGAACAGATCCAAAACCGAGTTTTTGTTGGTGAAATGGCTGGGGCCGTTGGGACTCTAGCTTCCCATCCCGAACACGGACTTGCAGTGCAGAAGAGAATGATGGAAATTCTCGGTCTCAATGTTCCTACAATTGCATGGCACGTTGCTCGAGATAATCAGGCAGAGTTTGTTTCCGTTTTAGCTCTTTGTGCCGGAACTCTCGGCCGCATCATCCATGAGATTCTGACTCTTCAGAGAACAGAAATTCTCGAACTTGAAGAGCCTTTCTTCATGGGCAAAGTCGGTTCCTCTACGATGCCCCACAAACGCAATCCTGCCGTTCTTGAAAACGTTTTAGCTCTTCTTCGCAACATCCGCTCTATAGCACCATCTATCGTTGAATCGATGATTAGTGAAAATGAAAGAGACTGGGGTTGCTTCCTGTCCGAATGGGAAGCCATTCCGCGCGCCTGTCACTTGATGGCAGCTGCCCTTGAAAAGTCCAAGAACATTCTCAAAAACTTGATTGTTTATGAGCAGCACATGGAACGAAATCTTTTCAAACAAAAAGGCCTCATGATGAGTGAATGCGTCATGATGCATATGGCTCCGCGTCTTGGCCGCATGACTGCGCATGAAATCATCTACAAAGGCGCCATGGAAGCTTACGAAAAAGAAATTCCGTTCAAAGATGTGCTGATGAATACTCCGGCAGTCAAGGAAGAATTTACGGAAGAGGAAATTGATCACATGCTCAATCCTCACTCTTACATCGGATTAGCTCCGGAATTCGTCGATCGAGTTCTTGCCAAGTATTCCAAATAATTTCCTTTCATCCGGCCGCGGTATATGCAGCCGAACCTCAATTCAAAGGTATTTGTATGCCTCAACGTTCAATCAAGCTGTGGCAGGCGGTAACTCCTGTCCTCGTCTGTTTACTCATATGGTTATATCCGGTACCGGAGGGCCTAAAACCTGAAGCTTGGCACATGTTTGCCATCTTTGTTGCAACTATTGTCGGTATTCTTTGCGCTCCGCTTCCTTCAGGCGCTATTATGTTCATTTCTTTGGCGGTCTGTATTTTTACAAATACGCTGACTTTCAAAGCGGCTTTATCCGGGTTTGCCTCCGGAACAGTATGGATGATTTTTGCCGCTTATGTTCTGTCTTTAGGCTTTGTCCAGTCTGGACTCGGCCGACGTATTGCCTACAAGACGCTTTCTTTATTCGGCGGTTCTTCACTTGGCATCGCTTACTCTCTGGGCCTGGCAGATTTGTTCTTAGCGCCTGCTATGCCGAGTGTGACAGCCCGTTCCGGCGGTATCATTCTGCCAATTTCAAAGTCTATTAACCAAGTGCTCGACAGTGAACCAGGTCCGAAGCAGAAACGGCTCGGTGAGTTCTTAACCATGACCTGCTTTCAGTTCACACCGATCACCGGCGCTATGTTCATGACTGGTATGGCTGCGAATCCATTGTGCGCGACACTTGCTAAAGAAGGTCTGGGCCTCGAGCTCTCTTGGATTGGATGGTTCTGGGCTGCCGTTGTGCCATCCATGATTTGTTTCTTCGTGATGCCTCTTCTTTCTTACAAGATTCTCAATCCCGGCTTGAAAAAAACTCCCGAAGCCAAAGTCATGGGCAAAGAACAGCTTTTTGCAATGGGTCCCATGTCCTCGCAAGAAAAGAAAGTTGCTCTCGGTTTCATCATCGCGTTATTAGGTTGGGGAACGACGATGTGGACTGGTTACAACGCCAATGCCATCGCTATCGCTCTTGCTGCTTTCTTGTTTGCGACCGGAGCAGTTAATTGGAAAGACGTTTTAAATGATAAAGCAGCTTGGGACACCGTAGTTTGGTTCGGCATCATTATTTCCTTAGCAACCGGTCTTACCTCTTTAGGCTTTATTAAATGGATGAGCGCAGGATTTGCTTCCATGCTCACAGGCATGGACTGGATGGTTGCGTTCATCCTTCTCGGCTTCCTGTACATCTACCTTCACTATGTCTTTGCCACTGCATCAGGCCATGTTGCAGCCATGTACGTTCCGTTCTCTATGGTTGCGATCGGCGCAGGCGCCCCTCCGATGATGGTTGCAATCTGTTTTGCAATCTTCTCGAACTTTATGTGGGGAATCACCGAATACGCCGGCGGACCAGGCCCGATCTATTACGGCCAGGGCTACTTTGAAAGACCTCGGTTTTACGGCATCAACTTTGTACTGGTGACCATTAACGTTCTGATTGTTTTTGCCAGCGGCATGCTTTGGTGGAAACTTATCGGCCTCTATTAAGGCTAGAACCAACCTACAAATCGCAGAGGATGCCATCAGGCATCCTCTTTGTTTTTGGCGTCTAAAGTCCTTTTGAAAAGTATCAGAAGAACAAATGATCAGATACTTGGAATAACAAGTGCGTTGGTAAAGGCAGAAGGGGCCTTTGAGCTATCTTCAAAAGTCACGAATTCCCAGCTGTCCGGTTCAGACAACAGTTTCCTGAGAAGCTTATTGTTCAAATCATGACCGGACTTGAAGGCCTTGTAATGAGCAACGAGAGGATGGCCTAAAACATAAAGATCTCCCATGGCGTCAAGGAGCTTATGTTTGGCAAACTCATCATTGGAACGAAGGCCGTCCGGATTAAGGACGTGATAGTCATCCATCACCACGGCGTTATCTAATGTACCCCCCTGAGCCAGCCCATACGAGCGGAGCATTTCCAAATCATTGACGAATCCAAAAGTCCGGGCTTTGGCGACATCGTTGATATAGGTATGGTTGTCAAAGTCAACTTCAACAAACTGTGCTGTTGCATCAATAGCGGGATGACCGAAATCAATGGCAAAGGACAGCTTATAACCGTTAAACGGTTCTAAAGATGCCCACTTATCGCCGGCGTGAATTTCAATTGACTTTTTAACACGAACAAATTTCCTTGGTGCGTCTTGTTCTTCAACGCCTGCCGCTTTAATCAAGAAAACAAAGGATGCACCGGAACCGTCCATGATTGGAACCTCAGCACCGTCAACTTCTACGTAGCAGTTGTCAATGCCAAGTCCGGATAAAGCACTCATAAGATGCTCAATCGTCGCAATCTTGGCTTGGCCTTTATCCAGAGTCGTTGCCATACGGGTATCGTTGACTCTTTCCGGTTCGGCTTTAATTGCAACCGGCGGATTCAAGTCAATTCTTCGGAAAACAATCCCGGTATCGACAGGGGCCGGGCGCAAGGCTAATTTAACTTTGCGTCCGGAATGCAAGCCGATACCGACAGTTTCAAAAGCTTTTTTAATCGTTCTCTGTCTAATCACTGAATTCGGTTCCTTGGATTAGTTCTTCTTTCTAAGAAAGGCCGGGATTTCATGTTCGAACTGCGGCTTTTCTTCTTCCTGCTGGGCCTGTTCGGCTGTATTAGAAACAGAAGCGTTGTTAGACCATAGTCCGCTGCCTTGTCCATTACGAGGATTCAAACTGGCAAAACCCCCTTGGTTGAAGCCCATACCGCTGTTCATCATGCCGAAAATTGTATTGTCTTTGCGTGCTGGAGGCACTTGGAAGCTGTCATCGGGTTGTGCGATTGGTCTTGAAAATGCTCCAGCCGCCCCAAAAGGGCTATGAGCTCCTTGATCCTGCTGAGGATGTTGAGGAGGGCGCGGCTCAGCGGCTCTCTGAACTTGCGGTTCCGGCTGAACCGGCTGAGAAGCAGAAGCCTGCGTCTGAGAAAATTGAGAAACAAAGCTCGGTGCATTCGACTGGGGCGCAGCTGCAGGTTGCTGAATAGGCTGAACCACTTGCTTTGGTTCTGGCATAACATTGACTCTGACTTCAGCGATTTCTTCGACCTGCACAGGCGCCGGCTGTTGAACCGATTCTCTGATTTCAGGGGTGGAGAAAGGGGCAGACGGCTGCTGTTTTAACGGATTCGAAAATCCGGTAGGATTTCTGATTTCGAACGGATTAACCGAAGTTTCCTGGACAACTGGCTGAGGCTCTTTAACCGGTTTTGCAGGTTTCTCTGGCTGACCAAAGAGGTCAACTCCCATGGCTGCAGGAGGAATCGGATCAGTATGGGCCTGCGGCTTCCATAAGCCGGCTGCCTGGTTCTGAGGAGCAGCTGTCGGCTGAGGAGTTGGGATGGTATAGCTAGGATCGATAGAATCCTGATCCAAGCCTGTAGCAATAACGGTAACGCGAATCTTATCTCCGAGAGAATCGTCATAAACACTGCCGAACACAATATTGGCATCAGGATCAGCGAAGTTGCGCACAGTTTCCATGGCCATACGGATTTCAGACATCTTGACAGCCTGGCTGCCCGAAATGTTGACCAGTACACCGCGCGCACCCTTAACATCAAACTCTTCAAGCAGCGGGCAGCTGATGGCTTGAGAAGCTGCCTGGAGTGCCCTGTCTTGACCTTCAGCTTCTGCGGATCCCATCATGGCGGTACCTCGTTCGCTCATAACAGTTCGAACGTCTTCGAAGTCGGCATTGACCAAGCCAGGAGCCTGAATAATTTCGGAAATACCGGCCACGGCGTTGTACAGAACTTCATCAGCACGGGCAAAACATTCCCCGATGGTGGCGTCCTCACCAAGCTCCATTTCGAGCTTGTCGTTAAGAATAATGATCAAGGAATGTACGCGAGCCTTCAAAGCTTTAATACCAGCCTCAGCATTTCTCATGCGGCGGTTGCCTTCAAAAGAGAACGGCTTGGTAACAACGGCAACGGTAAGAATGCCCAATTCTTGAGCCACTTCGGCCACAATTGAAGCTGCACCGGTTCCTGTACCGCCGCCCATTCCGGCTGTAATAAAAACCATGTTTGCGCCGCGCAAAGCGTCGGCAATTTCTTCGCGAGCTTCATTGGCTGCCTGCTGGCCGACTTCCGGTTTACTGCCGGCACCTAAACCAGTGTGCCCAAGTTGGATTTGTACTTCTGCTTCACTTTGGGATAAGGCCTGTCGATCCGTATTAGCAGCAATGAACACCACATTGCCTTTGACCTGCTTACGGATCATATTGTTAATTACATTGCCACCGGCTCCGCCGACACCAATTACCTTAATCAGTGCACCGCTTTCGCCGTTTTCCATCATTTCAAACGCCATCTGCTACTCCAAATTTATGCGGCTTTACCCACATTAAAACTTCTTAATTCTATTAGGAAAATGAATTTCCTAAAAGTTTCCTGTAAACCAGCTTTTCAACATATTTTTTACCGTTGTAAGCCCGCCCTTCTTCCGTGGCGCTCCGCCTCCTCCGTAATATCTGGCAGTTTCGTCGGCCAGATAACCAAATAAAGTGGCATATTCGGGAGATGAAACTCCCGCTAGTTTCTCAGGCAGTGTCTCCGTTGAGAATTTATTAGGTGAATAAAAAATATTTGTTTCGTACTCAATAATCGGATAACCGATTCGAACATTGATATATCCGCCAGCCATATATCCGCTGAACACTTCTCTTACCAGCCTTTCTATACCCTTGAGCTGTGCACCGCCGCCGGTCAGAACCACGCCGTAAGAAATCAAGTGACGAAGGTTCTTATCTCGCAGACGGTTGTAAATCGCCTCAAGAATGTCGCGCAATTTCATATCAATAATTCCCGAGAGAGCTTGTCTTGTCAACACTCGGTTATGTTCATGCGCAAACCCTGCGTAAGACGGTAAATCATAAGAATCGTTTTTGTCGCAATGCGGGTCAAAACGGACGTGCCCCATAGATACTTTGAGATTTTCTGCATCGATTTTGGACAATTGCGTCTTGATAGAAATCTCATTAGTCAAAGACTCTCCGCCTCCTGGAAATACCGCCGTGTACTGGACAGCATTGCCGTAATAAACCGCAACCTCGGTTAACTCAGCCCCAAGGTCGATCAAAATCACACCAAGATTCTTTTCTTCTTGTGTAAGAACAGCAGAAGCAGAACTCAGCGGATTAAAGTTCAAACGGCTTTCGATGAGCTCCAGACCGCTTCTTCGAATTGCCTTACCAATGTTCTGGCAAGGAGAGGTCTGAGCCGTAATTACATGCAGTTTGGCATCCAAACGATTGCCGTCCATACCGACCGGACGGTGATATCCCCATTTAAAATCAATAGCATACTCCTCGGCCAGAACTTGGAGATACCGCATTGACGGCGGCAAACTAGTTTGCTGAACGTTTCTGAAGATTTCATCCACGTCAGACTGTTCAATCTCGCCTCTGCGCGTCACGACCGTCATATGGACATTGTCTGACATGATATGGGTACCTGAAATGCCCGCAGCCACTCTCGATATATTCACATCGGCAGACTTTTCAGCTTCTTCTACTGTTTGTCGAATAGCATCGACTAAAGGATTAATTTCAACAACCACACCTTCTCTTACGCCGACACTGCCGCACACTCCCATTCCAACAATGCGATAAGTTCTGTCGGATAACGGTTGGGCAATTGCACAGGCAATCTTAGAAGAACCTATGTCCAACGCGGCTATTAAGTCATCTGCCTTACTTGGCATCTTTTATCTCCGTTTCCAATACGTCTGAATCGTCCGGTTCAGGTTCTATTTCCGGACGTTGAACAGCTACGCCTTTTGTATATCTTGCGTCAATTTTTCGCGGATGCGTCCCCAAATGGTCCTTCATCTGAGGCATCATGTTCAGTATTCTCTCCAGCCTCAGACTCATAGCCTGATTTGTATCGCTCCCTTTAAAAACAACTTCAACAGTCTTGCTTTCGGAATTCTTGAAAACAAGAAACCAACCGCTCATCGGAGTCAGCGTCAGAGACACAATCTTCAATTCTCTAGGTTGGCAGATTTTGTCGAAATCTAAGTACTGCTGGTAAATTTTTGCACTTAGCTCAGGCGGTCCGTAAATATGCGGAAGTTCTCCTTCGCTTTCTGCTACCGCCTGGTTTTCTTCAAAAATTACACCATCTTGCGACAAAACCTCTTGTTCTCCCCACAGCGCAACCGGCTTATGAAGATACAAGAAGATCTTCAGCCGATTCGGCCACTCTCTCTTTACGGATACATCCTTTACCCAAGGAATCTCTTTCAAAGTATCTCGGATCTTCGAAATATCGACCGTAAAAAAAGTTCCGCTGATCTTGCCTTTTAATTTTTCTGCAACAACGGGGGCCGTGATGGCTTCTTGATTGCCGTGAACCACAACATCGATTCCCCTTAACCAAAAAACCGGTTTCTGGATTGCCCACCAGGCGGCAAAAACCAACAGTACGAGGATGATTAAAATCGAGACGAAATCCGTCAGGAAATTAAAAGTTTTATCACTCCACTTGGACATCCACTAACCCTTTAGTGCAGCCCCTTCTGCTACAAGGCAGACCAATTCCTGATAGCTGAGACCGTCGGTCTTAGCTGCTAAAGGCACAAGTGAGTGCGGCGTCATTCCCGGTGCCGTATTGATCTCTAAAAGAACAAAACTACCGTCAGGTCTGAGCATGACATCTACTCTTGACCATCCTTGGATTCCCAAGACTGCAGCTGCTTTTTCTACCGCTGCCAAAATCGCGTCTCTGACATCATTGCTGACTGCGGCAGGGCAAATGTACTGAGTCTCATCCGAGAAGTACTTATGTTCGTAGTCATAATCGCCCTTAGGAGCCACGATTTCAATAATCGGCAGCGCCTTAAGGCCTTGCCCGTCATGTTTATCTAACACTGCAACAGTAAGCTCTCTGCCGATCACAAGCTCTTCGACCATTACCTGCATGCCGTCTTCCGTAGCCTTTCTCACGGCCTCTGAAAGAGATTCCGGAGTCGCGTCATTGATACGGTAAAGACCAATGCTGGAACCTTCTTTGCTCGGCTTCACAATCAGGTTTTTACCGAGCAAACGAATGATTTCAGCCATGTTGCTGTCAGCGGTTACGGTTGTTCCTCTCGGTACAGGGATGCCGATTGACTCCCAAACCTTCTTGGTCATAACTTTATCAATGCTGATAGCAGAAGCAAACACGCCGCTTCCTGTATAGGGGAGCTTGATATATTCCATTAAACCTTGGATCACGCCATCTTCCCCGCCCTTTCCGTGAAGAATGAGGAAGGCCCTGTCATAGTCCTTGCTGACAAGCTCTTCTATGTCCTGCACCTGAGGATCAAAAACCTCTGCATCGACTCTGGCATCGCGTAATGCTTTAAGTACGCCCGACCCGCTCATTAAAGAGACTTCTCTTTCTGCAGACGTTCCGCCCATGACAACAACAACTCTGCCTAATTTTTTTTCTTTACTTGCCATAATTCTTTCCTTTAGCCATTAATTTAGACGGGATACCTCCAATACTGCCGGCGCCCATCACTAGCAAAACGCTGTCATTGGACACGTGCATTTCAATTTGTTCTTCTACTTCTTCAAGATTGGCGGCAAAAATAGGCTCTACCTTTCCTGCCACTCTGATAGCTCTGCAAAGGCTGCGACTGTCGGCACCAACAATCGGTTCTTCCCCTGCCGGATAAACTTCACCAAGAATCAGCTTATCGACTGTTGAGAGCACTCGTACGAGATCTTCGAAACAATCGCGTGTTCGGGAATAGCGATGTGGCTGGAACGCCAAAACAAGCTCTTTACCCGGATAGGCTCCGCGAGCAGCCTTAATCGTTGCCGCCATCTCAGCCGGATGATGACCATAATCATCAACCACCAAATATTTCTTTCCTTCTTTGGTCGTTGCTTCCCCCCAAATAGAAAACCTTCTTCCCACGCCAGTAAATTCTGTCAATGCCTGCTGAATAGCCTTAACCGGAGCCTCCACGGAAAGAGAAACACCAATTGCGGCAAGAGCATTCAGAACGTTATGCATTCCCGGAAGGTTCAATTGAATTTCAAACGGTTTTACAGGGAACTTAGAAGTTTCCACCGTAAATTTCATCTGGGTGCCTTCGGCACGGATATTGGTGGCGCGAATCTGAGCATCCTCTCCGAATCCATAAGTAATGACCGGTTTAGAAATCTTCGGCAAAATAGAACGAACGTTGTCGTTCTCAACGCAAACAACGGCCTTTCCATAGAAAGGCAGACGCATTGTGAAATCAACAAAAGCCTGTTTCAGTTTATTGATGTCATGGCCGTAAGTATCCATATGGTCGGCATCAATATTGGTTACAACGGCTACTACGGGTGTGAGATACAAGAAAGAAGCGTCAGACTCATCAGCTTCGGCCACGATGAACTGCCCCTTCCCTAATTTTGCATTGGAACCGGCAGCATTCAATCTACCTCCAATCACAAAAGTCGGATCAAATCCTGCTGTCTTGAGAATGGAGGTAACCAAAGAAGTTGTTGTTGTTTTTCCATGTGTTCCGGCAATAGCAATTCCGTTGCGCAGTCTCATCAGCTCGGCAAGCATAATGGCGCGGGGAACCACCGGAATATTGTTTTCTTTGGCATAGACAACTTCAGGATTGTCTCCGTGGACGGCACTGGAAATAACAACTACATCAGCATCACCGACGTGATCTCCAGAATGGTTATAAAAAATCCGGGCACCTAATCTTTCTAAACGTTCTGTCGCCGCATTGGCCTTCAAATCCGATCCGGACACTTCATAACCAAGGTTTAACAAAACCTCAGCAATACCGTTCATTCCGGTTCCACCAATGCCTACAAAATGTAGCCGTTTGACTGCAAACATGCCTTTTCCTAATCAGTAATATGTTCAATAAAATCCGCAACTGTGGTTGCCGCGTTCGGCTTTCCGAGCCCTTTGGCTTTCTTAGCCATTTCCAATAACTTCTCTCTGTTGAGGCTTCCAATAATCTCAGCCAGTTTTGAAGGCGTCAATTCTGTTTGCGGCAAGTAAATGGATGCACCCGCATCCTGCATGTACTTGGCATTTCCAACTTGATGAGAGGTAGTTTTAACCACAAGGGGCACTAATATAGCAGGAACACCGGCTACCATTAACTCAGAGACGGAAATTGCCCCCGCCCTGGCCAGCACTACGTCTGCTTTCATGTAGGCCGCGGCCATGTCATCAATGAAGGGGACGACTTCAGCCTCAACTCCGAGCTCCTTATAGAGATTTTTGACCTTCTCCAAGTCATTAACTCCGCATTGATGGACGACCGCCGGTCTGACGTTTTCCCGTACCAAAGCAATTGCCTTCGGAGCATTTTCATTGAAAACACGTGCTCCTAAAGAGCCCCCGAAGATCAAAAGATTCAACCGGCCCGTCCTGCCCGCGTATCTTTCTTCAGGAGATGGTAGAGAGACGATTTCTTTTCTGACTGGATTGCCCGTCACGACTGCACGTTTTCCGGCTTCCTTTGCAGCTTTGCCGTCAAAGCCGCACATCACACCGCTCGCATTGCCTTGAATCATCTTAATGCTGAGAAGCGGATCCGCATCACTGTTCATTAAAACATAAGGGATACCTTTTAGCCCGGCTCCTAAACACACAGGCACTGCAATATACCCGCCAGTGGAGAAAACGGCATCTGCTTTGACTTCAGTCAAATACTTTTTGGATTGGAAGATCGATGAAAGAAGCTTAACTCCGCCGAATAGAAAGGTTTTAATACCTTTTCCTCTCAAGCCTTCAAAATCCAGTGCTGTAAAGGGAATTCCATGTCTTTCGACAAGACGTTTTTCCATTCCGGTCCTTGTCCCAATCCATGAAACCTCCCAACCGCGCGAGATCATGATCTTAGCCACGGCAATACCGGGCATCACGTGACCTCCAGTACCCGCAGCCGCTATAACTAAATGCTTCTTCATACCATTCCCCCACGCATTGTAAGTTTATTTTCGTAATCGACCCGAAGCAGCAAAGCAGCAGCCGCTAAACATGCTAAAAGTGCCGAACCTCCGTAGCTGACAAATGGAAGAGTCAGCCCCTTAGTCGGAAGCAGCCCGCTTGCCACGCCGACATTGATAAAGGCCTGTACACCAAACCAAATGGCAATGCCCTGTGCAACAAGCCCCGAGAAAAAGTGTTTCAACAATATAGCTTTTCGGCCGATTTCGAAGGCTCTTTTAACGAGCCAAAGGAAGAGTGCAAGGACTACTAAAACACCGACGAAACCCAGTTCCTCCCCGATAATGGCCAAAATAAAGTCCGTGTGAGCTTCCGGCAGATAATTTTGTTTTTCAATGGCATCTCCCAGACCCACTCCGAACATCTCTCCGCGGCCGAAAGCGATCAATGAGTGAGAAAGCTGATAAGACTTACCGAGCGCATGGTCGGCTGACCAAGGATCCAAGTAGGCAAAGATGCGAGCCATACGCCATGGAGACGTCAAAATAACGCCGATAAAAATACTGATCAACACCACAAAGATGCCGATGAAGATCCCGAAATTGATTCCTCCTAAAAAAAGAATTCCCATCGAGATACACACAATCATAATCAGCGCACCCAGGTCAGGCTCCAGCAGCACAAGCAAACCAACCAAACCGATAACGATCCCCATCGGCAGAAAACCTTTCTTGAAGCTATGCATAAAGTTCTGCTTACGAACCGTAAAATTGGCGGCAAACAGAAGGGCCGCAACTTTCATGAATTCCGTTGCCTGAAGTTGGAAAGGCCCGACTTGAATCCAACGATAAGAGCCGTTGACGTTCTTACCAATCCCAGGAATCAGCACAACAATCAGCAAAACAAAGCCTAAGAAGAAGATAAGGGGCGAGAACTGCTTCCAGACTTTCATCGGGATTGTGGTGACAATCACTGCAACCACGGCAGCAACTCCTAAGGAAATGGCATGCTTGACGAGGAAAGCATCAACGGCAACTTTATACTTAGGAGAATCTGACAGAGAGATCGATGCTGAAAAAACCATCAATGTTCCGATAAGCACTAAACTGAAGACAACAAACAGCACTCCCCAATCAGGAGAAATACCTGTCATCGATCGGCTCGGTGCGTAAGGAATCGCAGCCTCACTGGCGTCTCCCTCCGTTGTGTTGATCTGGAGATCGCCTTCTCCTTTTCTAAAATACTTCAGCACAAAGTTCCTTCATCTTCTGCAATTTGCTTGGCGCAATCAATAAATTGTTGCGAACGATCGGCGTAGTCTCTGAACATGTCCCAGCTGGCGCAAGCCGGCGACAACAAAATCACATCCCCTTCTCGGGCATTTTGCCGACACGCCGTTACTGCTTCTTTCATATCTTTGGCGAGAATCTTCGGAATATCCACCTCAGCTAGCACCTCTTTAATCTGAGGAGCATCTCTACCAATCAAAACAACTGCACGGCAATGTTCTTGAACCGGCTTCATCAGAGGAGTGAAATCCTGGCCTTTTCCATCCCCGCCAAGAATAATGACGACTTTTCTGTTCCCAAAACCTTCAAGAGCTGCCGCGGTGGCTCCGACATTGGTACCTTTGGAATCATCAATATATTCAATGTCTCTTGAAGTTAGAACCGTCTGAACTCGGTGTGGCTCACCTCTGTAAGTCAGCAGTGCCTTCTGAAGATCCGAGAGTTCAATACCCGTAGATAAAGTTAAAGCAGCCGCAGCCAATGCGTTGGCCTTATTGTGATTTCCCCGAATCAAGAGAGAATTTGCCGGAATGATATTTAAAACTTCTCCTTCTTCATCCTCGTAAGAAAGCCAGGGGAAAGCACCAAATTGTTCAATACCGAAGTCGCCTTTGTTTTCCAGAGCGTTCAAACCGAATGTACGGACTAAAGAAGGATTTACTGCCCGACCAAAACTAATCGACACAGAATCGTCACGGTTTAAAACGCGAATCGTCTCTTCCGAAAAAATCTTGGCTTTGGCAGCGGCATAAGCTGCCATCGATCCATGCCAGTCCAGGTGGTCTTCCGTTACGTTAAGAAGGGCTGCTGCATCACATCTTAAGGAAGAAGTCGTCTCTAGCTGGAAGCTCGAGAGCTCTAATACCCAATAGTCCGGCAGCCTATGCTCTTTTTCCAAGCGAGTTATTTCAGCCAGAGCATTAGGACCGACATTGCCGGCAAAGCAGACACTATGTCCGCTTTCGCTGACGATATGAGAACTAAGCATGGTCGTCGTAGTCTTGCCGTTAGTGCCGGTAATTCCAATTACCTTAGGAGCGTAACCGGTTTCTTCCTTAATCTTTGCCAAGTGTCGGGCAAACAGTTCGATTTCTCCGACAACATCAATTTCTTTTGCTTTCGCTGCGGAAACAAGCGGCGCTATAGCCGAGAAATACGGAGAAATACCCGGAGAGAGGACAAGCAGTGACTCATCGGTTAACTGAACATCGTTTAAATCTCCGCCAATAAACTTGACCTGCGGAAGCTCGGTCTGCAGGACCTTTAGATTTGGCGGACATTCTCGTGTATCCAACGCAGTCACATTCCAGCCGTTTGATACCAAATATCTGACGGCAGTCATCCCGGAGGCACCAAGGCCAACTACTATTGCCTTTTCTTGCTGCATAGCAATCCTAACGAATCTTCAAAGTTGAAAGACCAATTAATACCAATACAATCGTGATAATCCAGAAACGAACTACCACCTGAGTTTCTTTCCATCCCTTCATTTCGAAATGGTGATGAAGAGGCGCCATTAAGAAAATTCTTTTACCGTGGGTGAGCTTGAAGTAACCGACCTGCAGAATAACTGACAGAGTCTCCATCACAAAGATGCCTCCCATGATAAAGAGCACTAATTCTTGTCTGGTGATGATGGCCATAGTTCCTAAAGCGCCTCCCAAAGCTAAAGCTCCTACGTCGCCCATGAATACTTGGGCAGGGTAAGCATTGAACCAAAGGAAGGCCAAACCAGCTCCGATCAAAGCGGCTCCGACCACAACAACTTCACCGGCTCCCGGGACATACGGGAACAGCAAATAGTTGGCGTAGTCCACACGGCCAACCACATATGCAAAGATACCCAGAGCAACGCCTACCAGAGCACTCGGCAGAATCGCTAAACCATCCAGACCGTCAGTTAAATTAACGGCGTTGCTTGTTCCAACGATGACAAAATAACTGAGAATAATGAAACCCCAAATTCCAATCGGAATAGATACGCCCTTCAGGAACGGTATCAACAATCCGCTCCTATCTGGAAGCTGAATAGAACCGAACCCATTGGCAATCCAGTCTCCAACCAGTGACCAAATACTCGAAGTATCGGGAGCCGCCACTGCAAAGGCCAAGTAAACGGAAGCCGTTATGGCGATAAGAGATTGCCAGAAATACTTTTCCCTTGATTTCATCCCTTCCGGATTGTGATGTACAACCTTTCTGTAGTCATCTACCCATCCCACGGCTCCGAGACCAAGAGTCACGAATAGGACAACCCAAACAAAACGGTTGTTCAAATCCATCCACAGAATCGTAGATAATCCAACGGCAATCAAAATAATAATGCCGCCCATCGTCGGTGTGCCGTCTTTAACCAAGTGAGTTTTAGGTCCGTATTCGCGGACTGCTTGACCCACTTTCAAGATTCTTAGTTCCTGAATAACTTTCGGTCCGATAGCCAGTCCGATAAAAAAAGCGGTCAGAGCTGCAAAAACTGCTCTTAAAGTCAAATAGTTAAAGACTCTTAACCATCCCCATCCACATGTGTCAGCCAACCACTGAAACAAAGCTAATAACATGTTTATTCCTTTCCAACCTTTTCTTCAAGTTTTGCGGCGATGTTATAAAGTTTCATGAAATTTGAAGCTTTTATGAGGATTGCGTGAGGACCGCTGCTTAAAAGTTCTAATACTGCTTCAAGCAGTTCTTCTTTATTTTCGAAATGCTTTGCTCCCGAGCCAAAGCTTTCAACGGCATCGATCATTCGATTGCCGGTACAGAACAGAGTTTGAATGCCGACGTCTGCAGCATACTTTCCAATTTCTTTATGACAATCTACGCTTTGGACTCCGAGCTCACCCATATCTCCCAAAATCGCCAGGGTGGGCATATCACTTGCCGCCAGCATTTTTAAAGCCGCAATCATGGAATCGGGATTCGCGTTGTAACTGTCATCAATAAGAATGCTCCCGTCTTTGAGTTTGAAGATTTCACCTCGATGAGCAACGGGTCTGAAATTTTCCAACCCCTCCTTAATGTCACAAAGATCTCGGCCAACCGCATACTCAACCGCAGCAGCACAAATAGCATTAACAATATTATGATCACCCAACACATTCAGCGCGATATCGATTTCTCCTGACGGAGTTACCAAACGGAACCCTTTATCGTTTTTTTCACCGGAGACATCGCTGCATGGAGTACCAAAAGAGACAATTCTTCTTGGACCGGCTTGTTCATGCCAAAGATTACAGTACGGATCGGCTTCGTTAATAACAGCAACCCCGTTAGGAGGAAGCATTTCATAAACCAATCCGTTTTCTCTGGCGGTATCTTCCATCGACAAGAGGAACTCTTGATGGTCGCGCATCGTATTGGTAACCACGGAAACTGTCGGTGCGACAGCTTTAACGAGCGCTTCCATTTCCCCAACATGGTTCATACCAATCTCAAAAGCGGCCACTTGGTGATGAGAACGCAGTCGCCATAACATCAGAGCCACGCCCATATCGTTATTAAGATTGCCTAATGTACCAACCCATTGTGTTGGTTCGTAGCGGTTGCTGATAATTGACAGAATCATTTGAGTTGTCGTGGTTTTACCGTTGCTGCCCGCTACAGCAATAACCGGCAGAGAAAAATGCTTTCTCCACAGACTAGCCGATTCCAAAAGGGCCTTTCTCGTGTCGGGCACTATTACCTGCGGGATGGAAACGGGGACGATATGAGAAACTACAGCGGCCGCTGCACCGTTATCTGCAGCGTCCTGAACAAAATCATGTCCGTCTCTTTCGCCTTCGATGGCAAAAAACAACCCATTAGGCTGAACTTTTCTTGAATCAATTTCTACAGAGGAGAATTTAATCCCCGAGGCTCCTTTGACGGATGCTTCCGGACCTAAGGCCTGGGCCAACTCACCAATCGTCATTAGAGATTCACTCATTCAAATTTTCCTTTCTATTCATTAAGTTTTTACGTGCTTCTTCCACATCTGAGAAATGATGTTTAATACCGTTTATCTCTTGATAATCCTCATGGCCTTTTCCGGCGATAAGAATGACATCCTCAGGAGCAGCATTCTTTATTGCAAAGCGGATTGCTTCTGCGCGTTCGGGAATTCTGGTCACTTTTTCTGCTCCGGAAGCCACTTGCTCAATAATTTTTAACGGATCTTCGCTTCTCGGATTGTCGCTGGTGATAATTGGTTCATCGGCCGTGGCTGCCACCCGTCCCATCAAAGGACGTTTACCGGGATCACGATCACCTCCGGCACCAACTAGTACCCAGAGTTTGCCTTTACGCTGAGTTTTTACTTCCTGCAATGTTTCAATTGCTTTCTCCAACGCATCGGGAGTATGAGAGTAATCGACAACGACTAACGGATTGACTCCGACTTCCGCTATCTGCATACGTCCCGGCGGCGGGACCAACTTTTGAGAGGCTTCGCAGACTTTCTCAAAATTAATTCCTGCGGCTAGAGCACAACCAACGGCAGCAAGATAATTTTCGACATTGAAGTTTCCAACAAAATTGCACTGAATGTTTTTAACTTCATCGTGCCAATGCAGATCGAATGCTATTCCATGCTCCGTGTGACATAGATTAGAGGCGTAGAGATCCGCTTTTTTCTTTCGGCTATAGATAATCCGAGTCACGTCACGGTTTCTGATCTGCTGGATATAACGCTGCGAATACTCATCATCGAGATTAATCACTGCACTTTCCAACTCAGGCCAGTCAAACAAAATTCCCTTGGCAGCCGCGTAGTTTTCCATAGTCCCGTGATAGTCGAGATGGTCACGAGTCAGATTTGTAAAGGCAGCAATTCTAATGCTCAAACCTTCCATGCGGCCCTGTTCAAGACCAATGGAACTTGCTTCCATCGCAAAAGCCTCACACCCTTCATCTCTAAGCTGAGAAAGAGTTGACTCCAAGGTCAGAATGTCCGGTGTTGTCAGCGAAACAGTAGGAATCTTTTTACCTTCGAAATAGCATCCGATGGTTCCGAGCACAGCACAAGGCACTCCGCAAGAACTCAACAAATAAGAAATCCAATGAGTCGTTGTGGTTTTGCCGTTTGTTCCGGTTACGGCAATTCCTGCCATAGATCGTGACGGATTGCCGAAATAAGCTGCGGATATTTCAGGAAGCATTTCCCTGAGGTTGCTGACTTCTAACTGGTTGTCAGGAAGTTCCAAATCTCCGAGGCCCTCCCGGACAACACAGGAAGCACCGTTTTTTAAAGCAATATCAATAAAATCTCGGCCGTCATGGGCTCCTCCCATGACGGCAAAAAACACATCTCCGGACTTGACCATTCTACTGTCAAGGCAAAGCTTGGATTCAGCCCGTGCGTATCTAGTTATAAAGTCCAGTATGTCTGAAAGGTCAGGCACCGCCAGTCTCCTTCTTCAGTCCTTTGCCTACGTCATTAGCGGCGCGAATTCTCGGCAGCTTCTTAACCGGCTCAGTTTTATTACTTACAGGCTGCGACGCGGCCTTTTTAGCTTTGCCTTGGACAACCGTCTTGAGCGATTTGTCCTTCACCTGTTGTCTAGAATCATTCTTTACGTAGGTCGTCTTGGGAGCGACAACTTTATCAGGATTAACTGCCATAATTCTTAAAGTTCCCGCCACAATCTGGGAAAACAGCGGCGCGGCTGCAGTTGAACCCCAGTGTTTGCCCTTCATCGGCTCATCAATCATTACTCCAACTACAATTCTCGGGTTCGAAGCCGGGGCGTAACCGGTAAAGCTCGCCACATATTTCTTCACATACTGACCGCCTTCGAGTTTGTAAGCAGTTCCGGTTTTGCCGGCAACACTGAAGCCCTCAACCTGTGCTCGCGTCCCCGTTCCGCCCTTTTCGACTACGCTAGCAAGCATAGCTTTCATTTGATTAGCCGTTTTCGGACTATAGACCACCTGAGGCTGTGCCGGCTCTCTATCTTTCATAATAGAAAGAGGCACCATATCGCCCTCTCTGGCAATAGCAGTGTAAGCTTGGACCAGTTGAAGCAAAGAAACCGTTACGCCGTGGCCGTAGGACATTGTCGCCTGTTCAATCGGGCGCCAGCTCTTGGCCGGTCTCAATCTTCCCGGAACAGCTCCGGGGAACCCGATATTGGGAGCCTTCCCGAAGCCTAACTTGTCATAGTAGGACCACATGGTCTGAGGCGACATCAGCAAAGCTATCTTTGAGGTTCCTATGTTACTGGACTGCTGAATGATTCCGGCAACGGTTAGTTCTTTGCTGTAGTGAGAATCACCAATACTTCGGCGTCCGAAAGTCATGCGATGGCCGATTTGGAATAATGTATTGGGTGTAACTTTCTTTTCTTCCAGACCAGCAGCTACCGAGAACGGCTTCATCGTAGAGCCAGGTTCATATGTATCGGTGATAGCTCTGTTGCGGATAGCCTGACGGCCAATCTTTCTTCTGACATTCGGGTCAAAGCTTGGATAATTAGCCAAGGCCAAAATATCTCCCGTCTGTGTATCAGCAACGACAACAGCTCCCGCTTTAGCATTTAAATCCTTAACTTGTTTCTCGAGTGCAGAATAGACCAAGTACTGAATTCTGGTATCGATTGTCAGTCTTATATCCTCACCATTTTGCGGTTCTCTGATCCATACGTCATCGATAATTCTCCCGAGACGATCTTTCATCACACGGCGGGAGCCTGTTGTACCAGTCAGAAGCTTATCAGCTGAAAGTTCGACACCTTCGACTCCGTTTCCGTCTATACCGGTTAAACCGACAATCTGAGCAGCAATAATGCCGTCTGGGTATTGTCTTAAGTATTCACGGGTGGAGTGAAGACCGGCAATATTCAATGCAAGAACCTCATTACCCACATCATTAGGGACCTGGCGCTTCAAATAAACGAAAGTTCTCTTTGAAGAAAACTTCTTCTTGAGCTCTTGTTTAGAAACTTTCAGCAATGAGGCTAGTTTTTTAAGCTGTTCCTCCGTAATATTGGTGTCCTGCGGAATAATCCACAAACCTTTTCCGGGAACGCTGGAGGCCAGAACGGCGCCGTTTCTATCCAAAATTCTTCCACGCACGGCAGAGACATCTAAAGTTCTCTGAAAGCGCATTTCTCCCTGTTTTTGAAGAAAGTCGGTATTGAATCCGAGCTGTAGGTAAGCTAAACGTCCAATCAGAATCAAAAAAGAAAGAACAATGATGAAATACAGAAACCGAACGCGTCCGGCAGGAACACGAATAGACAGCAGATCCTGAACGCTGTCATTTACGCCTCTGACTTCCTCGGGAGAAGAAGATATCCAACCTTTGATTTTATTAATTATTTTCATGGTACGGCAGCCCCCTTAGTTGGCTTCGCGCCGGCTGACCCGTTGGAAGAAGGATTTTTAAGCGACGGGGTCGGGTGGATGATGACTACCTCGTTATTATTAACAGGTGCGAGTCCTTGGAACTTCGCCGATGACACAATGTTTGACGGCTGTTCCAAAGAGGCGAGTTCCACTTTTGCCCGATTTAACTCATCGATCAGGGAGTGGTAAGTCTGCTGTTCTCTTTCAAGCTGAATAAACATCGTTCTATAGGTATGGCGGTTGTAGACAACACGAAGCCCGCAAGCAAAAATGCCTACTTCGATCAAGATGATTACAAACACCAAAAACCTGAACTCTTTCATTATGTTAACTCCAGTCCCTTCCAAGGAGTACCTGTTCTGGATGCAAAGCGAAGAATTGAACTTCGAGCTCTGGGATTGATTTCTAACTCTTCTTTTGTAGGCACGACTTTCTTGCCTTTGCTGAACAGAGGCTGGGGGAGCTGCTCTGCACGCAGCGGCAATCTAGGATCAATTCCTTTGTCAGGATTTGCGCACATATCAAAGAAGTGTTTAACAATGCGATCTTCCAAAGAATGAAAACTGATTACTTCTAAAATTCCTTCCGGCTGCAGCAGCGAACCAGCTGCATTGAGAGCTTGTCTCAACTGTCCGAGTTCATCGTTAATAAAAATACGGATACCTTGGAAAGAACGGGTTGCAGGATGCTGATCGCGATCCTTTTTATTTCTCGGTACCACCGACGCAATCAAATCTGCTAAAGCCTTGGTTGTGGTAAAAGGCTCCTTAGTTCTTCGTTCACAAATAGCGGCAGCGATCCTAGAGGAGAATTTTTCTTCTCCGTAAAGCTTCAAGACGGAGGTTATTTCTTCAGCGGCTGCTCGATTGATCCATTCCGCTGCGGTCATTCCGGTACTAGTATCCATGCGCATATCGAGAGGTCCGTCAAATCTGAATGAAAAACCTCTTTCTGCATCATCGATTTGAGGACTTGAGACACCGATATCTAGGAGGATGCCGTTGACAGAAGTAATACCGAGCTCGATGAGCTTCTCTTTCATTTCTGCAAAAGGAGCATAAATGATCCGGAAACGAGGATCCGATATCTCTTCGGCGGCTTTGACCGCTGCCTCATCTCTGTCAAACGCATACAGCTTCCCCTTTGGAGAGAGTTTTTCAAGAATCAGTCTTGAGTGTCCTCCTCTTCCGAAAGTGCCGTCTACGTATATGCCTGAAGGATCTCTAACCAGAATGTCAGGAACCTCTTTAGCCAGCACAGGAATGTGTTTGAAATTCTTTGCGATGTCCAAAGCCAATCCTTAAAAATTAAATGCAGCTGCTATTTCGGACAGATTCTCTGACTTTGCTTGTTCTTCGCTCTCTTCCAACTTCTGGGCATCCCATAGTTCGAAATGCTGACCTAAACCGACTAAAACAACCTCTTTACGGTTTAAGCTGCAGCTGCTTCGGATCTCCTGCGGAATCAGCAGACGACCGTTAGCATCCATCTCAACATCTATAGCTGAACCCATAACAATTCTTTGGAATGCGCGGGCAGCAAAAGGAAGGGCCATTAACTCTTCTTTCTTTTTCTGCCACACAGGACGAGGATAAAGAAGTGCGCATCCATCAGGGTGTCTTGTAAAAGTAAGTTGTCCGGAGCACAACTCCTCCAGGGCCTTGCGAAACCTCGCAGGCACTGAGAACCTCCCTTTGGAATCGAGAGTAATGTGAGGAGAGCCTTGGAACAATTTTTATTTCCGAAACATTAATACACCGTGGAACTCTAATTTTATCCACTTTTTAGCCACTTTTTCCCACTTTTTAGCGCTCGGCCCTATCGGTAGGACACTAATATAGATTCATAGATAAAACTTTGTTCCCAAAATGATTTTTCTTTGGCGTAAAAAAATTGTTTTTTCCACTTGTTGAACTTTGTTTTCAAAAAACGAAACAAAACGTGAAGAGGAGGCAGGAAAAGAAGGAAAAGTTTGCCGTAAGCCGGATTCTGTCCGCAATAAATTGCGCGATGATCATTCATCTAGAATATAAGTCGCCTTATATTTCGAGCCACCTACCCACAGTCTCGCCGGACAGGGTCAATAACTGTCTATTTGGTGTTGCTCCGCGTAGAGATTGCCCGTTTCAACCGGACTTAACCGGCTCGTCTCTGTTGCTCTAATCCTCGCCTCACGGCGGAGAGGTGTTACCTCCTACGCTGTCCTATGGAGTCCGGACTTTCCTCAGGGCTGAGCCCTACGATCATCCGGCAAACTTCGGGTATTACTTTAGTTGCTTTTTACAAAAATTTCAAATAGCTGATATCAAGTAATTACTCACTTCAAAATCTGCGGATACATTTTCATTTGCTTTTAACAAGTTATTGACGATCTAGATACACGGTCTGCTGCCCATTTAAAAAAATCGTTCTAAATCGCAATAGAATTAAATTGTAGAAAAATCTTATAAATTTGTTGGAAATCAAGTGAAAACAAAAACAAAGGCTCTTCTTGCACTTCTACCTCTTGTTGCGTTTCCTTCGATTGCTTCTAGTTCGGGATGGGATTCTTTTTGGTCGGCAATCGGTGAGACGCTTCCGGCGTCTGTCAGCGACAGTGATGAAGGTTATTTTTCTAAAACCTGGGACGGTTTAAAAACCATTATGCGTGATGGAAACACAGGCCTCTTAGTGCCTGCTTATACCATTCATCCGGCGTGGGACTATCCAAACAGACGTCAGGAAAACGGCTACACATGGGGCGGAGGCATCTCCAGCAACTACATTGATGCACGCGGCAACCGCCGAATTCTTTATGCGATGGCTTTTTCCGATTCACACAATATTATTGAGCCTTTCATGGGCTACGCCTGGTTGGCTAGATGGAAGCTCGGCGCAAGTCCTCTACATCTGGAGACGGGATACACCCTCGGTTTAACAGCTCGTGCAGATTACCGATGGGTCCCGATTCCTGCTCCACTGCCTCTGCTCGGGGTCGGAACCGATAACTTAACTTTCTACGGAACTTATGTTCCCGGGGCCAACATTTTCTTTTTCTTCGGCAACTTAGTTTTTTCCGACAAGAGCTTCAGCAATTCCGAGCTTCCTGAAGAATCTAGATTCAATAACAGAGTCATGCTTTACGGAGGGGGCGGTTGGCAGAAAACCGATATGAACGGGCTCGGAGGAGCGAGCGTATCCTCGAATCCCGCTTGGACAGCTGGTGCTCGTGTATTTTTAACCAAAAACTGGGCGATTGACGCCAATGTCATCCAAAGCAAACATAATCTTAAATATTTCGGTCAAAAAATAGGTTCTTACAAATTGACCGGATACTCTTTGGCACTTCAATATCATTTCTTAGCCTTCAAAGACGTTTCTTTATATGCCGGCATCGGTGCAGGATTCTTCAGACTGAACAATTTACAGCAGAACCCCGGCTGGCACTCGAGAAAGAACGCCTTCTCTCCGGTTATTCAGATTGGGGCAACCTTTGCATTGACCAAACATATTCAATTAACCGGAGGTTTGGATATGGCATTTCCGCGATACAAAGGAAGAAACCCCTACGGGGAAACATACTCTTTGAGACCTTCTCCGGCTACGTTCAAGGCTGCGATCGGCATTACATTTTAAGGTTTGAATTAAGTTTTCGGATTAGTATAGCGTCCTTACTAGGACGCTTATTTTATTAATCGGAGTCAACATGGATCGCAATGAAGCTCTTTTTGACAGAGCCCAAGAATCAATTCCCGGAGGCGTGAACTCTCCTGTCCGTGCATTTAAGTCAGTTGGCGGAGTTCCTCCTTTTATCAAAAAAGCTTTAGGCCCTCATCTATATGATGAAGAAGGCAAAAAATATATCGACTACGTTGGCTCCTGGGGTCCGATGATTCTCGGCCACAACAATCCTGCAGTCATTCAAACCGTCAAGGAGGCCGTTGACAACGGTTTGAGCTTCGGTGCTCCGACTCAAGGAGAAGTGTTAATCGCTGAAGAAATCAAGAAGATTATTCCTTCCATTGATGAAGTTCGCTTGGTTTCCTCCGGCACAGAAGCCGGCATGAGCGCCATCCGCTTAGCCAGGGGCTACACCGGACGCAACAAGATTATTAAGTTTGAAGGCTGCTATCACGGTCACAGCGATGCTCTTTTGGTCAAAGCCGGCTCAGGCTTACTAACTTTCGGCACACCGAGTTCTGCCGGTGTCCCGGCCGACGTGACCAAAGACACCATTGTTTTGGAATACAACAATTGCGACATGCTTGAAGAAACCTTCGAAAAAGAAGGTGAACAAATCGCCTGCGTTATCGTAGAAGCCATCGCAGGCAACATGAACATGGTTCCTGCTACTCGCGAGTTCATCACCAAGATGCGCGAACTGACAGCAAAACACGGCACCGTGATGATTGTTGACGAAGTGATGACAGGCTTCCGAGTCGCTTTGCACGGAGCTCAATCCTTATACGGCGTTACTCCTGATCTGACTATGTTCGGCAAAGTCATCGGCGGCGGCATGCCTGTTGCAGCATTCGGCGGCAAGAAAGAAATCATGGACTGCATTGCTCCGCTTGGTCCGGTTTACCAGGCCGGCACACTCTCCGGCAACCCGGTTGCCGTTGCCTGCGGTCTTGCTACATTGAAGGCCATTCAAGAACCGGGCTTCTACGACAGACTGTCCATTCAAACTGCCAAACTCATCAGCGGTTTGGTTCAAATTGCCAAAGAAGAAGGCGTTGCTTTCTCCGGACAATGCACCGGCGGTATGTTTGGCATTTACTTCCGCCCGACTTGTCCTGCCAGCTTCAAAGAAGTTATGGAATGCGACACCGAAAAATTCAAGACTTTCTTCCATGCCATGCTTGATAACGGTGTTTACCTTGCTCCAAGTACTTTCGAGGCCGGTTTTGTTTCCATCACTCATGACGATTCTGTCTTGAACAAGACTTTTGAAGCTGCACGAAAGGCTTTTAAAGAAGTAAGAAAGGTTCACGGATGATGGAAAGTTCTCTGCTTTTTCGCATATTCGTTATTTTTATTTTTATTTTTGGCATTCAGATTCAGGCCGCTCCTTGGGCGCCAAAAACCAAAAGTAATTTCGTAAAAGCAGAGCTTATCTCTTCTATGGCCGAAGCCACGCCCGGCTCGACCATCGAAGTCGGCCTGAAACTAACTCACGATCCTCATTGGCATACTTATTGGAGAGCCACCGGCGACAGCGGGCTTCCCACCGAGATCCAATGGACGCTCCCAGATGGGTGGAAAGCCGGCGACATTCAGTGGCCCATTCCCAAAGTATTTAAACTCGGGACGCTTATCAATTATGGTTATGATGGCGAAATCCTTCTTCCCGTAAAGATCACTATCCCCGCCAACCAACCTCTTGATTCCTCAGCTTCATTGAAAGCGGAGGTTTCTTGGCTCATGTGTGCGGAACAATGCGTTCCAGGCAGAGCCTCTCTTTCTTTAGATATTAAAGTCGGGCCAAAGCCTGTTTCCTCTGCCGCCTATGGTATCTTCCAAGAAACACTTAGGAATGTTCCTTCCGATAGCATCCCCGTTACGGCAAAAATTGACCATACAAAGAAACTTATCGAGTTGTCTTTTCCTGATAGGGGAGCATTAGAAAACGTCTACATCTTTGCCCAAACTGCAGATTCCATCTCTTATGGGGCACCGCAAGAGATTGTACCAACGGCCAATGGTTTTTCCGTTTTCCTTCATGCTACCGAATTCATTAATACAGGCGACACCTTCGAGGGATTAATTTTGGTCAACGACGGTAAGGAATCCCAAGGTGGCTGGGCTAAAAATTTCAGTGTACCGTTAAAAGAAGCCTCCTTAACGATTCCGGTTAAGTCAGAACAGCTTAATTTGTCTCAAAGCTCATTACTGGTTTCTGCCTTCTTTGCCTTCCTCGGGGGCTTAATTCTGAATTTAATGCCTTGTGTCTTCCCGGTTCTTTCTTTGAAGATAATCGGCATTGTAGAAAACCGAGGTACGAAGAACTTGTTACCCCACGGTTTCGGATTCTTAACGGGCATTTTGCTCACAATGCTTGCCCTGTCCAGCCTGCTTATTGCGGTTAAGTCCACCGGTGCAATGATCGGCTGGGGCTTCCAGCTTCAGTCTCCTTTCTTTGTCTGCGCATTAGCCGCCTTATTTATTGCTCTCTCGGCCAACCTTCTAGGATTTTTTGAATTTAGCTTTACTCCAGGAGTTCTCGAAGTTGGTGCAGCGAAAAAAAGTTCCCCTTTTCTAGAGAGCTTCCTCACCGGGGTTCTTGCGGTTTTTGTTGCCTCCCCTTGCACTGCTCCTTTCATGGGAGCTGCATTAGGCTATGCGTTAAGCGCCTCTTATATTGAAACTTTATTCATCTTCTTAGCCTTAGGTTTAGGCATGGCTCTTCCCTGGTCCTTACTCACCGTTTTCCCGTGCCTTACACGTTGGCTTCCTAAGCCCGGGCAATGGATGATCACACTCAAAAAGTGGATGGCTTTGCCTATGGGCTTGACAGCCCTCTGGCTTCTTTGGGTTTTATCTCAACAAATCAGCATTCTTGCGTTTTCCTGCATTTTTGCCGGCTTTCTCTTGTGCTGTGCTGCACTTTATTTTTACGGAAAGTTTCAATTTGGCAAGCTTTCGGCTAAATCAGTTGCCGCTGTTCTTGCTGCCGCAACATTATTTTTAGTAGGAGGAGGCTTAACGCTCTCAGCCATCTCCCCAGTTCCAGAAACTCACCAAAGAACTGACAGTTGGTCCCCGCAAAAGGTAGACGATGCCCTCAAACAAGGGAAACGAGTATTTGTGGACTTCACGGCATCTTGGTGCTTGACATGTCAGGCAAACAAATTAGCCGTTCTGCGCACCTCCGAAGTCCAAAAAGCTTTCAAAGACAATGAGTTTGTCGTGCTTGAAGCAGATTGGACAAACTACGATGAAAGAATCACGAAAGTCCTAGAACATTTCGGCAGAAGCGGTGTCCCTCTCTATGTCATTTATGAACCGAACGGATCCACGGAAATTCTTCCGGAACTGCTGACACAAGAAATTGTTCTTAAGGCCATCAAAAAGAGCATGAACTAATCGCCTTTTGATAAGTTCAACACGGAAAAGGATGAGAAGAGCCAGAGAAGTTTCTCCTTATTGTTTGTACTTATGAGGTGATAATAAGTTCATAGTTCAAAACTCTAAATTCGAGGAGGAAGCCTGTAACATTCCTTACAGTTAAAATAAAAAGAAGATTCAATCATGGCTGTCGCATCCTCCTGGACATCTCGCTTAGGCTTCATTCTCGCCAGCGCCGGTTCTGCCGTAGGCTTGGGAGCAATTTGGAAATTTCCGTACTTAGCCGGAAACAACGGCGGTTCCGTTTTCCTTTTATCGTACTTATTATTTACCTTTACCGTTGGTGTAGCCATGCTCATCAGCGAGTATGTTGTCGGAAGGGCCGGGCGTGCAGGTCCAATCGGCTCCCTCACTAAAGTAGCGGGAAAGGGATGGAAAATTTTCGGAGCAATTGGAGTTCTGACGGCCTTCTTGATTCTGTGCTTTTACTCGTGTGTCGGTGGCTGGTGCATTAAATATTTCATTGACGCATTATTCGGAAACGGATTGGTATCCAATGCTGATGAACTCAATAAAAATTTCGGCAATTTCGTCAGCAACGGCGTAGTCGCCTATCTTTATCAGTTGGTATTCTTAGCTATTAACGCTTGGATAGTATCCAGAGGAGTACAGAAGGGAATTGAACGTTTGGCAAAAGTTTTAATGCCTGTTCTTTTCGTACTCATGTTAATTCTTATTGTCAGAGGATTAACTCTTCCGGGTGCGATACAAGGTCTGGAGTATCTGTTCAAACCTAATTTCTCAGCTTTCACAACTGAAGCCGTCTTTAATGCGATGGGCTTCACTTTTTTCTCTCTGTCGCTTGGGGCAGCTGTCATGGTTACCTATGCCGGCTATCTCTCGGAAAAAGTTAACCTGGTCTCTTCGACTGCTTGGATTGCATTTTTAGCCATCTTATCTGCAGTCCTGGGCGGCTTAATGGTCATGCCTGCAGTGTTCGCTTTCAATCTCAGCCCCACAGCGGGTCCCGGACTGACATTTGTCACGATGCCTGCCATCTTTTCCCAGATGCCTTTCGGTGCATTCTTTGCAGCCTTGTTTTATTTCTGCTTGGTAGTAGCTGCAATTACCAGCTCTATCTCAATGTTGGAAGCCGTAGTGGCCGCCGTTCTAACCTCCAGAGGAACTGACAACCGCTCAATTATTACTTGGATTATTACCGCTGCCGCTGCCCTCATCGGACTTTTCTGCACATTAAGTTTCGGATCTCTGGCTGACTTTAAGATCTTCGGCAAGAACGTTTTCGATCTCCTCGATTTCCTGACAAGCAACGTCGGCATGCCGATTTCTGAGATTGGCTTCAGTCTCGTTGCCGCTTGGATTGCTTGGGAAGTCACTGCTAAACAGCTTGCGAGTGTCAAACCTGTAAACAAGACACTTCTCTGGGTTATCAGGATTGGCATCGGTGTTTTAGCGCCGCTGCTCATCATCACAGTAGTCCTCACCGGCATCTTCTGATATCTTTCCATCAAGTTCCTTCTTGCGTTCTTCATCGATAACCGCTGAAGGAACTTTTTATTATTCAAAATCAAATTATTTAAATAATCTAGTTTTAAATAATTTGAAACTAAATTATTTAGCTGTCAAAAGGTTTAACCTGTCTTCCATAAGCTTGACTCAATCGGCTACACGCTCCTTAATCGAAAAAGGAATCTTGAGAAAAACGGATAGAGGTTTATCGATTTATGACTTCCTTTTTAATGCCTGGATCAAAAAACACTACGTTTAAACAAAACCAACTTACGGCCTCTTAATTGCGATTCATGCGAGTTGTCTGCAGGCTGTCTGTATGTTTTCCAGAGTGCACGATGCCGCTACGTCGTAAAAAATGTCGGAAATAGTAAAATCTAGCCAACCCAAGGAGTTTTTATGAAAGCCCAAACCTTATACGACAAAATAATTGAGCTTCACACTATTGAGAACTTAACAGCCGACGGCAGGGAGAGACTTGTATACATTGACAGGACGGTAGTCAATGAATATACCAGTCCGCAAGCCTTTTCTCTCTTACGAGAAAACAAACTTCAAGTTTGGCGTCCCTGCGCCACACTCGGCACGGTAGATCACGTTAATTCAAGCGCTCCTGATCGAACCGAATTTCCTTCAGAAAAGAATTCATGTACCCAAGTTAAATATCTTCTGAAAAACGGCGCGGATTTTAATTTTGAAGTCCTCAATAACGGCAACCCAAAGCAAGGCATTGAACATGTCGTCATGGTGGAACGAGGAAAAGTTCTTCCAGGAATGCTTATCGGTGCAGGTGACAGCCATACCGCCATGTACGGCGCTCTCGGAGCAGTTGCATATGGAATCGGGACTTCTGATATTTATCATTACCTCGCAACCTCCACACTTCGCTATAAAAAGCTTAAGAATATGAGGGTCTGCGTTACCGGTCAAAGAGGCGCAGGAGTTTCTGCTAAAGACATTATTCTTTTCATTGTCAAAAAACTCGGCGCGGGCGGATGTACAGGTCACTGCGTTGAATTCTGCGGTCCGGTCATCAGCGAATTAACGGCAGAAGAAAGACTAACTCTATGCAATATGGCGGTCGAATGCGCAGCTCGTTCTTCAGTCATCGCACCGGATAAAAAAGTATTCGAATATCTAAAAGGCAAAGAATGCAGTCCTACCGGCGAACTTTGGGACGAAGCTGTCAGCTTTTGGAGAACTTTAAAATCGGATTCCGACGCCGCTTTTGATAAAGAAGAAACTATTGACATCACAGGCCTCGAACCTTCTGTTACTTGGGGCACTAGTCCTGATCAGAATTGTTTTATTTCAGAGGCTATTCCAAATCCGGAAGAAATCGAAGATCCTAAAGTTCGCGCAGACTTCAAGAGAGCCCTCTCGTACATGGGGCTGAAAGCCGGACAAAAAGTTAAAGGCTTACCGATTACTCATGCTTTCATTGGTTCCTGCACAAATTCAAGAATTGAAGATCTTCGAGCTGCTGCCGCTGTACTAAAAGGCAAGAAGCGTGCCCCAGGCGTCTGGGCAATGGTGGTACCGGGAAGCACTCAAGTACGTGCTCAAGCTGAACGGGAAGGAATTGACAAAATTTTCAAAGCTGCCGGCTGGGAATGGAGAAACTCCGGCTGCTCTCTTTGTTTAGCAATGAACGGAGACATTCTCGACGCACAAGATCGCTGTATCTCGGCTACCAACCGCAACTTCGAGGGACGACAGGGAGTTCAAACCAGGACTCACTTAGCCAGTCCTCAGATGGTCGCTCTCGCTAGTGTTAAAGGTTTTATTGCCGATATTCGGGAGGAGTAGTTATATGTCTCAATTCACAAAACTGACAGCTGTCGCTGCACCGATGCCGGCATCCAACATTGATACTGACATCATCATGCCCAAAGCCTTCTTAAAAAGAATTGATAAAGAAGGCCTCCTCGACGGACTTTTCCATGACGTCCGCTTAAACAAAGACGGGAACGAAAGAAAAAATTTCGTTCTCAACAAAGAAGAATTTAGAAGTGCTGAGATTCTGGTAACGGGTCCTAATTTCGGATGCGGTTCTTCTCGTGAACATGCCGTCTGGGGCCTTCAAAAGAGGGGAATTAGGTGTCTCATTGGGTCTTCATTTGCCGGTATTTTCTTTGACAACTGCGCTAATAACGGTATCTTAGCTATCGTTATTGAACCAGACTGTGCTTCCTCTTTGATGCAAGAGCTGTCCACAAACGAATCAAAGAGTATTACCATAGACTTGGAGGCGCAGACTATAAAAACGCCTTCAGGAACCGTCATTGCTTTCGACATTGAACCTTCAAGGAAAGAAAAGCTGCTTAAAGGCTTGGATCCTGTGGGTTTGACGCTGAAATTTAAAGACAAAATAAAAAAATTTGAAGAAAAATACTTTAAGCAATTCCCTTGGCTTGCTTGATAAAGAATAACTCTCTCGCATCATTTAGTGTTGAGGTTTGAATGAACTGGAAGATTTCGCTAGGAATTCTGACAACTTGTACGATTCTCATGTCAATGAGCTATACCATGCTCATTCCTTTCCTACCCATGTATCTCATTCAAGATTTGGGAGTAGCCAAAGCCGACGTAGACATGTGGTCCGGCCTTATCTTTTCGATTACCTTTCTTATCAGCGGCATCATGGCTCCGATTTGGGGTGCTCTTGCTGATAAAAAGAGCAGAAAGTTAATGGCTTTGCGCGCGGGGTTCTGTTTAGCGATAACTTATTTCCTCGGCGGCATTGTTACCAATCCTTGGGAACTATTCGGCGTTCGATTCATCCAAGGTCTTTCCGCCGGCTTATGGCCTGCTCTTCTAGCTATTATCTCGGCGAGCTCACCAAAACTGAAACTTGGGTTTTGTTTAGGCGTGATGCAAGGCGGCATGACTGCCGGAGGCGTTCTCGGCCCCCTATTCGGCGGTTTATTGGCTGACCAATTCGGTATGCGCGCCTCTTTCTTTATCGCCGGCGGCGCACTTTTTATTATTTCCTGCGTCATTCTTTTCTATATTAAGGAAGAACCCAGAAAACCAAACCCGAACGCCAAGCCTGTCAAAGTTTGGGACTTCTCTTTGTTAAAGATTCCTGCCGTCAAACGTATGTTAATCTGCGCCGGAATCGTTCAAATGAGTATTCTTCTTACCCAGCCAATCATGCCCTTATACGTTGCGGAACTCCAGGGATCAATGGATAAAATTGTTCTGGTTTCCGGAATAGTGTTTTCCATTGTTGGCGTTTCAGGCGTCATTGCCTCTCCTATTTGGGGAATTCTGGGGCAAAACTGGGGCTATCGTCAAGTACTTTACTTAGCTCTCTTTGGCTCAGCAGTTTTCGGCATTGTGCAAGTCATTCCATCCTCGTTAGAGGGATTTACTATTTGGCGTTTCATCGGAGGATTAACCTTCGCAGGCATTTTCCCTGCGATTAATGCCGTTCTCACCATTTCTACATCTCCGGCTGACAAAGGCCGTGTTTTCGGGTTATCTTACTTAGCCCAGCAGATCGGTTCAGTGATGGGACCAATTTTCGGCGGTATGCTCGCCGCGGCTTTCTCCTACAAGATTATTATCGGGGCCTCCGGTGCTATTCTTCTGCCGTTAGTGTTTTATCTCTGGATTAATCGTCCGAAAGAGAAAGTCATGGCAACCGGCACACCTCTGGAAAAAGACCACTAAACTCAATTTTTACGAAAGAACATTATGAAATTCAGTCAGATGCTTAGCTCCTGTTGGGAGAAAAATGATTCCTTACTGTGCATCGGTTTGGATCCGACACCGGCAAGATTTCCGGAAAAGTTTAAAACTTCCTCTCGCCCGATCTTCGATTTCTGCGCTGAAATCATAGATGCAACAGCAGATTTGGTTTGCGCTTTTAAACCCCAAATTGCCTACTTCTCTTCTTCGAGCGCCGAACAGGAACTCATTGACATTATTGACTGGATCCACACTAACCACCCCGGCATCCCTGTCATTCTCGACGCAAAAAGAGGAGATATCGGGAGCACGGCAGCTCATTACGCTAAAGAAGTTTTTGAACGCTTTAAGGCCGACTGCGTTACTCTGTCTCCGTACATGGGCAAAGACTCCGTTGAGCCTTATCTTGAATACGTTGAAAAGGGCGAATTTGTTCTTTGCCGAACCAGCAACAAAGGCGGCGATGACTTCCAGATGCTTGATATCGGAGGAGTACCTCTCTACATCAAGGTTGCTGAGAAAGTCGCTGAATGGGATATAAATGGTCAGATGGGTTTAGTCATCGGTGCCACTTATCCTGAAGAATTGAAAAAAGCCCGTGCAACCGTTCCCGAGCTCACATTCTTGGTTCCCGGCATCGGAGCCCAAGGCGGCGACATTAACGCAGCTGTAAAAGCCGGGATGAATAAGGATAAGACAGGTTTAGTCATCAACTCCAGCCGTGCCATCCTCTACGCTTCAAAAGAAGCGGATTTTGCCGAAAAAGCCAGAGCTGAAGCACTGAGGACAAGGGACGCAATCAATAAAGCACGCGGTTAAACTTCCCGCGTCACAGTCTCTCTAGGAGGCTCCCAGTAGGGACGGACTATATCTTCTTTCTGAGAAAAGAATTTCTTCAGTCTGTCCCGGAACCACTCCATAAAGATCCGATGACGCCGCACTCTCCAGTGAGAAGTCGACGTTATGATAAAACATTCATGAGGCGGGTTGACCCAACCGGGAAGGATGGGAATTAGCTTTCCCGCGGCAATTTCTTCCGCACAATGGATTAACGGCAGATCGACGGCAAGACCCATTCCATCAAGTACGGACTTTCTGATTGCCAGGATATTGGCAACTTTCATAATGTTACCGCAGACCACTTCTTCTTCGACTCCGTTTTTAACGAGAACCTTCGTTGGGTTTCTAACGGTTCCCGAATAGAGCAAAACACGGTGATTTACCAAATCTCTCGGATGCAGCGGCATGCCGTACTTTTTGATATATTCCGGTGAGGCAACCGGGACGTAGACGTTTCTTCCGCGGGAGAAACTAACGATTCTCGCATCCTTGGGCTTGTAGGTGACCACCGCAATATCAGAACGGTATTGAAGAATATCTTGGATTGCTCCGCCCCCTCCGACTTCAAAACTGATATCCGGATACATCACGTTGAATTCCATCAGCATCGGCATCATAAATCGAGTAACGAACCCAGGGGCTAAGGAAAGACGGATTTTGCCGCTAAGTTGAGAAGAGCCCTGCTGCAAATCTGAAATCATCTCATTGTGCATTTGAAGCAAAGGAACGATATGGCTCCTAGCTCTTTCGCCGACTTGCGTTAACTGCAAAGGCCGAGAATTACGCGAAAAAAGATCCTGACCAAGGGCTTTTTCCAGCCCTCCGATTGAACGCGAAACCGTGGAAACATCAATATCAAAATCGGCGGCAGTATCGGAGAAACTTCCAGTCCTGCAGAGGCTAACGAAAATTCTCCAGGCGTTGAGATCGTTTAACTTAGTCATTGGGATTCCTTTTTCGCAGAGTCTAATTATCTCTTGCAATTTCAACAATAACTTTGTATTTAACGCAAAACCGCCTTGCAGAAATCGCCAGATATGGTGAGAGAAAACCTCAATACCAAAACAAGGGATATTTTATTTAAGCAATTCAAGTTAGAGGTTTATATTTCGGGATCTCACTGATTTTTAAAGGGCTATCCCTATTAGAGAAACCTAGGAGTTTTAAAGCTTCTTCCCTGCCTCCCTCCTTTCTTCCTGATGAAGAGAATTCTGGTTTGCTCCGACATTTTGCATTCTCCGCAAAGTACTTTTGAAGAACTTGCCTAGTCTTTTCTCTGAATCAAAGGCAATATAAAAAAACAAAAATATTCATACTTTCCCACGGAGTTTCTATGGCAGTAAGAGACGAATTCTTTTGGTTAAGCAAGGTTAACCAAGCCACAATAGTTATCAACAGCAAGCTCGGCCTTCTTCCTAAGCCAATCGCAATTGAAGCAGCCAGAGCTCTCAGAGAAGTTATCGCCGACGGCGAAAAAGATCCCGCTCTTCGTCCTAAGACTTACATCACCTTTGAGCCAAAGATGATTGCAAAAAGCGGACCTGAAATCACGATCATGCATGCAGGCAGATCCAGCCAAGACATTCATGCTACCTACCGAGCAGCCACTCTTCGTGAAAAGGCCCTTGAAGTTGCCGACGGTCTTCTTACCGTCATGAAAACAATCGAAAAACTGGCTATAAAACACAGAGGTGTTGTATTGCCCAACTACACCAACGGTGTTGCCGCTCAGCCTAACGCCTACAGCCATTACTTAATCGCTTTCTTGTACGGATTCCTGAGAGATTTCGCTCGTTTGGAAGAATTCTACGGAAGACTCAATGTCTGCCCGATGGGTTCAACCGTATTAAACGGTACTTGCTGGCCTCTGGACAGAAGAGAAATGGCCAAAAGACTTGGCTTCTCCGGCATTGCCTACAATGCTTTTGATGCCACGCAGGTTGCTCAGTCCGATTTGCCTGTTGAATTCTCTTCCATCGTTACCGCTATCGCCATCCATATCACTTCTTTCCTGACTGACTTGATGGTGCAGTACGCCCAACCTCGTCCATGGATCCTTTTACAGGAGGGCGGAGACAATACCTACGTTTCTTCCGCAATGCCTCAGAAACGCAATCCCGGCTTGGTCAACAACTGCCGCACTGAAGCCAGCGAAGTTATCGGCCAAGCACAAGGTGTGGTATTCCGCGCTCACAACCTTGAAACCGGCATGCTGGATCCGAAAAAACAAGAACTCCATGCTGCTTTAGGCAATCGTGCCGTCAATATGCTCAAGCTGTTCAACAAGGTCCTCAATGCCCTTGTCGTTGATAAAGAACGTGCTCTGGAAGAACTTAATAACGACTGGACCGCGAGCCAGGAAGTCGCTGACGTCTTAATGCACGAATTCGGACTTCCGTTCCGCGTAGGCCACCACGTTGCCAGCCAGATGGTTAGCTTCGCCCGTGCCAACAAGATTCTTCCTCTGGACTTCCCTTATGAAGAGATGAAGAGAATCTACAAAGAAGTCATTGAAAAAGAATATCCGTCTGCTAGTTCAGAACTTCCGATGTCTCTGGAAAGATTTAAGGCTGCCTTGGATCCTGTTGCCATCATCAACAACCGCAAAACCGAAGGCGGTCCTCAACCGGCTGAAATTGAGAAGATGCTTCAGGATGTCAAAGATAAAAACGAAAAACGCACACAATGGCTTGAAAAACAAGTCACTCAAATTAATCAATCCCTTCAAAACCTCGAATCTGAATTTAATCAAATAGGAGAATAACCATGTTAATGCTTATGCCATGGTTTGCTTTAATTGTCACGATTATTACCGGGTGGCTCATTATCAAGCGCTACCCAACAGCAATGGTCTTATTGTTTGCCGGTTTAGCAATGTTTGTTTTCGCTGTTCTTTGCGGCGTTAACGGCTTTCTTCCAAAAGGCGTCAAACCATCTGGCTTCATCTGGTTTGACATCTTTGATTTACTAAGAACAATTGCCACCAAACAAGCTTCAGGCATCGGCTTCCTGATTATGGTCGCCGGCGGCTTCGCAGCTTATATGGATAAGATCGGTGCTGCCAGAGCTTTGGTTAATGTCTGCATTAAGCCCTTAAAAGCTCTTTCTTCTCCATATCTCGTTTTAGTTCTCGGCTACTTCATCGGCCAGACTTTGGTCCTCGTTATACCGAGCGCGGCAGGCCTTGCAATGCTGCTCTTAGTGGCTCTTTTCCCGATTCTTCTCGGTGTAGGCGTCTCTCCTGCAGCAGCGGCCTCTGTCATCGGTACAACAGCAGGCATGGTTCTCGGGCCAGCCGGCGGAACTGCAAACCTTGCCGCTAAAACAGCCGGCTTAGATCCGATTATCTACTTTGTAGAATGCCAGCTTCCGGTTGCTATTCCAACATTGGTTGTTGTCGGCATTGCCCACTATATTGTTCAAAAGTACTACGATAAGAAAAATGACGACGTCTACACTCAGGCCATTCTTACTCAAAAAGAAGATGTTCGCGATGTTCCCAACTGGTATGCCATTCTTCCATGCCTTCCAATCGCTTTGATGATCATCTTCAGCAAACTGGTTTATTCTGCAATCAAACTCAATACCATTTCTGCTCTCCTTTTGGTTTGGATTCTTACCGTCATCATTGAATTAATAAGAAGAAGACAACCTAAGGAAGTATTGAAAGACGGCCAGTTTATCTTCAAATCTATGGGCGGAATGTTTGCATCCATCGTTGCCTTAATTATCTGTGCCGAGTTCTTTGCCAACGGTCTTAAAGTTACCGGACTTATCGACGCCCTCATTTCTCACGCTCAGCATTTGGGTCTTGGTTTGAACGGCATGACCATTGTTCTTACAGGCGTCGTCGGTCTCGTCACATTCCTCACCGGTTCCGGTGTAGGCGCCTTCTCCAGCTTTGCAGCATTGGCTCCTGACGTTGCAGGCGGTTTAGGCGGAACAGCCGCGGCTTTCGTTACTCCGATGCAGTTTGCTTCCGGCATGCTTCGTGCCATGTCTCCGGTTGCCGGCGTGATCATTGCCGTAGCCGGTGCAGCTGGTGTCTCCCCAATGGCAATCGTCAGAAGAAACTGGATCCCGATGATGGCCGGTATGATTTCCGTCATCATCTGCAACTATATCTTCTTGGGATAACAATTGTTTCCTAGGACGCAAAAACCGCCAAAAGGCGGTTTTTGCTTGTCAACATAATTTGAATATTAGACGCCAGTAGGACTAGTCCAATTTGGTTCCTGCAGAGGCATCTTTGGGCTCTTCAAGGCCGACTCCGGGAAATCCAATCTTTCGGGCAACTTCTTTTCTTTGGCAATGGCCAAATGAAGAACGCTCAGAGCAATAGAGGGCCAAATGTCAAACACCCATTGAGGAGGCTCAGCCTGAAGTTTAGCTTCATAGTCCTTAACGGCAGACTTTACGCCTTTCTTCGTATTGTCTGATTCATAGCCCATCTGATGCATAAAAGCCAAAACCAAAGCGTCAAAATCCGCATTGGGATCTTGTGAGGGCGGCACTTTAAACGTCAAAATAGTCTCCTTTTTTTCTGTTAAAGCTAAATAGATAGTTCTTAGCTTACAGACTCATTCAGTTATTGCTGCGCACTCGGGGCATTTTGAGCAGAAGAAGCACCTTGCTGGAACTGGCCCGGTTGGACGGGGATCAAGACTTCTTCCTGGGGAAGCGGCTGCGGAGCTAGCTGCGCTTGAGGAGACTGTTGTACTTGAGGAGCTTGCTGAGCTTGAGGGACTTGCGGGGCCAACTGTTCTTGCGGAGCAGGTTGAGCAGGCTGCTGTTCTACAGATGGAGCCGGCATTACTTCAGGAGGCAATGGTGTCACAGGCTGTGGAACCATTTCGGCTGCCTGTTTCTGAATATCCATAAACGTAGCTAACGAACCAGCGATATAACCCATCCCGACCAGTGCTTCGTCACGGGTTACTTCAACGCCTTCGGCCTTAGCTTTGTTCATTAAAAATTCGGTAGCTCTATCCAACTCTTCCTGAGTGACAGGAAACTTGCCGCTGTTTTGCATAGCAACTAGTTTATTGATGACCACTGCAGCAGGACCAAATTGATTTGCACTTTGAGGTGCCGGAGCTTCAGCTTGAGGAACAGGCGCAGGAATCGGAGCCTGCTCTTGCTGAGCAAAAGCAGAAGAACCAAAAGCTAGAGCTGCTGCGAGAGATACAGCGACTAATTTGAAACCTTTCATTTGTGTCTCCTAAAACACATTCGGATGCGGGTCAATATACTCTTTGGCCTGAAAAACGATCACTTCCAACGGTCGTACGTTTCCCGAATTGGTAGTTATTTTTTAAAGAAAAATCCTAAGAAGCCAGACAGCAAAAGAGTTTCGAGAACTCTGAAATCCATTGATCCAAAAAGTAAGGTTTGTTTCAAAGTTTCTCCTTATGAGAGGTTTCGAAAATTCTTTGAAAAGTTCTGAAAAAGAAGAAAAAGCAAAGTTTTTCCAACCAGGTCAGAATATTTAAATTTTCAAATTGCTTATTTTAGTGGGTATTTCTACTTATTTCTTTAGGGTTGTCCATAATCGACAGAAACAGGAATATTTTTTGTTATTTAACTAACTATACGCATAAGGTTCACTATGATTACTATCCAAGATGTATTAAGCCCGCGTACAGAATCTAAATGCTCCCGCCTTAGAGGAGCCAAGGTTGGTTCAACTATCTGCCAATACTGTGCAGTCGGTTGTTCTCAGCTGGCCTTCTTCCAAGGCAACACGCTGGTAGACATTGAAGGAGATCCCCGAAGTCAGGTAAACCAAGGCAGACTCTGTCCTAAAGGCGGTTCAACTTATGCTCTCGTGGACAACCCCTATCGTATTACCAAGCCGATGTACCGCGCTCCGGGATCCGACAAATGGCAGGAAGTCACCCTTGATTGGATTCTTGATGAAGTTGCTAAAAGGATTTGGGACAGTAGAGCTAAAGGCTTTATTGAAAAAGACGAAACCGGACTAACCGTCAACCAAGTTCCGAATATCGGCTTTATCGGCGGTTCGGCAAACGATAACGAGGAATGCTATTTATTCCGTAAGCTGTTTACCGGCGGTTTGGGCCTAATGCCGGTCGAAAACTCCGCTCGTTACTGCCACTCTACTACTGTTGCGGCTTTGTCGCCTACTTTCGGTTTCGGAGCATGCACTAATCCTCCGAGAGATTTGCTAAATAGTGACTGTATCGTCATCATGGGCTCCAATATGGCAGAAGCTCACCCGGTAGCCTTTTACTGGCCGATGCAGGCTAAAAAGAAAGGTGCGGTTACCATCCATATTGATCCTCGCTATACGCGAACAAGCGCATCCTGCGACCATCACGTTCATATCCGTCCTGCCACTGACATTGCCTTCATTTCTGCAATTATTAAGTACATCCTGGACAACGATTTATGGTTCCATGAATACGTTTTAAATTATACGAACGCTGCGACCTTAATTAATCCGGGATTTAATTTTGACCAGATCACCGGTATGTTTAACGGCTGGAATCCTGAAACCAACTCTTATTCTCTGGAACCTGATTCGTGGGATTATCAATACGAAATCAATTCTGACGGAACGAAAGGAAAGCCAAAAACCGATCCAACGCTTCAAGATCCGAACTGCGTATTCCAGCTGCTGAAGAAACAAGTCGAGAAATACACACCGGAAGCCGCAGCAGATACATGCGGATGCCGACCTGCAGATATTATCAAGGTTGCAGAATTAATGGCCCGAAATTCCGGAAGAGATAAGACAACGGCTTTCTGCTATGCCACAGGCTTCACTCAACACAGTGACGGCACCCAGATTATTCGCTCAGTAGCCATTCTTCAACTTTTGCTTGGAAATATCGGGCGACCGGGAGGCGGCATTCTTGCCCTGCGCGGTCACTCGAACGTGCAAGGCGCTACAGATATCCCGACCCTTTTCGCAGCACTTCCGAACTATATTCCTATGCCGGAAGCAAAGCCGGGGAATGCCTCCCTTAAAGATTATCTAGCAAACGGCCATGCTTTCTGCGATGCACGCGATAAATCCAAGGGTATGTGGAAATTGGAAACTGAAAGAGGATCTTGGGCCGCTCTGCCTAACTACATGATCAGTCTTCTAAAAGCCTGGTACGGAGACGGTGCAACCAAAGAAAATGAGTACGGCTACCAGCATCTTCCGAAACTCCCCGGAGATGAGTCATTAACAATCACAATGCAGCGCGCCCTTGAAGGAAAAGTCGACGGCTTGATTGTTTTTGGTCAGAACATTGCCGTGACCAACCCGAATACGGGCTGGAGCCGCGATGCGATAAGAAATTTGAAATGGCTGGTCGTCTGCGATATGTTCGAAAACGAGACAGCTTCCGTTTGGTATGCGGATCCTGATGCTCCTGATCCATCAAAGTGCAAAACAGAGGTCTTCCTCTTACCGACCAATGCTCTGATTGAAAAAGACGGCTCTGCCAACAATACAGAACGTCTGATGCAGTGGCACGACAGGGTTAAAGAAGCTCCAGGAGACAGCCGCTCCGACGCTTGGTGGATTTACCAGCTTGGTCTTCGTTTTAAGAAAATGGCAGAAAAGTCAATGCTGCCTCGCGATGAAGGAATGAGAGCACTGACCTGGAATTACGGTGTTGCCCCGAATACAGTTAACGTCATGGGACTTCCTGCCGTCGAAGGCGATGCAGATATTGATGCTGTAGCTCTGGAAATGAACGGCGTCAATTTGGAAACCAATCTGCCGATTCAATCAAGTGCAGAACTGAAATCTGACGGTACTACCATTTGCGGATGCCGTTTGCTAGCCGGCTTTATCAATAAGGAAGGCGACAACCTGATGAAGAGGAGAGAGCCGGGAGAAGTTGATCATGAACTTGATCTGACCTACCGTGTGTCTTGGCCTACAAATACTCGAATTCTTTATAACCGCTGTTCAGCGGATCCGAAAGGGAAACCCTGGTCAGAAAATAAGAAACTAATCTGGTGGGATGAACTTCAAAAGAAGTGGGTTGGCTATGACAAACCTAACTTTGATGAAACCAAAGCCCCCGACTATGTACCTGCGGAAGGAGCCAAAGGCGGAGCTGCGTTATCCGGCACCGAACCATTTACCGTTCATTCTGACGGTAAAGCTTGGCTCTTTGTTCCATATGGAATTAAAGAAGGGCCCTTCCCAGTCTTCTACGAACCAGCTGAATCTCCGTACAAAGACGCTTTCTTCCAGAATAGTAAGACTCCGGGAATTATCACTATGGATAGCGACAAGAACAAGCTCGCTCCTCAGGGTGATCCTATGTTCCCGACTGCTATGACTACCTACCATATGACCGAACATTGGCTGAGCGGCGCAATGACGCGACATGTTCCATGGCTTGTCCAGCTGCAGCCGCAAACCTTTATCGAAATTTCTCCTGAAATGGCAGAAGAAATCGGTATTCAATCCGGCAACTATGTGACAGTTAAAAACCTAAGAAACTCTCTGCAGGTGAGAGCCCTGGTAACACCGCGACTCAGAAGCGGAATCGTCCACGGCAAGCCATCGAGCATTGTGGGTTCTTTTGTTTGCTCCGGCTATAAGGGCAATATGGTCAGCGCCATTACCAATGACTTAAGTCCGGCCATTGAAGCTCCTGACGGCTTGATCCCTGCCTCTAAAGGCTTTGTGGTGAAAGTTGAAAAAGGCGATCCAACTAAAGTTGAAAAACTAATTCCGGAAAAAATTCAATATCCAGAAGCGATGATTGCGCCGATTCCTAATACTCCGTGGGCCTCTCAGCCAGAAGGGAGGAGCTAATCATGAAATTAAAAGAAAGCAATATTTTTAATCTTATCAGCAAGGCCTTCCCTGCCGGTTCTCCCAAGAAGGAAGGAAGATTCGCTCCGATTTACGGCCTCTTCGAACGCCATGAGCCAAAACCTAGACAGACTGAGATGGCATTCTTCACCGATACTTCTATCTGCACGGGCTGCAAATCCTGCGAAGTAGCCTGCAAGCAGTGGAATCAGATAAAGGCACCCACGCCGAAATGGTCCGGAAACAGCTATGACAATACTCAGGATCTGTCTTACTTGAACTGGCGTCACGTCAAATTCATCGAGAGATTCCCGGAAAAAAACGAGGTTAATCATCCGGCTCCGAAGAATATTGACAATTTGTTAGCTGAAAAGAAAATCGGCGAATGGCTCTTTATGTCGGATCAATGCAAGCACTGCCGTCAGTCTCCGTGTCATCAAGCATGTCCGACAGGCGCCATTATGCGCAATGAATTTGGCGGGGTTTATTATCAAACCGATATCTGCATGGGCTGCGGAATGTGTATTGCGGCCTGTCCTTTCGGTGTTCCGGAAATCAATCCGGACACCGGCCACTCCGTCAAGTGCGCTCAGTGTTACGACCGTCTGCGTGATGGTTTAAGACCAGCCTGCGTTACTGCCTGCACCACGGGCGCTATCGATTTCGGACCGCGTGAAGTGATGGTTGAAAAAGCCCGCGCAAGAGTGAAATTCTTACACGAGCACGGCCACCCGGAAGCCAACCTATACGGATGCGATGATTTTGAACATTACAGTTCGTTGAATTCTTTCTATTTACTGATGGACAAGCCATCTGTCTATGGGCTTCCCGAGAATCCGATTACACCGACCGAACATATGCCGATGGACTATCTCAGAGCAGCGGCAACACTGATTCTGTGCAGTGCAGTAGTCGTTGGAACTTTAATGTAAGGGAGAAAAATAATGAAAGAAAAGACTTGGGTTAGCGGTTCATTATCACCTTACCAGCTGCATGACATTACACATCGCCCTGACTGGGAAAATCTCATTGTTTGGGATGCCTATCTCAACAATATGACTTCCGGCTTCATGGTCATCACAGGACTTGCGTGGATGGCAGGACCTGGGTATTTCACTGCACTTTTACCGTGGGCAATTACGGTTGCTCTGGCAATTGTGGTAGTGGATTTGATCCTGCTGATTTTTGACTTAGGAGATCCTTTCCGCTTCACGAACGCTATGCGTGTGATGAGGTTTACTTCTCCTCTTTCGGTCGGCGTATGGGGACTTGCCAGCTATGCGACGTGTGTAGGATTTGCCGTCGGCCTTTACTGGCTGTCCTACATTTCTGCCCATACCACCGACTTCTTGAATCCGTATATCGATATCCTGGATATGCTGACAAGAATGTTTGTGATACTGGCTTTTTTAGGCGCTTTGGTGGTTATCTGCTACAAAGGCGTCGCCTTCAGCTGCACTTCTCAACCGGGAGTTAAAAATGCAAGATGGCTGACAAGCTTCATGGTTGCTGATGCCATGCTGATGGGTTTAGGCGTCTATTCCATCATGGCAGCTATTCTGCAGGCTCCGGAAGCTATCGCCTATTTAATGCTTCCGACACTGATCCTGATTATTGCCAGATGCATCGCCTTCTACTTGCTCAGCTTAGATCTCAACCCGAGAGCCGAGCTGACCAACAGCAAGATGGAAAACTTCTGGGTTAAGTTTTCAGTTTATATTCTCGGCGGCGTAATCGCTTTCGGATGCTGCTTCATCGGTCCGTTCGGTGTTACCGTTGCCGGCGTGATTGCGTTAGTGGTAGGCCTTATTGAAAGATATTGGATTATCAGCACTACAAAGAAAATTTAGTTTAATTATTTAGGAAGGTTAAGCGGTCTTCGGGCCGCTTCTTTATTGGTCATCAGTCTTTTTGCCGGTGACAAGGCGGAATAATGAGAGCCAGCCTTTTACAAAAATTCCGACACAAATGGCAGAGATAATCGTTCCTTCTCGGATACCTTGAAGTTCTTTGAAGAAAAAGTAACTTAGCAAGACTGCCAAAACCACTAACATCACATCATTGAACACTTTAACTTTCGGGAAAGGTTTCCCCGAGAACAGAGCCATTGCAACAACCAGACCTTCTCCCGGAAGCACAGCAGCTTTTGAATAAATCTCTAACGAAACTCCAAGAGCGAGAACGACATTACCAAGCATGCTGAATGCGATTCTGTGCCAATAAGTCACAAGATCGATTGTCTGAACCCAGCTCATCGAGAAATCGATAAGGACAGAGAAAAAGTAAGTCATCGGCAGCTGCAGCAAAAGCACAAGCCATTTGACGTTTTTACGCAGCAGAAGCAACTGACCTAGAATCATTGCTACGTTGATAATCAAGGTAGTCTGGCCGAAGGTAAGACCTGATATATAAGAAGAAACCAGCGGCAAAGCGCTGATAGGAGTGGTTCCCAAGCCGGCAACAGTAACAATACTGATGCCAAGACTCATGATAGACAGACCTAAAAGAAAAATAGTCCAATTAATAATGTGTGTTTTCAATCCTTTCTCCGAAGAAGATTGAATTTTACTATATGAAAATTATTTTCACATAAAGATAACCCCACAGCGTATTCACACTGGATGCTGCAGTCTTACCCATATTGGGAAAGATTAAAAATATATTTTCCTTTTACAAGTGATAACGTAAGATCTTATTAAAAAGTTACAGGGTCCGTTAATTTTTCAGGAGACGCCATGATTAAATTTCCAGCTTTTTTTGCTGCACTTGCTTTTTCTGCCACTGCTTCTGCACACTTCGGCAGCGTTCTCCCCGATAAACAGATTGTGGAAAATCAAAAAGATAATGTAGTGACATTGACTGCCGCCTTTAATCATCCGATGGAACAAACCGGCATGACAATGGACAAGCCGCAGAAATTCAGCGTTTTTAAAGATAATCATGCTCAAGACTTAACATCAACATTAAAGCCGGCCACCGTACTTGGCAAGAATGCTTGGACAACACAATACAAAATCTCCCGACCCGGCTTGTACCAATTCCTTCTTGAGCCAACTCCTTACTGGGAACCGGCCGAAGATAAGTTCATCATCCACTACTCTAAGTTATATGTTCCGGCTTACGGCATAGAGGAAGGCTGGGAAAATCCTTTGGGAGTAAAAACTGAAATTGTTCCTCTGACTCGGCCTTTCGGCAACTATGTCGGCAACCTTTTCCGAGGCAAAGTCCTAGTTGACGGGAAACCAGCTGCTAACACACCTGTTGAAATTGAGTTCTACAACAAAGGAAAGACAGCCGAGGCACCTAACGATATTTTTGTCACTCAGACGGTTATGACCGACGAACAAGGCATATTCAGTTACTCCGTCCCTTGGGCTGGTTGGTGGGGCTTTGCCGCCTTGACGGATGCCGACTATCAGATGAAAAAAGACGGTTCCGACAAAGATGTGGAACTTGGTGCTGTATTATGGACAGAATTTGTCTCTCCCAAGTTAAAGAAATAAATGCATATTGCTGAAGGAGTTCTATCTGCACCCGTACTGATTACGGGCGCAGTGGTTGCTGCGGCCGGTATCGCGTATGGATTGAAAAAGATTCCGGCCAATCATTTAATGCTGGCAAGCTTATTAGGATCTGCGTTTTTTGTGGCCAGCTTAATTCACGTTCCGATTGGTTTTTCCAGCGCACATCTTATTCTCAATGGACTCATCGGAGCCATCTTGGGAGCCGCATCTTTTCCAATCATTTTCGTTGCATTGCTCTTGCAGGCCGTGCTTTTCCAGTTCGGAGGATTTACTGTCTTAGGAGTGAATACAGCGACCATGGGAATTGGCGCGTGGGCAGCCGGATTAATCTTCTGCTGGCTAACGGGTCCGGCAACTAACAAGAATTTAAAAACAGCAGGATTTGCGGCCGGGTTCAGCGGAGTTTTTATCTCAGGTCTTCTCACAGCCCTGGCGCTAGCCTTTTCTAATGAAGGCTTCGTTGCGGCGGCTTGGACGATTTTCTTAAGTAACCTGCCCGTCATGTTTATCGAAGGCATCCTCACAGCGATCGTGGTGGTGTACATTAAGCGCACAGATGCAGGAGTTTTTGATGCAAAAACAAGCTAAGGTCATCCTTTCCCTTTTGGTTCCCCTCCTCTCTTTGTCTGCGGGGAGCACAGCGTTTGCTCATCGGTTAAATGTATTTGCATACCCGTCCGGATCAGAAATTTGTGTGGAAGCATCCTTTGCGGGAGGAAATCCTGCAAGGAATGCTGACATCAAGATTATCGATGAGCAGGGAAAAGTCGTTTTGACATCTAAGACATCCAAAGACGGCAAAAACTGTGCGGCAGTACCCGCAGACTTTAAGCCCGTTTCCTTAACTGTTGTTGTCAACGCCGGAGAAGGTCATCAGAATCAATGGACAATTGAGAAATCTGAATTCGACGGAATTTCTTCACCGATTGCTTCAGTTTCTCCTTCACCTGCAGCAATAGTCCCGCAGGCAGATAGTAAGCTTCCGAAGTCCGGAGTGAAACTCTTCTCCCAGCAAGAAATGGACGAAGCAATCCGAGTGGCCAAACGCGATATTGAAGTTACCGTAATAGCCCCTCTAAGAAAACAGCTTGCAGAAGCTCAGCAGCCAAAAACAACCTTCAAAGATATCATCGGAGGAATCGGCTGGCTGGTGGGCATTGCAGGGCTGATTGCTTGGTTTACCACCAGAAGAAAACAGAAATAACTCATTTTGTCCGGCCGCTTTTCGATGAATATTTCTTCTTTTGCTCCCGCCTCAAAAATACTAAGCGCATTAGTATTTGCGGCGGTGGCCGCCATCCTCCCGACAATTCCGTCGGCTTGTCTGGCCTTTCTTTGCGGCCTCATCGTCCTCTGCATATTTCCTCCTTCTTGGAATTCTTTTCTTAAAAGAGCTGCAGTGATCAATATTTTTGTATTGTTTATTTGGTTCTTTACGCCCTGGACAACACCGGGTGAATCTATGTGGGAAGGCAGCTGGTTCACAAAAGAGGGAGTTGTGTTGTCTTTGCTGGTAACTCTTAAAGTAAATGCTCTGTTTTGTATTTTTTATACCTTAGTCAGCTCCATGAGTTTCAGCCAGCTAGCTGCGGGGCTCAATCAGCTTGGATTTCCAGACAAACTTGTGGCGATGATTCTTTTCTGTGCCCGCGGAATAACGATTTTTGAAAAAGAGTATGCAAACTTAACGGAAGCCGCTAAGTTAAGAGGCTTTTATATGAAAACTGACCTTCGGACTTATCGAACTGTCGGTGCTATGGTCGCTTTGTTGTTTTCGAAAGCTTTCCGGAAAGGGAGAATCTTGGAACAAAGTATGATTCTGCGCGGCTTTAATGGCAAAATCAGAACATTAACCAAGTATCAATGGACTGGGAAAGACATAGCACTGCTGGGCGCCTTTTCCATTGTTTCATTCTGTTTGAGCGTTAGCGGATGGATGCTGTAAAGAACAATATGTCAGAAAAAGAGTTATTGCTGGAGCTAAAGGGAATTAGTTTTGGATTCCCGGAAAAAGAACCGCTTTATCTCCAAACCGGACTTTCTCTGTGTAAAGGTCAGAACCTCGGATTTTGGAGTCCGAATGGCAGCGGCAAAACAACTCTTTTCAAGATCATTACGGGACTGATCCAGCCTCAGGAAGGAGAAATATTCCTAAAAGGCAAGCCTATCAGCTCCGAGTCCGACTTCAGAGAACTTCGTTTAAAAGTTGGTTTTGTTCTTCAGCATTCCGATGATCAATTATTTTTTCCGGAAGTCATTGATGATGTCTCTTTCGGCCCTTTAAATCTGGGCTTTTCTGAAGAGGAAGCTTTATCAGCCTCTATAAATGCTTTGGAACGCCTTGGAATTTCCTCTCTAGCCCACTCGTTAAGCTTTGAATTATCGGGAGGACAAAAGAAACTCGTTACTCTTGCAGCCGTCCTATCTATGAATCCGGAAATTCTGCTTCTTGACGAACCTTCGAACGGATTGGATGAAAAAAGCCGTCATCTTCTCATCTCTCAAATCAACTCGCTGGACTGCGCCAAAATCATTATCAGCCATGAACCTGAACTGTTGATTGAGACATGTGACAGCTTCATCACCATTCAGGAAAAGAAAATAGTTCCCGTACCGGCTCCCACCATACACGAGCACAGACACGCCCATTTCTTCGGCGGTACAGCGCATACGCACGGATCTTAGAACTCTCGTGCGGCTTTAAAGATTGAGTCTGGTTCAGTCCGAAACTCAAAACCGCACTTTTTTGGATTTCCTGTGTACAAAGCGTCTATCCGCTTCGTCTCTCCTTGATTGCCTAGATATATTTCAAGAAGGACAACAATAGGACAGTCAGCACACCTGCCATCAAAGGCACCCAAGTTCTTTTCACCAACACCAGCGGATTAACTTTGATGGAAGCCGAGACAATAATTACCACAGCGGCAACCGGCGACATTGAACGGAACAAGTTGGACATACATTGCATCGGAAGAGCAACCATGATTGGGTCCAAGCCTGCTTTTTCAGCAATCTGCGGAATAATTTCAATGAAACTATAAAAGGCTGCATTACCGGAACCGCTGATAAAGGTAATCAAACCGGTAATCGCAGAAAATGCCAACATAAGACCTGCTTTGGCGTTTTCAAAGTCAGACACAGAACGAGAAATTGCATCTATGAGTCCGAGTGTCCGAAGACCGGCAACCATTGTTGCGGCAGCAACGATTAAAACGACAACCTTTGAAAAGCCGTCTCCCATGCCATTGAAGAAAAGTCTCAAATCCTTCATTGTTTCTTTGGCATTCTTATTTCGAACAAGTTCGCTAATCACGGCAGGAACTAAAGAGAAGAGTGTTATCTCCACCAAACCCACTTTTGCTTTACGGAAAAACACCCAGAAAAAGATGACAAGAAACAGCGGTAAAACCGGAAAAATTGAATACCAGATCGGTGTATTTTTTTCAGGACGATTTTCTTCGATCATCGACTCTTGATTTAAGACCTCTAGTTCTTTTCCTTGACGTTTATCTAAGTAGGTTTGCCAGAAATAATGAACGATTCCCATAACAAACAAAGCAGGAATAGTAATTGGTGCGCAGTGATAGAACACATAATCGACAACATTCTCAAAACCAAGAACGCGAGCAGCTACCACGTTATCTCCGCCTAGCGGAGTTGGAACAATCGTAGCGGTAGTAGCAATAAGAGCTGCAGCAGTAAGAGTCGAAAGTCCTGCCGCACGGAGGACCGGATAAAGTGTGGCCATTAGGATTACTGCCAAAGAAGCCGCACTTGGGATAATGATCTGCAAGCAGGTGCCTATCCAGAAAACCAGCGGGATCAATAATGCCGGGTGTTTAATTTTGGAGAGCGGCTTTGTTAAAACTTTAATGACCATATCGTTTGCGCCGATATGAGACATATAAGCTGCAAAGCCGAAGAGCGTAAGGATAATTAATCCTGCATTACTGAATTGCCTTACGAACTGTTCCTTAATTACCTTAAATGGATCGGCCCAAGCGAGCCCCGATGTAGCTTTAGCTCCGAGGACATCGTTCCCACTGATAAGGGCCAAATAAAGCATTACTAGGCCGGCGGCAAATAGAACAACCTTTGCATCATAGTTTTTAGCGATCGCCCAACCAGTAATTACAAGAATAATGACCGCAAGGATGCAATCAATCATTGTGAGTCTCCGGGATTTTTATTTAATAATTTTTTCATTTTAATGAGCATCGCCATTCAGAACATTTCGGAATGGACCTTACGGGTTAAAACTATGGGTAACAACCAATTGTTTTAACAATAAAATAAATGAAAACCCTATGGTGACAAGAGATTATGAACTTGAAAGATGTATATTGCTTTTGAATAATCTCACGGAGACAAAAATGCGAAAAGACAATCCTGGTTTTGTACCTGACTCTCCTTTTCAAAGATCCTTGCCTAAAGAGTGGATAGACTTCTTCAGTTCTTTCCCAAAAGTTGAACTTCACTGCCATTTACTTGGTACAACAGGAAAGGATACTTTTGAGGATTTGGTCAAAGAATCAGGGGCGGACATTCCGCAGTCCACAATAGATGAGTTTTATACACGCGGAGAGAAACCCGTTGGTGTGCTTAGAATTTTTCGAACACTCGAATCGCAGATCCTTTCAAAACCGGAATTCTTAAAAAGAATCACCTTTGAACATATGAAGCGTGTAGCGGAACAAAGTGTCCGTTACATCGAGTTCTACTGGAATTGGACTGGTCTTAAACATTTTATGAACTTTGAGGATGCTCAAAAAGCCATTGTAGAAGGCTTAGAAGACGGCGAGCGTGAATTCGGCGTAATTGGGAGGTCCGTTCCCGCGATTGACCGTGAAGCCTCTGCTGAAGATGCCGTTGAACTAGTCCAAGAAATGATTATCCATCGCCATCCTAAAACAATCGGACTTGGCATTGACTACCGCGAAACTAATCATGAACCTGAAAACTTCTGGAAAGCATTCAAGTTAGCAAAAGAAGCCGGCTTTAAGATCACAATTCATGCTGGAGAGTTCGGAGAACATTGGCGCAACGTTGAAACTTCGCTGAAGCTGCTGGGAGCTGACCGCATTGATCATGGCTACACTATTATTGACAATCCGGAATTAGCCGAAGAAGCGCATAGAAACGACGTCCATTTTGCTGTGGTTCCCACCAACTCTTACTATCTCAGAACCTTCACAGATGAAGAATGGGCATATAAGCATCCGGTGAAGAAAATGGCGGAATTTGGTCTCAAAATTTTTCCAAACAGTGATGATCCCACAATGCATCAAGTATCAATTTCAGAATCGTGGCTGCTGATGTTCAACTTTCTTGGATTCTCATTGGAAGATTTGAGAAAAATGCTTGAAAACAGTATAGAAGCTGCTTGGGTTGATGAAGCTACCAAAAAAGAATGGAAAAGAGATTGGCTCCTTGAGTTCGACAAATTAGCAAAGAAGCTTCCCTCTCTTGCTTAGTCATCTGAAGAATCCTATCCAAGCTAAAGCAATTGATAGTTTTAACTGATCAAATAAAACCTCCGAGAGGCTTGACACTTCATCGGAGGTTTTCATTTGAGCTAGATGTTTATTACATCATGCCAGGCATCCCGCCCATTCCGCCCATCGGAGGAACTTCAGGCTTGTCTTCCGGCAAATCAGCAATCATGCACTCAGTTGTGAGAATGAGGCTGGAGACAGAAGCGGCATTCTGAAGGGCTGTGCGGGTAACCTTAGTCGGATCCAAAACGCCCATTTCGATCATGTCGCCATATTCGCCTGTCTGAGCATTGAAACCGAAGTTCCCTTTGCCGTTAGCAACGCGGTCAACTACAACGCTTGGCTCATCACCAGCATTGCGAACGATCTGGCGCATTGGCTCTTCCATGGCACGCAAGACGATCTTAATACCAGCGTCTTGTTCAGGATTGTCACCCTTAAGATCTTTGATAGCCTGTTTAGCGCGGATAAGAGCAACACCGCCGCCGGCAACAACACCTTCTTCAACAGCAGCACGTGTAGCATGCAGAGCATCTTCAACACGGGCTTTCTTTTCTTTCATTTCAACTTCAGTAGCAGCGCCGACTTTAATCAATGCGACACCGCCTGCCAACTTGGCAACACGTTCCTGAAGTTTTTCGCGATCGTAATCGCTGGAGGTTTCTTCAATCTGCTTGCGAATCTGTTTAACTCTAGCTTCGATCTGATCTTCCTTACCGGCACCGTCGATGATAGTTGTGCTTTCTTTGTTAACTTCGACTTTCTTAGCAGAGCCAAGTTCGTTCAAAGTTGCTTTATCAAGGCTCAAGCCGACATCACTACTGATGACTGTACCGCCTGTGAGGATAGCGATATCTTCGAGCATGGCTTTACGACGATCACCGAAGCCAGGTGCCTTAACTGCAACAGTCTTCAATACGCCGCGGATGCTGTTGACAACCAATGTTGCAAGAGCTTCGCCGTCGATGTCTTCAGCAATGATGAGCAATGGTTTGCCGGCCTTAGCAACCTGTTCAAGGATTGGGAGAAGATCACGAATGTTGCTAATCTTCTTTTCAACCAACAGGATGTATGGGTTGTCTAACAAGGCGACTTGTTTGTCAGGATTGTTAATGAAGTATGGGGAGAGGTAGCCGCGATCGAACTGCATACCTTCGACAACTTCAAGTTCATTGTGGAGGCTCTTGCCGTCTTCAACGGTAATAACACCTTCCTTGCCAACCTTGTCCATGGCTTCAGCAATGATGTCGCCGATTTCATGATCAGAGTTAGCAGAAATAGCACCAACCTGTGCTATTTCTTTGCTGGTTGTTGTTGGTTTGCTGAGTTTATGGAGTTCTGCGATAGCAGCAGCGACAGCCTTGTCGATACCGCGCTTCAAATCCATTGGGCTCATACCGGCAGCAACAAACTTCATGCCTTCGTCAACGATGGCTTGTGCTAAAACGGTAGCTGTTGTTGTACCGTCACCGGCGTTATCGCTGGTCTTAGAAGCAACTTCCTTAACCATCTGAGCGCCCATATTTTCAAATTTGTCTTTGAGCTCTACCTCTTTGGCAACGGAAACACCGTCTTTAGTGATTGTAGGACCGCCGAAAGCGCGTTCCAAAACAACGTTGCGACCTTTAGGTCCCAAAGTAACCTTAACGGCGTCAGCCAAAACGTTTACGCCGCGAACCATGCGAGTGCGGGCGTCATTGCCAAACAATACTTGCTTAGAAGCCATTTTGAAAAGATCTCCTATTTCTAAATTATTTATTCTGTGCCGCTTATTCCAAGACACCCATGATGTCTTCTTCGCGCATTACAAGATATTCTTCTCCGCCAACTTTAACGGCCTGCCCGGAATACTTGCCGAACAAGACACGATCGCCGACCTTAACGTCCATAGGAATTAATTTTCCTGCATCATCGCGCTTGCCAGGACCGACTGCCAAAACTTCACCTTGATCCGGTTTTTCGCCGGCAGCATCAGGAATGTAGAGGCCGGAAGCAGTACGGGTTTCTGGTTCAACGCGCTTGACGATCACGCGGTCGTGCAAGGGACGAATATTCATCTTATAACTCCTTATCTTTTAAAAATCTAAGTCACGCAACTGTGCTAGTGAATATGTGGGGACCATCTTTTATTTTTCAAGTCCCCGCGTGCGACTAGGTGTAAATACTAACAATATCCAAAATAGGTTGGGTGTTATTTCTCGACAATCTGTAAGAAATATCGAATTTTATACTCTCGAATGTTTCTTCATGTGCCCAAAAAAGGTTTATCTTCCAAGCTCAAACTAGAAAGAAAATAAATCTGTGTTAAACCACATCCTAACTAAGGGCGCACTAAGTTAGAAGAAGACGCGATGAAGAGTAAATTTGTTCAGTACATGTGCTTGTCGGCTTTTGCATTAACCTGTTCTTTAGGAGGGCTTGCGAACGCCTCTGCTCCTACTAAAGAGCCTCAAAAAAATAAAAAGACGGCAGTATCTAAGAAAGTTGCTGTGCCAAAGAAAGCTGTACAGCCAGCCAAAAAAAACGTTAAGAAGAATACAGTAAGAACGGCGTTGACTAAGGCAAAAAAGGCGGTTGTACCAATATCCGCGGCGGCCATTCCTTCAGCTTTGGCTCTTTCTTCCAGGAAGACCTCTAGTGCAGTTTCAGAATTGCCTTCTGAAATTTCTCATGCAATGCTAAGGGCCCGCGTAGATAAAAACGATCTTTCTATCGCGGTCATTCCGCTTGGATCTGAAGGTAAAAAACTTTTGATCAATGCCAACCAGCCGAGAATCCCTGCTTCCGTTGAAAAAATAGTCACCTCTGCTGCAGCTCTGGATTTGCTTGGTCCCTCAAAGGTTTGGTCGACGTATATTGCTTCTGAGGCCGAGCCCGAAAACGGCATACTGAAAGGGAACTTGTATTTGATTGGTTCCGGAGATCCTTACTTAACTATTGAGAGATTTTGGCTGCTGTTGGATAACCTTCGCGCCCGAGGAATCAAAACCATTGATGGTGACATAATCCTAGATCGAAGCTCTTTCCAAGTGCCGGCACATGATCCATTTGCTTTTGATGGAGAAGGCAATCGGCCTTACAACCTCGGCCCTGATGCTCTGCTAATTAACTCTCGCTCCTTAATCATTAAATTCAGACCAGATCCGAAAAAGGGCGTTGCTTATCTATACCCCGAGCCAATCCTGGAAGGCATCAAGCTTCCCGAAAGTATTCCGCTCAGCAAGGAAGTTTGCGGAGCTTGGCGAAAACAAATTAATCCGGACTACTCCAATCCCTACCATCCGGTCTTTAAAGGGAAATATCCATCCAGCTGCGGTGCTAAGAATTTGATGTATACCGCCTTTGCGCAAAACGAATATGTGAACGCGATTTTCTCCTCTATGTGGAAACAGATGGGAGGAGAATGGAAGGGAACGGTCAAAAACGGAAAAGCTCCAGAGGAACGCACCGTCTTGGCTAGCTCTTATTCTGACCCGCTCACCAAACTTGCCTACAACATGAACAAGTACAGCAATAATCTGATTGCTCGGCAATTGTTCTTGGCGTTAGGTAAAACAGCAAAAGATGAGCCCAAGAATTTAGCTAAAAGCCGCGAAACAATGAAAGAGTGGGCGCAGACTTTAAAAATCTCGCCGAGAGAACTCTATCTGGATAACGGGTCGGGCCTATCTAGGAGCTCTCAGCTTTCAGCAGCCGCTGCCGCCAGAGTACTTGAGTATATGTGGAACCATAAAGTCATGGCTGAATATATGGCTTCCATGCCGATTTCCGGAATTGACGGAACAATGAAAAAACGCCCTGTTGCCAAGGGACAAGCTCACATAAAGACCGGATATATCTCCGGCGTCCGCTCGATTGCCGGATACGTGCTGACCGCCTCAGGTAAGCGCTACGCGGTAGCAGCCATCATCAATGGGAACACCGCTATCAACGCAATACCCGTAATGGACGCGATTATCGACTGGGTGTACTCTGAGTGCTAGACTTTTTACAGTTATATAAGGAGATCTACACCTATGAGCGAGAGAGTAGAAAACATGATTCGTGACAATATCAATGAAGCTTTGGAACAAGCAGATGAGCTGCTTAAGAAAGCTGCAAATGCATCCGATGAAAATGCAAAAGAATTGCAAGAACAAGCTAAGAAGAAGTTGCGCATGGCTCGCGAAACACTTGCTGATTTTTATCAAAACGCGTCCTCTCAAGGTAAGGAAATTGCCGACGATATCAATTCATGCGTCCATGAAAATCCGTGGCGTGCTGTCGGTATCGCTGCTGCAGCCGGCGTCCTCCTTGGTTTACTTATCGCAAAGAAGTAAATAAATGACAAAGTCCGTTCCACCGAAGAATGATGCTTCGCTGAGATCTGTTCTCGACTTGTTCGTTGAAGGCTTGGCCACGCGTGCTCAGATTTTCGGTCTTGAGCTCTCGGTGGCTAAGGACAACACGGCGAAAAGCGCCCTCAATGTGGTGTTAGCCGCATTGTTCGGCATTTTCGCCTTAGTCTTCATCTCAGTGGCCTTATTGGTTATCTTCTGGGATGACCACAGAATATTTGTTGCGTGCTGTCTGGCAGCCTTTTACACGGTGATGTTTCTTTTTTTCCTCGCAAGAGCAAAAAATTTGGCCTCCAATCTTCCGTATGCCTTTACAGAGTCGAAGCAGATTATTTCTAACGACTTAGAAGCCCTGCGTCGTTCATTAAACACTCCGACTCATAAAGATCAGGAGGAGAAATAAGATGCAAGCTAATGAAGATGTCGCCAAAAAGCTAGCTGACCTCACCATGAAGGCAAAGCTTGAGAGAGCCGAACTTCAGCAGGAAATATACGAAATCCGCAACAAACCTCGAACTTTAGCAAATGTCGGAGTTGCCGCCTACAAGACGGCTCGCTCGATAGGTTTGGATGATATGAAAGTTATTCTCCCTATTGCTAAGACGGTACTTCTTCCCGCAGGGATAGCTCTCGGAAGAATTCTTGCTGAGAAAAGCAGCCCTAAAAGAGTCGCCGGAGTTGCGGGTATAGTCCTGGGAGCTTTTGGTATCTTAAAAGGCATCCAATACGACAAGAAACGCAGAGCTATCCGAGAGGAAGAAAAAGGATATCTTCCTGAAGTAATTGAAGAGCCAACCTCCAAAAAGTAAACGTTTTCTGAACGCCCTGGAGAGAAGACGCTGGTAAGGCGTCTTTTCTGTATTAAGTTAAAGAGAGTATTCTCTTGCTTGCGTCTTGCACGGATTGCTATCCGTCAAATACAGTTTCTTGTCTGTAACATCAACAACCATCGACCACAAAGACCGATGACGGTGGTACACCGCAACTGTTTCGTCATCATGACGGCAGACGCCTTCAGGATGTCCTGCGTGATCCGACAAGACTCGGAAAAGGCCTTCGACAGTCATTTTTCCTTCTTGTTTAACCAACCTTCTGGCTCGGTCCAAACGGATGAACGTTGAATTGTAGGAATAATTAGTTGCTTCTCCTCCCAAAATCATCTTCATTGAAAGCCAATGGTTGGAGTGGCAAATTGTTTCGCCGTCAGACAGCAGAATATCCATATCGATTGGTGCATATTCAATGAAAAGAAGCAAACCATCAGAGCTTGCCAATCCGACACATCCGCTTCCGGCGCGTTTGGCTTTCGCAACGGCATCGATGGCTTTAGGAATAGTTGGGCAGGACAAAGCACCTCTTAAAAGTACTATTGCCGGAACACCAATCCTTCCATTCCGCGCGGATAAAGCATTAAGAGACAGTGCGATGCCGTTTTCATTCAAGCCTTTTCCGCCTACCAAACCTGCTTCGGTAATAATAAGTACTTTGGGATAAGGAGTTTGCTCCACCTCCACAATTACAGTAGTGCCTTCACCGATGGCCCACCAGTCCCAATTCTGAGCTAGGTAGGTATGACCACTTGCGCTTGCCTCCGGCGGAACTCCAATAGTTGTGCAAGCATCTTCTGCTAGTTTTGCTTTGGCAAACATAATCTCAGAGCGGCAATTCAAAGTCAGGATTGTGACAAGGTCAACACCGGCACCGTCTGCAATGCCTTGCATTTCGTCTATCAAATCCGGACGATAATCTTCTATTTCTTTCCGAAACGGTTCGGAGAGCTTAATAGCCTTGTCCCAACTGATGGAAGCTTCTTTTTCGAAAAGAACTTTATATTCTTCAATAACCTTAAAAATTCTTTCCTTTGCTTGGCTTCCGTACTGGAAACCTCTTTCATACGGAGTGCCGGAAATCTTTATGAACTGATGCATCTATTCATTCCTTTTTCTCTAGAGTTAGCCGTTCGCATTCAAGTAGCCGCAAACTGAAGATTACGAATTGACGGCGATACTTTGTTCGCTACATTGTAGAGATTAAGTTTGCCTTTTGCTTCTGAGTTCACTCAAAGGCTTCTGGAAATCACCTGTTCACTACAAGTGTTCCAAGAAAATCCCAGGAAAATGGATGATAGCCAAACTGGACCTCTCACGAGATTTATTACCGGTCGAGAAAGTCCAGCTTGCAGTTCTTATTAGGCACTCGGCAGCCAAGAGTCTCTTTGACGCGTATGGCGCGGAGCTAAGTGCTGTATCAGTTTAATCTTGTGCATTGGGTCAGGATTTTCGCTTACAAGCTTGAAGTACATTGAATCGGGCACCATAGACCCGGCACGGTGAGCAGTTTCTTTAGCGATCGCACTAATCATTGCATTCCAGTCAACGAGAAGCACTGAATTCTCTTCGGCTTTCTCATCACGTTTCCATGAAAAAGCATTTCTCAAAGGAATTAGAGGAGAAAGGAAAACGTAGGCCGAAACCATAAAGAGCACAAAAGCCGTACCATATGCCGATGTATCCAAGCCATGGACACCGAGCCCTTCGTAAAACCAAGGCTTAGAAACAACCTCGCCAAGAAGCCAGAAGAAAAGGAAAGAGACAATAAGCAAAGCCGTCCAAGTCATAAAGTTATGAGTTTGCTTGTACTGACAGACCTTATTAGCGATGAGTGCCTCAATTTCAAGCGGGGATAGGTGCTCAAGAACGTACTTGCTGAGGATAATTTTCTTATTGAATCCGTATCCAACAATTTGTACGCCCTCCGAGGTTTTTGCATCCTTTTCTTCATCCACAAAAAGTTTTGCTGATTCAAAACGGATCCGTCGTTGAAAAGCCTCCAACCGTTCTTTCAGGTCAACGTTAGTCATTGGACGTACAGCAACTCTATTAAAAGAAAGCCCCAAATGTACGGCAACGCCAATTCCATATACAGCCAAAGCAGCCCAAAACCACCACAAACCAGTCCCCAACATCCAAATCGGCAGTACCACTAACGGAACAAGTGTGCAGAATACTAAACGCTTCAAGAAATGGCTTTTCCCGGAAACTGCCAGCTTAGTTTGTCTAAAAGCAGAAAAGAGCAAGTCGATAGCGACAAAAACAGCTAACACGCCAAATACGATGAAATATTGGGTTAGCAACCCACTCCCGAAATTAGCAATCAGTGTAGAACTAAACCAACCTAAAACTCCTCCATATGTAAGAAGAAGGATAGCCACTAAGTTTGTAATTCTACGAATCTCGGACACTTTCGCTTCGTAAAGGCACAAATCGGATGTTTTCTGATGCTCGGACAAACTTACGTAATCAGAAAAGACATGAGGAACAGTGTCTCGGTGCAGTTTGACGGAACGAACTTGCCTTACATAAAAATAAAAAATCAATAAAGCGTTTCCAAATAAGAACAATAAAAAGAGAATTTCAAAAGCCATTACCTCACCCGTCTTTTTTGTATTTTTAGGATCTTAGGAATTACCAGTACAAAGATAGACGAGCGTAACGCTTTAGGCGCATAAAACGCACCATAAGGAGCGCTCCAATTTGTAACGGAGCCTTAACTATCGGCTCGCTGATTACATCTGGAAGCGCTTTTGCCTAACTTCTGCAAAGTATTTTCAGAATTTCTCTAGATCAGGTTAACTGCTATCAATAAAAAAGGAAGAACAACAATCATTCCAACGGTCGAAGCACCGATGGCTTCTGAGGCAAATTCTTCATCTCCTCCGTATCCCTTGGATAAGACGGCAATCACAGAAGACACAGGCAATGCGGAAGCAAGGATGAAACACTTCCGCATAAGAGGATCCATATCCAGCGACATTGTGCATAAATACATCACGAGGGGTCGTATAACAAAGCAGGACAGGAGAACAAGCCAGACCTCTCGCGGCATCTTTCTTAACTTCTCCATCCCAATCTGGTGAATGGTAATACCTACAAAAATAAGTGCTAAAGGTGTTGTCAGCTGTCCTAGATAGCGAGTCGAGACTTGGATAAAGTTTGGAACCGTTATTGAAGAAAGAACCACCACGAGACCTAAAAGAAACGCCAATAAGGGAGGAGACAAAAGCATCCTCAAACCTTTAAGCGAAATAATTTTAGGAGCGACTCCCGTTCCTTTGCGCACTCCGTCCACCTGAATATTAAAAAGACCAACCGTCCAAATAAACACGCAGTTGGCAAAGAAGTACACCAATAAGTACGGAATACCGTCTGAACCATACATCGTCGACACCAAAGGAACACCGACAAATAAAACGGTTGCCGCCGAAAAAGCCGCGATAAAAGTCCCTTTCAAATGAGGTCTTACCCAACCTAAGCGGATAAAGAGCAGAGAAATAAAATAATTAATAGCGACTGTTAGAAACGGGACTCCCGCAAAAGTCAAAAGATTGAGTAACTCATCATGAGAAAATTTTGAAATTACCGAATAGAACAGAAAGCATGGAATTGAAGTGTTTACCAACTTCGAAACAGTGGCGCGGCTAGACGGCGAATCGAAATATCTTTTTCTGGACAGCCAGACTCCAAAGCCAATAATGGTCAATAAAACAAAAAGCGCGGAGATAGACTGTAATATCGTTGAGGCTAGCATTCTTATTTTTCTCCTGAGGCTGTCTAAGTCTACCTCACCCGAAGTCCTCTCTATCTCTTAAAGGAAATCTTTTTCCTTGTTGCAGTGAAAATCTGCACGGCAGTCATTCATGGATTCATTGCTTGAAATATCGGATTTTGCATGACGCAATGACTTTAGGAGATGCCCGATAGTTACTGCATCGTAGTCAGAAGAAACTTCCTGCATGATGCAAAGTAAAAGCTGCAGGAGCCTCCGCCTTTGCAGGAGTTCACTGCAGCTTCATACTGTCTTACGAGTAATTTAAGATGCTTTCTCAGAAAGATTATCTTCCGGAAGTTTAGAAATTAAGATTCTGTCAAGACGCCGTCCGTCCATTTCTAACACATAGAACTCCCAGCCGTCCCATTTGACCTTGTCCCCTTGTCGAGGAATTCTTTCGAGCAGGAACATCACCATACCTCCAACTGTGGTGTAATGGTCTTCCTCTTCTTCCGGAACTTCATCGATATCGAGCAGGTCCTTCAACTCCGGAATAGGGAGCAAGCCATCTACTTCAAAAGAGTTCTCTCCCTTTTTGATAATTTGAGCATCCTCCGGAGTAGTCGGAGTAAATTCTCCTGCAATAGCTTCCAGCACGTCGTGCGGAGTCACCAAGCCGAGAATTGCTCCATATTCATCAACAACAAAAGCTAAAGAAGCAGAATTCTTCCTAAAATTTTCCAAAAGCTCCATACCGGTTAAAGATTCCGGTACGAAAACCAAGGGTTCATATTGATCCTGAGCCTTGAAGTTAGGCTTTCCGGTCTGAACCATTTGTTTAAGAAGCTGACGAGTCGTCACAATGCCCTTAACTTCATCCAAACCGCCGTCGCAGACCGGCAAACGAGAATAAGGAGAATTCAGAATCTTCTCCATATTAACTTCTCTGCTGTCCTGTAGATCGATAAATTCCACTTCACTTCTTGGAATCATCAAAGAGGCAACTAATCTGTCGTCGAGACGAAATACATTTCTGACCATTGTATGCTCTTGAGCATCCAATACTCCGGTTTCTCCGCCTTCTTCAATCATCGAGTGAATTTCTTCTTCTGTTAGTTGCTGACTGTTATTTTGAATACCAAGTAACTTCAGTAAGGACTCAGTAGAAACTGAGAGCAGTTTGACAAATGGGAGTGCAATAAAAGCAAGCCAATGAATGGGCTTAGCGACAAATCTTGCGATGGCATCAGCAGCAATCTGACCGACTCTCTTAGGAACAAGCTCGCCTATGACAATGGAGAAATAAGTAATGCCGATTACCACACACGCCATAGCTAACCCGCGGGCAGTCGCCTCGTTGAGCGGAAAAGCTTCGGTCAGTACCTTGGAGAGAGGATCAACAAGTGCAGACTCGCCGACAATACCGGACAAAATTCCGATAGAAGTAATGCCCACTTGAATTGTCGATAAAGCCCTTGTCGGATTTTCAGAGAGCATAAGAGCCAACCTGGCTCCCGGGGCCTCATCTTCAGCAAGCATTTGTAGTTTGGTACGCCGGGCCGTAACAATGGCAATTTCGCTCATGGCAAAAAAGCCATTCACACAAATTAATAAGAACAAACAGCCGACATCTATCCAGACGCTCATTTATTAACCTTTCAGTAAATCCAATAACCCATTGACAGCTTCTTCAACACACTTCTCTCTGACTTGCTGTCTGTCGCCTTCAAAATGAAAGCAAATAATATTCGGCATTTCGTCTTTAAGACCCCAACCTAAGAAAACTGTTCCAACGGGCTTGCCCGGTTCTTCGCCGCCGGGACCTGCAATACCGCTGACTGCTACCGCAACTTGGGCATTAGAGTTCTTTAAAGCGCCTACAACCATTTGGGCAACGCAGTCGTTGCTGACAGCGCCATACTTTTCCAAGATGCTCTGAGACACTCCCAACATTTCATGCTTTGCAGTGTTGTTATAAGTCACAAAGCCTCTGTCAAACCAGTCGCTTGCCCCCGGAAGCTCGGTTAGAGCTGCAGCAATCATGCCGCCCGTGCAAGACTCGGCAGTCGCGACTTTCAAATTACGGTCTTTTAATACATCTGCCAGGTCGGCAATCTTTGCTTTTAATTCGTTTCTCATTAGAAAACCTTCCACATTAGTTCTGCATTAAGGAAATACACAAGCAGCCATGCGACCCCGTTGACAACCAAAAGCGTATACAAAGCTGCAAAAACATCATCAATCATTACCGTCCAGCCTGATTGGGGACCATTATCAAGTCCGGCTGCTGGCGACAATTTAACAATGTCAAAAAATCTAAACACCAATACACCGGCTAATTGCCAAAACAAACCGGTCGGACAAAGAAGAAGCACAAACCAAACGGCAACCACTTCGTCTATCACGATTGAACCGTGATCCATTTTTTTTAACACAGCCTCGCACTTCGGAATGGCAATAACTCCGACAATAAAACATAGAATCGTCAGAATCCACATCAGCCCTCTTCCGCCCAATGGCTCCAAAATAAGAAAGGCCAACCATGCTGCAAACGACCCCCACGTTCCGGGCCCCGGTGTTAAACAGCCCGCTCCGAAAAAAGTCGTAAATATAAGCCACGGGTTCTTGTAAACCTCTTTAATACTTGGCGCAGTGACAGAATAATCTTTCATAAATTATGCAAAGTGATTAAAACTTTTTGAAAGCTCAATGGACTTTCCATCTTGATCCAATACTTTTAGAGGTTCAGCCGCCGGGGCAATTTCTCCTATTCTCGTCACTTTGACGGCTCCTCCCTCATTAAGGTTCTCGATCTGAGCTCGTTTATTCTTCGGTGCCGTAAACAGAAGTTCGTAATCATCGCCGCCCGAAAGGACACACCTTCTCTGGACTTTCTCAGGGAGCCGTTTCATTTGCTCTGAACGAGGAAAATCTTTCCAGTACAAAATTGCCGAAACCTTTGATCTCTCAAGAATATGGCCTAAATCTCCGACCAGACCATCGGAAATATCACAACAGGCCGTCGCCACGCTTTTTAATTTTTGTCCAAGCTCAACTCTGGGCGTCGGCGTATCCATGCGTGCTTTGAAATAAGAGAAATCGTTTACGGGAACTTCAAACTGACCCCAGATTGAACCCAAGGCCGCATAGGCATCTCCCGGAGTTCCCGAGACCCAAATGTCATCGCCCGGTTTTGCCCCTCCGCGGGTCATATAAGAATCCCCTTCAACTTCCCCCATAGCGCAGATAGAAATACAGGTCTTTCCCGGCAAGCCGTTAACGGATGCGGCTTTGGTAGTATCCCCGCCTCGCAAAGGACAATGAAATCTCTCTGCTTCCTCAAAGAGACCTTCAGAAAAACCTTTTAGCCATACAGGGTCGGCTTCAGGCAGCGCAATAGAGAGGAAAAAAGCTTTTGGAGAGGCTCCGGCCGCTGCCAAATCTGACAAGTTAACGGCCAAAGCTTTTTTGCCGACCGTATAGGGATCGGCATCATCAAGAAAATGAGTGCCTAAAGCCATCATATCTGCGGTGACGGCTATCTTCACGGCCCCAATGGTAAGGATGGCGCAATCGTCTCCGATCGAAGAGGAAGGCCAAGCGCCCGCGCCTATCTCCGGACGAACAAAGAATCTCTTGATCAAAGAAAATTCGTCAAGAGATCCTCGGCCCTCCGAGATACTACACGGACTGTCGTCTGCATCTGCCGGCATTATCTAGCTTCGTGCGGACGAAGTTCCGGAACCAATTTATCCAGAACGCCGTTGACATAACGGAAACCGTCTGTACCGCCAAAGCTCTTAGCAAGCTCGACACCTTCGTTAATAACAACACGATAAGGTGTAGTTGTATGCTTCAACTCATAGGTACCAATCAAAAGAATAGCTCTTTCGACCGGAGAAAGGCTCTTGGTTTCGCGATCCAAATGTTTTTGGTAAACCTCTTCAAGTCCGGCAAAGTCTTCAACGGCACCGTGGAACAATTCGCGATAAAAATCAGAATCGGTTTCCGAGAAACCTTCCATCTCATAAATGTTGAGATCGATACCGTCCGGATCATTTCCGGTTAAAAGCCATTGATAAATGCCTTGAAGAGCAAACTCTCTTGCACGTCTGCGTGCACTTCTGCCGCCGCGTTTCTTGGCAACAGGAGAGTCAGATTGCTGTGATGCCATCTTTGTTATTCCTTGTTTACTACTCGGCTTGTCCGTAGCCAAGCAGTTTGTCAGTTCTTACTTTTAAGTTACCCATTTCTACGGCAACATTAGCAGCGTCCGTACCTTTTTCTACAACTCTTGCTTTTGCCTGCTCTTCGTTTTCAACAGTCAGAATGCAGTTAGCAATAGAAATGGCTTCGGCGCCAATCATGTCGGTAATGCCTCTGGAGGATTCGTTAGCAACTAATTCGAAATGATAAGTTTCGCCTCTGATAACACAGCCAATTGCGACCATGGCTTCCAATTCTGTGGATTCGTAAAGCTGGTAAAGTGCAAACGGGATCTCGAGAGCGCCGGGAACTGTCACAACAGTGATGTTTTCTTCCTTAACTCCAAGATTCTTCAATTGAGCAAGACAAGCTTCGAGCATGGCGTTGCAGGCCCACTCGTTAAATCTTGCAACAACGATACCGACTCTTAATGCGCTTCCGTCTTTATTTGGTTCAATGAAATTAATAGCCACAACTGACTCCTAGAAAAGAGATTTTTTGATTCTAACAAAGCGGTGCTTAGAAGGTATCTTCTTCGCACCTTCTTAAGCACCCAGAATATTTAATTTTTAAAAATAATTAGCAATGTGACAATGAGTACATACGCTCAATGTAGCGAGCCACGGTATCAACCTCAACATTAACAAGGTCACGCTTCTTGGTGTACTTGAAAGAAGTGTGTTCAAAAGTATGAGGAATCAAGTTAATGGAAACTCTTGTTCCGGCAGGAGTATCTTCAACGGAGTTAATTGTCAAAGAGACGCCGTTGATGGTGATTGATCCTTTGTATGCCAGGAATTTTGCGAGCTTCATCGGGCATCTGACAACCAAATGCCAAGATTCTGCCTTCTGTTCCATCACTTCAACTTCACCGACACCGTCAACATGGCCACTGACGATATGGCCGTCAAGACGATCGCCGAGTCTCATGGCTTTTTCAAGGTTTACGTAGCCCCAACCGTCAAGACCGGCGGTCTTCTCTAAGGACTCGGCCGAAACGTCAACTTTGAATCGTTTTTCATCGACTTCAACTACGGTCATGCATGCGCCGTTGATAGCGATAGAGTCTCCGATCTTCACACTGTCGAGTCCCAAATCCGGAGCTTCTACGTGAATTCTCAATCCATCACCAATCTCTTCGTTGTCACGAATTCGGCCGACAGCCTGAATAATTCCTGTAAACATCTTCTTCCTTTATAAAGTTAATTCTTCATTTTAACGGTCTAAGCTGAAATCTGACATCCTCACCGACTTTCTGCATCGATTTGAATTCCAGTTGAGGGACTGCCTCCATATTATGAAATGATGGCAAACGGAAAGCACGCATCCCCTCTCCCAGAAGCTTAGGAGCCATATAAATCAGGTACTCGTCGATAAGACCTAGTTCAGTCAAAGCACCGTTTAATTTCGGGCCTGCTTCAACATGAATCTCATTGATTTCGCGCCTGGCAAGTTCTTTGATCAAAGCCTGCAAATCTACTTTGCCGTCCGCACCCGGTAGTTCCAGAACCTCCACACCCATATCCTCGAACACTTGAGCACGGACTATATCGTACCTAGAGCATACTAAAAGCACAGGCCCCGTCTCAAAAATCCTAAGCTCAGGGTTAAGTGTCAAATGAGAATCAACTATGACTCTCAAGGGCTGTCTCTGAACATCAGGGAGTCTTACGTTCAACTGCGGATTATCAACCGCAACAGTGCTTGAACCCGTCAAGATGGCGCCTGCACGAGCTCTCCACATCTGCCCGTCTTCCCGGGCAAGTTTGCCGGTAATCCATTTACTTTGACCATTGCTCAACGCAATGTCGCCGTCCAAACTCATTGCGATTTTGCTGCGGACGAAAGGGAGTCCGGTTCTCATCCGTTTTAAGAAACCGATATTCATTTCTTCTGCCTCTTCGGCACAAATACCGGATTCAACCTGCACCCCCTTCTCTTCGAGCATCTTTAAGCCTCTTCCCGCAACGGCAGGATTCGGGTCTTTCAAAGCTGCAACTACGCGCCCGACTTTTGCGTTAATTAATGCCAAAGCACAAGGAGGGGTCCGTCCATAATGCGAACAAGGTTCCAACGAGACATAGACCGTCGCTCCTTCGACGCTCTCACCTCTGGATTGAGCGTCTCGAAGCGCCATTATCTCAGCATGAGCTTCACCGGTTTTCTGGGTGAAGCCCTCGCCGATAACTTTGCGGTCTTTTACGATCACACAGCCGACAGCCGGATTCGGAGGGCAGTTCGGCAGGGCGTTTTCAGCAAGAGCTAACGCCCTCTTCATGAAACTGATATCAGAAAAACTCATTTGCTTTTCTCCCTTTCGAGAACGTCCCCGAGTTTTTTCAAAGCTTCAGTGAAGTCCTCAGGCTTGGAGTAATTGAAATAGACTGAGGCAAAACGAAGATAAGCCACCGAGTCAAGTTTTCTTAACTCACCCATCACCAACTTTCCTACTTCTTTGGTTGAGATTTCTTTCTCTTTTCTCAGCTTCAGGTTTCTCTCAATCCTATCGATCGCCTCTTCGAGAAGATCTACTTTAACCGGCCTTTTCCTTAAAGCCAATTGCATTGAATTTCTTAACTTTTCTTGGCTGTAAGGCACTCGGGTTAAACCGTCTTTTTTAATTAAGACGGGTATGCTCAAAGCAACCTTCTCGTAGGTCGTAAATCTGCTGTCACATTTTGGACACTTGCGTCTTCTTCGAACGGTTGTTCCCTCATCGCTTGTTCGAGAGTCAATTACCTGAGAATCCCGGTATCCGCAGTATGGACAATTCATAGCTCGCTCAACTTTTATGGTTCTCTGTAGACCGGGAAACGAGCAACAAGACTCTGCACTCTTTCTTTAACGTTCTTCAGTACCGCCTCATCGTGAGGAGCATCTAAAACATCGGCAATTAAAGAAGCAATTTCACGTGCTTCTTCTTCCTTCATGCCCCTTGTTGTCATAGCAGGAGAACCGATTCTGATGCCGCTGGTGACAAATGGTTTTTGCGGATCATTCGGAATGGAGTTCTTATTTACGGTAATACCGACGTCGTGAAGAACGGTTTCTGCTTCTTTACCGGTAATGTTCTTTGAACGGAGGTCAACCAACATGACATGGCTTTGAGTCCCGCCGGAAACAATACGCAGTCCTCTCTTCTGCAGTTCATCGGCGAAGACAGCTGCGTTTTTGATAACCTGCTTTTGATATTCCTTGTATTCAGGCTGCAAGGCTTCATGCAAGGCAATTGCCTTACCGGCAATGACATGCATTAAGGGACCGCCCTGAATGCCCGGGAACATAGCGGTATTAATTTGTTTTTCCAATTCCGGCTTGCAGAAAATCATGCCGCCTCTTGGCCCTCTTAATGTCTTGTGAGTGGTAGTTGTGACAATATCTGCGTAAGGGAAAGGAGAAGGATAAACACCGGCGGCAATCAAGCCGGCATAGTGAGCCATATCAACCATGAAATAAGCGTCAACTTTCTTAGCAATTTCTGCAAAGCGCTTGAAGTCAATATGCAAAGAATAAGCGGACGCACCGGCAATGATGAGTTTCGGCTTATGCTCGAGAGCCAGCTTTTCTAAAGCATCATAATCAATGGCTTCTTTTTCATTCAGACCATAACTGACGACGTTGAACCATTTACCGGACATGTTAAGTTTCATGCCGTGGGAGAGGTGGCCGCCTTCTGCCAAAGACATTCCCATGACGGTGTCGCCAGGATTAAGCAATGCAAAAAATACTCCCATGTTGGCCTGTGCGCCGGAGTGAGGTTGGACATTCACAGCCATTTCTACGCCGCATGGTTCGCAAAAAAGCTTCTTAGCGCGTTCTTTAGCCAGTGTTTCAACTTCGTCAACGTATTCACATCCGCCGTAGTATCTTTTTCCGGGGTATCCCTCAGCATACTTATTTGTCAGAATACTGCCCTGCGCCTGAAGAACAGCAGGAGATGTGTAGTTTTCGGATGCGATCAGTTCAATCTGTTCTTCCTGTCGTTGGCTTTCTCTTTGAATGCTTGCCCATACTTCTGGATCAATCTTTTCGATAGTGTTGTCCTTGCTAAACACGGTTGCCCTCCGGAATTGTTAAAGATAGTCACCAAATTATAGTGGTGACATGGGGCAATCTCCGCTTCTTCCAAAAGTTATGTAAAGAATTCCGAGAAAAGATTGTTATTTTTTGAATATTCTTTCTTTTTTACCTTGACGACTTCCATATAATTATCAACAACTAATTATCTTTTAAGGAATAAAAGAAATGGCAGATAATACTCAAACAAACGCTGAAGAAATCAAGCTTCCGGATCCAATCATTTTTACCGATGCTGCCAGCCTCAAAGTTAAAGAATTGATTGAAGAAGAAGGAAACCCTGATCTGAAATTAAGAGTTTTCGTCCAAGGCGGCGGATGCTCCGGTTTCCAGTATGGCTTCACATTCGATGAAGAAATCAACGAAGACGATGCCACAATGGTAAAGAACGGCGTTACATTGCTCATCGACTCCATGAGCTATCAGTATCTTGTCGGCGCTGAAATCGACTACAAGGAAGACTTGGAAGGTGCTCAGTTCGTTATCAAGAATCCGAACGCCACCACAACTTGCAGCTGTGGATCCAGCTTCTCCGTATAGTAAAACTTTGAGCTAAAGTTCAATCCCGTTCAATCTCTGTTGGATGGGATTTTTCTTTAAGCATCCCGCTGTCCTAATGCGGATAGAGTGCCCCCAGAATTCTCTTCCCTTTCGCACCCGTAACCGCGGGAAGATTCCCAGGCAATCTCTCAACAAATTGTTTTGCCAGCCATGCGAACGCCGCGCCTTCAACATCTTGTGTACCGAGTCCAAGAATATCCGTCGGCTGTACGATTTTGCCGGGCAGGTACTTTTGCAAGTATTCCATTAAAAGCGGATTTTTTGCACCTCCTCCGCAGGTAAAGACTTCCTTTGTTTCCGGTTGATATTTTTCGATGTCTTTAGCCACCGCTAACGCCGACAAAGCAGTTAAAGTGTGCTGCACATCTTCCGGTTTCATTCCGGCACGAAGATGCTTATTGAGCCATTCGAGGTTAAACAACTCTCGACCCGTACTTTTCGGACAAGATTGGCTAAAGTAGGGCTCCGAACTATAGAGACAACTGAGCCAATCTTCATTTAAGACCCCTGCTCTCGCCCATTTAGCATCTTTGTCATAAGTAAGGCCTAAATTGTCTTTAACCCAAGCATCTAAAAGGATATTAGCTGGTCCGCAGTCAAAACCGAAAGTCTTCTCCTGGTCCTCCCTTCTTCCCAAGAAAGTTACGTTGGCAATCCCTCCGAAATTTACAATTGCTCGAGGCTCATCAGAAGCAAAAACAGATGCATGAAAAGCTGGGACAAGAGGAGCTCCCTGGCCCCCGGCTGCAATATCACGATTTCTGAAATCGATGATCGTGTCAATTTGCGTTAGTTCAGCCAGCAAAGCGCCGTTGATGAGCTGAGTTGTAGCCCCGTTTTGCGGGTTATGGCGGACGGTCTGTCCATGAGCCCCAATCGCTGTGATATGAGACGCAGACAAGCTCAAATCTTTCAGGAGAGTACAACAAGTCTCAGCGTAGATTCGTGCCAGCCGATTGCCTGCAATTTGGCAGCGATTGATTTCATTGGGTCCAGTAAAACAAAGAGATAACAGGAGTTCTTGCAGCTCTTCCGATAGGCTAAGTGACTTAGAACCAAGAACTTTAAGAACCGTGTTCGATTCGAACTGCACAGCTACGGCATCCACCCCGTCCAGACTGGTGCCCGACATCATTCCGATATAAATGCTCATAAAAAACGAGACCTCCAAACGGAGGCCTTTTTACATTTAACTATTTACTCAATGGAAACTGAAGAATTTGAGTTATGGGCCAAATGGAATTTTCCAAGGAGTGCCAGCTGACGTTTAATTGGAGAAATCGCTAAGTCGAACTCTTGCTTTACTGCTCCTGTGAGAGGTTCTCCCGTACGCAAATCCGCCGTCAAAGGATTAATCTGCTGCCCGTTGTGTTTAAGCTCATAGTGGAGATGAGAACCGGTAACCATACCTGTTCTTCCAACGTAGCCGATGAGCTGACCTTTCTTAACTTGAACTCCTTCCTTCATACCGGGAGCATACTTGCTCATGTGCGCATAAATTGAAGAATATCCGGATCCGTGATTAATCTCTAACCAGTAGCCGTAGCCTCTTCTCTGATAGCGCTTGGTAACGATCTTGCCGTCGCTGGAAGCATAGATTGGGGTACCTGTTGGAGCAGCCAAATCGATTCCCCAGTGGGGACGAAGACGTCCCGTCACAGGGTGCTTTCTAACACGGTTGAAAGTTGAAGTTAAACGGGCCTCGCAAGGCATACGGAGAAATGTTTTTTCAACGCTTTCTCCATCTGCATTGAAGTAACCTTTAAAGTTATCATTTTCAAACCAGTAGGCCTCGACCGTCTTGTCTTTTCCGAAAAATTCAAGAGCAAGCAAACGCCCCGGGCCTAAATCAGCACCGTCAAGCTGTCTTCTTTCATAAATAACATTGAAAGAATCGCCGTTAGCAACCTTCTTAACATCAAAAGAGTCACCCAATTGTTCTTTGACCTGCTTCATAACCCCGGCAGGAATCTTCGCAGACTGAGCCGCTCCGTCTAATGTACGTTCTACATATGCGGAGGCGGCAACCGGCAAAGTCGTAAAAGCGCTAGTTTTGTTTTCATGAACAAACTTTGACTTGCCTGTATTGGACCGGCTGATCTGAAAATAGGTAATATCCTCAGAAAGTGTGTCAATCGGTTTGAATAATTTAATTGCGATAACTTCACCCTTCGGAGTCAGCCTTGCTTGGATCAATCTTCCGGGAACTAATCTTGCGAAAGGATTTTCTTTAGGTTTGATGGAATTGACGTAACGTTTAAAAGCGCTATCTTTAATCCCTAATCTTTCAAAAATCTTGTTGCTGTTGTCTTTATTTCTAATGACAGTTTCAGCATAAACATGGTCCATCTCTCCGGCCCACTCTTGAATGAGGGCGCCGAGATCCACTTCTCCGGCCTTTTCAACAACTTTAGAGGGTTGTGCAGTTTCTGCGGATATAGCCGAATGGGATGAATAAACCGTACAAGCTAAGACTAGACAGCTTGTTCCTAACGCTTTCATCAGCATCTTAAAATTCATCATCACGGCTTATTCACTCACTAACAATTA